>Ga0302314_10002124_pt1 | contig 37031 bp, 29 predicted proteins | sample III_Palsa_N2_3_FD_200533 | JGI IMG/M metagenome (GOLD analysis project Ga0302314, IMG submission 200533) | Peat permafrost microbial communities from Stordalen Mire near Abisko, Sweden - III_Palsa_N2_3 | ecosystem: Environmental > Terrestrial > Soil > Palsa > Peat permafrost | place: Sweden...
CAGCAGCTTCTCGGCCCCGCCGCGCCGCGCCGCCTCGATCACATTCGCGGCGATCGCCAGGTTGTCGTAGAGAAACTCGGCCGGAAAGGCCGCGTTGGCGCCGATCCCGCCCACCGTCGCCGCGGCAAGGAACACCGCATCGGGCCGCGCTGAGGCCATCCACGCCTCCACCTCGACCTGGCGGCGAAGGTCGACTTCGGCGCGGGCGACCGTGAGGACCTTGCACCCTTCGCACGCCAGCCGCCGGACCAGGGCGGCGCCGACGAGGCCGGTGTGGCCGGCGACCCAAACCCGCTTGCCGGCCAGCGGATAGATCACCTCACTCATCATGGCGCCGCTGCTCCCGCGCCAGCAGGGCGAGGTCGGCATCGACCATCTCGCCAACCAGTTCCGCGAAGCCGGTCTCGTGGCGCCAGCCCAGCCGGTCGTGCGCCTTGGCTGGATCGCCGAGCAGGGCGTCGACCTCGGCCGGGCGGAAGTAGCGCGGATCGACCTCGACCCGGATCTCGCCGGTCGCCGCATCGACGCCCTGCTCGCCGGCGCCCTTGCCGCGCCAGGCGATCCGCACGCCGATCCGCTCGAACGCGCGTTCGGCCAGTTCACGCACCGAATGGCTCTCGCCCGTCGCCAGCACATAGTCGTCCGGCAGGTCCTGCTGCAGCATCAGCCACATGCCGCGCACGTAATCGCGGGCATGGCCCCAGTCACGCCGCGCATCGAGGTTGCCGAGGTAGAGCCGCTGTTGCCGGCCGAGTTTGATCGCTGCGACCGCCCGCGTGATCTTGCGCGAGACGAAGGTCTCGCCGCGAACCGGGCTTTCGTGATTGAACAATATGCCGTTCGAGGCGTGCAGGCCGTAGGCCTCGCGGTAGTTCACCACCATCCAGTAGGCGTAGAGCTTCGCCGCCGCGTACGGGCTGCTGGGCGCAAACGGCGTGGCCTCGCTTTGCGGCGTCTCGCGCGCCCTGCCGTAGAGCTCCGAGGTCGACGCCTGGTAGAACCGCGTCTTGTCGCCCAGGCCCAGCAGCCGGATCGCCTCCAGCAGACGCAGGGGGCCGAGGCCGTCGGTGTTGGCGGTGTATTCGGCGGTCTCGAAGCTGACCTGCACGTGGCTCTGGGCGGCGAGGTTATAGATCTCGTCCGGTTGGGTCTGCTGCACGATCCGGATCAGGTTGGTGGCGTCGGACATGTCGCCGTAGTGCAGCACGAAGCGCTGATCGGCCTCGTGCGGGTCCTGGTAGAGGTGATCGATGCGGCCGGTGTTGAACGACGACGAGCGGCGTTTCAGGCCGTGGACGACATAGCCTTTGGCCAGCAGCAGCTCCGCCAGATAGGCGCCGTCCTGCCCGGTGACGCCGGTTATCAGTGCGACCTTGCCTGCCATCGCCCTCGACCCGTCCCCGGAGCTGTCATCGCTCTACAAGGCCGCAGCGCGTCTCGATAGTCGTCACACCAAGTCGCGCTTGATCTGGCTCGTGGCGCGACGCTCGAAGATCACCGCGCCACCGAGTGTCGCGGTCAGTCTCTCGGTTAGCTGGAATTGGTCAGTGGTCGAGGTCAGCTCGCACGTCGCCTCGACCGCGCAGTCCCAATCGCCGCGCTTCCAGTGGGAGGTCGCCTTGTGCGACCAGACGCAGCTGTTCGGCTCGCCCTCGCGGATATCGCTGATTTCGTGACGTCCACGCGAAACGGTCGTGCCAGTCGCCTTGATCAGCGCCGGCGTCGGCGAAGATTCCAGTTCGAGCCGGTAGACGCCCGGCGATATCGGCGCGGTCGTGGTCGCCGGCCGCCGCGCGCCTTCGCTTGGCGTCGTGTGCAGCTCCGGGATGTCGAACGCCGCCGGCGAGGCTTCGACCGGCCGGACCGGCAAGCTCAGCGTGCTTGCCTCGCCGAGGGAGAGCGTCAGCGTGACGACCTCTGGTGACGGCCAGACCAGCGGCCACAAGCTCTCCGAGATGGCGAGGCCAATGCGGCTGCCGGCGCGGAATCGGTGCGCGGTGGCGGCGAAGGTGAGGTCGATGCCGTAGACCTCGCCGGGGATCAGCGGCGCTGGCTGGGCGTGCGAGTCGCGATGGGTGAGGTTGAGCAGGCCGTAGCTGACCAGCCACGACTCGCCCTCGGCCGTCAGCTCGACCAGGCGGACGGCCAGCGACGCTACGGGACGGTCAGCGGCGATGCGGACCCGCAGCACCGGCGCGCCAAGGATTTCGATATCCTCCACCAGCGCCGGGCTGCGGAACATAAGCGAGCGCGCATCGTCCAGCGACTGCTCGACCGGCGGCCGGTCCAGCCATTCCGGCTTTGTGAGCCCGACGAGGCGGTCGCCGACATAGCTCACCGTCTCGGGCGCCCCGGCGCGGTCTGACAACGCGCCGTCGGTCAGGCGGAACACCCGATCGGTAGTCTGCGGCGGCCAGGCCAGCTCCGCCACCCAACGGCCGGGAATCTCCGCCGGAATGACCTCTGACGGCGCCCGATACGGCATGAGGGCGCGCAGCATCGGCGCGTCCATGATCCCGGTGTCGACGCTCTTGAGCCAATGTTCCCACCAGCGCACCTCCTCGTGCGCCCAGTCGAGGCCCTGAGGCTGGGCGGCCCAGGGATAGGTATGGCCCCACGGCCCGATCAGCGCCTTACGCGGGCAGTGCAGACTGGCCAGCAGGCGGCCGACCGGGTTCGAGTAGGTGTCCTGCCAGCCGGCGACGAGGTAGGTCGGGACGTCGATCGCCGCCCAGTCCTCGCAGATCGAGCCGCGGCGCCAGTAGTCGTCGTAGCGCTGGTGTTCCATCCAGGTGCGCAGGATCGGCGGGGTCGCTTCCAGCCGCGCGCGCCACATCGCCTCCCACGCTTCGCCGACGACCGCGGGGTCCGGCGGTCCCGCCATCACCAGCTTGAAGCCGATGCCCCACTGGAAGTTGGTGTGGCCGAGCGCGCCGCCGATGTAGTGCGCGTCGTCGGTGTAGCGGTTGTCGAGGCAGCCCATCGGCATGATCGCCGCCAGCGCCGGCGGTCGCCGGGCCGCGACCTGCAGGGTGTTGATGCCGCCCCACGAGATGCCGCGCATGCCGACCTTGCCGTTGCACCATGGCTGTTCGGCCAGCCAGGCGATGATCCGCACACCGTCTTCGATCTCGGCCTCGAGGTATTCGTCGGTCAGCACGCCCTCGGAATCGCCGCTGCCGCGGACGTCGACGCGGGCATAGGCGATGCCATAGCCGGCCAGGGTCGCGCCCCAGGCGTCGTCGTGGGCACGGTAGGCGTCCTGCTTGCGGTAGGGGATGTATTCGAGCACCGCCGGGACTGGCTCGGCGTCGGCGTTTTCGGGCAGCCACAGCCGCACCGAGAGCCGCACGCCGTCGGCCATCGTGATCCAGGTGATGAACGCCTCCCGGACCGGCCGTTTGGGCGGCAGGCGCCAGCGCTCCCTCATGAGGCCAGCGGCAGCTCAGGCGGCAGCCAGCCGCGTCTCTCCAGCCAGTCGTCACCGATCTCGTCGAACCGGCTGAGCTTCAGCTTGTCGATGTCGGCGAAGCTGCACTTGCCGTCGACCACCAGGTCGCGGACGGCGTGGCCGCTGGCGGGGGAGAGGCCGAAGCCGACGCTCGACATTGTCGCCACCACCAGGTTCGCCGGATCGGTGAGGCGGTCGAGCACCGGGCGGCCGTCGGGGGTGTTTTCGATCACTCCGGCCCAGCTTCGGATCAGCCGCAGGTTGGCTGCGCCCGGCAGCAGTTCGGCGACGCGGCGGGCGAGGTTGCGGGTCAGAGGGCTGCTGGGCCGCGCGGTAGGGCCATCAAAGGCCAGGTCGATCCACTCGTGCGGGCCGCCGCCGAACGCGAGATTGCCGCGCAGGGTCTGGCGGCCGTAGAGGCCGTTGCCGTCCACGCCGCCGATGCGCATCAGCGGCGCTGGCTCGGTGACGATCATCTCGGCGCGGCCGTAGCCGAGCGGCAGGCGCACGCCGACGGTGCTCAGCAGCATCCCGGTCTGCGGCCCTGCCGCGACCACCACCGCGTCAGCATCGAAGCGCCCGCGCGGCGTCTCGACGCCGACCACCCGCCCGGCTTCCACGACCAGCCCTGTCGCCGACGTGTGCTGGGCGATGCGTCCGCCGAGATCCTGCAGCGCCCAGGCGTAGGCCTGCACCGTGCGCTGCGGATTGGCGTGGCCGCCGTAGTGCAGGTGCACGCCGCCGAGGTTGGCTTCGCTCGCCATCGGCACGAACTCGCGCACCGCCTTGGGATCGAGATCGGTGACCGAATAGCCGAGCTTGCGCCCCTCGGCGGCCATGCCATGGTAGGCGGCGAGGTCGCTCTCGGTCAGGGCGAAGATCACCCGTTCGCGCCGATACTCGGTGTGATAGCCGAGCAGGTCGTCCATCTGCGGCCAGAGCCGCTGTTCCTCGTGGAACAGCGGGCTGTGGTAGTGCGAGGCGCCGCCGCCGTTGCGGCCCGAGGCCTCCCAGCCGACCACGCCCTTGTCGAGCACCAGCACGTCGACGCCGGATCTTGCCAGCCACCAGGCCGCGCTGAGCCCGGTGACGCCGCCGCCAATCACCACCACCGACGCGCCGTTTGGCGAGGTCATGGCTCCGTTGGTCCGCCGAAAGGCGTGACGAACTCGCGCTCGGTGCCGATGTCGTCGTAGGCGGCCCATTGACCGGGGATGGCGAACCAGATTTCCCAGCCAGCGGTCATCTCGGCCGTCTCGTTCCAGTCGGCCATCACCTTCAGCGGCAGCGGCCGGACCGGCGCGCGATGCAGGGCCAGCGGGATGTCGGCCGGCTTGACGCCCGATGCCTGGGCAAGGGTCAGCGCCACCTGTTCGCGGCAGCGCCGGCCCTGGCACGGCCCCATGCCGGCGCGGGTCAGGCGCTTGATCTGGTCTTGGTTCAGCGGGCCGTCGGCGGAGAGCGAGCGCAGATCGCGCGCCATCGCCGGCGCCGAGCGTTCGCCGAGATAGCGCGGCTCGCGCAGGTCCAGCAGGTCACCGCGGGTGACGGATTCGCACTGGCAGACGATCAGCGATGGGTCGGCGTCGCGGGTCAGCGCCTCGAACCACGCCGCCTGGTAGGCCCACGCATCGATGCCGGGGATCGGACCACCTTCTGCGCCGGCGCCGAGCGCCTGCCGGGCCACCCGCCGGCCCTGCTCGATGGCTTCGGCCTCACCGCCGACCAGCCCAGCGGCGTCGCCGGCGCAGAACACGCCAGGCAGTGAGGTCGCCCAGCCTTCCAACACTGGGGCATGGCCGCCGCGCCGGCCATCCGGGACGAGCCGGCCGCCGGCCGAGTTGAGCAGTTCGATCGCGGGCGCCAGGCCAACGGCGAGACAGACAGTATCGCAGTCGATGGCGACCTCCGCGCCATGGCTGTCGGCCAGCACCAGCCGCTCGACCCCGTCGCGCCCGCTCTCGGCGCGCTTCGGCACGTGGCCGGTAAGGATCGGAATGCCGGCCGCGGCCAAGCCGGCCACGGGCGCCGGCGGGCTCGCTAGCACTTCGACCACCGCCGCCACCTCCAGCCCGCGTCCGTGCGCCATCAGCGCCGTCGCCACGCCCAGGTCGCCGGAGCCCAGCACGACTATGCGGCGGCCGGTGAAGGCGTCGTAGCGGTGCAGCAAGGCGTGCAGGCCGTTAGCGCCGACGACGCCGGGCTGGTCCCAGCCGGGGAAGGCCAGCGCCACGTCGCGCGCGCCGGCAGCCAGGATCAGCTGGTCGAAGCCGCACATCCACGAGCGGCTTTCGTCGGCGAGGCCGACCATCGGCGCGGGCAGGGCGCGCAGAGCCGGGCCGTTGACGTAGAGCCCCCAGGCGGTGACGCCGAGCCGCACATCGACGCCAAGCTCGATCGCCTCTTCCAGCGCCGGATTGGCGGCGAGCAACTGTTCGATCGGCCGGCGCTGCACCGCGCCGCTCATGCGGCCGCCGTAGAGCAGCGGCACGTCGAGGCCGAACAGCTGTGGATCGAGCGGGTTTTCGTCGATCAGCACCACGTTGGCGCCCAGCCGCGCCGCCTCGATCGCCGCCGCGGCGCCAGCGGGGCCACCGCCGATCACCAGCACCTGTGCGTGCTCCTCAGGGAGCGCCAGCTTGCCGTCGAGGGCGCTGAGATCGGTCAGCCGCGGCATCACACCCGCTCCAGCGCTTGATCGAGGTCGGCGATCAGGTCGTCGGGATGTTCGAGGCCGATCGAGAGCCGCAGGGTCGCCTCGGTGACGCCGGCTTCGGCCAGCCGGTCGCGGGCGATCGGATAGTGAGTGGTGCTGGCCGGGTGGCAGATCAGCGTCTCCGACCCGCCGAGGCTGACCGCCAGCCGCAATAGCCGCAGCCCGTCGAGCAGCCGGAATGCCTCCGGCTCGCCGCCGCGGATCTGGAACGAGAAGGTCGAGCCTGAACCGCGCGCCTGTTGCCGCATCAGCTCGTGCTCGCGCGATCCGGTTTCAGCCAGGCCGACGAACCGAACGCTCGCGACCTTCGGATGGCGTTGAAGATAGCCGGCGACCGTCAGCGCGCTCTCGCAGGCCCTGGCGGTGCGCAGCGGCAGGGTTTCGAACGAGCGCAGCAGCAGCCAGGCGGTGTGCGGGTCCATCGGGTTGCCGAGCAGGGTGCGTAGCGCGCGCAGCGGGCCGATCAGCTCGGCGCGACCGCTGACGCCGCCAGCGAGCAGGTCGCTGTGGCCGCCGCAATACTTGGTCAGCGAGGTCATGCAGAGGTCGGCGCCGCAGGCGAGGGGGCTTTGCAGCAGGGGGCCGAGGAAGGTGTTGTCGACCACGATCAGCGGCCGGAACCCCTGCCGTTCGGCCGCCTCGGCCGCAATCTCGGCGACCAGCCCGATGTCGACCACGGCGCCGGTCGGGTTGGCCGGCGACTCCAGCCAGATCAGCCGCAGCGGCCCCGCCGCCATGGCTTTGTCGACGCCGGCTTGGACTGCCGCCGCGTCCAGGCCGTCGGCGAAGTGGAAGGCTTTGACCCCGAAGCCGGCCATCACCTGGTTCTGCATCATGTCGGCGCCGCCGTAGATCGGCAGGCTGTGTAGGACGCTGTCGCCAGGCTTCAGATGCGCGATCAGCACGGTGGAAATCGCCGCCATGCCGCTGCAGAAGCCGGCCGCCGCCTCGGTGCCGTCGAGAGCCGCGAGGCGATTTTCCACCATGTCCAGGTTGGGATGGCCGAGCCGCATGTAGATGTGCGCCGGCTCGGTGTTCTCGCCCTCGCGGGGACCGTCGAAGAAGATTCGGTGGGTGTCCTTGGCGTGCTGGGCCGAGCGGTAGACGAAGGTCGAGGTGAGGTAGAGCGGCGGCTTGGCCGCGCCGCCGGCGCTGGCTGGATCGTAGCCGTGGCCGACCGCGATCGTTTCCGGATGCAGGCTGTGCGGCTCAGGCTTGGCCACTATGTTGCTCCAGATAGGCGCGGGCGGCGGCGCAGTACCAGTCGGTGAAGCGCATGGTCAGCGCCTCGGCGTCGGCACAGTAGGGCCCGGGCGTGAAGGCCGGCGAGTCGACGCCCTGCTGATTGGTCTCGACCAGGGTCAGGTCCTGCTGATTGGTGCGGTTCCAAAGTTCGGTCAGGTGCTCGAGGCTGTAGTCGACGCCTTCCTGCGCATCTTTGTGCACCAGCCATTTCGAGGTGATCAGCGTTTCCTTCGGGCCGATCGGCATGGCGCTGAACATGAACAGGAAGTCCGCCGTGGCGTGGACGAAGCCATGCGGCTCGATCGCCCAGCGCAGCGAGCCGATGTCGCCCTCGCCGGCCTCCACCATCAGTTTCGACACCGCGGTCTGGCCGTCCATGGTCATCGAGCGGCAGCCTTCGTTGAGCGGGAAGCGGATCGCCTGCCACCAGTCGCCCTCCTGCGGGCCGACCTCAAGCCCGGCCGAGGCCATGCGGGCGTTGAAATCGGCGTGGCGGCGCGCCTCGTCGCCATAGTCGAAATTGCCGGAGACACCGGTTGGGAAGGTCAGCGACAGCTCCGGATGGCTGGCGGCGCAGTGATAGCACTCGCGCGCGTTCTCCATCGCCAGCTTCCAGTTGCCGCGCTCGATCAGCACGCTCTCGTACGCCAGCTTGGCGTCCTGCAGGCGGTGCGGGGCCAGCAGCGGCGCCAGCTTCTCGCGAAACGGGGCGAACGGCGGCGGCGTGTCGGCCACGCAGACGTAGATCGCACCGGCGCAGGTTTCGACGTGGATCGGGTGCAGGCCGTGGTCGCAGGCCTGGAAGTCTTTGCCCATCCGCGCGGCGTGGACCAGGGCGCCGGTCAGGTCGTAGGTCCAGCGATGGTAGGGGCAAACCATCCGCGCGGAGGCGCCCTTGCCGTCCGCCACTATGCGCGAGCCGCGGTGGCGGCACGTGTTGTGAAAGCCCCGCAGCGCGCCGTCCTGCCCGCGCACCACAAACACTGGCGCGCCGGCGATGGTCAGCGCCAGATGGGCGCCGGCCTTGGGCAGTTCCACCTCGAAGCCAATCAGGATCCAGCACCGCCGGTGGATCGCGATCTGGTCGAATTCGAACACGTCGGCATCGGTGTAGAACGCGCGGGGCAAGGCATGGCCGGGCCGCCGCTGGTCGAGCAAGGCTGCGAGACGCTCAAGGTCGGCCATCGATCCTCCCCGGCGCACATATGCCCGCACCGGCGGGCTCAGGCGAGGCCGAATCGGTGTCGGCCGCCGGTCTAGTGCGTGACCTGGACGGGCAGGCACGTCACGTCCGGATGCGGAAAGTTTGATCATCGCCCGCTCCCGCCGAGGCTGCGCACGACCCTTGTCATGCTGCGCGCTCAACGGGGGCTGGCGCATTCGCAGAACCACGTTAGGTTTGCTATAGTTCGGGTTGTTTGCGTTGGTGTCGGGGGGCGTCGTTATGGGCGGGCGTAGGGCGGTAAGGTCGGCGCGTTGGCGCTATTGGTTCATCAGTGGGCTGTTGGCTTCGGCGAGCGCCTTGCCGGTTCGCGCCGCGACCGCCGACGCGGATGCCGCCGCTCAGGGCGCTGTCGTCCAAGAGGTGATTGTCACCGCGACCAAGCGCGAACAGAACCTGCAGAAGGTGCCCGTAGCGGTGACGGCGCTGACGCCGGCCATCCTCTCCCAGCACCAGGTCAATTCCTCCGACGACTACATCAAGCTGCTGCCCAGCGTCAGCTTCCAGTCGTTCGGGCCGGGCCAGTCGCAGCTCTACTTCCGCGGCCTCACCTCGGGCGGCGACGGCCTGCACATCGGCTCCGAGCCGGCGACCGGCGTCTATGTCGACGAAGTGCCGCTGACCACCATCGGCAATGGCGTCGACCTGCACGTCTACGACATCGCCCGGGTCGAAGCGCTATCGGGACCGCAGGGCACCCTGTTCGGGGCGAGTTCGCTCTCGGGCACCTTGCGGATCATCACCAACCAGCCGGAGTCGCACTTCTCGGCCGCGGTCGAGGCTCAGGCCGATGGCTTCACCGACGGCCAGCCGGGCGGCGAGGTGCAGGGCTACGTCAACATCCCGCTGGGCGACAAGGCGGCGATCCGGCTCGTCGGGTTCGATGAGCACGACGGCGGCTACATCGACAACGTGTTCAAGAGTCGGACCTTCAACCTTAGTCCCGGCTCGGATCCCGCCACCGGCGACACCCTGACCGAGAACAACAGCAAGTTCGTCAAAAACGACTTCAACGACGTCGACACCTACGGCGGTCGCGCGGCGCTGAAGGTCGATCTCAACGACAACTGGACCATCACGCCGGACGTGATCTACCAGCACCAGAAGGCCGAGGGGAACTTCCTGACTAACCCCAAGCTAGGCGACCTGAAGGTGGCGGACTTTTCGCCCGACCTGAACGTCGACGATTGGTACCTCGCCTCGATGACCATCAAGGGCAAGATCGCCAACTGGGACGTGCTCTACGCCGGCGGCTATTTCGAACGCTCGGTGCTGAACCGGGCCGACTATTCGTACTACGCCGTGGGCTACGACAACGCCGGCTACACCTCGTACGTCACCTTCCCCAATGGCCACGGCGGGTTTCTCGACCCCGACCAGCAGTTCAACAGCCTGGACGGCTACTCCAAGCAGAGCCACGAATTCCGCGTCTCGTCGCCGGCCGACCAGCCGGTGCGGTTCCTGGGCGGCGTGTTCTACGAACGCCAGACCGACCTCAGCACGTCAAATTATGTCGTCCCGGGCCTGACCGCGTCCGGCGATCCGCGCGCGGTGCCGGGCGAAACAGACGACATCTTCTACAAGCACCTCAACCGCGTCGACCGCGACTTCGCCCTGTTCGGCGAACTGGCCTGGGATATCCGCCCCGACCTGACCCTCACCCTCGGCGGACGCTATTTCACTGCGGACAACACCCTGCTCGGATTTTCGGGCTTCTCTGGCGACGCGGAGAACGCGGCCGTTTGCCTGCCTTCGAAGGCGATCACTGACGTGCCGTGCGTGAATGTGAACGCCGAGGTCAAGGAGAACGGCGAAACCCATAAAGCCAACCTCGCCTGGCGCGTGACGCCCCAGGTCATGGTCTACGCAACCTATTCGACCGGCTTCCGGCCCGGCGGGGTCAACCGCCTGGCGTTGGCCCCGCCCTATAAGCCGGACACGGTCGACAACTACGAAGTCGGCTGGAAGACTACCTGGCTGGACGGCAGTCTGCGTTTCAACGGCGCGATCTTCAACGAGGAGTGGCACGGCGTTCAGTACGCCCTCTCGCCGCCTGGTTTCGCCGGGGTCACGATCATCGACAACGCCGGCGACGCCCGGTCCTACGGCCTCGAAGGCGACGTCGCCTGGCGGCCGATTCAAGCGCTGACCCTCGCCGCGTCAGGCACCGTGCTGCACGCGGCGCTGACGCAGGATTTCTGTAATTTCGACTCGAACGGTGTCGCCACCGGTTGCGCGCCGAAGGGCACGCGGCTGCCGATCCAGCCGAATTACAAGGTCAACGCCAGCGCCCGCTACGAATTCACCGTCCACGACTACAAGAGCTTCGTGGAAGGCGACCTCAACGCGCAGGGCGACTCGACCTCGGCGCTCTTTACCGCCGACGAAGCGGCGCTCGGCCCGACCGATCCGTTCGTCACCTTCGACCTCTCGGCCGGCTTCGGCCGTGACAACTGGACCCTCTCGGTCTTCGCGCAAAACCTGTTCGACGACCGCGGCGTGCTGAGCAAGGGCACCGACTGCGTGGTCAGCATCTGCGGCGGCGACCCGCTCGACTATCTGACCAAGCCGAGGTTCGTCGGGGCCAAGATCAGCGCGAAGTTCGAGTAGGCCGGGCCGTCGCCTTCAGTGTGGCTTCTCGCCTTCGAGCATGACGAACCCTGACGGCGGCGCCGAGACGCCGTTCACGCTCGTGCCGCCGTTGAGGATCATGGGCGCCATCGGCAGCATGCTTTGCGGGAAGCCCAGCTTGGGCTGGGTCAGCGTGTCGAGCTGGGAAATTTCGTCGCTCGTCAGCTTCACGTCGAGCGCGGTGATGTTGTCTTCCAGCTGAGACAGGCGGCGCGCGCCGATGATCGGCGAGGTGACGCCGGGCTTCGCGGAGACCCAGGCGAGGGAGATGGCGGCCACCGATGTGTTGTGCGCCCTGGCGATGGTTTCGAGCTGGTCGATCACCGCATAGGTCTCCTCGTTGAGCGAGCCGGCGAGGAAGGCGCCGCGATCGCCTTTCTGGGCGCCGGCGTTGGCGCGCGTGTATTTGCCGCTGAGCGCGCCACTCTTGAGCGGGCTCCACGGCGTGACGCCGAGGCCGAACTCCAGCGCCAGCGGGATCAGCTCCTGCTCGACGCTGCGCTCGAGCAGCGAATATTCGATCTGCAGGGCGACGAAGGCCGACCAGCCGCGAAACTGGGCGATGGTGTTGGCCTGGGCGATCTTCCAAGCCGGGGTGTCCGAAACGCCGATGTAGCGGACCTTGCCGGCGCGCACGAGATCGTCGAGCGCTGCCATCGTCTCGTCGATCGGGGTGTTCTGGTCCCACATGTGCAGCCAATAGAGGTCGATGTAGTCGGTCTGCAGGCGCCGCAGCGAGTTCTCGGCCGCATTGACGATCGCCTTGCGGCTCGAGCCGCCGCCGTTGGGATCGCCCGGATAGAGGTTGCCGCTGAACTTGGTCGCGATCACCAGCCGGTCGCGGCGCGCCTTGTCCCGCCCGATGTGGTCGCCGATGATCTTCTCGGAATGGCTCTTGGTGTAGAAGTTCGCGGTGTCGATGAAGTTGCCGCCGAGCTCGATGTAGCGGTCGATGATCGCTTGCGACTCCTCGACCGAGGATCCCCAGCCCAGATCCTCGCCGAAGGTCATGGCGCCCAGGCAGAACGGGCTGACGCGTAAGCCGGAACGGCCAAGCGTGATGTAGTGGTCAAGCGCCATGGGTGGCCTCAGTGTGGTGGGCTCGGGACGGTGTTCAGCTGCAAAGCTGGGGTGGCGTGAGCGGGGCGGCAAGGGTTGAGCGCCGCTTCGGCACAGCACCGGCTAGACCCCCTCATCCGTCGGGCTTCGCCCGACACCTTCTCCGCGAGGGGAGAAGGGCGGTTGACGGCGATTCACTGGCGTGGGTGTTTGGGACGTTGCGCCGAGGCGCGTCCGGTCTTTGTCATCGTCGAAGAGTAGAAAATCTACGACACGCCACGTCCGAGATCGGGGACGGGGAACCACTGTTTATGGTTGATCTGTGGTTTCACGTGAAACATCTGCGGCGCGAGCGCGAAACGGGCGTGCAGGAAACCTAAAGCGGGGGCGCGTTGGGATAGGCATCCAGCACGTCGCCGAGCGCGGCCTTCAGCGGGTCAAGCCAGGGCTCGAAGTTGCGCCAGTGGTCCAGCGCGTCGTCGAAGATCGGCTGGCGCACCTGCTCGGAGCTGGCGGTGCGCACGGCGCGGTCGTTGGTCCAGAAGCGCAGGCAGGCGTCCTCGAACGGCAGGCCGACGTGGTCCAGCAGCCGGCGCACTTCGCCCTCGGTGTCGGCCACCATGCGCTCGTAGATCACGCGGTGGACCTTGCCGGGCAGCACGGCGTCGAAGTGGGCCATCAGGCCGACGTAGTCGCGGTAGTAGCGGCCGATGTCGGTGAGGTCGTAGGTGAAGTTCTGGCCGCGGGCGAAGTGCTGCTTGTAGCCGGAGAGGCAACAGCCGAGCGGGTGGCGGCGCGCGTCGATCACGGTCGCGTTCGGCAAGATCAGCTGGATCAGGCCGACGTGGAGCCAATTGTTCGGCAGCTTGTCGATGAACAGAGGCCGGTCGGTCTGGCGATGGATACGCGTGCGCGCCAAGTACTCTTCGCCGAGGGCGCTAAGTTCGTCGCCGGATAGCCCGGCCAGAATCTCGGGATAAGATCCCTTCTCGCCGCGCGCTTTGCGCCCATCGAGCCGGCGGGCGATGGTCATCAGGTCGGGCAGCTCCATGGTGCCTTCGACCTGGGAGTGGCTGGCCAGGATCTGCTCGACCAGGGTCGAGCCCGAGCGCGGCAGGCCGACGATGAAGATCGGGTCGCGCGCCGGGCAGCCGCCGCCGCGCCGCGCCTCGAAGAAGTCGCGGTCGAAGAGGGTGCGACTGCGGGCCACTTGTTCGGTGGTGTCCTCCGCGGCATGGCGCAGCTGGGCTTTGCGGATCGCATTGCCCTTGGCGTATTCGGCGAAGGCGCCGGCGAAGTCGCGCTCGTCCTCCAGCGCCTTGGCGAGGGCGAAGTCGAGATGCAGGCGGTCGTCGTCGGGGAGGTCGGTGCGTGCGAGCTGGGTCCGCATCGCCGCGATGTCGGCGGCCGTGAAGCGATGGGTCTTCAGGTTGGCGAGGCTCCACCACACTTCGCCCAGCTGCGGCGCCTGCGCCAGCGCCCGCTGGTAGGCCGCCACCGCGTCGGCGCGGCGGCCGATGGTCTTCAGCGCGTGGCCGTAGCTCATCCACCCCAGCGGCTGACGCTGATAGCGGGCCAGCAAGTCTTCGTAGAGTTCGATTGCGCCGGCGTGGTCACCGAGCCGGGCCAACACCGAGGCCTTTAGCATGCCGTGGTTGGGGTTGCTGGGGTCGATGGCCATCAGCCGGTCGGCCTCAATCAGCGCCTCGGCGGGCCGTTCCTGGCGTTGCAGCACCTGGGCGTAGGCGCGTCGCGCCTCGTGGAAGCTGGGGCTGAGCTCGAGGCAACGCGAGAGCAGGTTGGCGGCGTCCTCATAGCGCCCCAGTCTGGCGGCGACCTCGGCCAGCATGCGGATCGCCGCGACGTCGGTGGGCTGCGCCTTCAGCCGTTCGCGCAGCGCGGTCTCGGCCACGGCCAAGCGCTCGCCGCGCAGCGCCAGCGCGGCCTGGCTGAGCACCGGGTCGTTGACCCCCGCCTCGACGGCGCTGAGGTGGGCGCTGTCAGCGCCGTCGCCGTCGCCGAGCGCCTGCAGCAAGTCGGCGAGCAGCCGCCAGGCCGCCGCGTCGTGCGGGTCCTTCTTGGTTCGACGGCGCAGCGTCGCGACCGCTGCGTCTGGATCGCCCGCCGCCCACTGCGACCGCGCCAGCAGGCGCACAGCGTCCGGCTGTCCGGGGATGGCGGCCAGGATCTCCTCGGCCTGACGCGCGGCGAGCGCGGGCCGGCCTTCCAGCAGCCGCGCCGCGTGCGCCAAGGCGACCGCCAAGCTGCCAACGGGGTCAGAGGTCTCGGCGCTCAATCAGCAGGTCTCCGCGAGGCAGGCAGTGAAGCCGTGACGCGCGAGCCATGTCAAACGCCTGCCCGCTGGTAAGACGAAGCTCGGCGGCACGGCCCGTCGGAGACGTCGCCGGGACGGGCGAAGCCGGGGTGACAAGTCCGGGTTTGTGAGTCTCTGATCACCGATGCCCGGCGAAGAACCCTTCGAGACTGCCGAACGCCGCGACCTGATGCTTAAGATGCGCGATGGCGTGCGGCTGGCGACCAATGTCTTCCTGCCGGGTTGTGGTGGCGCGGTGGCGTCCGGCCGATATCCGACCGTCGTCGCCAGGACGCCCTACGGCAAGGACTTCGGAACGGCCGCGGCGCTGGCCGCTCATTTCGTGCCTCATGGCTATGCGGTGGCGATCCAGGACGTGCGCGGTCGATACGGTTCCGAGGGGCGCTGGCGGCCGCTGAGCGACGATGGCCGCGACGGCGCCGACCTGCTGGCCTGGATCGCCGAGCAGCCGTGGTCGGACGGCAAGGTCGGTATGGTCGGCACGTCCTATGTCGGCGGCACGCAGCACGCGCTGGCGCTGGAAGGCTCGCCGCACTTGGTGGCGCTGGTACCGGTCGACGCGATGAGCAACCCCGGCCGCTTCGGCATCCGCTACGCCGGCGCGTTCGAGCTGCGCTGGCTGAACTGGGTGCTGACGCTCGGTAACCCCAACATTCACGGCCTGACCGCCGATGGTCGTCGCACGGACGAGGTGCTGTCCGACAACGGCGGGCCGACCGGTCGCTGGCTGCTGCCCACCGGCGCCATCTCGACAGCGGAGGACAATACCGAGCTGCGGGACCGTTTGGCGGCGCGGTCGGCTGCGGTAGCCCGTGTCGGCGGCGATGCGGCGGCGCGCGCGGCGCTGATGCGAATGGGCGACCGATCCCGCGAGGTGATCCGGTCACTTCCGCTCGAAGCGGGGACTGAACCGCTCAGCCGCGCGCCGGATTACGAGGCGTGGCTGCTGGCGGCGATGGCGCACGGCGACGACGACGATTTCTGGGCCGACATGGGCGTCAGCGTCGTCGACCGACAGGATCGCTATCAGGACCTGCCGGTGCTGCACGTGACCGGCGCCTACGACTCCTGGGGCGGGCCGGTGGCGAACCTCAACTTCGCCTCCCTAGCGACCGCCAAGTCCAGTCCGCAGCGGCTGCTGTTCGGACCGTGGACGCATGGCCAGCAGGCGGTGAGCTTCGCCGGCATGGCCGAGTTTGGGCCCGACGCCGCGATCGACCTGCGCCAGGAGGAGCGCCGCTGGTTCGATCGCTGGCTGAAGGGCGAGGCGAACGACGCCGAACACGATGCGCCGGTGCGCGTCTTCGTCATGGGCGGCGGCAATGCGCACAAGACGCCCGAGGGCCGGGTGTTCGTTGGCGGCCATTGGCGCGACGAGCCGGCGTGGCCGCTTGCCAGGGCCACGCCGACCGCTTTCCATCTTCATGCGGGTGGCGGCCTCTCGACCGGGACGCCCAAGCCGTCCGAGCCGACGTCGTATCGGTTCGATCCGCGCGATCCGGTCCCGTCGATCGGCGGCCCGGTATCGTCGCAGGGCGATCTGATGCAGGCCGGCGCGCAGGATCAGCGCTGCTGGCCGGACCTGTGGCCCTGCGCGAACGACCGTCCGCTGGCCGAGCGCGACGACGTGCTGGTGTTCCAGACCGAGCCGCTCGCTGAGTCGCTGGAGGTGACCGGGCCGCTGGTGGTCAAGTTGTGGGCGAGCAGCGACGGACCGGACACCGATTTCACCGCCAAGCTGGTCGACGTCTATCCGCCGAACGCCGATTTCCCGAACGGCCTGGCGCTCAACATCGCCGACGGCATCGTCCGCGCCCGCTATCGCGAATCCCGCGCCAAGGCGGTGATGCTCAAGCCGGGCCGGCCGTACGAATTCACCATCGAGCTTTATCCGACGGCGCTGGTCTTCATGCCGGGCCACCGCATCCGGGTCGACATTTCCAGCAGCAATTTCCCGCGCTTCGACGTCAACCCGAATACGGGCGAGGGGCTGAACAGCCACCGCCAGTGGCGCGTCGCGACCAACACCGTCTTCCACGACCCCGACCGGCCGTCACGGATCATTCTGCCGTTGGTTCCGGCCTAGCGCGACCTCGGTCGCGCGGAATTGATACAAAACTGCAATCCAAGTTGCGGCCAAACCGGGCTTGGCGCATTATCTTCGGTGAGGATTGAAGGCCGACAGCAAGATCGGTCTCATTATCGGAGGAATTAAATTGGCTCGCCGAATGAGACTAGTTCCGCCCTGGCATTACCATCCGAGTCATCTCGTTGACGCCTTGGCGCTGCCGGCCGGCTTGCTCCTCGTGACCTTGGCGGCGGCGGTATCCACGCTCTGCGTTCACTGGAGCTAAGGCAGACAACATCCTTCTCCCCTCGCGGGAGAAGGTAGGCCGCGAGCGGTCGGATGAGGGAACGCCGCAGACAAACCCCTCATTCGTCGGCTGCGCCGACACCTTCTCCCGCAAGGGAAGAAGGAAAGCGATCCTACCGTTCGTTCGCTGCAGCTACCGCGCGCCGAGCTTTTTCGGCGGTCTCCGCGGGCGTCTGGCCGGGACGATAGAGTTCCGATCCGATGCCGAACCCGCGTACGCCCGCTGCCCACCAGTCCGCCATCTGCGCCGCACCGACGCCGCCCACCGCCAGCACCGCCACGTCGGCGGGCAGTACGGCGCGAAGCTGGCGCAGGTGGCTTGGCCCGTAGGTTTCGGCGGGGAACAGTTTCAGATGCAGGGCGCCGGCGTCGATCGCGGCGAAACACTCGGTCGCGGTGGCGACGCCAGGCGCCGGGGTCATGCCGAGCGCGATCGAACGTTCGATCACCGCCGGCGACATGTTCGGGGAGACGACCAGCTTGGCGCCCGCCGCCGCGACCTGCTCGACTTCGGCCACGCTGAGCACGGTGCCCGCGCCGCAGACGCAATCGCCGCCGAATGCTTCGGCGAGCCGCGCGACGCTGACCAGGGCGTCGGGAGAATTGAGTGGAATCTCGATCGCGCGCAGCCCGGCCTCGGCCAGGGCGTGCGCGTGGTCGAGGATCTCGTCCGGGCGCACGCCGCGCAGGATGGCGACGATCGGGCACGCGTCCAGGGCGTCGTCGAGCGTCATAGCAGGCCTCGCAAACGGGCGATCGCGGTGAGCCCGGCCAGCACCGCGGCCTCGCCGTCGGCGTGGCGCGCGGCGACCCCACGCAGCCCGAGCGCGAGGGCGTATCGGTCGCAGGCCGGCTTGTCCCCCAGCAGCCGCACCGGATCGCCTTCGAGACCCAGTAACCGCGGCGTCGCAGCGACCTCCGCGCCTATCAGCAATCCGGATAGATAGCTCGCAGTGCTCCCCGAAGCCGCGCCGCCGCCGGCGACCCTTGAGCGCGCGGTGTAGAGGCGGTTGAGCAAGGCGTCGCCGTCGCCCGCGGCAGCCAGTCCCGCCTCGAATGCCTCCGGGTCCGACGCGTCGCCGTCGTTGCGCAGGATGCTGTGCTCGGAAAGCACGGCGAACAACTCGCCGGTGAAGGCGCTGAGAAAGCGGACGATGCGGCCGTCCTCGATCACCAGCCATTTCGAGTGAGTGCCGGGCTGGCAGACCAGGCGCCGGCCTGAGCGATCGCCCGGATTGAGGGCGAGCCAGCCCAGCGCCTTGGTCTCCTCGCCGCGCAGCACGTCGCAGGCGCCGCCTAGGCCCTCACAGCGAAGGCCGGGCGCGATCCAGACATCGTCGCGCACCGCGAACAGGCTGCGGGCGATGTCGTCGAGCGCGGTGGGGCAGTCGATGTAGGGCGCGGTGCGCCAGCCGACGTTCGAGCCGATCGCGCCGCAGAGCAGGGCGGGCAGGGCCTCCGCGCCGAGAGCCGGCCGCACCTCGTCGTCAAACCGGCGCGCGGCCTCGCCAGGCGCGAGTCGGTTGACGCCGAGCGGAAACCGCTGCTGGGCCACGACCTTACCGGCGGCGTCGAGCGTCCAGGCGCGCAAGCTGGTCGAGCCCCAGTCGCAGACGAGCACGGCGGCGGCCATCAGGTGCGGCCGCCGTCGATCACCAGGTTCTGGCCGGTGATCGCCGCCGCGTCGTCCGAGGCGAGGAAGAGGGCGAGGCGGGCGATATCCTCCGGCAGAATGCGGCGCTTCAGCGCCACCTGGTCCATCCAGGCGGCTTCGGCCTCGGGCGTCAGCCAGAGCGCCAGCTGCCGCTCGGTGACGACCCAGCCGGGCGAGATGGCGTTGACCCGGACGCCGTCGACGCCCCACTCGCGGGCGAGCGACTTGGTCAGCGCGTTGATCGCGCCTTTCGCCGCCACATAGGCGGCCATCCCGGCCGGGCCGATCAGGGCGTTGATCGAGCTTAGATTGACGATCGCCCCACCGCCCGCGGCTTTCATCCCAGCGTGGACGGCCCGCGCAGCTAGGAACGCCGGGTCGAGGTTGACCGCAAGGCTGGCGCGCCAAGTCTCAGCATCGGTCGTCTCGGCGGCGTGGCGGCTGTCGTCGGCGACGTTGTTGATCAGCACCGCGATGGTCCCGAGCTTCGCCGCGGCATCGGCGATGGCACGCTCCAGGGCGCCGGGTTCGGTGACGTCGCAAGGTTCGAAGCGGACGCCCGCGAGCCGCGCCGCCAGCGCCTCGCCAGCCGGCTGGTCGCGGTCGATGAAGGCGACCTTGCAGCCCTGGCCGTGAAAGGCTTCGACCATCGCCGCGCCAATGCCCGTCGCGCCGCCGGTGATGAAGACGACGCGGCCGTTCAGGCTGGGATAGGTGGCGAGGCGGCTCACGCCGCGCCGATCTCGCCGTCGAACGTCGGCAGGGCGAGGCCGGCGACGCCAGGCTCGAACGCGAACAGATGGCCGGCGAGCGGCTGGGCGGCGCGCGCTTCGGCGCTGAGGTGTTCCTTGGCGGTGGTCACGTAGAGCGTCGTCAAATCCGGGCCGCCGAAGGCGCAGCTCGACACGTGGGCCACTGGAAAGCTGACGATGCGGTCGATCGCGCCGTCAGGGGCGTAGCGCACGATGCGCCAGGCCCCCCATTGCGCGTTCCAGACGTAGTCCTCGGCGTCGACTGCTGAACCGTCCGGCGCGCCGTCGCTGCCGCGCGTGTCGATGAAAGCGCGGCGCTCGCCCAGCGCGCCGTCGGCTCCGATCGGAAACGCCCAGAGCGTGCTCAGCCTGGAGTCGGCGAGGTACATCGTGGCGCCGTCCGGACTGCACGAGACGGTGTTGGCGATGTGCAGGCCCTCCAGCACCCGGTGCGTGCGGCCGTCCGGGTCGGTGCGGTAGAGCGCCCCTGGGCGCTTGCCGCCGTCGTCGTCCATGCTGCTCCACCAGAGCCGGCCGGCGACGTCGATCTTGCCGTCGTTGGTGCGGAAGCCGGGCTCGAAGGTCAGCGGCTGGCGCAGCTCAAACTTGCCGGCCGCGGTGTCGAACGTGGCGAGGCCGGCTTCGGTGACCAGGATCAGGCCGCCGTCCCGCCGAGGGGCGGCGACGCTGGCCCGCACCGGGAGGCTGAACTCGCCCGTCGCACCGCTCGCGTGCTCCAGCCAGTGCAGCCGCCGGCCGTGGATGTCGAACCAGTAGAGGCGTCCCTCCGCGGCGACCCAGACCGGGCCTTCGCCCAGTTCGTCGCCGCTTTCAGCCACGCACCGAATGTCGCTCAAGCTCGCCTCCCGATGCGGACGACTTGGCGGCTTACCCCGGCGGCCGTCAATCCGCCGCGGTCGATGCAGCGCGCTCGAACTTCGGGTAGGGTCCGAGGCACAGCAGCGCCACGGCCGCGCCCGTGAATAGGGCCGCGGCGGTCCAGAGGCCGGCGCCGTAGCTGCCGAGGCGATCGTAAAACGAGGCGATGGCCGGCCCGCCGGCCGCGGCGCCGAGGTAGAAGCAGGAGCTGAGCACGGCCAGGGAGGCGGTGTAGCGCTCCAGCGGCAGGTAACGGCCGACCAGGAACGGCAGCAGGTCGAACTCAGCGCCGGCGGTGAGGCCGATCAGGGCGCAGGCGATGACTGCGGTCGCGGGATGGATCAGGCCGCCGGCCAGCAGCACGCAGGCGAACGCCGGCGCCAGCACGAAGATCGCCGCCACGGCCGGCGCCCAGAAGCGGTCGACCAGCGCGCCGCAGGCGACGCGGCCGATCACGACGAACACGCCGACAACGCTGGTCGCCAACACGGCGTCGGCGCGAGGGATGCCTTCAGTGGTGAAGACCTTGATCAGGTTGGGGATCAGCCCAGAGACGCCGCCGGCGATGAAGATGAAGGCCCCGCCGATCAGCCACATCCGCGGATCGGCCAGCCTCGCCGGCAGGCCTGTCGCCGCCGGCCGGGCGATGTGTGCGCCGCCGCGCAGGAACAGCAGGGTGGTCGGCACGGCGATGAGGATCGGCGCGGCGCCCAGGCAGGCGTAGGCCCAGCGCCAGCCGACCGCGTCGATCAGCGCGCGCGTCGCCGGTGGTCCGAAGATGCCGATCACGCCGGTGCCGAGCAACGAAAGGCCGAGCGCCAGGCCGCGTCCGACCTGGAAGGCGTCGGTGATCGCCCGGGTCCAGGTGATGGCCAGCGTGCCGGTGCCGAACAGGGAGATGCAGAACCAGTTGAGGTAGAAGGCCCACAGCGGCCCGCGCTGCAGGCCCAGGCACGCGAACGCGACGCCGAGAAGAGTCAGCGATGTCAGGCCGACCGCGCGGACGCCATACCGGTCAGCCAGCCAGCCCACCGCCGGCAGCACCGCCATCGTGGTCAGGTACGAGATCGTCAGCCCGAGCTGGATCTGGCCGACGCTCCAGCCGAACGCCGCGTGCAATGGATCGACGAAGACGCCGAGGGTGTAGAATGGAATGCCGGAGAGGCTCATCCCGAAGCCGACCGTACAGGCCGTCAGCAGCCGCCAATTGCGCCGCAGCTCGTTCCAGGCGTCTGCGGCGATCGGTGGACTCATCAGAGCGCAGGATAAACGTGTCGCACCAGAGCGGCCTAGGCGCCGCTCGCCGAATGCGAGAATAAGGCGGCGCGAGGTGGCGGCGCCGAGTATCTGACGCTAACGTTCGCGCCGCCTGGGCATCGACGGGGGCAGGCTCGGTCGGGATCGGCGGCCTTCGTGCGCCGCTTGCGGGCGGGTCAAACGGGCTAGAGGTACGCCGACGATGGATTACACGCGTGGCGAACAGCCTTCGCCGACTGCGGAAGGCGCAACGCCGGTCGCGCCGAAGCGCGACATCGCGCCCGTGATCGCGGTCTCCAATACCGCGGCGGCTTCGGCCGCCACCAAGCCGGTCCAGTCCGGGTCGGCCCCGATCAAGGCCGCCTATCCGCCGCCGGCGGAGAAGCCGACCCAGGAAGGGCCCAAGGGCGTCCGCTACGACTTCAACCTCGGCGCCCGTGTGGTGCTGCCGCAGCGGGAGGAGGGCGAGTGGCTGGTGCGACTGTCGGACATCGACACCGGCAACACCCTGTTCGAGAGCCGCAACAAGGGCGCGGTGGTCGCCAGTTCCAAGCGCTTCTACGTGCGCTTCCGGGTCGAGGTGTTCGACGGCGAGGAGCAGGTGCTCAAGCACGAGTACGACTGCAAGGACCGCGAGGTCCTGATCCAGTTCCCGGTGGGGACGCTTGGCGACACCATGGCTTGGTTCCCCTATGCCGCGCGCTTCGCCGAGGTGAACGGCTGCAAGCTGACCTGCGCGCTGTCCGCCCTGATCGCGCCGCTGCTGAAGGATCAGTACCCGCACATCACCTTCGTCACCCACGAGGAGGTGGTCGAGCGCAAGCTGCAGGACAGCTTCTACGCCAGCTACTGCCTGGGCCTGTTCTTCGACGACACCGCCAACGTTTGGCAGCCGACCGATTTCCGCATGGTCGGCCTGCATCGCACCGCCGGCTACATCCTGGGCGTCGATCCTACCGAAGCGCCGCCGAAGATCACCATCCCCGAGGATCCGCGGCCGATCCCCGAGCCCTATGTCTGCATCGCGGTGCAGAGCTCGTCAGGCTGCAAGATGTGGAACAACCCGCTGGGCTGGCGCGAGGTGGTGGCGCACTTGAAGTCCAAGGGCCTGCGCGTGATCTGCATCGACCAGAAGCCGGTGCACGGCTCCGGCCTGCTCTACACCCACATCCCGCACGACGCGGAGGACCAGACCGGCGATCGGCCGCTCACGGAGCGGGCGCACTGGCTGAAGCATGCCGAGGCATTCGTCGGCCTCTCCAGCGGCCTCGCCTGGCTGGCGTGGGCGAGCGGCGTGCCGGCGGTGGTGATCAGCGGCTTCACCCACCCGACCAACGAGTTCACCACCCCCTACCGGGTGATCAACTGGCACACCTGCAACAGCTGCTGGAACGACCCGGCGCTGCGCTTCAAGCACGACGACTTCATGTGGTGCCCGCGCCACCAGAATACGCCGCGCCACTTCGAGTGCACCCGGCTGATCACCGGGGCGCAGGTGATCGCCCAGATCGATCGGGCGCTGGCGAGTGCGGGCAAGGTCAACTCAGGCAAGATGAAAGCGGCCAAGGCCTAGGCGTCGAAGGACTCCTCAGTGCAACCCGCCGTCCGTGCCGTGTCCATGGCGGCGGCGAAACCGGCGATGGTGAACCTGATCGGATACTTGCCGGTGTGCGGCTGAATCCAGACCAGGCTCGCGCCTTGCAACCGCATCGTCGGTATGCGGACTAACCCGGCGCTGGGGTTGTCCAGGCTGGGGGCGTAGAGAGAAAATCCGAGCTTCGCCAGGTCGACCAGGTCGCTCTGCGACGTCCGCGGCATGCCGGCGTCGACGCGGTAGATCGCGTTGCTGGTATCGGCCCGAACCGGAAAGTGGAACACCAGCGCATGCCGGCGATAGTCGATCGGGCCGTTGACCAGCTGGCAGGTCTTGTCGCCTGTGAAGCGGTGGGTGTCGACCGTGACGACCCAATGTTGCACACGCCAGTGGCGCACATGCGCCTCGCGGTAGTTCGGTATGAGCCAGAGCAGGGTGACCAGGGCGAGGTGCGCGAGGGGTGTCATCACGGGTTCGAGCTCACGGGCCGACTTGCGGCTTTGAAGACGAGGCGGGCGGCGAGGCGGCGGGGCGCTGACCGCCCGCGTCAGCGGGCGAGAGCGGCGGGGGTTCGGGGTTGTGGCTGTTGATCCGGTCGATCGCGTCGATGGCGTCTTCCCACGGCGCGGCTTCGTGGTTCCTCACCCGCTCGAACGAGGTCTGCGGATCGTACTGTTCGATGTCTGGGGTGATGAACTTGGTCTGCAAAAGCCCCATGGCTGAGAGCAGGGTGGCGCCGGCGACGTATTCGTCGTGCTGGCTTTGCAGCAGCGACAGCTTGGCTTGCGCGTACTCTTGCTCCGCGTTCAGCATGTCGATCGTGGTGCGCAGGCCAACGCGCTCCTCGATCCGATTGCCCTGCACCGAAATGTCCTCCAGATCGACCTGCTTCTGCTCGATCGCGATGGCCTCGCGGGTCGATATCAGCTGATCCCAGGCCTGCGCGACCGACTGGACCATGCTGCGTCGCGACACCTCGATCGCGAGCTGGGCGCTGCTGTCACGCGCGGCGGCTTCGCGGACCTGGGAGCTGTTCTGGCCTGAAGAGAAGATCGACTGGTTGACGACGACCGAAGCCGAGAGGCTGCGCTGGTACTGCTCCGGCAGATAGGGCTCGACCGGGGCGATCGCGGCGTCGAGCTTGAGCGAGACCGTCGGGCGCGAGCCGGCCTTCGCCTGGGCGATCGCCTCGTGCGCGGCGCGCTCCTGCTCGATCGCCGCCAGCAGCTGAGGGTTGTTGTGCTCGCCCGACTCGAATGCGTCGTCCACCGAGTCCGGAATTTCGGTGAACTCGGGCGCCGGGTCGAGCTGGCCGGGGCTTTCGCCGACGACGTTGAGGTATTCGGCATTGCTGCTGTTCAGCCGGCCACGTGCGGTTTGCAGCTCGGCCTGCGCCGAAAGCAGGCGCGCCTGTGCCTCGGCGACATCGGTCTTGGACACCTGACCGACGCTGCCTCTCACCCTGATTTCCTCGGCCTCGTCGCGGAGGTCCTTGATCTCACTCGCGAGGACGTCGACTTCGGCGCGGGCGGTTCTGACGTCCATGTAGGCGGTCACGACCGAGACCAGCAGCTGACCTTCCGCATCGCGCAGTTGATTGCGGCCGGCCATAATCTGCGCGCTGGCGCCACGCACGGCTGCGTCGACCTTGCCGCCGGTATAGAGCGGCTGCACGACCGAGAGATCCGCCGTGCCGGTGCCAGCCTGAAATGTCGACGTCTGAGCCTGCGCGAAGATGCTCGCCGGCTGCTGAACCAGCGCATTTTCGTATCCGAACTGGCCCGTCAGATTGACCTGGGGCCCCAGCGCAGCGCGGGCCTGCACGTACCCTTCGTCGATCGCGCGCAACTGCGCCTGGTCCTGGCGGAAGGTCGGATTGGTGGCGTAGGCGAGCCTTACCGCATCCAGCAAGGTGTCCGCCTGACCCGGTCCGGGCGACAGCGCCAGGCAGAGCGCCGCGCAGGAACCGCCGAGCAGCGCCGTCTTTCGTCGTCCCGCCGCGCCGATCATCGCTCGTGCAGGCTTTCGGCGGTCTTCCGCGAGAGCGGAGACAGCAGGTAATCGATGATGGTCCGATTGCCGGTGCGGATATCGGCCGTGACCGCCATGCCGGGCTGCAGCTGCTGCAGCTGCCCGTCGATGACCATGCTGGTCTTGGACAGCGCGATGCGCGCGGCGTAGGCCGGCGGCGCGGTCGGCTGGGGCGTCGGTGCGCTGGGCGCGGCGCGCGGCGTCGCGTCCGGATTGACCACATCGCGGCTGACGCTGACGACGCGGCCCTCGATCAGGCCGTAACGGGTGAAGTTGAAGGTCTCGATCTTGACCTTGACCGGCTGGCCTACGTGCACGAAGCCGACGTCGCGGTCTTCAAGCCGGGCTTCCACGATCAGGTTCTTGCTGTCGGGCACGATGGTCATCAGATGCTCGGCCGGGGTGACCACGCCGCCTAGCGTGTGGACGGTGAGGTCGTCGACTACGCCGGCGATCGGCGAGGTCAGAGCGGTTTGCGACGACTTGTTCTGGGCCTGGATCAGCTGCTGGCTGAGCTCGCCCACCTGCTCCTGCGCCTTGCGCAGGTCGGAGAGCACGCCGGCATTGTACTCCGCGCTGACGCTCTGGCGCTGGGCGACCAGCGCCGAGCGCGCATCTTCGTCCTGCAGCCGGCGCTGCGCCGCCACCTCGATCTCGTGCCGGGCCGCGGTCAGCTGCTGCTGGGCATCGAGGTAGGCGAAGCTGGTGCCGTAGCCCTGCGACCTGAGCTGCTGGTGCATGCGCTCCTTCTCGACCAGCATCGGCATGGTGGCGTTGAGTTCGTCGATCTGGGCGTCGACCTCGGAGCGCTCGGCGGCCTTCTGGTCGATCTGCTGCGAGAGGTCGGCCAGCTTGGACGCCTCTTGGTCCGCCTGGGCCAGCATGGCCGCCCTGGCCTCTTCCACCAGATCGGGCGGCGTCTCGGCTGGGGCGATCAGCAATGGCGTGCGGTGGCTATCTATCGCGTTCTTCAGGGCGGTGAGGCGACCGACGTCGAGCTTGGCGTGCATCAGGTCGCTGGTGAGGCGGTCTCGGTCCGCGCCCGACTGGGTGGGATCGAGCTCGATCAGCAATTGGCCCGCCGTTACGTGATCGCCGTCCTGCACGTGGATGGCGCGCACAATCCCCGGGTCGAGCGATTGGATGGTCTTGACCTCGCCGATCGGGGCGACCCGGCCGTGTGCGGTCGCCTGCACGTCGACCCGCGCCAGAAACGCCCACGCCACGGCGACGCCGAAGAAGAGTACGATCAGCAGGCCCAGGATCCGGCCGGTCGGCGACGGCGGCGTCTCGATGACCTCGAGCGCCGCAGGCAGGAACTCGCGGTTCTGGCCGTGATCACGTTCGAACAGCCGCTCGTAAGCGTTACGCAGAAACCCGCCGCTCATGACGCGAATGCGTTCGATTGCGCGGCGTCATCGAGGCCGCCGCTGGACTGCAGATGCCACAGCCGCGCGTAGCGCCCGTTGCTTCTGAGCAGCGCGTCGTGGGTTCCGTCTTCGACGATGCGTCCGCGCTCGATGGCCAGGATGCGGTCTGCGTTGCGAACGGTGGACAGCCGGTGCGCGATCAAAAGCACGGTGCGCCCGGCGCAGATGCGCCGCATGTTGGCCTGGATCGCCGCTTCGCTTTCGTAGTCGAGCGCCGAGGTGGCTTCGTCGAAGATCAGAATGCGCGGATTGACCACCAGTGCGCGGGCCACCGCGATCCGCTGGCGCTGCCCGCCCGAAAGGGAGGCGCCGCGTTCGCCGATCAGGGTGCCGTAGCCCTCGGGCAGGCTGAGGATGAATTCGTGCGCGCCAGCAAGCTGCGCGGCCTCGATCACCGCCTCCATCGGCATGGCCGGGTTGGAGAGCGCGATGTTCTCGCGCACCGAGCGGTTGAACAGGATGTTCTCCTGCAGCACCACGCCGATCTGGCGGCGCAGCCAGCTTGGGTCGGCGAGCGCCAGATCGTTCCCGTCCACCATCACTCGGCCGCTCTCGGGCACGTAGAGGCGCTGGATCAGCTTCGCCAAGGTGCTCTTGCCCGAGCCGGACGAGCCGACGATGCCCACGACCTGTCCCGCCGGAATTGATAGCGAGAAGTCCTGCAGCACCGGCTGGCCGTCGATCCGGTAACGGAAGGTCACATCATCCAGCCCGATATCGCCGCGGATCGCCGGCAGATTGCTCTGCGCCACGCGTCCCGGCTCCGGGGTGGTGTTGAGGATGTCGCCGACCCGGTCGACCGAGAGCCGCACCTGCTGGAAGTCCTGCCACAGCTGGGCGATGCGCAGCACCGGCGCCGCCAGCTGCGACGAGATCATGTTGAACGCCACCAGTTCGCCGACGGTCAGCTTGTTGGCGATCACCAGCGTCGCGCCGACGAAGATGATCAGCACGACCGTGACCTTGTTGATCAGCGCGACGGCCTGGCTGGCGACGGTGCTGAGCACGGTGACGCGGAACGAGGCGTTCACATAGGCCGCAAGCTGCTCTTCCCAGCGCCGCTGCATGATCGGCTCGAGCGCCATCGACTTCACCGTCTCGACGCCGGAGACCGCCTCGACCAGGAACGACTGATTGTCCGAACCGCGCCGGAAGCGCTCGTTCAGCCGGGTGCGGAAGGCGGGGGTGACGCCGACGCTGATCGCCACGTAGCAGGGCAGGGAGAAGGCGACGATGAAGGTGAGCGTCGGGCTGTAGATGTAGAGCACGACCAGGAACAGCAGGGCGAAGAACAGGTCGAGCGCCAGCGTTAGCGCCGCCGACGTCAGGAACTGGCGGATATTGTCGAGTTCTCTGACCCGCGCGGTGGTGTCGCCGACGCGACGGGCCTGGAAGTAGGCCATCGGCAGGGCGAACAGGTGCTGGAACAGCCTTGCGCCCAGTTCGACGTCGATGCGGTTGGAGGTGTGCGACAGCACATAGGTGCGCAGGCCGCCGAGCACGACGTCAAACAGCGACAGGCTCACCAGGCCGATCGCCAGCACCTCGAGCGTGGACATGCCGCGCTGGACGAACACCTTGTCGATGATGACCTGGAAGAACAGCGGCGTCAGCAGGGCGAACAGCTGGACGAAGAACGAGCCGACCAGCACTTCGGACAGCGGCTTGCGGTACTTGTTGATCGCGTCGAGGAACCAGCCGACGCCGAACCGGCGATGCGGGTCGGAGAGGGCCGCGCGCCGGGAGATCAGCAGCAGCCGGCCGTCCCACTGGCGGGCAAAGTCCTCTAGCGTCAGCAAGATCGGCGTTGACGCCTGGGGGTCCTGCGCCAGCACCTTGTCTTCGGCCATCCGGCCCAGCACGAGCCAGCGGCCGTCGCGCAGCCTCGCCAGCGCCGGCAGCGGGATCGACGCCAGTCTTGCCGGGGTCGAATTTACCAAGCGCACGCGGACCGGAAACTGGCGGGCGACGCGCAGCAGGTCGTGCTCGTTCAGTTCCGGCGCGCCGACCTGATGCAGCAGCTCGGTCGCGTTCACCGGCAGCCCGATCAGCTGCAGGATGAAAGCCAGCGCCGAAGCCGCCGGATCGGTCATGGGAATCGCGTCGCCCCCCGGAGTGCTCACCTGGTTCACCTGGAGTGAGCGACCGTCATGGCGCCGCCGCGGGGCGGGCTGGACCCGTCATTGAGATGGCGGCAGTGAAGGTTCAAACGCGAGCGCCCCGAATTACGGCAACGAGTTCAACGATCGCCGGCCGCCGCGCTTGCTTGTGCGATTGCGACGGCGATTGGCAAGAGGGAGTTTAGCCCCACGGAATGTCAGGATGATCGGATATGGTTAAAGTTGTGCCCCGATAGACCAAACTGGCGTCGCGCGCCCACTCAAAACGTTTCATGCGTCCATCCGCGCGGGGAGGCGCGACCAGATTGGCCGACAGCCCGCTCCGGGGCGCCGGCGTCGAGTAGCGTGGCGCGTAGACGCTGGCAGGCGCTATCATCGGCGCATGATAGAGTATGCCCTGAAGCTGTATCCGCCCCCGCCACCCCCGCGTGAGCCACACTGGCCGAGCGCTCACTTCCACGTCTATGCAGACGACGATGCAGCCGGGCTCGCGCTGGCGCTGGCTGAGCATGCCGACGAGATCGCCGACAGTGACAACGCCGTCCTGTACGAAGGCGAGAGGGTAGTCTGGCAGAAGGCGCCCCTCGCGATCTAACGGGGACTCGCCCGCTCGCTCATCGCTCAGTTGGCGCCCGGCTGCATTCCAGGGCTAAGGTCGAGACTTGTCGGATCGAGCCCCGTTGTGGAGGGATACCCGTATGCTGTGCGTCCAGTTGGCGACATGACCGGGCGGCTCGCGGGGAAGACCTGTCTGGTGACGGCGGCCGGGCAGGGTATCGGCCGCGCCACCGCCGAACGCTTCGCCAGCGAGGGGGCGCAGGTGATCGCCACCGACATCAACGAGGCGGCCCTTGCGACGCTCAGTGGCGCTGAGGCGCGCCGTCTCGACGTCACCGATGCGGCGGCTATCGCCGAGCTTTTCCGCGAGCGTCCCGATTTCGACGTGGTGTTCAATTGCGCCGGCTACGTACACCAGGGCACGATCCTCGACTGCGACGACGAGGCCTGGCGGTTTTCCTGGGACCTGAACGTCACGTCCATGTTCCGCGTCTGCAAGGCGGCGCTGCCGGGAATGCTGCGCCAAGGTCGCGGCTCGATCGTCAACATGGCGTCGGTGGCCTCGAGTCTCAAAGGCGTGCCGAACCGCTTCGCCTACAGCGCCACCAAGGCCGCCGTGATCGGCCTGACCCGTTCGATCGCCGCGGATTCGTCGGCCGCGGCGTGCGCTGCAATGCGATCTGCCCGGGCACGGTCGCCACGCCGTCGCTGGACGAGCGCATGGCCGCGCTTCCGGGCGATCCCGAGACGGTGCGCCGCGGCTTCGTCGAGCGACAGCCGATGGGCCGGCTCGGCCAGGCCAGCGAGATTGCCGAGCTGGCGCTCTATCTTGCGTCCGATGAGAGCGCCTTCACCACCGGCGCGACCCACGTGATCGACGGCGGCTGGTCCGCATGACCGGCGCCGCCAACGGCGGGGTCGGGCTGCGCCAGAAGGTGCTGGTGCTCTACCTCAAGAACTCGGCGCTCGACTCGCCGGTGCTCGGCTGGGCGCAATACGACGGCGCCGGCGAGACACTGCACATGGCCGGGGACGACGACACCCCGCCCTACGCCACCGGTCTGGCGGCGCTCAGAGACGGCTGGCGGCTGTTCCAGGCGTCGCAGCTCTTGCCACACGCCCGCGGCGAGGAGTTCGATCTGGCCTATCTGAAGTATGAGTTCTTCTTCGAGCAACTGGTCGAGGCGCGCCGTGAGTGAACCGATGCTGTTGAGCTCAGCGCAGATGGCCAGCTTCGTCGCGCGCGGTTTCCTGCGCTTCGACGCCGCCGTGCCCGCGGAGATCAACGCCCAGTTCATGGCCGAGGCCGGCGAGGTTCCGGAGCTGGCGGACGGCGGCAAGATCATGGACGTGTTCAGCGACACCCTGGCCGCCAGCCGCATCCCCGAAGTCCCGGCCGGTACGCCGCTCGCGGAGGCCTACGCGCCGCAGAGCGCCGTTGCCAAGCTACTTCAGTTGCCGCTGGTGCGGGGGGCGCTACGCAGTCTGCTGGGCGAGGCGCCGACGTTCGATCACCACTTCCTGCACGTGACCTTCCCGCCGCGCTACTACGAGGCGGCGAAGCGGGAAAACGTCTCGCAGCACACCCACCAAGACTCGACCATCGACCCGCGCCTCTCGTTCGATGTGCAAGTGATGTACTACCCGCACGCGGTGACGCGGCCGATGGGCGGCACCCGGTTCGTGCCGGGCACGCATCTGCGCAAGGTGAGCGAGGTGGCGCTGGGCCGCTACCAGAACATCGTCGGCCAGCAGCACATGGTCTGCGAGGCAGGGACGCTGCTCTTCCTGCACCACGGCATCTGGCACGGCGGCGGGGTCAACCTGTCGGACGACGTACGCTTCATGTTCAAGATCCGCATGCACGCCAGCGGCTCGCAGGTGCGCTGCTGGGACGTGGACGACCTGCCGCGACCGAACACCCAGCGGCCGATCTTCTTCCGCAAGTCGGCGCCGGCGCGGGATACGGTCGAGGCGATCCTGACCAAGCCCGAGCCCTGGTTCGAGCAGGACACCGGCCGGCTGGAATACGTCAACCGGATCAAGCTGTGGCGCTATCTGACCGACGATACGACCTACGACGCCGACTACTGGCTGACGCGGCTTGAAACCGGCGGGCGTGTGTCCTGACGCTTTCGCGCGTAGCGTCCGCCCGAATGGGAGGGACCAGCGATGACGATCGTTATCACCGGCGGCACCAAGGGCATCGGGCTGGATATCGCGGCGCATCTGGCGCGGCGGGGCGAGGCGCTCGTGCTCGGTTATGTCGCGGATGAAGCCGCGGCGGAAGCGGCGCGGGCGCGGCTTGAACCCAGCGGGGCGCTGGTGACCACGGTTCGCGCCGACGTGGGTGAGATCGAGGGCGCGGCGCAGCTGATGGCGCGGGCCGCGGCGGTCGCCGACGGCGGGCCGGTGCACATCGTCCACAGCGCGGCGATGATCTATCCGACCAGCCTGCTGGACGCCGACCTGGTCAAGTTCACCCACGCGATCCAGGTGAACGGGCTGGCGCTGCTCTATCTGGTGCGAGCGGCCATGCCCTTGCTGGGATCGGGCAGCGGCGTGGTGCTGATCTCCAGCGCGGGCGCGCGCGTGCCTCAAGCGAACTATGCGGCGCTGGGCGTCGGCAAGGCGCTGGCGGAGAGCCTGGTACGCTATCTGGTGGCGGAACTCGCGCCGAAGGGCGTGCGGGTCAACGCGGTCGCGCCGGGGCTGGTCGCGACCACCTCGGTCGCCGCCATGCTCGGCAGCGACGAAGCCGCGGCGCGGGTGCTGGAACGGGCGGGGCGCGCGAATCCCTCCGGGAGGCTGACGGAGAGCCGAGACTATGCCGCCGTGGTCGAGTTCCTGCTCAGCCCGGCGGCAGCGTTCGTCCAGGGCCAGATCATCCACGTCAATGGCGGGGCTTATGTTGCGGGCTGAGCCGTTGGCTCTCGCGGCGGGAACTTCCCGATGGCCGTGAGCGTGTTCGATCTGTTCAAGCTGGGCGTCGGGCCGTCGAGTTCGCACACCATGGGGCCGATGACCGCCGCGGCGCGCTTCGTCCGCGGCTTGCGGGCCGAGGGCGCGCTCGGCCGGGTCGAGCGGTTGAAGGTCAAGCTCTACGCCTCCCTGGCGCTGACCGGCCGCGGCCACGCCACCGACCGGGCGGTGATGCTCGGCCTGATGGGCTACGAGCCGGCGAACTTCGACCCCGACGAGGGTGACGCCGCGCTGGCGGCGCTGGCCGGCGGCGCGCCGCTACTGCTCGGGCGAAGCCGGCCGATCGGCTTCGATCCGGCCGTCGATTTCATTTGGGCCGGCCGCGAGCGCCTGCCGCAGCATCCGAACGCCTTGACGCTTACGGCCTATGACAGCGCGGGCGAAACGCTCGCCGAGCGCACCTATTTCTCGGTCGGCGGCGGTTTCGTGCGCGATCAGGACGAGATGGGCCGCAACGACGCCGACGACCTGGGGCCGCCCGTCCCTTTCCCCTTCGCGTCTGGCGAGGAACTGCTGCAGCAGGCGGGTGAGGCGGGTCTGACCATAGCCGCGCTCACCTATGCGAACGAGCGAGCCGTGCGTAGCGAGGCCGAGATTGGCGCCGGGCTCGATGCTATCCACGCGGGGATGGACGCCTGCATCGACCGAGGCATGCGCCAGACTGGCGTCTTGCCCGGCGCGCTCGGGATCAGACGGCGCGCCAAACAGGTGCTCGATACGATCACGGCTCGCGCCAAGCATCCGATCGAGGATCCCCTGGTCGCGATGGACTACGTCAATCTGTGGGCGCTGGCGGTGAACGAGGAGAACGCGTCCGGCGGGCGGGTGGTCACCGCCCCCACCAACGGCGCGGCCGGCATCGTGCCGGCGGTGCTGCGCTTCTACGACCGCTACTATCAAGGCGGCCGAGAAGGGCGGCATGCGTTCCTGCTGACCGCCGCCGCGATCGGGTCGCTCTACAAGCGCAACGCCTCGATCTCCGGCGCGGAGGTGGGCTGCCAGGGCGAGGTGGGCGTCGCCTGCTCGATGGCCGCGGCGGGGCTGGCGGCCGCGCTCGGTGGGAGCAACGCCCAGATCGAGAACGCGGCCGAGATCGGCATGGAGCACAATCTCGGCCTGACCTGCGATCCCATCGGCGGTCTGGTGCAGATACCGTGCATCGAGCGCAACGCGATGGGGGCGATCAAGGCGATCGACGCGGCGCGTCTGGCTCTGCTCGGCGACGGCCAGCACACCGTCAGCCTCGACAAGGTGATCGCGACCATGAAGCGGACCGGCGAAGATATGAACGCGATCTACAAGGAGACCTCGCTGGGTGGCCTGGCCGTGAACGTGGTGGAGTGCTGACGGGGTGTGGATACTGCTGCTCCTGGCCGGCGTCTGGGCCGGTACGCAGAACGCCCTGGCGGGCGGCGGCTCGTTCGTCACCCTGCCGGTGCTGATCCTGTCGGGTATCGACGCGCGCGCCGCCAACATCACCTCGACCGTCGCCCTGTTTCCGGGCCAGATGACCACCGGCTACGCCGGCCGCGGCCTGGTCGCCGGGGCGGAGAATCTGTCGTTCCGGGCGCTGTTCGTCATCAGCCTGGCCGGAGGGGTGGTCGGGGCGCTGCTGCTGCTGGCGACGCCGCCAAGCTTCTTCGCGCTGATGTTGCCGTGGCTGGTGCTCGCGGCGACCGCTCTGTTCGCCTGGGGCAGCTTCTTCCGCAAGCCTAGCGCGCCGGGCGCATCGCTCGGGCCGCTACCGGCCGGGTGCGTGCAATTCCTGATCGCCATTTACGGCGGCTATTTCGGCGGCGGGATCGGATTCCTGATGCTGGCGGCGCTGACCATCGCCGGCCTTTCGGTACGAAACGCGGGGGCGACCAAGAACGTGCTGGCCGCCGTGATGAACGCCTCCGCGGTGGCGATCTTCGCCTTCTCGGGTGACGTGCGCTGGCTGTCGGCGCTGTGGCTTGGCGTCGGCGCCATCGCCGGCGGGCTGATCGGCGCCTGGGCGCTGAAGCGGGTGAACGAGCGGATGCTCAGGATCGGCGTGGTGATCCTCGGCGTCGCGCTGACGATCGGGCTGTTCGTGCGAACGCCCTGATTAGCTAGCGCGAAACGATCACCGGCACCGGCATCTTGCTCAGCAAGGTCCGGGTGGCGTTGCCGAACAGGATTTCGCGCAGATGGACTGGATTGCGCGCGCCGACCACGATCAGGTCGAAGCCGTTCTGGGTGGCGTGGTCGAGGATGACCTTGGCGATCGGACGGCCATGCGAGTGAACTTCCTGAACATCGACCTTGGCGCCGTGGCGACTGAGTTGGTCGCAGATATCGCAGCCGACCTGCTGGCCGAGGAACTTGCAGCCGGCCGGATCGACCACCAGCGCGGTCACCGAGGATGCGGCGACCAGCAGGCTCATGGCGTCGGAGACGGCGCGCCGCGCTTCCGGGCTGGCGTTCCAGCCGATTAGAATCTTCTCGCCGATCGTCTCGCCATGCCAGTCGTTCGGCACGATCAGCAGCGGTACGCCGCAAGCGAGCAGAATTTTCTCCGCCGCCATGTTGTCCGGCAGTCCGCTCGGCGTGCCGTGTCCGATCACCAGCAGATCGGAGTGCAGCGAGTTGATGATCGCCGTTTCGGTGGTGTTGTCGCGATTGATTGGGCGGAACTCGGCCTTCACGCCGATGTCGGCGCAGAGCGCCTTGAAGTGATCGCCCACCTCGCAGGTTGTCTTCGAGCAGGCATCCTCGACCCGGCGCTCGTGGGCGATGACGCCGGCGATCGCCTTCTCGCTACGAGCGTAGGCCAGGGATGGATGCGACGTCGCGCCGTTGAAGACGATATAAACGCCGACCAGATGAGCGTCCCACTGGTGCGCCAGTTCGGCCGCGCGGGCCGCGCGCCGCTGTCCGGAGGGACTTGGATCGAGGAAGACGGTAATCGTCTTCGGATTCATTGCCATAGCCGTTTCAACCCTATGTGCGGCTGTCTCACCGCACTGCGACGGACTCCGCGACTGTTATTGGCTTGAGCATGCGCCTAATTTGCAAATGCGTGTAGGCGGTATTTGATCCGGACGGACACGAACACCTGACCGGGAGCGGGCCTTGCTCGATCTGTTCGTTCCCTGGGCAAACTCGCAACGCCAAAACGAGGAACCTGCCGCTACGGCAGCGCACCTCATCGGCCCCCAAGAAAGACTAACGGGACCGCTCGCGGATCGTCGTGCTAGACGTAGGTCACGCGCAGACGCCGACGACCCGATAACGGGCGGGCTTTCCACCGGGGTGGGCTGCCGTCACACTCTGATGCTGTCGTCTTTCACGCCTCGCTCGGTCAAGGATGCCGTGAACTCCAGTCGCTCCCAACCGGATAGCTTAGCCATGAGGTCAATGCAGGGCGCGGTAGTGTGGGTTGCCTGCTGTCTGGCGCTGGTCGCTTGCGGCAAGCCCCCGCCGCCGCCGATGCCCCCGCCGTCGGTCGGGTTCGTCGTGCTGAAAACCGAGCCGGTGACCCTGACCACTGAACTTCCGGGCCGGGTTTCGGCGCTGGAATCGTCGGACGTGCGACCGCAGATCAACGGCGTGATCCGCAAGCGGGACTTCGTCGAAGGCTCGCTGGTTCAGGCCGGGCAGGTGCTTTACGAGATCGAGGACGCACCCTACCGCGCCGCCTTGCTGACCGCGCAGGGCCAACTCGCCCAGGCCGAGGCCAACATCCGCTCGACCCAGCTTCAGGCCGATCGATACAAGCAGCTCGTCGCGATCAACGGGGTGAGCAAGCAGGACGCCGACAACGCGGAAGCCGCGGCCGAGCAGGCGAGGGCGACCGTTGTGATCCAGCGCGGCGCGCTCAAGACCGCCCAGGTCAATCTGGATTTCACTCGCATCCGTGCGCCGATCAGCGGCCGGATCGGCCGCTCGCTGATCACGCCCGGCGGCCTGGTTCAGAGCGGCCAGGCGAACGCGCTGGCGACGATCCAGCAGATGGGCGAGGTCTATGTCGACATTACCCAGTCGGCGTCCGACCTGCTGAACCTGCGCGCGGCGATGAGCGGCGGCGACATCACCCAGCCGGCGCCTGACAGCGCCCGCGTGCAGTTGGTGCTTCCCAACGGCGAGACCTACCCGCTGGAAGGCGTGCTGAAGTTCGCCGATGTCACGGTGGACCCGACCTCCGGCGCGGTGATCCTGCGCGCCACATTCCCAAATCCGAGCGCATCTCTGTTGCCGGGGCTCTATGTTAGCGCCCGGGTGATCGAGGGCGTGCGCCAGCAAGGTCTGCTCGCCCCGCAGGCCGGCATCTCCCACAACGAGCGCGGTGAACCGACGGCGCTGGTGCTGGGCGCGGGCAATGTCATCGTGCAGCGGAAGGTCACCACCCAGCAGTCGATCGGGCCCAATTGGGTGGTCACCAGCGGCCTCAATCCGGGCGATAAGCTGATCGTCGACGGCTTGCTGAACCTCAATCCGGGCGCGAAGGTCAACGCGCATCCGGCGGCGGGAAGCTAGAGCCGCCATGTCGCGCTTTTTCATCGATCGTCCCATCTTCGCGTGGGTGATCGCCATGGTGCTGGCGCTGGCCGGCATATTGGCGATCCGCGCTTTGTCGATCGCGCAGTTTCCGCCGCTGGCGCCGCCGCAGATATCGGTGACGGCTATCTATCCTGGCGCCGACGCCCAGACGCTGGAGAACACCACCACCCAGGTCATCGAGCAGCAGATGAAGGGGCTCGACCACCTGATCTACTTC
>Ga0302314_10002125_pt1 | contig 37022 bp, 38 predicted proteins | sample III_Palsa_N2_3_FD_200533 | JGI IMG/M metagenome (GOLD analysis project Ga0302314, IMG submission 200533) | Peat permafrost microbial communities from Stordalen Mire near Abisko, Sweden - III_Palsa_N2_3 | ecosystem: Environmental > Terrestrial > Soil > Palsa > Peat permafrost | place: Sweden...
TGGGACGCGGTTATCACCGTCAACCTCACCAGCGCCTACAACTGCTCGCACGTCGCGCAGACCTACATGTGCAAGCAGAAGTACGGCAAGATCGTCTCGCTGAGCTCGCGCTCCGCGCTGGGCAACCGCGGCCAGGCCAACTACGCGGCCGCCAAGGCCGGGATCCAGGGCCTGACCGCGACCCTCGCCATCGAGCTCGGCCCGTTCAACATCAACGTCAACGCGGTCGCCCCCGGCTACATCGCCACCGACATGACCGCGGCCACCGCCGAGCGCGTCGGCTCGACCCCCGAGGAGCACCAGGTGCTCGTCGCCGAGCGCACACCGCTGCGCCGGGTGGGGCGGCCCGAGGACATCGCCTCGGTGGTGGCCTTCCTGGTCTCCGAGGAATCCTCCTACGTCAGCGGCCAGACCCTGTACGTCAACGGCGGGGCCCGCTGAGGCTGCCGAGCGTCCGGGACGGGCGGGCGTGCCACGCGCGCCCGCCCGCCCCGCCCCGGAGGCCGCCGACGGCTCCCGCTCAGCCCCTGGCGTCCCACTCCGCCAGTACGGCGCGCTCCTTCTCCGACGTCAGCCGCCCCTGCCCCGCCATGGTGCGGTAGTCACTGAAGGCCACCTCCATGCCGCCGGGCGCGAACAGCCACTCCGCGGTGTCGCGCACCGACTCGGCCACCGGGCGGCAGCGCAGGCCGGCCGCGATCGCCTTGGCCGAGGAGGCCTTCCAGACCGCCGCGGCGTCCTCACGCACCGGCATCCACAGCGGCAGCTCCGACCACGGCTCGATCTCGTGGGCCAGCAGCAGCGCGTCGTCGACCCACACCAGCTCCGCCCTGCCGCCGGTGGCCTCGACGCAGGTGCCCAGGAACTCGCCCCAGGTGGTGTTCGCCGGGGTGCCGCTGGTGAGGTAGGTCCCGCTGTCCCCGGCCACGACCCGGTCCAGGCCGAAGATCGCGATGTCGCGGGCGTCGATCAGCTGCATCTCCTGCTCGGGCGCGCCGGGCGCGACCATGCGCCCGCCCTCCGAGGCGCGCCGCAGCCACCAGGTGGTCCGCCTGGCCCGGTCCCCGGGGCCCAGGATCAGGCCGGGCTGGATGATCAGCGTCCGGCCCGGGAAGCCCTCCTGCACCGCGCGCTGGCAGCCGACCTTCAGCGTCCCGTAGTCGCCGTCCTCGGACCCCGCTTCCGGCGCGCACTCGTGCTGCCGGGAGTCCTCGTCCACCACGGCCTCGGGAAAGTCCGGGTAGGCGTTGATGGTGGAGACGAACAGATAGGTCGCCGCCGACTTCGCCAGGGCCGCGACGGACGCGCCGACCACGCCCGGGACATAGCCGCAGACGTCCACCACCGCGTCCCAGGGCCCGGCCGCGGCGAGCCGCGCCAGGTCCTCGGGCCGCTCGCGGTCGCCGTGCACGGCCGCGACGCCAGGCAGGTCCTCCGCGCTGCGCCCGCGGTTGAAGGTGGTCACCTCCCAGCCTCGCCCCAGCGCCTCCTCCACGAACGCCTGCCCGAGGAACACCGATCCGCCGATCACAAGAAGTCTCATGCGACCGAGTCTCGGCCTCGCGGGCGTGCCGGAGGAACCCCCCTACGCCCAGGGCGCAGCGGCTCCGCCCTCAGCGGAAAGGAGTCGGCGCCCGTTCAGCTCGCCTGGGCCTGGTTCGCGCGCCAGGCGTCCCTGCCCGCCAGCGAGGCGGACTTGGCCTGCCGCAGCGCGCGCGTCGCCATCTCGGTCGGCTGGGTCTCCCACTGCCGCACCCAGCCGCGGCCGGCCGTCAGCAGCGCGGCGCCCGCGATGACCGTGCCCACGAGCGCGAGCAGCGCGCCCGTGCCGGTGAGCACGGCGCCGGCGCCCAGCAGACGCCGGTCGACGTTGAAGGTGGGCCTGGTAGTGCTCTCGTCTGTCGCCATACCGTCCACCCTGACGGACCCCCGTCCACTCCGCGCGGCGAGCAGCCGGGAGGGACGCCGTTTGGCGTACGGCTCCGAGCTGCGTAAGGTGTCGCAGTTGGCATGACTTGGCACGGCACCCACTCCACGAACGGCAGCAGCGATGAGCGCAGGACCTGACGGCGGCACGACCCTCCTGGTCGAGGACGCTCCCACGGCGGACGTACCGGGCGCGGACGAGCCCGGCATCGACCCGGCGCGGCTGGCCCTGGCCCTGGAGGTCCTCGCCGAGCTCGACCGGCTGCCGATCGACCACCCGGACGCGATCACCGTCCGTCTGGCCACCGCCGGACTGTACCGGACGGTCAAGCACCGCCGCCGCCAGGAGCGCCGGGCCGCCAAGACCGCCAACGACCGGGCCGTCACCGAGGCCACCGCCACCGGCGCGGCCGACCGCATCGACGACGAGACCCAGGGCCTGCAGCTGACCGCCAACAGCACCGGCCCCATCGCCGGGATACTGGAGCGGCCCCGCTCCTGCTACATCTGCAAGACCCGCTACGTCGAGGTCGACGCCTTCTACCACCAGCTGTGCCCGCCCTGCGCCCACGAGAACCGGGCCCGCCGCGACGCGCGCACCGACCTCAGCGGCAAGCGGGCGCTGCTCACCGGCGGCCGGGCCAAGATCGGCATGTACATCGCCCTGCGGCTGCTGCGCGACGGCGCCCACACCACCATCACCACCCGCTTCCCCAACGACGCGATCCGCCGCTTCACCGCGATGCCGGACAGCGCCGAGTGGCTGCACCGGCTGCGCATCGTCGGCATCGACCTGCGCGACCCCTCCCAGGTCATCGCGCTGGCCGACTCCGTCGCCGAACAGGGCCCGCTGGACATCCTGATCAACAACGCGGCGCAGACCGTCCGCCGCTCCGCCCAGGCCTACGCCGAGCTGATCACCGCCGAGGACGCCCCACTGCCGGCCGGCGAGCTGCCCGAGGCCGTCGTGCTGGGCCGCTTCGACCTCAGCCGCCAGCCCGCCCTGCCCAGCCAGAGCCGTGGACAGCAGGGCGCGCTCAGCGCCCAGGCCCTCACCGCGCTCGCGCTGACCAGCGGCTCGGCCGCGCCCGCGCTGATCGAGGCGGGCACCGCCATCGATGCCGGCGGGCTGGTGCCCGACCTGGACCCGGTCAACAGCTGGAGCCAGAAGGTCGACGAGGTGGACCCGATCGAGCTGCTCGAAGTGCAGCTGTGCAATGTCACCGCACCGTTCATCCTGGTCAGCCGGCTGCGCCCGGCCATGGCGGCCTCGGCCGCCAACCGCAAGTACGTGGTGAACGTGTCCGCGATGGAGGGCCAGTTCAGCCGGGGCTACAAGGGCCCTGGCCACCCGCACACCAATATGGCCAAGGCCGCGCTGAACATGCTGACCCGCACCAGCGCCCAGGAGATGCTCGACAACGACCGCATCCTGATGACCGCCGTCGACACCGGCTGGATCACCGACGAGCGCCCGCACCCCGACAAGATGCGCCTCGCCGACGAGGGCTTCCACGCCCCGCTGGACCTGGTGGACGGCGCCGCGCGGGTCTACGACCCCATCGTCCGCGGCGAGCAGGGCGAGGACCTGTACGGGGTGTTCCTCAAGGACTACAAGCCGTCGCAGTGGTGACCCCGGCGCCCTCCGCCGGGCCCCTCGGCGGACACGACACGCTGATGTGGGAGGTCAGGGCCGCGCCCGGCCTCCTGCCCGAGCTGCTGTCCTGGGTCGAGCGGCAGCTGGACGATCTGGCCGACAGTGCCGACGTCTACACCGCCTCCGACGACAGGATCGTGGTGATCCTGCGCTCGGCGGCGGCCGGATCCGGCGTCCCCGCGCGGCTGCCCGACCCGCCCGCCGCCCTGCTGGCCAGGGCCCCGCACCAGTGGCCCTTCGACTTCCACGGGCACTGGCCGCCCGGCGCCGTCCAGGGGCGGTCAGGGACCTCGTCGGGGACCTCGTAGGTGACCAAGGGCTCTGGTTCCCGGAACTCCGGGCCCAGCAGACTCGAGGACATGAACCCGAGCGACAGCGGCACCCAGATCGGCGCGAGCGACTGCTTCGCCCTGCTCGCACGGGTCGGCGTCGGCCGCCTCGTGTTCACCCGGCACGCCCTGCCCGACGTCCTGCCGGTCCGCTTCCACGTGGACGCTTCGGCCGCCGACGACCCGCTGCCCCCGCTGATCGTGCCGGCCCCGCCCGGCTCCCCGCACGTGGGCGGCATCGACGGCAATGTCATCGCCCTGCACGCCGACGAGATCGACTCCGGCACCGGAGCGGGCCCCTCCGTCGTCGTCCACGGACGCGCCCGGCTCACCCTCGACGGCACGGCGATCCGGCTCGTCCCCGAGCTGGTCCGCGGACGGCTGCTGGCTGCAGGACCCGCGGCCGGGTGACCCCGTCGGCCGGGGCGGCCTCGCCCGTACCGGTCGGCTCCACCATCCGGGGGACGGCCGAACTGGTGTCCGTCGACGAGGTCCACTGCGGTGCCCAGGCCGTGGTGGTCGGTGGGACGATCACCGGCCTGTCGGCCCGAGCCCGGGTCCACGCGGCCGTCCGGACGCCCGGTGGGTACGCTGCCAGGGACCCCAGGTCTCGTGCAGGAGGAGAAACCGTGCCCGGTAGTTCCCGCCCGTGGTACACCCGCATCACCGAACTGCGACCGGCCGACGTGCGACCGGCCGCCTTCGGTGCCGAGCCCACGGGCGAGCGGCTGGCACGGATCCTGCGCTCCCCCCACTTCGTGGACGGTGCCTTCCAGAACCCCGTCCCCACCCGGCGCCTGGTCCCCGGAGCCCTGGCCGGGGGTGTGCGCGCGAGCCTGACCAAGAAGAACACCAAGCCTGTCGCACCCATCCCGGTGCACCGGCTCACCGCCGAGGAACTCGCGGTGCGTCCGCCCGGCGGGCTCCGGCTGACCTGGATGGGCCACGCGACCGTGCTGGCCGAGATCCAGGGCCGCCGGGTGCTGTTCGACCCCGTCTGGGGCGAGCGCTGCTCGCCGGTCCCCGGGTTCGGACCGCGCCGGCTGCACCCCAACCCGATCACGCTGGCCGAGCTCGGACCGATCGACATCGTGGTGGTCTCCCACGACCACTACGACCACCTGGACATGGACGCGATCCGCACCCTGGTCCACTCCGGCGCTGACTTCGCCGTCCCGCTGGGCGTGGGCGCGCACCTGGAGCACTGGGGCGTCCCGGCCGACCGGATCGTCGAACTGGACTGGCACGAGTCCGCCCATGTCGCCGGACTCACCCTGACCGCGACCCCGGCCCGGCACTACTGCGCCCGCGGCCCGCGCACCGGCACCCACCAGCTGTGGGCGTCCTGGGTGGTGGTCGGCACCCGGCACCGGCTCTTCCACAGCGGGGACACCGGCTACTTCCCCGGCTTCGCCGAGATCGGCGCGCAGTACGGGCCCTTCGACGCCGCCATGGTGCAGATCGGTGCCTACAGCGAGTTCTGGCCCGAGGTCCACATGACCCCCGAGGAGGGCGTCCGCGCCCACGGGGACCTGGGCGGCAGCGCGGTGATGCTGCCGATCCACTGGGCGACCTTCGACCTGGCCCCGCACCCGTGGGACGAGCCGATCGAGCGCACCCTGGCGGCCGCCGCGGAGGCCGGTGTCACCGTAGCCGCACCGCCCCCGGGCCGGCCCTTCGAACCCGCCGACGCCCCGGCCGAACCGCACCCCTGGTGGCGCGCGATCGTCGCCTCGCCGGTCACGGCGCCGGTCCCGGTCGCGGTGTCCACCCCGTCCACCGCGTCCGCGAACCAGCGGCCCGAGCCGCAGCCCGAGCAGGCGCGGGTCTAGCAGCCGGCCACAGCACCGATCCCGCCTGTGCGTGCGGATGCCGTGGGTCGTCGAGAACAGCCAACGCACCTTCCCAGGACCGGACGGCCGCGCCCAGATCGCCCGCCTCCTCATGGGTGTCGCCGATATTGCGGAGCATCTCCACCCGGCTCGAGGGTTCGTCGGTGCCGTCGAGGAGTCCGAGAGCCAGTTGATATCGGGCGATGGCCTCCCCGAACCGGCCTTGTCTGCGGTCGACACGGCCGAGCACGAAGTGGACGGCCACCTGGGGTACCTGCTCGTCCAGCTCGCGGTAGACGGCGAGCGCGCTCCCACAGGTGGCGACGGCCTCTTCGTAGTCCCCCGACTGGGCTTGGGCCCAGCCCACCAGGCAGAGGGCGTCGCCCTGCCCGAAGCGGTGGCCGCCGTTCCCGAACAGCTCGAACGCGCGACAGCCGTCCTCGGCGGCCCGGCCGTGCTCGCCCTCGTGGTCGAGCAGCCATCCCAGGGACATCAGGAGCGTCGCCTCGCCGAACGGGTCGTCCAGGTCGCTCTGGAGCGTCAGCGCGGCGCACAGATGCCGCTCGCCCTCGTCCACCTCCCCCAGGCAGACGTGGGACTGCCCGAGCACCCGGTGCGCCCGGGCCTGTGCGCTCAGGTCACCGTTGCACCGGGCAACCACCAGGGCCGTCTGCTGGACCGAGACCAGATCGTTCCAGTGGCCCCCGGAATCCAAGAAGTAGGTCATGCCGACGGGCAGGTGCCCCGCATGGACGTCGTAGCCCGACTCCGCGGCCGCCGCAACGGCGGCGAGCAGCGCCTGGTGCTCGACCCGGTACCACGCCACGGCCTGCGGCTGATCGCCGAACTCCTCCACCACCACCCCCGGTGCGGGTCCCACCGGCGTGCCCTCCGGCGTCGGTCGGTGCGCCAGCTGGGCACAGCACCTCCGCGCCGCCGCCAGAACGGAGTACAGATAGCGGTCGAGCAGCCTGCCCAGGGCGGCCCGGTCACCCGCCTCGGCCTGCTCCGACGCGTAGATCCGCAGCAGATCGTGCAGCGCGAACCGGCCAGGGGACCAGGTCCAGCAGCCGGCTACGGCTGGTCACCACGGTCACGCAACCCGCGCCACCTGGCAGCAGCGCCCGCACCTGCCGGCTGTCGTGGGCATTGTCGAGCACCACCAGCACCTGCCTGTCCGCGAGCAGGCTGCGGTACATCGCGGCCGGCTCGGCCGGCTGCGCGGGAAACCGCTCCGGCGGAACACCCAGAGCGGCCAGGAATCCGCGCAGCACCTCGGCAGGCTCCACTGCGCGCCCGTCCGGGGAGAAACCGCCCAGGTCGGCGAAGAGCTGCCCATCACGGAACCGGTCGGCCACCTGGTGCGCCCAGCGCACCGCGAGCGCGGTCTTGCCGACCCCGGCGGTGCCCTCGACCACCGCGAGGAGCGACCCCCCGGAGCCCGCGTCCCGCTGGTCCACCAACTGGGTGAGCGCCGCCAGCTCGCCCTGGCGTGCAGCGAACATCCTTCGAGCTCCCGGCAGTTGGCGTGGCACATCGGCCCGGCTCGACCCGCCGGGAACGGGTGGCGGGGCCGTTTCCCGCCCCAGTGCCAGCAGCAGCTGCGGATCCCGGCCGCACGCGGCGGCGAAGGCCGTCACGGCACTCTCCGGTATCGGGCGCTCACCCGCCAGCCACCGTCCCCATGACGACTTGCTGTAGTGGGTGGCAGCCGCGAGCTCCGCCAGGCTCATTCCCAACCCCTCGCGGATTCCGCGCAGTTCGGCGACAAGACGCCACTGCTGCGCGGTCGCGCCGTCCAACGACTCCGTCATGTGCACCCCTGCTCCGACTCGAGACGCGGCTCACGCTGCTGATCAGAGTGCATCAGACCGGCGGACGGCCTCCGGGGATGATCAAGCCGGTGCCCCTCCGCGAGGCCCGCGGCGGGCCGACAGGGAACAGCAGGGTCGGCAGGAGTCGAACCTGCGACAAGCCGTGTTGGAAACGGCTGCTCTGGCCTCTGAGCTACGACCCTTCAAGGCGAGCCGGTGCATCCACGGAGGAGCGTCCCCGGCGCGCTGCTGTCGATCGTACGGACGGCGACGTGGCCGACGCGAAGGGTTTTCGCGCTTCAGGGCTTCGCCGCGTCGGGCCGATCGGGCCGATCGGGCCGGAGAAGATCCGGCGCAGCGATCCATCTGGCACGCTACCCCCATGCGCCGATCGCTCACCCCCGCCCTCGCCACTGCCGCGTGCACACTCCTGCTCACCGGCTGCTCCGCAGACGCGCGCAGCGGGAGCGGGGCCGCTGCGGCACCCAGCACCAAGGCCCGTTCCGGCATCAGCGCCGCGCCATCGAACAGTCCATCAGCGTCCGCCACGCCCGCGCTCACGCTCGCTGCCTGGTACTCGGGCGGTGGGCGGGCCATCATCGCGGCCCTGAACGGCGGGGTCGCCACCGTCGCCACGGATGAACTCAACCAGAACGGCTCCCAGCTCGAGATCGACTGCCTGAAGCTCCAACAGCTGCTGACACCGGCCCGGTTCTACCCGCCGATACCCGATGCGCAGGCTCAACAGGACTGGTCGACGGCGCTCGCCGGGTTCTATCGGGGCTATGCGACCTGCGACAGCGGCCCCAGCTCGTCGGCAGGCAAAGGCGCTGTCCTGATCGAGGAAGCCGAGCCCGACCTGGGAAAGGCGGTCGAACGCGTCAATTCCCTTCTGCACTGAGGCCACAGCACCCGCGACGATCTCCGGTCAGCCTCCGGCGAATTGGTGGCGGACGCACTGCTGCCACTGCTGGACCTTGTGGAACTGGTAGCAGTTCTGTGTCTTGTGGGCGAACCACACGGCGGAGATCACGACCGCAACGGACACCACGATCGCGACAGCCGACGTCACCATGCCGATGACGGCCTGGCCCCGGCCGACGCCGGTCCGCTTGGCCGTCCTCAGGGCGGGGATGCCCAGGATCAGGCCGACGACGCCGAGCAGGCCGCCGACGGCGACGATCGAGGTGATCGAGCCGATGAGGCCGAGCACCGTCGCCGCTCCGGCCAGGCCGTTCCTGTCGACCGGAGGCTGCAGAGCGGCCCACCTCGGTGCCGTCCGATCATCGTCCATCGCTTGCGTGTTCATCGCTCGTCCTCTCGTCAACCGGTCAGGACACGATCATGGCGTGCGAGGTCGCGGGACACATCGCGGGAAGGAGGGAGAAACTGCTCCCCCGATCGGGGGAGGACGCCGCTGAGCTGCGCGGTCATACTGGCGATCATGATCAGGGGACTCCGGCCGCTGCTGCGCGGCTCCACGTGTTCGGGTGCGCTGTTCGCCTACTGCGGCGCGCCGGCGAGCCTTCCGCTGCTCCCGTTCGCGACTCTGCCGGCCCTGGTGTGGCGATCCGCGCCGGAGGGGCTGCAGATCGTCCTGGTCCTGCTGCTCTGGGCAGCACTGGTCGGCGCGGTAGGGCTGCCGCGCACCACGCGGCGGGTGCTGATCGTCTCCGCCCGCCGACTGCTGCGGGTGCCGTTGCCGGATCCGGTGGCCGGTCGTCGGTCCACGAACGCTGCCGGTGCCGACCGTTGGCGGACGCCGGTCTGGTTGGTCCTGCACACGGCACTGGGGTGGACGGGAGTGCTGCTGAGCGGTGCGCTGGTCCTCGTGGGCCTGGCTCTGCCAGGAGGTTGGGTCCACGGCGAGGCGCGGGTGAGCATGTTCGGCTGGTCGGCGCAGGCGCAGGGTGGCTGGAGCTGGGTCGAGGCGCTCGGTTCGATGCTGCTGGCGTTGGCTGTGAGCGTGATGGTGACGAACACTCTGCGATGGCTGGCACCGAGGCTGCTGGGACCGTCGGCGGCCGAGCAGCTCGCGCTGGCAACCGAGCGGGAGCTGTTGCTGGCCGAACGCAACCGGTTGGCCCACGAGTTGCACGATTCGATCGGGCACACGCTGACGGCGACGACGATCCAGGCGGCGGTGGCGGGCGAGGTGCTCTCCGCCGACCCGGCGGCGGCTCGGGCCGCCCTGCGCAGCATCGAGGAGTCGAGCCGAGCCGCGCTGGAGGACCTGGACTACGTGCTGGGCGTGCTGCGTGAGGAGCAGCCGGGGACGGCGCCGACCCGGACCCTGGCCGACCTGCCGGAGCTGCTGGACCGGTTGCGGCATGCGGGGGCAGTGGTGGAACCGGAGCTGTCGGGCGAGTTGGCGCAGGTGCAGGGGACGCTGTCCCGAGCGGCCTACCGAATCCTGCAGGAGGGGCTGACGAACGCATTGCGGCACGGGGCGGGCGGCCGGATCGAGGTCCGTGTGGCGGCCACGTCCGACGGGCTGGACCTCTGCGTGGTCAACCGGGTGGACGCGGGGACAGACACGGGCGGCTTCCCGACGTCCGGGCACGGCCTGCCGGGCCTGGCCGAGCGCGTACGGCTGCTGCACGGTGAGATCGAGGCCGGCCCGGACGGGCCGCAGCACTGGCGGTTGGCGGTCCGGCTGCCGGTTCGGTTGTCGGCATGACCGGCTCTGACGCGGGCGAACCCGTCCCGACCGACGGCACCCCCGTGACGCTCCTGATCGCGGACGACGACGAGGTGACCCGCAGCGGTCTACGCACACTGCTCGCGGCACAGCCGGGCATCGCGGTGGCCGGGGAGGCCGCCGACGGTGTCGAGGCGGTCGAGCAGGCGCTGCGGCTGCGGCCGGACGTCGTCCTGATGGATGTGCGAATGCCGCGTCGCAACGGGATCGAGGCCACCCGGCAGCTGCTGGCCGAGTCGGCCGAGCCGCCGAAGGTCGTGGTGATCACCACCTTCGAGAACGACGGCTACGTCACCGCCGCGCTCAGCGCGGGGGCCAGCGGGTTCGTGCTCAAGCGCCTTCCGGTCCGGCGGATCGCGGAGGCGGTACGGGTCGTGGCGGCGGGAGAGGCGATCCTCTTCCCGGCGGCACTGCGCCGGATGGTCGCCGCCCGCCCGCTGGGCTCCGCCGACGCGTTGCCGAGGGCGGCACTGACGAGGCGGGAGGAGGAGGTGCTGCGGTTGATGGCCACCGGCCTGTCCAACCCGGAGATCGCGGAGCTGCTCACGGTGAGTCCGGAGACTGCGAAGACGCACGTCGGGAACGTGCTCACCAAGCTCGGCGCGCAGAACCGGACCCACGCGGTGGTGATCGCCTACGAGTCCGGCCTGGTGGTACCGGGGTTCACCGGTGACGACGCCGCCAACGTCCGGGGGTGATCACGCTGATGGCGGTTGCCACAACCGTCCCGAACAGCAACCCGCCCCATTGAAGGTTCCCGCCGGACCGATGCGAGATCAACCCGTACGCGAGAACGCCAAGACCTCCACCCACGAGGAACGACGCACCGCTCCGGAGCCCGTACCACCACCTGGAGCGCTCTACCTCTGCAGTCATGGCGGCCATTATGCACGCGGTCACAGGGGCTGCGTCCGGTGGTCCCGGAGCTCGTTCTCGCGCTCAAGCAACCTTTTGGCCAGGCGGCGGGTGTTTAGGTACGGGATGTGTCGCTCGCGCGTCCATCCACTCCGTTCCATCCCGAGACCGAGGAGGCCGATCCCATCACCGCCCCTGCAATGCCCGGCAGACGCCTCGCCTACCTCCTGGTCTTCTGCGGACTCGTGGTGCTCCCCTGGACCCTGGTGCTCGCCGCCATGCTCCCGGCCACGGCAACAGCGCCGCGCTGGCCCGCAGTCTGGGCCGGACTGGACGCGATGGAAGGCCTCTTCCTGATCGCCACCGGGGTCCTGTCCCTCCGGAACGATCACCGGCGCTCTCTCCCCGCGGCGGTGACGGCCACGCTGCTGCTGGTCGACGCCTGGTTCGACACCATGACGTCTTCCACCGGCGAAGGGCTGGCCGAAGCAGCGGCGATGGCGCTCTTCGCGGAACTCCCGCTGGCGCTGGTGTGCGCACTCATCGCCCGACGTGGCCTTCACGACGCGCTGTCAGCACCCCTGTCCGAGCCCCAAAACATCGCAGTATCACTGCACCACTGAAGAGGACCAGATCGTGAACCTTGCCAACACTCTCGGCCGTTCGGATGTCCGTTGGGGTCTGACCGCTGCCGCAGCCGGTGCCGCGGCCTGGTCGTGGTGGGCGTTCGACTCGGCGCCCTATCCCTACGCGCAGCACCGGCTACTCGATCTGCCGCTGCCGTTCCTGAGCCAGCGACGGCTCGATTCCCTGCTGGAACCGAGCCGGGGCGAGCGCATGCTGGAGATCGGCCCCGGGACCGGACTGCAGTCACTCAAGGTCGCCCCCCAGCTGGGATCCGAGGGCCGGCTCGACATCGTCGACATCCAGCAGGAGATGCTCGACCACGTCATGGATCGCGCCGTGGACATCGGGATCGAGAACATCAATCCCCACCGTGCCGACGCCCATGAACTGCCCTTCGGCGAGGCGGTGTTCGATGCCGCCTACCTGGTGACCGCACTCGGCGAGATCCCGGATCCCGGGACGACGCTGCGCGAGCTGCGGCGGGTGGTGAAGCCCGGCGGACGTATTGTCATAGGCGAGTTCTTCGACCGCCATCAGGTCCACCGCACCACCCTGGCCCGCCACGCCAACGCCGCGGGCCTGCACATGAGCCGGCTCATCGGCCCGCAGTTCGCCTACTACGCCCGCTTGGAGCCCTGCCTCGCCTCCCCGGTCGGGTAGCCGGACCCGGACGGCGGCGACGGCCGAGTACGCGCTCCTCTGCACAGAACCGGGGCAGCCATCCCTCGGGGAGAACGCACTCGCCGTCGGCGGCCGCCACCGTGGGCCGCCGCCGAGGCCGCCGAGCAGGGCACGGTGAGCGGGTCCTATGCCATCAGGAGGGGCCCGCCGGGTCCCGGGCGGCGCGGCCGAGGCAGGAGACCACGACTACCAGTGGCCACAGTGTCTGACCGGTCGTAAGGACGCGCTCGGCAAGCCCGATGTCCGCATGCCTGAGGAGCGCCACCAGGAACCACACTGCCGCGGCGAGCATCAGCACGGACACCACGACCGAGAGCGCCGGCCTCAGCGCCCACGGGGCACGGGGAGCCCGGTCTGCGGCCAGGACCGGCCAGGCCGCCAGCGCGGCGATGCCCACCGAGGTGGCCGCCGTGTGCCGCAGAGAGGCTCCGCTGTCGGGTTCGGGGAACAGCGCCACCAGGATGGACGCCACGCCGCCCACGGCCAGCACGACGCGCCCGGACGCCGCCGCGGCCCGCAGCCCCAGCGCGGTGACGATGTGGCAGACACCGGTGACGAAGATCGCGGCCGTCATCAGCCAACGATCGGCGGAGCCGTACGCCGCCAGCGAGCTGATGGTCTGGGTCCGTGGGTCGTAGCCCGGCGGCTGCAACATCGCCGCCACCACCCAGCCGCCCACGAGCACCAGGGGAGCACACGCCGACGACCACACGGCCCAGCGGCTGACTCCTTGCATGGAACCACCGTAGACGCGGACACCCCCCGGCCCCGCGCACACGCGTTTCACGGCCTGTCGGACAAGGGCGCTGCGGGCCTTGGCCGTCAGCTACCAGGGGAAAGGAAGCCGTTCCGATGTTCTAGGCCGGCTGCTGCGCGATGTCCGGCGGAGTCGGCGAGAACTCGGCGTCGGACTCCCACTCAGCCAACCGGGCGGCGGCTGAGGCGGCTTCGGGGGCGCCCATACGCCGGAACAGAAGCACGGCCTGCCCCATGTCCTCCAGGGCCCTGGCGTGCTGCCCGAGGGCAGCCGCGCACCGCGCGATTCCATCCAGAGCGTGGGCTTCGTTGAGGAGACGCTTGGTCTGGCGGGCCAGGAGCAGTGCCTCCTCGTAGAGGGCCTGCGCTTCACGCGGCCCGGTCACCTCCGCCGCGAGAGCGCCCATGTACGTCAGCACCGTGGTCTCGTCCGGACGATCGCCGATCGCCTGGCAGATGGTCCGAGCCTGCTCGTAGAGGACAGCTGCAGCTGTCGGGTCCCCGGAGAGATGGAGGGCACGGCCGTGGTCGCGCAGCGCGGCGGCCTCACCCTGTCTGTTGCCGATGGCCTGGTAGATGGTCCGGGCTTGCTCGTGGAGGCCGGCTGCCGCCGGATAGTCCCCGCACGCCTGCCGTGTTCGGCCCGCGTTCCACAGGGCGTTGCCCTCACCTTGTCGATTGCCCAGGCTTCGGAAAATGGGCAACGCCTGCTGGTACATGTCGGCCGCTGCCGTGTAGTTCCCGGTCTCGTTGTGGACATGGCCCAGATCATGGAGAGCGCTTGCCTCACCGAGACGGTTGCCGACATCCTGGTATGCCTTCAGCGCGCCTTCCAGCAGGTCGACCGCGGTCGTGGGGTCACCTGCCGAGAACCGGGCGCGTCCCAGATCGCGCAGAACGGTTGCTTGGCCCTGCTGGTCCTTCAGCTCCTGGTAGATCAGCAGAGCACGTTCCTGCAGGTCTGCCGACGTGGAGGAGTCGCCGACCAGCAGTTGGACGCGGCCGAGGTCGTTGAGGGAGCCTGCTTCTCCCTGCAGGTCGTCAGCCTCGTGGAACTGCGCGACACTGCGTTCGAGCAGGCCGACAGCTGCGGTGTAGTTGCCGGTCACGTATTCGGAACGGCCCAGGTCCCAGAGAGCCTCCGCTTCGCCGTGCCGGTCCCGGAGTTCCTCGAAGATCGCCAACGCCCGCTGGTGGGCGTCGATGGAGGCGGGATACTCGCCGATGGCATGCCGCATCCTGCCCAGCTCGCACAGCGCGGCAGCTTCCCGTCGGCGCTCCCCCGCCCCGTGAGCTGCGGCAGCCGCGGCTTCGTGCAGGGTGGCGGCTTGGGCCCACAGGCCGTCCAGATGAAGGAAGCCGGACATGGCCGCGGTGAGCGCAACCGTACGACCGGGCCGGTCCTGGGCGCAGGCGGCGATGGCGGCGAAAAGGTTGTCCCGCTCGGCCCGCATCCAACTCAGCGCACTGCCGCGGTCGCGCAGGTCGCATGCGAGGGCGGGCGGCTTGGCGCCGACGGAGGGGTCCGGACGGACGTAGCGGTTGAGGAGTCGGTCGGCGTTGTACGCGGTGTGCTGGTAGTAGTCCAGCAGCCGCTCCAGTGCTGCGTCGTTCTCGTCCACTGGACCAGGGGCTCCGCTGAGCCGGCGGACGTACAGCCGGACCAGGTCGTGGAATTGGTAGCGCCGGGGCACGCGTTGGGCGAGCAGGTTGTGGTCGAGGAGCGATTCGAGCAGGCGCCCGGCGGTGTGCCGATCCGTGCCGAGCAGGTTGGCCGCCGCGAAGGCGTCGAAGTCCGCACCGGGGACCACTCCCAACAGGCGGAGCAGCCGCTGCTCGGCCTCGGGCAGGGCAGCGTAGGAGGTGTCGAAGACCACGGTCACGTTGCGGTCCTCGTCCTCGAGGAGGTCGAGGCGGTGGCGTTCGTCGCGCAGCTCCTCCACCAGGTCCTCGACGCGCAGGACCGGACGGTGGCGCAGGCGCGCTCCCGCGATGCGAACGGCCAGCGGCAGGTGCCCGCACAGAGCGATCAGCTCGCGCACCTCGGCGTGACCCTCGGGTATGCGCCCGGGGCCCGCTGCTTCGTGCATCAGCGAGAGAGCCTCGGTGTCGGAGAGTGTGTCCAGGGCCAGGCTGTGCGCGTCGTCCAGGCCGGTCAGGCGCTTACGGCTGGTGATCAGAACGAGGCAGCCGGGGTCGCTGGGCAGCAGCGGGCGCACTTGGGCGGTACTCGCGGCGTTGTCCAGCAGGATGAGGGTCTTCGTGCCGGCCAGGCGGTCGCGGTAGAACGCGGCACGTGGCCCCAGGTCCTTCGGGATCTGCTGGGGCACTGCGCCGAGGGAGCGCAGCAGCTGGTCGAGGGCGTCATGGGCGGTGAGGGGCTCGGTTCCCGGCGTGTGGCCGTGCAGATCGAGGAACACCTGCCCGGCCGGGAACCGGTCCCGGAGGCGGTGCGCCACGTGTACGGCCAGGGCGGACTTCCCGACCCCGCCCATCCCGTCGATCGCGGAGATCACCACCGTCCGGGCGCCGTCATGCTCAATCTCCGGCTCGGCAAGGGCGAGCAGCTGATCCACCTCCGGCGCACGTCCGGTGAACAGGCGTGTGTCGACCGGCAGCTGGAACATCGAGCCGCCATGGCTGGTGTCGGTCGCCGAACGGGTCGGATCGTCGGCAGCACCGCCCCGGGGGTCCGGTGTGCGCGCAGCCGCAGTCAACCGATCACGGGCGGGCTCGTCGAGCCCCAAAGCGGCAGCGAGCCGGGCCACGGACGACAGCCGCGGTCGCCGGCGCCCCGCCTCCAACACGTTGATCGCATGCGCTGACACGCCCGACTTCTCAGCCAGCTCCTCCTGCGTCCACCCGCCCCGGAGACGGAACTCCCGCAGCAACGCCCCGAACTCCGCAGCCAAGCCCGCCCCCGATAGCCCTCAGACCACGGGACCGGCTGTGGCATGGACGTGCATCGCATGTCCAGCTTGATCCCCTGGACCCAGACCCTATGTGCCGCATGTGTCGAAACGCCAGACCAACGCCATATCAACGCCATGGATGAGGGGAGCCGCCCCCGGCCAGGATGGTACGTGTCCGGTACAGCGCAGCCGCCCGGTCGGGCAAGCACGGCAATCCACCTGACAGGAGAACGGAACCCCATGCTCAAGCTCCCCGAGAACCGCCACGCCATCGCCAAACGAACCGGCATCATCGCCGCCCTGAGCAGTGCCGTGCTGCTCATCACGCCCGGTGCTGCCATGGCGAACGGCGGCAACTGGGCCGAGCAGCTCGGGCCCGTAGGCCAGGGCGGCTGCTATGTGTACACCAACTGGACCAGCGACCACGTCACTGGGCGCATATACCAGCAGGGCAGTGACGCCACCTGCTTCGTTGACATCTCGCAGTGGTGGCGCAGCACGGGCGACGGCACCGGCGGGCAGGCGGGCAACACATCGGCGCAGGGGCAGACGCTCAGTGTCCCGGACAAGGGGTCGTACGACTACTACTATTACGGCCCCTCCGGGAACGACTACCTCTGCGTCTCCGTGGCCGGGCAGAACAACTCCACCGGGCAAGAGGCGGGCGTCGTTTACGGAACCAACTGCTAGCCGAGAGGATCCGTCCAGCCGCCGGTTCGCGCTGCCGCGTCCGCGGCTCTCGTGCCCCGTCCGGCGCGACGCACGCTCTTGAAGACGGGCCGCTACCGGCGCGTTGGCAGCCGCCGTCACGATGGTCACAGCGTCCGCATAGCCCCCACCTGTCACGAAACGCCATACCGACGCCATGGTGTGGGCGGCGGAGCATACCCAGGACGGCTCTCAGTAACCCCTCGCTGCGCACTCGCCAAGAGTCACGGCAATCCAGTACACAGGAGAACGGCACCCCATGCTCAAGAACCGACTCGCCATCGCCAAACGGACCGGCATCATCGCAGCCGTCAGCAGCACCGCGCTGCTCATCGCACCCGCTGCCGCCATGGCCAACGGCGGCAACTGGGCTGCCCAGCTCGGGAACACCGGCCAGGGCTGCTATGCGTACACCAACTGGACCAGCGACCATGTCATCGCGAAGGTCTACCAGCAAAGCAAGGACGCCACCTGCAACATCTTGATGTACCAGACGTGGCGCAGCAGCGGCGAGAGCACCGATGGCGGCACTGCGTCAGCCAATACTTCCGGGGCTGGGCAGACCGCCGTCATCCCGGGCTCCTCGCCGGGCTACTTCTACTACGGTCCGGACGGCAGCGGCTACCTCTGCGTCAATGTGTATGGGACAAACGCAACCACCGGCCAGCAGGCCGAGGCCGTCTACGGTACCAACTGCCCTACGTACCCTACTTCTTAGAGGACCTGGTCCCGGACAAGGGTGTCTGCACCACAGAGGCTCAGGCGGACGTGCTGTCACCACAGACTGACACCAGGTTCTACCTACAGGTCGGGCGGTCACAGACCCTCGCGTCGGGAGTCCGCCGCTCTGCAACATCTGATCGCTCCCCCGTCCGACGGCGACGAGCGGAGCAGGGACCGGTGGTCCGAAACGGGGGTATCACCGGCCCCTGCCGTCCGGCCACGTCCGCTCCGTGGGCAACCGCATCGTGCGCAGTGGTACGGGGCGAGAACAGCGGCTCCGCCTCACCAGTAACCCCTGCGCTTCCGCACAGCGCTCACTCCTCGAGAGGCGACAACGCGAAGAAGAGACTCGGTCACATCCTCAGCACTGCGGCACTTCTGGCAGGCAGCGTCACCGGAACCTTCATCGCCGGCACAACTTCTGCGCAGGCAGCGAGTTGCAGCTACAGCGACCGTCTTGTAACGATCCCCTTCCATCTGGAGTCGGGAACCTACGTCGGATACGTCGAACTTCTCTACGCCGGCGGTAGCTGCCGCAGGGTGGAGACTCATTTCCACGTCGACTCCACGTTCCGCGCCAATCACTCCGGGTGGAATGTGAGCATCGGCCTCTTCAACGACCCGAGCACCGTTGACGAGGTCCAAAGCGCGAGCGCCACGAACTCCTCGGCAACCGACTTCTACACGGCTTCCTCTCCGATCGACGGTTGGCCGGACTACCAGTTCGCCCCCGGCGTCGACTGGAACTACAACGGCTGCCAGTACGAGATCAGCACCGAATGGTGGGACTTCTCCGACGGACAGGCCTTGGGATCCCTCGGCGGATCCGGACCGAGCGCCGGGAGCCCCTGCAGCGGTCAGCGCTGAGCGCGCATCGACGACACCGGGCGCCGGTACCAATCTGTGTACCAGGGTCACGTGCAGGCGCTCGCAAGGCACCGAACCACTCACCGATGGATGGTACCCATGAAGAACAGAATCAGCCGGACTCTCAGCACCGTCGCTCTCTTGGCGGGGAGCATCACCGGGACATTCGCGGCCACTTCGGCTCCCGCGCAGGCAGCCAGCTGCAGCTACAGTGCGCGCGAGGCCACGGTCTCGGTCTACACGGTGGCGACCCATACGTACCTCGGCTACGTCGAGCTGCTGTATGCCGCCAACTGCTACCGAGTGGAAGCCCACTTCCACGTCGACGCCTCGTTCAGCCGCAACCACTCCGGCTGGAATATCGGGCTGGAGACGTGGAACGACAAGAGCAAGCCCAACCAGCTGTCAGAGCTGGACTGGAACAACTCATCGGCGAGTGACTTCTACGGGCCATCCGTATCGATCTACGGCTACCCCGACGAGAACTTCGGTGTACTCATCGACTGGTCGTACGACGCCTGCCCGACCATGACGATGTCCTCCAACTGGCACAACTTCAGCAACGGCCAAGAGGTGCCCATGGGCTTTGGGGACAGCACTCCAGGCTGCTAGCCCCGAGGGATCCTGGGATGTCCGGTTCGACCGGACGATTGCCGGTGCCACGCACGGGCGATGAGCACAGCACCCCGCCGGCTGGCTCCACGCATCGCAGCCGAATGCCAGCCGGTACCGACCAGATGTCAAGGAGGACTGGAAGTCCAGTGAAGGCCCACATCACAAAAGCCGCTGCGGTGGCTGCCATGGCACTCGGAATGGCTGTCGCAACAGCGGGCAGCGCGTCGGCCAACTCGAACTTCGCGGCGCAGATCGGGCCGTCCGGAAGCGGCTGCTTCGCCTGGAGCACCTACGGGAACGGCTACGTCACCGGCCACGTCTACTCACAGAACGGCGCCTGGTGCGGAGTCTGGATCACCCAGTACTACAACGGCAACTTCAACGCGAACACCCCCACCGCCGAGACCCAAGGCGCCGGCACCGTGGCGAACACGGTGCCCTACTACTACGGCGGACCTGAGACCGACCGGGTCATCGGCGTGAATCTGAGCATGGGCCGAAGCCTAGGCGACACCGCCCAGAGCGACCTCTACGCCGGCTGACGCAGCGCAAACGGTAGGCCGCCCCACCCCAAACACGTGGTCGTCACCTTGCGCATCCACGGCGCTGCTCGCCGCGCCTGGAGTGCCGGAGACGGCCTTCTCGGCAATCCCGCACGAGCAGAAAGAACCACACCATGAACCGCGTGACCAAGGCTCTCGCCGCGCTCGCCGTGGCTGGGGCATCCATCCTCAGCGTGACCTCGCAGGCGTCCGCCGACCCGAACCCGAACAACCACGGCTCCAACCCGCTGTGGATCGAGCTGTCCACTACCAACCATGTGGGCGTCTACACCTCCCCCAACGCGGGATCCAGCAAGTTCGACAACCTCACCCTCGCGCCGTGGGCCGACGAGGTCTTGGCGGACTGCTGGGTGGTCGGCGCGAACGTCGGCAATGCCGGCGACGTCTGGTACCGCACCGAGGCCGTGTATCACAACAACCAGCAGATCAGCGTGGGGACGTCCTGGACGTTCGGACCGTACGTGGACGGCGCGGCGGTGTTCCACACCGTGCCCGATCTGCCCGCCTGCTGAGCCAGCTGGTGGACACACAGTGGCCCCGCGCACCGTTCTCAGTGCGCGGGGCCACTCGCACGTGGTCGGCGAGCTGGTCGCCCGGTTTGAGCGCGATTGGGCGCAAGCCCGCCCTTGGAACGGTCTCGAAAATGCCCAGGTCACACCACTGGGAGCACTCTCACAGGTACAGCAGGATGTCCTTCTCGGCCTGGTGGGCGGAGCAACTCAGAAGGTCCTGGGACAGCGCCTCAGGATGAGCCTGCGTCAGATCGAGCGTGCGATCGATGAAATCAAGCGCGTGATCGATCCCAGTGGAGCGCCCATCTCCGCCGCACAGATGGTCACTGGTGTGCGCGCATGGAGGCCGATCTGCAACCCCCCAACCAGGGGGAATAATTCAGTCGCATGCATGCCATGAACGCGACAAAGGCCTGTCTCCAAGGGGGCACACCGGTCCATTTCCTGCAGTGCGTGGAGGCGACTTGCCCGACCAGCGAATTACCCGCTGCCGATCCTTCCCGATGGCCAGGCCGCCACCCCTTGGCTTCGGCGATCTCATCCGAGGCGACCGCATCCCCAGCCCGGCAACCGCTAGACCAGGCATAACCGGTTCGGGTTGGCCACGCGGCAACTAGGCGAGGCGGTGAGTCCATCGCAGGGCCGACGGGCCGAAGTCTGGGACCGGGCCGCCGATCCAGTAGTTGTGCTCTCTCGCAGTGATGGAGATGTGGATCTGGTCGAGCTCGGGGCGCTCGTGCCGCTGCCAAGCTGTGAGCGCGCGTTCGATGTCGTCCCACAGGGCGACCGGTCCGCCTTGACGCACCATCCACTCGCCATCCCCGGTGCCGTCGAGCACGGCGAAGGACTCGCGGCCGGTGTCGAACAGGTAGACCGTCTCGGTGCCGTCCGCGCGGACCAGCGGGATCTTCTGGACGCCGGGGGCGGCGAGCTGCGCAAGGAACGCCGGGGTCCACTCGTTGAGGAGGTGCGGGGAGACCGGGGTCGGGCGCTCGGAGTCGGCGTAGGCCGCCCGGTCCGCGAGGTTGCCGGTGATCGCCTGAGGGGTCTGCGAGCGGACGGTCATGAAGGAGGAGCGGCCGATGATCCGGCCCTCGGCGGTGCCGTCCTCCCGCACAGTGACCTTGGCCAGGCCGGTGCCGTAGGCCCAGGAGCCGACGGTGGCCAGGATGACGGCGCCGGGGCGGGTCTGGCGGATCCAGGCGCGGGGGATGCGGTTGACCGTGCAGGTCGCGATGATCCGGTCGTAGGGAGCCAGGTGCGGGAAGCCGACCAGGCCGTCCCCGGTGACCGTCCAGGTCGAGAAGCCGGCCGCTTCGAGCGCGTTGTCTGCGCGCAGCGCGACGGCGGGGTCCACCTCCACGCTCGCGACGTTGGCAGCGCCGAGCCGCTGGCAGAGCAACGCGGTCGAGCAGCCGGTTGCGGTACCGATCTCCAGCACCTTCATGCCGTCGGTGACGTCAAGGTACTGCAGCATCCGCAGAACCAGGGACGGCATGGTCGAGGACGAGGTCGGGATGCCCTCGACCGGTTCGTGGACGTCGGTGGGGCTCAGATGGCCGTCGAGCTGGGTGACGAGCGAGTCGTCGGTGTAGATATCGCGCAGCCAGTGCGGGTCAGCCGAGGTGGCCGGACGGTACCTGGTGGGCTGGCCGGAGTTGTCGGCGGCAAAGTAGCCGTCGGCGACGAACAGTTCGCGCGGAACTGCGCGGGCGGCCTTCTCCCACTCGGGATCGGTCAGGTCGAGTTGGTCGACCATCCGGTTGCGGCCCGGCACCGACCTCCACGACCCCAAGCAGGTCTACTGGGTCGACCGGCCCGGCGAGTGGACCGGAATCTGACCGGCCCTCGGGCATGCGCACCGCCATGTCCGGCAGGATCCTGGACGCATGACCAGCAACCCGCCACCGAACGCCGACGTACCCGTGTACGTCGGCCCGCTGACCCAGGGCAGCAGCGAGCGAAACGTCCAGGTCCAGCGCTCGGACGGGATCCTGACGCACCACCGGCCGTGCTCGTCCAAGGAGCAGTTCGAGGCGTTCGTGGAAGAGGAGCGCCCCGGGACGGACATCAGCCACGACGCGGGGCGCGTCCACTGGGTGGGCGACGAGGACGTCTGGCCGCGCGAGCACTGACGTCACCGCTGCTCACCACCCGCGCGGGCTCCGGACGATGTCGGTGTCAAGCTCGGGCCACGCGACGTCAGGCCCTGGTGCTCGGCGGCGGCGAACGCGGCTTCGGCGGCGCAGCGGGCCCACGTCTCGGTGGTGAGCCGTTGCGGCGACGCTTCAAGCCCATCGGATGATCCTGCCGCCCGTAGTCCTGGACTACGGGCGGCAGACGTGTCGGCGTCGTCGTACCGCCGCTGAGCGGCGGCGAGCTCAGCGGATGGGGAGGCCGGAGAGGGTGCGGGCGATGACCAGGCGCTGGATCTCGCTGGTGCCCTCGAAGATGGTGAAGATGGCGGAGTCGCGGTGCATCCGCTCGACGGGGTACTCGCGGGTGAAGCCGTTGCCGCCGAGGATCTGGATGGCCTGGGCGGTGACCCATTTGGCGGTCTCGCCGGCGTAGAGCTTGGACATGGAGCCCTCGGCCGAGGTGAAGGGCTTGTTGTTGCTGGCCATCCAGGAGGCGCGCCAGACCAGGAGGCGGGCGGCGTCGATGCGGGTGCGCATGTCGGCGAGGGTGAAGGCGATGCCCTGGTTGTCGATGATGGGGCGGCCGAACTGCTCGCGGGTCTTGGCGTAGTCCAGGGCCACCTCGTAGGCGGCGCGGGCGACTCCGACTGCCTGGGCGCCGACGGCGGGGCGGGACGCCTCGAAGGTGGCCATCGCGGCGTTCTTGACCTTCTCGGTGCGCTCGCCACGGGCGGCGGCCGCGGCGCGCTCGCGGGAGCGGGCCAGGCGCTCGTCCAGCTTGTCCTTGCCGCCCAGCAGGCAGCTGCCGGGGATGCGGACGTTGTCGAGGACGACCTCGGCGGTGTGGGAGGCGCGGATGCCGTGCTTCTTGAACTTCTGGCCCTGGCTGAGGCCCGGGGTGTTCGGCGGGATGACGAAGGACGCCTGGCCCCGTGCGCCGAGGGCGGGGTCGACCGAGGCGACGACGACGTGGACGCTGGCGATGCCGCCGTTGGTGGCCCAGGTCTTGGTGCCGTTGATCACCCACTCGTCCTTGGCCTCGTCGTAGACGGCGCGGGTGCGCATCGCCGCCACGTCGGAGCCGGCGTCGGGCTCGGAGGAGCAGAAGGCCGCGACCTTGACGTCGTCCGGGGTGCCGAACATCTGCGGGGCCCACAGGCCGACCTGCTCGGGAGTGCCGTTGGCGACCACGCCGATCGCGGCCAGGCCGCTGCCGACCAGGGACAGCCCGATACCGGCGTCGCCCCAGAAGAGCTCCTCCATGGCGATGGGGATGCCGAGGCCGGTGGGGTCGAAGGACTGGGTGGCGAAGAAGTCGAGTGAGTAGATGCCGACCTTGGCGGCTTCCTGGATCACCGGCCAGGGTGTCTCCTCACGCTCGTCCCACTCGGCCGCGGCCGGACGTATGACGTCGGCCGCGAAGCCGTGCAGCCAGTCACGGACGGCGATCTGGTCCTCGTTGAGGTCAAGGCTGAAGCCACTGGTCGACACGGTTCTCCCCTGGACGATGCGCTTGGTGTTACCTTCGGTAACTGCGTACCAATTTTGTTACCCCCGAGTAAGGATGTCAATGAGCGACAGACGCAACGAGCTGCTCGACGCAGCCGACCGCGTGGTGCGCCGCGACGGCCCCCGTGCCAGCATGAACACCATCGCTGCCGAGGCCGGCATCACCAAGCCGATCCTCTACCGGCACTTCGGCGACAAGAACGGTCTCTACCGCGCCCTGTCGGAACGCCACACCGCCGGACTCCTGGACTCCGTGCGTGCGGCTCTCGCTCAGCCGCTGGAACGGCGCGACCGGGTCGAGGCCGTCATCGACACCTATCTCGCGGCCATCGAGGCCCGCCCGCAGGTGTACCGGTTCCTCACCCACCCCGACCCCGCCGCGGACGCGCTCTCCCCCGCCGGACCTCTGGCGCCGGCGCTGCGGCAGATCGCCGACGAGCTCAGCCGCTCGATGCGCGAGCAGGTCGACCTCGGTCCGGAGAGCGCGATCATCGCCGAGGCTTGGGGGCAGGCCCTGACCGGGATGGTGCTGGCGGCCGGCGACTGGTGGCTGGAGAAGCGGCCCTTCCCGCGCGAACGCATGGTGCAGACCCTCGCCGACCTGCTCTGGGGACGTCTCGCGGCGGCGGGCGAACGGCCGGTCGCAGCCCCGCAGGAGCCCTCGCCCGAAACCGCACCCGAGCCCGGGCCCGCACGCGCACCCGAGGCGGAACCTCAGCCCTGAGCGGGCACCCGGTACCAGTCGGAGCGCCTCATGGTGCGCTCGGCGCGCAGCCGGCGCAGCCCGGTGAGCCGGTCCAGGAACACCCCGCCGTCCAGGTGTCCGATCTCGTGCTGCAGGCAGCGCGCGAAGAACCCGGTGCCCTCGATCTCCAGCGGGGCCCCGGTCAGATCCTGACCGCGCACCAGCGCGCGGTCGTATCGAGGGGTCTGCGCCCGCAGTCCCGGCAGGGACAGGCAGCCCTCCTCGCCGCGCACCTCCACCCCGTCGGCCTCCACCAGGACCGGATTGACCATGTGCCCCAGATGGCGGACGTCCTCGTCGTCCGGGCAGTCGAAGACGAAGACCCGCTGCCCCACCCCGATCTGATTGGCCGCCAGGCCGACCCCGTCCTGCGCGTACATGGTCGCGAACAGGTCCTCCACCAGAACGGCGAGGGCCGGATCGAAGGCGGTGACGGTGGCGCAGGGGGTGCTCAGCACCGGGTCCGCCCAGGCCGTGACGGGGTGGACTCTGCCGGTACTGCCGGGGATGCGGGACATAAGGAATGATCGTACGTCGGGGACCCGCTCCTGACGGAACCGGTGTTGCCGGTAGGCTGACCCCCGTCTGTACCGAGGAGGAGAGCGACCCTGATGCCAGCGAACCCCGAGTCGGCCGGGCCTTCGGCCACGCTGCCCCCGCGCGCCAAGCTCGCCGTGACCGCCGGCAAGATGGCTGCTGCGGTCTCGCGGACGGCCGGGCGCGGCAGCGGCTCCGTGATCGGCGGCAAGATCGCGCTGAGGCTCGACCCGGACCTGCTGAAGACGCTCGCCGAGCACCTGGACGTGGTGCTGGTCTCCGCGACCAACGGCAAGACCACGACCACCCGGCTGATCGCCGAGGCGCTCAAGGCCGCGGGCCCCGTGGTGTCGAACGCCCTGGGCGCCAATATGCCGGCCGGTATCACCTCCGCACTGGCGGCCGACTCCGATGCGCGCTTCGGCGTGATCGAGGTCGACGAGAAGTACCTGGCGAGCGTGGCCCGCGACACCGCCCCCAAGGCGATCGCCCTGCTGAACCTCTCCCGCGACCAGCTGGACCGCTCCTCCGAGACCCGGATGCTCGCGGAGAAGTGGCGCGAGGGCCTCGAGGGCTCCGAGGCAGTGATCATCGCCAATGCCGACGACCCGCTGGTGACCTGGGCGGCGTCCTCCTGCCGCCGGGTGGTGTGGGTGGCGGCCGGGCAGGCCTACCGCGAGGACGCCTGGTCCTGCCCGAGCTGCGGCGGCGTGATGCAGCGCCCCGGCGACGACTGGTTCTGCGCCTCCTGCGGCTTCCGCCGCCCGCAGCCGCACTGGGCACTCAACGGCGAGCACGTCATCGACCCGCAGGGAGCGGGCTGGCCGATCCGGCTGCAGCTCCCGGGCCGCGCCAACCTGTCCAACGCCACCAGCTCCGCCGCCGTCGCCGCCGTCTTCGGGGTGCACCCGCAGGTGGCACTGCAGCGGATGGAGAGCGTGCAGGCGGTCGCCGGGCGGTACGAGTCGGTGGTCGTGGCCGGCCGCGAGGTCCGGCTGCTGCTGGCGAAGAACCCGGCCGGCTGGCTGGAGACCTTCACCCTGATCGACCCGGCCCCGTCCCCGGTCGTGCTGTCGGTGAACGCCCTGGGCGCCGACGGCACCGACACCTCCTGGCTGTGGGACGTCGACTACGAGCGCCTGGTGGGCCACCCGGTCTTCGTCATGGGCCAGCGCAAGCTGGACCTGGCGGTCCGGCTCGAGGTCGCCGGGGTGCACTTCCAGGTCATCGACTCGCTGGCGCAGGCGGTGGCCGCGGCCCCGCCCGGACGGATCGAAGCCATCGCCAATTACACCGCGTTCCAGCAGCTGCGCCGCGATGTGCGCGGCTGACCGGCTGCTGACGAAGAGGATCCTGAACTCATGAGCGAGAGCGCACTGCGCCTGGTCTGGGTGTACCCGGACCTGCTGAGCACCTACGGCGACCGGGGCAACGTCCTGGTGGTGGAGCGGCGGGCCCGCCAGCGCGGCCTGGACGTGTCCCGCATCGACGTGCGGTCCGACCAGCCCGTTCCGTCCAGCGGCGACATCTACCTCATCGGCGGCGGCGAGGACCGGCCGCAGCGGCTGGCCGGGGAGCGGCTGCGGGTCGACCCGGGCCTGGGCCGCGCGGTGGAGAACGGCGCGATCGTCTTCGGCGTCTGCGCCGGGTACCAGATCATCGGCCACGAGTTCATCGACGACCGCGGCCAGCGTGCACCCGGCCTGGGCCTGCTGGACGTGTGGAGCACCCGCGGCGAGGGGCAGCGCAACGTCGGCGACATCCTCGCCGAGCCCGACCCCCGGCTCGGCCTGCCCACCCTGACCGGGTTCGAGAACCACCAGGGCGTCACCCACCTCGGCCAGGGGGTCTCCCCGCTGGCCCGGGTGACGGTCGGCGGGGGCAACGGCACCGGCGACGGGACCGAGGGGGCCTGGCGGGACACCGTCTTCGGCACCTACCTGCACGGTCCGATCATGGCGCGCAACCCCGCCATGGCCGACCTGCTGATCAAGCTGGCACTGGACGTCAGCGCCCTGCCGCCGGCCGACAACACCTGGTACGACGCGCTGCGCGCCGAGCGCATCGCCGCCGTCCAGCAGCCGGCCTGAGCCACCGGCCCGAACCGAACGGCTCGATCCGACCAACCGGACACAGACAACCCGTGCCGGCGCCTGGGCGCAGGGACGCTCCCTTCAGGGGCGCCGACACGGGGACCACAACGCAGGACCCTCCCCACGCGGAGTGGCGACGGCGCCGCGACCGTGTCCGCCCCGACCTGACCGGAAGTCGGTGGGCGGTATCATCACGATGGGGTAAATAGTCCGATTTGCCATGGCTTCATGCGGGTGCAATCTCAGCGAAAGCTCCACTTGAGGATGCGCCGGTACGGTGGCCTGGCCATCGGGCAACGAAGTCCGGTCGTCCGGTTCTGCTCGGGAGTTGTAGCGATGCGTATTGGTGTGCTGACCAGCGGCGGGGACTGCCCCGGTCTCAACGCCGTGATCCGCTCGGTGGTCCATCGCGGCGTCGTGGACCACGGCGACGAGATCATCGGCTTCGAGGACGGCTGGCGCGGCCTGCTGGAGGGCTGCTACCGCGAACTGACCCTCGACTCCGTCAGCGGCATCCTGGCCCAGGGCGGCACGATACTGGGCTCGACCCGCGTCCAGCCCAGCCACCTCCGGGAGGGCGTGGCCCGCGCCAAGTCCTACTGCGAGGAGCTCGGCCTCGACGGGATCATCCCCATCGGCGGCGAGGGCACGCTCAAGGCCGCCGCTCTGCTGTCCGAGGGTGGGCTGCCGATCGTGGGCGTCCCCAAGACCATCGACAACGACATCGCCTGCACCGACGTCACCTTCGGCTTCGACACCGCCGTGTCCGTGGCCACCGAGGCCCTGGACCGGCTGAAGACCACCGCCGAGTCGCACCAGCGGGTCATGGTCGTCGAGCTGATGGGCCGCCACACCGGGTGGATCGCCCTGCACGCGGGCATGGCCGCCGGCGCGCACGCCATCATCGTCCCTGAGCGCCCCTTCGACATCGAGCGGGTCACCGCCGTGGTCAAGGAGCGCTTCGAACGCGGCAAGAAGTTCGCCATCGTGGTCTGCGCGGAGGGCGCCAAGCCGGAGCCCGGCACCATGCACTGGGAGGAGGGCACCGTGGACATCTACGGCCACGAGCGCTTCACCGGTGTCGCCACCCAGCTCTCCATGGAGCTGGAGCACCGCCTCAACAAGGAGGCCAGGCCGGTGATCCTCGGCCATGTGCAGCGCGGCGGCACGCCCACCGCGTACGACAGGGTGCTCGCGACCCGCTTCGGCTGGCACGCCGTCGAGGCCGTGCACAAGGGCGCGTTCGGCCACCTCACCGCGCTCCAGGGGACGCAGATCAACCTGGTGCCGCTGGCGGAGGCCGTCGCGGACCTCAAGACCGTCCCCGCCGAGCGCTACGCCGAGGCCGAGACCGTCATCTGAGCCACTGCCGGCTGAGCAGCCGTCGGGCCCCGACCCGTCCACCATGTCCGCATGGTGGGGTCGGGGCCCTGTGCTTGGCGTGACTCCGTGGAGATCCTCGCGTACGCGTTGGGCCGGGGGGCGCGTACGGGGTGCAATCCGGACAGTTCTACTCTGGTCCGGGCGGCGGCTCTTCGCGTCGCCGCTGAACGCACCCTCCACGAAAGCGGGAACCGACGATGGGCAGCATGCCGGGCATGACGCAGGAGCTGCCCCCGTGGACCCTGGACCGGGTCCTCGCCTTCCACCCCTCGTCGAACTGGCCCTTCCTCCTCGGCTGTCTGCTGATGCTCGGCCTCTACGTCACCGGTGTCGTCCGGCTGCGGCGGCGCGGGGACGCCTGGCCGGTGGGCCGGACCGTCGCCTGGGTGCTGGGCGTGCTGACGGTGGCCATGGCGACCTGCACCGGGCTGGAGGACTACGGCATGCAGATGCTCAGCGCGCACATGCTGCAGCACATGGTGCTGTCCATGTTCTCGCCGATCATCCTGCTGATGGGCGCGCCGATCACGCTCGCCCTGCGGGCGCTGCCGACCGGGGGCAAGGGCAGCCACGGGCCGCGCGAGCTGCTGGTGGCGCTGCTGCACTCACGCTATGTGAAGGTGATCTCGCACCCGGCGTTCACCATCCCGCTGTTCATCGCCAGCCTCTACGGGCTGTACTTCACCCCGCTGTTCGACTTCCTGATGCGCTCCACGCTCGGGCACGAGCTGATGATGGTGCACTTCCTCGGCGTGGGACTGCTGTTCTTCTGGCCGATCATGGGCGTCGACCCGGGCCCGCACCGCCCCGGCCACCTGATGCGGATGCTGGAGCTGTTCATCGGGATGCCGTTCCACGCCTTCTTCGGTATCGCGATCATGATGTCCTCGGGCCTGCTGGTGACCACCTTCGCGCACCCGGCGGCCTCGCTGCACGTGAGCCCGCTCGGCGACCAGCACCTCGCGGGCGGACTGGCCTGGGCGTTCAGCGAGATCCCCACCTTCATCGTGCTGATCTCGCTGACGTTCCAGTGGGCCAAGTCCGAGGAGCGCGTCTCCCGGCGCAAGGACCGCACCGCGGACCGGGACGGCGACAAGGAACTGAACGCCTACAACGACTACCTGGCGGGCCTGCAGCGGCGCTCGGGCGCGCAGAGCTGACCCGTGGCGCGGCCGGCCCGGCCGAAGAACCCCGGCGCGGCTCAGCCTCGTCGCGCCCGCGCCTCGAGGCCGGCCAGGATCACGTCCACCCCGAAGTCGAAGCGCTCGTCCCCCTCGTTCCGGGTGAGCTCGGGGATCATGGACGTCACCACGGGGTAGCGGTCGGCCGGCAGGGCGCCCAGGAAGTCCTGGATGCCCGCGAGGTAGGCGTCGGCGTGCGCGGGGTCCGGTCGGCTGCCGGGCCCGCCGCGCTCGCTCAGCTCGAAGGCGGACATGACCAGGTAGTTGGCGATCAGGTCCACGCCGTAGGCGGCGACCTGGTCGGGCAGGCCTCCGGCGCGGAGCAGCGAGAGCATCGTCTCCGCCGCGTCCATGTGGTTCGGCTGGGTCGGGATGTTGGTGGACAGGGCCGCGCGGGCAAGGTCGTTGTGGGAGACCAGCGAGTCCCGCGACTGGCGCAGGAACGCCCGCACCTGCTCGCGCCAGCACCCCGGGTCGGGGACCGGGTGCGTCAGGCCCGCGTAGGCGCGGTCCAGGACCAGCTCGACCAGCTGCTCCTTGTTGCTGACATGCGCGTAGAGCGAGGCCGCGCCGGTATTCAGCTCCTGCGCGACCCTGCGCATGCTGAGCGCGTCCAGGCCCTCCGTGTCGACCACGCCGAGGGCCACCTCGACGATCGCCTCGCGGCTGAGCGCCCGGCGCTTGGGCGTGCGCGGTTCGGGGCCGCCCCACGGGGTGGGCCAGACCGGTCCGGCGGCTGAGGCCACGGGGTGCTCCTCACGCGAGTTCTCGACTGATCGTCCACGGCACACCCTAGTTGACACGAACACCGTTCGCTAGTAGAACGATGTTCGTTAGAGACGAACAGTGTTCGTCGCCGTGGCACCGCCCCTGGGGGGACCGATGAGCAGCAGCACAGCCACCACGACCGGCACCGGCACCGATGCCGACCCAGGACCCCCCGGCTACCGCTGGCGATGGCACGTCCTCGCCGTGGTCCTCGTCGCCGAGGTCATGGACCTCCTGGACACCACCATCGTCAATGTCGCGCTGCCCGCCATCCACGCGAGCTTCGGCGGCGGCAGCACCCAGATCCAGTGGATCACCGCCGCCTACACCCTGGCCTCCGCCGTACTGCTGATCACCGGCGCCCGGCTCGGCGACCTGGTCGGCCGCAAGCGGATGTTCCTGATCGGCACGTTCGGCTTCACGCTGTGCTCGGCGCTGTGCGCACTCGCCGTCGGCCCCGGCATGCTGATCGCCTCGCGCGCGGCGCAGGGCGGGTTCACCGCCCTGATGCTCCCTCAGGGCCTCGGCCTCATCCGTTCGGTCTTCCCGCCCAAGGAGGTCGGCGGGGCCTTCGGCGCGTTCGGCCCGGTGATGGGCCTCTCCTCGGTCGCCGGTCCGACCCTCGGCGGCTTCCTGGTCACCGCGAACCTGCTGGGCACCGGCTGGCGCATGATCTTCCTGGTCAACATCCCGCTCGGCCTCGCCGCCGTGCTGCTCGGCGCACGGCTGTTCCCCAAGGACGCGCGCACCCCCGGCGCCACCCGCCTCGACCTGCCCGGAGTGGCGCTGATCAGCACCGCCGTGCTGCTGCTGGTCTATCCGCTGGTCGAGGGCCGCGCGCTCGGCTGGCCGGCCTGGAGCTGTGCCGCGATGGCGGCCTCGGTGCCGGTGCTCGCCGTCTTCGCCCGCTACCAGCGGCGCGTCCACCGGGCCGGGGGCTCCCCGCTGGTCGAGCCCGGCCTGTTCGCCAACCGCGCCTTCGTCGCGGCCCTCGCGACCGGTGTCTTCTTCTTCGCCGCCATGTCCGGGCTGATGCTCGCGCTCACCCTGATGATGCAGCTGGGCACCGGCTGGACCGCCCTGCACGCGGGCGCCACCATGATCTCCTTCTCGCTGGGCATCGTCCCGGCCGCGATCCTCGGCGGCGGGGTGCTCGGCCCCGGGTACGGCCGCCGGGTGCTGCACGCGGGCATGCTGGTCGCCGCGCTCGGCGCCTGCGGGCTGTGGGCCACCTTCAGCCACTGGGGCCTGCACACCACGAGCTGGGAACTCGTCCCCGGCCTGATGGTCACCGGCTTCGGCATGGGCCTGCTGATGGCGCCCTTCTACGACATCGCCCTCGCCGGGGTCACCGACGAGCAGAACGGCTCGGCCTCCGGCGTCCTGAACGCGGTGCAGCAGCTCGGCGGCTCCATCGGCGTCGCCGCCCTCGGCACCGGCTTCTTCAGCTGGGCCGCGAGCCACGGCTTCGTCCACGCCACCGGCTGGACGCTCGCCTGCACCGCGGGCGTGCTGCTGGTCTCCGCCGGCGTCGCCTTCGCCCTGCCGAAGAAGGCCCGGCCGCACAGCGACTGACGCAGCGGGACCGTCAGCGGGGCGGGTTGGGGACGTGGCCGAGGTCGAGCGGGCGGGACGGGGGGCCGTCGCGGCGCAGGTCGGCGAGCAGGGCGACCAGCTGGGGCGGCCACAGCAGCTCGGAGCAGGCGGCCAGCTCGTCCGGGGTCCACCAACGGCAGGTCAGGATGCCGTCGTGGGCGAAGGATTCGGCGAGGTCGCCGACGGGGTCGCGGCGCGGGCCGGCCGCGAGGAAGATCACCTCGCGTTGGCGGGTCGGGACACCGGCGCGGGTGTAGTCGTGCTCCCAGATCCACAGGGGCGGTCCCGTGGCGATGTCGGTCCAGCCGGTCTCCTCGGCCGTCTCGCGCAGCGCGCCGGCGAGCTCGTCCTCGCCCTCGTCGAGACCGCCTCCGGGCAGCACCCAGTGCGGTCCGACTTCGATGTCGTCGTGGAGCTGCAGGAACACCGCGCCCTCCGGGTCCAGGACCAGCAGGCGGGCGGCACGGCGGGGCACTCGCCGGGTGACGGTCATGGGGACATCGTAGGGAACGCGGCGTCCTCGAGGGGTGCGGCGCCGGATCCGGCCCCGCAGTGACGATTCGCCGCTCCCGGGTTACGGTTGCACAGCCGGAATGGACGGGTCCGGAATTGCATCGTCCGCCCACCGAAAGGTCACTCGATCGAGTGTCCGCGTGTGAACCGGACAATCGCCGTTACCGCTCCGAGATTGATGGAATAGCTGCAGCTCAGAGCATATTCGGACACCAGTACTCGAAATTTTCCCGACCGTGGAAAAAGCTCCTCGTTCGATCGGTTGGAGCACATTGGTTCACTTCTTCGGAGCAGCGGAAACCTTGCGTGACAAGAATCACAGAATCCCGTGTGGAGATGAAGATTCCTTAAAAGCATGCCAATACTGTCGCCCGAACCAAGAAGTCCTCGCCGCCGTGGCGAGGCGGTCCGGCCGGACGCCGAGTCTCGCCACCGGTCGGACGCCAGGTGCTCGCACACACCTGACAGGCGAGAGCGGGAGACCCAGGCAGGACGGGGCGGGTGCACGACGCCTCTTGGGGTGAAGCCACCACGGTGGCCGGGCAGCTTTCGGAGCCCGAACCCGACAGGGAGACCTTTCGTAGGCGGTTCCGGAAGGACCCGCATGACTGCGTCCGCGCACACCCATGCCCTGAACCGCCCGGCCACCGGCGTGGGGCGGCTGCGAGCAGGCGTCACCGCCGCGCTCACCCTGGCGGCCGTCGCCGGGAGCACCCTGCTCGCATCCACCCCGGCCGACGCCGCCACCATCGAGGGCAAGGCGCTCAGCATCGCCGCGTCGAAGCACGGCGACCCCTACCGATGGGGTGCCAAGGGCCCCAACGCGTTCGACTGCTCGGGCCTGATCTACTACGCCTTCAGGCACGCGGGCAGAGCTCTGCCGCGCACCGCGCAGGAGCAGTACGACAGCGTCCAGCACATCTCCAGGCGCAGCCTGCGCCCCGGCGACCTGGTGTTCTTCCACTACGGAGACGACGTCTACCACGTGGGCATCTACGCCGGCCACGACATGATCTGGCACGCCCCCTACCCAGGCTCCTACGTCAAGCTGGAGCGCATCTGGACCAGCGAGGTGTGGTTCGGGCGGATCCGCTGATCCGTCAGGGCGCGGTCGTGGTGATGACGTCGACGGCGAAGGCGATCTGCTCGTCCGTCAGGTCGGCGCGGGCCGTCAGCCGCAGCCGGGACCAGCGGTCGGGGACGGACGGGGGGCGGAAGCAGCCCACCGCGAGTCCCTTGTCCCGGCAGGCGGCGGCCCAGGCCAGGGCCTCCGAGGGGGCGTCCACCCGGACCGACACCACGGCGGCCTGAGGCTCGCTCACCGGCAGCCCGGCCGCGGCCAGCTGCTCGGAGAGGGAGCGGGCGACCTGTCCTGCCCGCTCCGCTCGCTGCGGCTGCTCGCGCAGCAGCCGCAGCGCGCCGAGTGCCGCGCCGACGGCGGCCGGGGCCAGGCCGGTGTCGAAGATGAAGGTGCGGGCGGACTGCACCAGGTGCTCGATCACCCGCCGGGGGCCGAGCACCGCGCCGCCCTGCGAGCCGAGGGACTTGGACAGCGTCGCCGTCGCCAGCACCCCGGGTGCGCCGGCCAGGCCCGCCGCCGCCAGGGCGCCCGCCCCCCCGGGGCCGAGCACCCCCAGGCCGTGGGCGTCGTCGGTCAGCAGCACCGCCCCCTGGTCGCGGCAGACGGCCGCGAGCTCGGCGAGCGGAGCGGCGTCCCCGTCCACGGAGAACACCGAGTCGCTGACGACCAGGGCGCGCTGCTCGGCGCGGCCGGCCAGCGCGGCGCGGACCGACTCGGGGTCGCGGTGGTCGGAGCGGACGACGCGGGCCCGCGAGAGGCGACAGCCGTCGATCAGCGAGGCGTGGTTGAGCGCGTCGGAGACGATGAGCGTGTCCGGGCCGGTGAGCGCGGTCAGCGCGGCGAGGTTGGCCGTGTAGCCGGAGGAGAAGACCAGGGCGGCCTCCACGCCGCAGAACGCGGCCAGTTCGGCCTCCAGTTCGGCGTGCAGCTCGGTGTTGCCGGTGACCAGGCGGGAGCCGGTCGAGCCGCCGCCCCAGCGCAGTGCCGCGTCGGCGGCGGCGCGGGTCACCCGGGGGTGGCGGACCAGGCCCAGGTAGTCGTTGCTCGCGAGGTCCAGCAGGTCCTCGTCGTGGGCGCGCCGGCGCAGAGTGCGGACCAGGCCCGCCTCCTGCCGTGCCGCCGCGGCCTCGTCCAGCCAGTCGAAGGGGTCCACCGGTCGTGCCGTCCTCATCCGGAGCAGGCCCCGCGCTGGGCCTGCTGCCATTCGCACCGCGGGCACCTGGGGGCGCCCGCGACGTCGCTCGGGTATTCCGTGGGCTCGCCGCAGAGCACGCAGTCGGCCACCGCCGCCCCGGCCGGGGCGTGCGCGGGCCGGGCGACCGGGTCGGGGACCGGGGCGGTGTCGCAGTACGGGTCGGGCTCCACGGGAGCGAGCCTACTGCCAGGTGAGATCGGGCTCGGTGCCGACCGTGTAGGCGACGTACCAGGTGGGCACGGTCACGGACTCGGGCAGGGCCTGCACCGTGGCGTCGGCCGACTGGACCACGTCCACGGCACTGCCGACCACCTGGACCCTGACCCCGGCGGGCGTGGCGGCCGCCGGGGCCACGAGCGCGGGCAGCCCCGACCCCGGTTCGCGGAAGACCACGACGGCGGGCACCGACTGCGGGGGCTGCGCCATGGCGGCGGCTGCGCCCTCGGCGGCGGCGTGGTCGGGGTAGAGCAGCACGGTGACGGAGGTGTAGACGGCGCGGTCCTGCTGGACGTAGTCCCCGGTGAGGTAGCCGGTGCAGCCCCTGGTCGCGGTGGCGGGAGCGGTGCCGGTGAAGGCGTCGGCGCAGTCGACGTGGTTGTCGGCGCCCGCGTAGAGGGTGGCCTGGTAGGGCTCGGAGCCGACCATCGCCCCGGTGCCGAGCGCCGGGCTGATGGCGGCACTGGTGCCGGCGGTGGGCGCGGCGAACTGGCTCACGGCGGCGGGCAGCACGTCCTGGTAGCTCAGCGTCGACAGCAGCGGCTGCTGCGCGCCGCGGCTCGCGCCGGACGCGGGGGCGCTGTCCTGCGAGGTGCTGCTGTTCGCGGCCTGGGCGGCCTGGCCGCCCCCGGCGTAGTGCACCTCGGCCCAGGTGGCGGCGGTGGCGACGGTCGCGACGACCAGCAGCGCTGCTGCGGTCCGGGGCACGCGGCTGTGGATCCCCGCGGCGGCTGCGGCGCGGTGCTCCCCCCTGCTGTTCATGCCGGTGAGTCTAGGGCGCGATCTTATGAATGCGGCAACGGGTCGGTACCGATCCGCTGGCCGGAGGCGGTCCTGGTACCGATTTGGCAGTTCTGTGGCATTCTGCCGAACCATCCACGCGATCTTCTGGAAGGTTCCGCACTGGCGTCGATCGCGGTCCGGAGGGCAGGATCGCCACCATGGATCTGCTCGACTCTCTCGCCGCCAAGGGCGTACGCCGCGAACTCCCGACCCGCGAGGAGGCCCTCGCCGTCCTGGCGACCTCCGACGATGAACTGCTCGACGTGGTCGCGGCCGCCGGGCGGGTGCGCCGCCAGTGGTTCGGCCGCCGGGTGAAGCTCAACTACCTGGTGAACCTGAAGAGCGGGCTGTGCCCCGAGGACTGCTCGTACTGCTCGCAGCGGCTCGGGTCCAAGGCCGAGATCCTGAAGTACAGCTGGCTGAAGCCGGGCGAGGCCGCCGCCGCGGCCAAGGCCGGGCTCGCGGGCGGCGCCAAGCGGGTGTGCCTGGTGGCGAGCGGGCGCGGCCCCTCGGACCGCGATGTGGAGCGGGTCGCCGAGACCGTGGGCGCGATCAAGGCCGAGAACGAGAACGTCGAGATCTGCGCCTGCCTGGGCCTGCTCTCGGACGGCCAGGCGTCGCGGCTGCGCGAGGCCGGGGTGCACGCCTACAACCACAACCTCAACACCTCCGAAGAGACCTACGGCGACATCTGCTCCACCCACGACTACGCGGACCGGGTCGAGACCGTGCAGCAGGCGCAGGCCGCCGGGCTGTCGGCCTGCTCGGGCCTGATCGCCGGCATGGGCGAGAGCGACGCCGACCTGGTGGACGTGGTGTTCGCGCTGCGCGAGCTGAACCCCGACTCGGTGCCGGTCAACTTCCTGATCCCGTTCGAGGGCACCCCGCTGGCCAAGGAGTGGAACCTCACCCCGCAGCGCTGCCTGCGGATCCTGGCGATGGTCCGCTTCGTCTGCCCGGACATCGAGGTCCGACTCGCGGGCGGGCGCGAGGTGCACCTGCGCAGCATGCAGCCGCTGGCGCTGCACCTGGTCAACTCGATCTTCCTGGGCGACTACCTCACCAGCGAGGGCCAGGCCGGACAGACCGACCTCGACATGATCGCCGACGCGGGCTTCACCGTGGAGGGCGCGGACGAGGCGACCATGCCCGCCCAGCGCGCTGCCGCCGAGGCGGCGGCCGCGGACGGCGACGGCGACGGGCCGG
>Ga0302314_10002127_pt1 | contig 37018 bp, 33 predicted proteins | sample III_Palsa_N2_3_FD_200533 | JGI IMG/M metagenome (GOLD analysis project Ga0302314, IMG submission 200533) | Peat permafrost microbial communities from Stordalen Mire near Abisko, Sweden - III_Palsa_N2_3 | ecosystem: Environmental > Terrestrial > Soil > Palsa > Peat permafrost | place: Sweden...
CTGTTGGTGTTTGCTAGCTGCATGTCGCTCGTCCACTTCGTTGTCGTTGGGCGGTGGATTGAGAATTTTTTTGCCGAACGGACCGTGCCGACTGTGCCTGGGTCACTGCTTCACGCTCCCGGCGGCCAGCCCGGACCGCCAGTAGCGCTGCAGGATCAGGAAGGCGATCATGATCGGGATGACGGTGAGCAGCGACCCGGTGATCACCAGGTTGTAGATCGCCTGCCCGCCGGCCGTGTACGACTGGATGTTCCAATCGTTGAGTCCGACGGTGAGCGGATACCACCGCGGCGTGCTCAGCATGATCAGCGGCAGGAAGTAGTTGTTCCAGGTCGCGACGATGGTGAACAGCAGCACGGTGACCACGCCGGGGCCGAGCAGCCGCAGCGAGATGCGGAAGAACGTCCGCAGTTCGCCCGCCCCGTCGATCCGCGCCGCGTCGAGCAGTTCGGCGGGCACCGCGTCCTGCGCGTACACCCAGATCAGGTAGAGCCCGAACGGGCTGACCAGAGACGGCACGATGACCGCCCATGGCGTGTTGGTCAGGTGCAGGTCGGAGAAGAACAGGAAGGTCGGCACCGCGAGGGCGGTACCCGGCACCGCCACCGCGGCCAGCACCACGGCGAAGACGGCGCGCTTGCCGGGGAACTGGTACTTGGCCAGGCCGTAGCCTGCGAGGGTGGCCAGCGCGGTGGCACCGCCCGCGCCTGCCACCACGTACAGCAGGGTGTTGCCGAGCCAGCGCACGAAGATGCCGTTGTCGTAGGTCAGCACCTGGTGGATGTTGGACCACAAGACGAACGGCCCGCCGAACCAGAGGCCGAAGGTGGTGAACAGCGACCGCTGGGTCTTGGTGGAGTTGACCACCAGCCAGAACAGCGGCAGCACCGCATACAGCAGCATGACCGTCATCAGCAGGTTGAGCAGGAGTGAGTGCCGTTTGCGCCCGTTCATGCGGCCCGCCTCCGGCCGTACCACTGCACCGCGGACGCGGCAGCCACCGTGAGCACGCCCATGATCACGGCGATGGCGGCCGAGTAGTTGTACTCCTGGCCGGCGAACGACAGGTTGTAGGCGTACAGGTTGGGCGTGAAGGTGGTGGTGATCGTGTCGGGGGCCAGGTTCTTCAGGATGTTGGGCTCGGTGAACAGCTGCAGGCTGCCGATAACGGAGAAGACCACCGCGACCACGAGCGCGGGCCGCAGCGCGGGCAGTTTGATGCTGCGCGCGATCCGCAGCGCGCCCGCGCCGTCGATCTCCGCGGCCTCGTACAGGTCGCCGGGTACCGCGCGCAGCGCGGCGTAGAAGATCAGCATGTTGTAACCGGCGAACTCCCAGGTGACAATGTTGCCGACGGACGCGAGCACCCAGCTGCCCGACAGCGGGTCGGGCAGTCCGACGTGCAGCGCGCTGCTCAGCCTGGCGACCAGGCCGAACTGCGAGCCGTACATGAACCCCCACATCAGGGACGCGACGACGGCGGGCACGGCGTAGGGCAAGAAGATCGACAGCCGGTAAAGCGGCGCCCACCGCAGCCGGGCGCTGTCAAGCGCGAGGGCGGCGAGCAGCGCGAGTACCAGCATGATCGGCACCTGCACGGCGAGGAAGATGACCACCCGGCGCACCGAATCCCAGAACTGCGGGTCGGCGAGCGCCTGCCGGTAGTTGGCGAACCAGACGAGCGTGTTGCCGCCGATCAGCTGCTGCCTGTACAGGCTGAGGTAGATCGCGTAGGCGATCGGCGCGACAAGCGCGAACGCGAAGACGGCCAGGAAGGGCCCGACGAAGCCCCATCCCGTCCACTTAGCCTTCATTAGTGTTCCGCCCGCTCGGTAGTCTCGGCTCCAGATGTTTACGTAAACATCGGGATGTTTACGTGAACATACGCTGCTCTAACATGGATGCGCAAGGCTTGATGCGGAAGGGTTGCTTTCGCCGGACATGAGCACGGGGAGCTATGACGCGGACCAAGAGCACAGCGGCGGGCGGGCCGCGCCCCTCGATGGCCGACGTGGCCAGGCTCGCCGGAGTCTCGTCGCAGACGGTGTCGCGGGTATCCAACGGACAGTCGAACGTCGACGAGCAGACCCGCGCGCGGGTGGTGCAGGCCATGCAGACGCTCGGCTACCGGCCGAACGGCGCCGCCCGGGCCCTCAAGAGCGGCCGCTTCCACACCATCGGCGTGATCATGACGACCCTGCAGACCTTCGGCAACATGCGGACGCTTGACGCGATCGCCCGCGAGGCGGCGCACGCGGACTACTCGGTCACCCTGCTGCCGATCTCCGATCCGACGCTTGGCCGGGTGTCAGGCGCCTACCAGCGGCTCAACGCCCAGGCGGTCGACGGCGCGGTCATCGTGCTCGAGGCGCGACTGCTCGACCAGGCCGAGTTCGCGCTGCCGCCCGGCATCCCCGTCGTGGTCATCGACTCGGGCGCGGGCGCCGGCTACACCGTGATCGACACCGACCAGGCCCTGGGCGCCCGCCAGGCCACCGAGCATCTCCTCGCACTCGGCCACCGTCAGGTCTGGCACATCGCGGGCCCGGAGACGGCCTTCTCCGCGGTGCACCGGGCCGAGTCGTGGCACCAAACCCTCGCCGAAGCGGGCATCACCCCGCCGCCCGTGCTCCGCGGCGACTGGACCTGCGAGTCCGGCTACCGGCACGGCCTGACGCTCGGTCAGCGCGACGACGTCACCGCGATCTTCGCGGCTAACGACCAGATGGCGCTCGGGGTCATGCAGGCGCTGCACGAGCTCGGGCGCGACATCCCCGGCGACGTCTCCATCGTCGGCTTCGATGACATGGAGGAGGCCCGCTCGTTCTGGCCACCGCTCACCACGATCAGGCAGGACTTCACCGCCGTCGGCAGGCTCAGCATGCGCAAGCTCCTGCAGCAGGTATCCGACCGCGGGTCAGAGAACCGGGGACAGGAGAACGGCAGGACCACGGTGCCCACCCGGCTCATCGTCCGCCGCAGCACCGGCAAGCCGTCCGGCTGATACGGAAAGTACCCCTTGGCCGGTCGCTCAGCCGGCCAGCGACGCTTCCAGGCTGATCTCGGGGACGCCCGCGAGCGCCCGGCTGACCGGGCAGCCGGCCTTGGCCGCGGCGGCGTGCACGGCGAAGGCCGCGGCGTCGATGCCGGGCACCCGGCCCACGGTCACCAGCGCGATGTTCGTGATGGTGGGCGCTCCGTCGACGAATCGCAGGGTGACCGTCGCGTCGGTGTGCACCGACTCGGGCGGTGTGCCTGCCTGCGCCAGGATGTTCGACAGCGCCATCGAGAAGCACGAGGCGTGCGCGGCGGCGATGAGCTGCTCGGGGTTGGCGCCGGGGCCGTCCTCGAAGCGCGACTTGAACGAGAACTCCCCGCTGATCGTGTCGCCCGCGGTGAACGTGCCGCTACCGGAAGGAACGTCACCCTTCCATTCCGCGCTGCCCTTTGCCGCCATGATTGCCTCCTCGGACCATCGTCAAGTTCGTCTCGGTAGCGATCGTACGCCGTCCGCGCATTCAACCCGATGCACCCGACCCGTGGCCAAGGCCGACCCGTTCCCGGCCCGGCTACAGCGCCGACAGCGCGACGCCGCCCCGGCCGGCGCCCAGGTCACGGGAGATGGCGCGGGCCGCGGTGACGACCACGCGGACAAGTTCGTCTCTGGTGCCAGGAGCGAGCAGCCGGCCGGCCGAGCCGACCACGCCGATCGCGCCCGCCACCGCGTCGTCGCGGCCGAGGATCGGCGCGGCGACGCCCGCGTCGCCCACCGTGGCCTCCTCGTTCTCGATCGCATAGCCGGCGGTGCGTACCTGGTTGAGCGCCCGGGTGAGCGCGTTGCGCGTCGTCTTGGTCTGGCCGGTCAACGGCGCCAGGTCCGCCGCGAGCGCCAGGGCCCGCTGCGCGGCAGGCAGGCTCGCGACGATCGCGTGGCCGAGCGCGCACGCGTGCCACGGGATCGCCGCGCCTACCTCCAGGATCTGCACGGTATTGTCCGGGCGGAACACATGGTGCAGCACGATCACCCGGCCGGCGGAAAGCGTTGCCACCCAGACGGCCTCCTTCGCCTGCTGCGCGAGCCCCTCGGCCCAGCGCAGCGACCGGGCGCGCAGGTCGGAGCCGTCCAGGTAGGCGTTGCCCAGTTGCAGCACGCCGGGGCCGAGGCTGTACTTGCCTGTGTCCTGGTCCTGCGCGATCAGTTCGTGCGCCTCCAGGGTGCGCAGCAGCCCGTGCACGGTCGGCTTGGCAAGCCCGAGCCTGTCGGCGATCTCGGTGACGCCGAGCCGCGGCGTGCCCGAGCCGAGAACAACGAGGATCTGGGCCGCGCGCTGCACCGACTGGATCATGGCATACCCTCACGTCACGCTATTCAGCGATGCCGAACGACATTCAGGATAGGCCATGTCCAGTCGGTGTCACAGCGAGAAATCAGCTGTATTCGAGTACGACCGCGACCACGTTCTCAGCGGGCATGTTCGCCGTGTGCTCGAGCCCGCCCGCGATCTGGTCCACGGTGCCTGGGATGCGGGCGATCGAGCCGACGTAGACCTTGGTCGCGGCGATCGGAAGGGTGGCCTTGGTCAGCTTCCCCGCCGAGTAACGCACGATGAACGACTGCTGTCCGTCGACGCCCGGCATCGGGAGCCAGAGCCCGCCGCTGCCGTCGGTGCTGAGCTGCTGTCCCGCCCCAAGGCCGAACTGGCCGCCCGCCAGCTTGGACCAGGTGTGGCCGTTGTAGTGCAGCACCACCGTCGGGCCGCCCTCGTCCTCCTGGTTGCCGTTGCCGACCGCGTACACATTGGTCGCCGACAGCGCGAGGATGCCGGTCACGGCCGGGTTGTTGAGATGGCTCTTCAGCGCCGCGGGGAGCAGGTTCCTAACCGACGTGCTCGCCCACTTGGTGCCGTTCCAGTGATCAACGGAGGTGCCGTTGTACGCCCACACGTTGTTCCAGGCGAGCGCGCTGCCGCCCTGCAGGGGGGTCTTCGATACGTGGGCCCAGGTCTTGCCGTTGTAGTGCCACACGCCGAGCGCGGTAATGCCCGGCGAGGACGGGTAGCCGAACAGCCAGACGTCCTTGTCGGTGAGGACGGAGACACCCCTGATCCCGCCGGAGAACGACTTGCCGTCTGACCACTTGGTACCGTTCCAGCGCACGATGCGGGAACTGGTCGCGAAGATGTTGTTGTCGAACGCCCACACGTCCGACGGCGCCGTGGCGGCCGCGGCGACGACCTCCTCGTTGGCCTTCCCTGGGAACGCGACCTTCGTCCAGGTGGAACCGCTCCACCGCCACGCGGCCGGCCCCTTGCTCGCGCCGATCCCGTCGAACGCCCACCCGGTCGTCTTCCCCGTCGCGACCACCGCGCTGAAGTCGCCGGTGTCGCCGGTGTTCACCGTCTTGATGACGTGCCAGCGCGGCGCCACCGTCGGCGTCACGCTCGCGGCAGCCCCCGTAGCCGCGGCGCAGACCACCAGTCCCGCCACCCCCGCTGCCAACGCTAGAGTCCTGACTCCCATGTCTCCCTCTCCCCCAAGCCAAGCATCGGACGCGCCATTATCTCGCCAGCGAGACGCCAAGCAAGAGAGGAGAGCTCATGAATTATTGGCAGCACGGGATCTTCCGGGCGCAGCCGCCTGATCTCGGGCACGTACGGGTCGAGCTCTCCCGGCGCGAACCGGCACAGCTTGATCGCCCACCAGAGCGTGTCGCCCGGGTCGCCGTCGAGCTTGTAGCGCCCGTCGGCGAGGAGGGTGGCGTAGCCGCCCTCTGGGAGGTGGACGAGCGTGACGACGGGGTTTCCCGTGTCAACGTCCCAGGTGCGTACGGTGCCGTCCCACGAGGCGGTGGCGATGAGGGTGCCGTCGGGTGAGAACGCGATGGACCGTACTCAGTTGTTGTGTCCGGTGAGGGTGGTGTGCAGGGTGCCGGTGGCGGTGTCCCAGGTGCGTGCGGTGTTGTCGTCGGATGCGGTGGCGATGAGGGTGCCGTTGGGTGAGAACGCGACGCCGGTCACGGTGTCCGTGTGTCCACGGAGGATGCGGAGGACGCGTCCGTCGTGGGCGTCGATGATCTCGGTGACGGTGGATGAGCCGATGGCGAGGAGGGTGCCGTCGGGGGAGTACGCGACGCAGAAGGGGCTGAAGGGTGGGCGGATCATGACGTCGGCTTGGTCGCGGCCGGCGATCGCGGCCGCGTCCAGTTCTGGCGTGTCCATGAGGTCGTCGATGCCGTCGGTGCCGAGGATGGCGGCGCGGGTCCAGCGGCTTCCGCCGAGAACGGCACCGCGCAGCGAGCCGCCGGTCATCTGGATGCCCATCATCTTGGCGTCGCCCAGAGCGGCAGCGGAAAGGTTGGTGCCGTTTAGCCGCATGCCGGCCAGGTTCGCCCTCGACAGATCGGCACCGCGGAGATCGGCGTCGGTCAGATCCAGGCTGCGCAGATCGGCGCGGCTCAGGTTCTGCCCGGCAAGGAGACCGGCAAAGCCCAGGCGTTTCGCCACCAGCAGGGCGTTTTGCTTGGCGGTCCGCGGAGCGCGGCTGGACAGCACGGTGCTGACCCATGCGACGGCGGGGTCGGCGCCGACGAGGTCGATGTAGAAGTCTGCCATCAGTCGAGAGATCTGACGGAGCGCGAGGGTGTCTGCCCCCCGGGGGTCACGCGACGCGGCGAAGGCGACCAGCCATTCCATGATGGACTGGTGGATGAAGGCGAACCCGTCGTCATCGGTCCTGACCAGCAGGCTTCCGGAGGCGATGGAGTGGCTTGCCTGGGCCTCGGTGTAACCGCGCTCGGCGAGGCCGGTGAGGGTGGCCGCTCCCTCGGCCGCCAGTTCGCTCTCCGCGATCGTGAGGCTCGTGGAGGACCACAGCTTCATGGCCAGGGCGGTGTATGCCCTGAGGCGCTCGTCCTTGCCGAAGGATCGCAGGCCCCGTCAGTCGGCGGGCGAACGACTGGAGTTGCTGCCCCGCGACGCCGCCATAGTGACCGTCGTCGTCGTCCACGGCTCGTCCGGTTTGACATCCTCCCCCGCCTGAAGGCGGGGGATTCCAGCTCACGCCATTAGGGGCGCGAGTTGAGGTTCGCGGTTCAATGGCCGGCTGATGCCGTCGCCTCCCCACGCTTTCACGGCGTGCCCCGCCGCGATATTCCTTGCCGCGTTCACGTCAGCGTTGATGGCGAAACCGCAGGCCACGCAGAGGAACACCGCTTGGCTCTCGCGGTTCTCCCGTGCGATGTGCCCGCACGCCGAGCACCGCTGGCTCGTGTACGCGGGCGGTATCTTCTCGACTCTTCCGGGGGCCTTGTCCTCAAGGCGTTTTACCAGCAGGCCCCAGCCGGACTTGCCGATCTCCCGGTTCAGCCCGGCCTTCTGGCGGACGTTCTTCCCCGGCGCTTCAACGGTCCCCCTGGCCGACCTGGTCATGTTCCCGATCTTCAGGTCCTCGACGCGGATCACGTCGAAGCGGCGGGCGAGATCGGTGGAGACCTTCTCGCACCAGTCCTTGCGCCGGTCGGCCTCGCGGGCTTTCAGCTTCGCGACCGCGAGCTTGACCTTGCCGCGCTGAGCGCGTAGCTGTCCCACTGCCGCGCGTCTCCCGGCGGCGCCAGGGCGAGCATCCCGACGACCCGGCCGATCGATGCGTCGAACACCGGGCTCCCGCTGAACCCCGGCTGGATCCGGTGCGCCGCCTCCGGGTCCGGGTCGAGCTCGAGCTTCCCGCCGCCGCCTCGGCCGCGGACCGTTGTCGGCATGAAGACGCCGTCTGGTCGCGGATGCTCGTCCGGGTACCCGAAGATCAGTAGTTCCTGCCCGGCCCTGGCCGGTTCGACGCCGAGCTTCGCCGGCACCGTCCCCGTCGGTTGCTCATCCATCAGCAGCAGTCCGGCCACGTCATCACCTGCTGCACCCGGTCGTGGCGGCGGGACCCACGCCACCACGGTGGCGGTCAGCGGACCGCTGTCGGGGGCCGCGAGCGGGAAGTCCAGCGTCACCACGTCATCCGGTGGTTCCTGCGCCAGTGCCGCCCGCCCGAGCGCCGCGTTCACCACATGCGCGCACGTGACGATCCGTCGCTCGCCCACCAACGCGCCGATCCCGGCGATCTCACCGTCCGGCCCGAAGATGCGCACGACAAAGGCGCCAGGCACTGGCGGATCGGCAGTCTCGTTTGCCATCGATGAACCTCCGAGGGACGGAGACCAGGTTAACGGTGTGGAGTCGGTCGCGTGCGTTCGGGATAAATGATTGTGATTTAGATTTTCGAGGCGGTTCGCGCGCCTAGAGGGCGAGCGTGGGGATCGGCAGCGACGGGAGGATGCCGCCTCCATGACGAGGTACGGCGGGCCGCCGGGACCGACGAGAAGCGCGGTCTCACGGCGGGCGGGTGCCAGGCCGTCGCCGCCCATCGGACCCGTGCTTGCGTAATCTTGCACTTGATCTTGCACTCGAGAGAAAGGACCGCGGATGCGTTACGCGTCTACCCATGACAAGACCGGGGCGCCGGTCGTCGCCGAACTCCAGGGTGACCTGCTCGTACCGCTCGTCGGCCTGACCGAGCTCGGCGAGCGGTCCACGCCGCAGGTCCTTGCCGCCGCCGAGCGACGCACCGGCGAGGCCTTCCCCGCGAGCGAGGCGACGCTGCGCCCGGTGGTGCCGAACCCCGCGAAGGTCTTCTGCGTGGGACTGAATTACCAGGCGCACATCCAGGAGACCGGCCGTAACGATTCCGACTATCCCGTGCTTTTCCCTAAGTTCGCTTCGAGTCTGACCGGTCCGTTCGACACCATCGATCTACCGCCGGAGTCCGCGCAGATCGATTACGAGGGAGAGCTTGTCCTCGTCATCGGCAAGCCCGGGCGCAGGATCAGCGAGGGCGACGCGAACGGCCACGTGCTCGGCTACACCGTCGCCAACGACGTCTCGATGCGCGACTACCAGTACAAGACGCACCAGTGGATGCAGGGCAAGGCGTGGGACGCCTGCACGCCGGTCGGCCCGTACCTGGTCACGCCGGACGAGGTGGATATCACGACGCAGCGGATCTCGACCGTGCTCAACGGCGAGAAGGTACAGGACTCGACCATCGAGCTGCTGATCTTCTCCATTCCCAGGCTCATCGCGACGATCTCGGAGTTCGCCTCGCTCGGCACCGGCGACCTGATCCTCACCGGCACGCCGTCCGGTGTCGGCCACCGGCGTACCCCGCCGCTGTACCTGAAGTCGGGAGATGTCGTCAGCGTCGAGGTGACAGGCGTCGGCATGCTGCGCAATCAAATCGCCTGACCGCGTGCCGGAGTCCGATAAACTCTGCTACTGACGATGAGCGCCACACTGATAGCCAAGGGTCTCGCTGCCGGACACGGCAACCACGTCCTCTTCTCCGGCCTTGACCTGGTGATCGCGCCCGGGGAGGTCACCGGGGTTGTCGGCGTGAACGGTGCGGGCAAGTCGACCCTGCTGCGGCTGCTCGCCGGTCTCGAGCGGGGTGCGCTTGAGCGGGGCTCCATCGCGCTAAGCCCGCAGACGGCCACCGTCGGGTACCTGCCGCAGGAGCCCGATCGCCGCACCGACGAGAGCGTCAGCGCCTTCATCGCCAGGAGAACCGGTGTAGCGCGGGCCCAGCGGGAGCTCGACGAGGCCACCGAGGCTCTCGCCGCGGGCACGGCGGGAGCGGATGACGCCTACGCGACAGCGCTGGATCTGTGGCTGAACCTGGGCGGTGCGGACCTCGAGGAGCGGGCCGAGAAGGTCATGAGCACCCTGGGCCTTCGGGTGGGACTCGACCGGCCGACGGCAGGGCTTTCCGGCGGCGAGGCGGCGCGGGCGAACCTGGCGTCGCTGCTGCTTTCTCGCTACGACGTCTTCCTGCTCGACGAGCCAACGAACGACCTGGACATCGCGGGGCTTGAACTCCTCGAGGACTTCGTGCGCAACCTCCGGGCAGGGACGCTGCTCGTCAGCCATGACCGCGCCTTCCTTGACCGCACGGTTGACCGGGTGCTCGAACTTGACCTAGCCCAGCAGCAGGTCCGGATCTTCGGCGGCGGGTACGCGGCCTACCTCGAGGAACGCGAGACCACGCGCCGGCACGCCCGGGAGAACTACGAGCGCTACGCCGAGACAAGGGCCGAGCTCGAGAGCCGGCGGCGCACCCAGATCGGCTGGTCCGACAAGGGCGTGCGCGAGGCGAGGTCCAAGGCGTCGGACAACGACAAGCACGTGCTGCACGCGCAGGTCTCCCGCTCGGAGAAGCTGGCGGGCAAGGTCAAGGCGACGGAGCGGATGCTCGCCCGACTCGAGGTCGCCGAGGAGCCGCGCAAGGAGTGGCAGCTCCACATGGAGATCGCCGCCGCGCCGCGCTCAGGTTCGGTGGTGGCGAGCCTGCGGGAAGCGGTCGTCGAACGCGGCGGATTCCGCCTCGGACCGGTCAGCCTGCAGGTCAACTGGGCCGACAGGATCGCGGTGACGGGTCCGAACGGCGCGGGCAAGTCCACGCTCATCGCGGCCCTCCTCGGCCGGCTGCGGCCGGTGTCCGGCCAGGCCTCGCTCGGACCCGGCGTCGTGATCGGCGAGGTGGACCAGGCCCGCAGCCTGTTCGGCGGCGACCAGCCGCTGCTCGACGCCTTCTCGGCCCAGGTGCCCGACACGCTGCCCGCGGACATCAGGACAATGCTTGCGAAGTTCGGCCTGAACGCCGAGCACGTCCTGCGCCCCTGCGGCAGCCTGTCGCCCGGCGAGCGCACCCGCGCGGCGCTGGCCCTGCTGCAGAGCCGCGGGGTGAACCTGCTTGTTCTCGACGAGCCGACAAACCACCTCGATCTGCCCGCGATCGAGCAGCTCGAATCCGCGCTCGCCGGCTATCAGGGCACGTTGCTGCTTGTCACGCACGACCGGCGGATGCTCGAAACCGTCTCGGTCACCCGCCGCGTCGCCGTCGCCAACGGCCAGATCACCGGCTAGGCGTGGCGCATCCACAAGTTGGTCTCCGCGTAGGCGCCGTGATCCTTCTCGACGTCGATCTCCACCAGATCGAGCGCACCGGGCACGACATACCGGCCGGTCTCCGGGAAGGCCATGCCGGCCCACTCCTCCCATTCGGCGATGGTGCCGGTGACGACCATCGACCGGGGGGCGGGGCACAGGATCGACGCGCCGAGACGCTGGTGGGTGCGGATCCAGGGGTCGACATGGCTGCCGTCCTCGCGGGTCCACCTGGCGTAGTTCTCCATGGGGGTCAGCGGGTACCTGGCCTTCAGCACCGGGCGCACCGGCGCGATCATCCGCTCGAGGCCCGCCTGCGTCGCCCGGGACCGCAGCGCGGTGAGCACCTGACCGCCCAGGCCGGCGCCCTGGCTGCGGGAGTCCACGGCGGCGGCCATGACGCACAGCGTGTCGGGCGGAACCGCGCTCTCGTGCTCGGTGATCGCGGCGGCGAGCGCACCGTCATACCCGGCGGGCAGCTCGCCGACCGTGCCGTTCCAGCGCAGCGCCACCGCCCAGCCGCCGGCGATGATCACGCCGTCTTCCAGTAGCCGCAGGTCGAACAGCGGGAAATACTCCGCGGCGCGGCCGATAAGATCGGCGCTCACCTGGTCGTGGAAGATGAACTCGGGCCACCCAGGCAGCAGCACCGCCTTGCCCTGCTCGTCGAGGTCGGGCCGGTCTGCGGTGGTGACGATCCGCGGGTGCATTCGCGGTGTGGTCAATGCTGTCGTCCTCAGTGCCGTGGTGCCGGGACGAGGGCGGTGGCGGAGAGCCCGGTGCGGGCGACCTCGGCGGCTTGGTTCGGCGGCATCGGCATCGCAAGCAGGTACCCCTGACCGTAATGGCAGCCCATCGAGGTGAGCAGGTCCCGCTGGATCTCGGTCTCGATTCCCTCGGCAACGACCTTGAGGTGGAGCGTCCGCGCGAGCCGGACGATGCCCTCGGCGAGGGCAAGGCGCTGCTCGGATTCCGCAATGCCGTCGACGAAGGACTTATCCATCTTCACCACGTCGATCGGCAGTTCCCGCAGGTAGCTCAGGGAACTGTAACCGGTGCCGAAATCGTCGAGTGCCAGCTTCACGCCGATGGCCTTCAGCTCCGCGAGGCCGGCGAGCATCCGCTCGTCCCGGCGCAGCAGGGCGGTTTCCGTCAACTCGAGCGTGAGCGCGCGCGCCGGGAGGCCCGATGAGGCGAGGGTGTGCCGCACGGTGTCGGCGAAGCCGGGATCGGCGAACTGACGCGCCGACACGTTCACGCTGACATACAGGTCGCGCCGCGCGGCGGCCGGCTGCCCCTCGGCCTCGGGCTGTGCCGCATCGAGGCCAGCCGCCGCCATGTCCCCGAGCCAGCGCGCGAGGTCGGCCGCCGCGCGTTCGAGCACCCACGCGCCAAGCGCGATGATCTGGCCGGTTTCCTCCGCCAGGGTGATGAACTGGCCGGGCTGCATCATGCCCCACTGCGCATGCGGCCAGCGGATGAGCGCCTCGAACCCCGCGAGCTCCCCCGTGTCGAGCGCGACGATCGGCTGGTAGACCAGCGTGAACTCGGACTTGGCCACCGCCTCCTCCATCGCTTCCTGAATCTCCCGCCGCCTGATGAGGCCGGCGCTCAGCACGGGCTGGTAGCGACGCCACTGCCGCTTGCCTGCCGCCTTGGCCGCGTAGAGCGCGAGGTCCGCATGCTTGAGCAGCTCATCGGTGTCGGCGCCGTCCAGGGTGGTCGCGACGCCGACGGTGACGGTACTCGTCACGAGACCGTTGGCGAGGGCGAACGGCTCCGCGAAGGCCTTGACCACGCGCTCGGCCGCACCCTCCACCGCGGCGGTGTCCTCGACGTTGCCGATGAGCAGCGCGAACTCGTCACCGCCGAGGCGGGCAGCCGTATCTGAGTCGCGGACAAGCTCGGTGAGCCTGGCCGCCGAGGCCACGAGCAGCTCATCGCCGACGCTGTGGCCCATCGTGTCGTTGACGACCTTGAAGTCGTCAAGGTCGACGAACAGCACGCCGGCGATCAGCCCCGTCCGCTTGGCGGCGGCGATCTGCTGTGCGATCCGGTCCTGGAGCAGCACCCGGTTGGGCAGCCCGGTCAGCGCGTCGTGGAAGGCCCGGTGCTTCATCTCCTCCACGAGGTTGTGCTGCTCGGTCACGTCGCGCAGGGTGAAGACCAGGCCGTCGACGGTCGGGTCGCCGCGCAGGTCGCTGCACCTGGACTGGATATGGACCCGTCTGCCGTCTCTGCGGGTGATTTGCAGGTCAACGAAGCGCGACCCGATGATGGCGATATCCCGCAGCTCCGTGAAGGTACGGGCGAGTTCGCCGCGCTCCTCCTCCGCGACCAGGTCCCAGATGTGCTCGCCCTCCACGGTGACGTCGCCATAGATGGTCGCGGAGGAGGGGGTAGCGTACTTGACCCTCCCGTCGTTCCCGACGATCAGGATCGCGTCCGAGGCGTCCTGGACGAGGGTGCGGAAGTAGGCCTCGTTGCGCTGGCGGATCACCGCCTGGCGGAGCATGATGCTCTCCACCGTGAGGGCCACCTGATGCGCGAGGATTTCTAGCGTCGCGGAGAGGTCGGCGAGGATCCGCTGCTCGCCGAATACCGCGATCAAGCCGATGAGCGGGTCGCCAGAGGCCCTGTCCGTGAGCGTCACCGGGCACAGCAGCAGCCAGTCGGCGCCGGGAAGGACCGTCCTCGCCTGCTCGGGCAGCGCACGCATCGGGGTCAGTGTTGGCGCGGTCCCGTTCAGGAGCGGCAGCATGATCTGGGCGAGCGTGCCAATCTGATCGGCCTGCGCGGGCACCGCGGCATCGGCGGCCGCGTCGCGAAGCGTGCCGTCAATCCGCACGCCGAGCAGCGCCTTCCCCTGCGCGTGCTCCCCGAGCAGTGCGTCTACCGCGTCCTTCACCGCGGCGGCGACCTCGGTCACGTCGACCGCGGTCACCAGGGATTGACCGGCCTGCCGCAGCACGCGCTCCCGGTTGAGCGCGCGGCGGTGGGACGCGGCCGCCATCCACAGCCGGGTCAGCACGAGCAGGTAGAGGATCGCGGAGAACACCGCGATCACCCCCACGTCCGAGGTCGGGTCCCTGTGCGCCGCGGTAAGCAGCAGGACCGGAGCGATAAGCGACGCCAGCATGAGCAGGGCCAGCCTGCCGGGCGAGACCTCCACCAGCTGTTTCGTCACCGGTTCGGTCAGCTTGGTCATCGTCGGGTGCAGCGCGGAGGCGCCGCACGCACCATAGAAGAGGGCCCAGCCAAGATCGACGATGGTCCCGTTATGGAACGTGCCGTGCAGCTGGATGGCGCCGAAGGCGGCATCGGACGCCAGGCACCCGACGGTGCCGAGGGTGAGGAACTGGACGGACCGGATCCGCCCCCTTCCCGGCGCGAGCAGCCTGGCGATCAGCGCGAGCAGCAGCACGTCGCCAAGCGGGTAGGCGATCGCGACGGTCTTCTGCAGCCCGGACAGTTCCGGTTTGTGCACATAGGGCAGGATCAGGAAGGTCCAGGACAGCAGGGCGAGACCGGCCGTCAGCGTCAGCGCGTCGATCAGGCTGCGCCAGTCCTTGTCGGGGGTTCGCCAGTGGATGAAGATCAGCAGCCCGGCGGCGAACAGCGGATAGGCCAATAGGTAGAACGCGTCGGCGAAGGACGGAAATGGCAGCACCACCCTGAGCTTCATCGCGATCAGGAAGCTCACCTGACCCGCGGCGAAGGTCGCCAGCGCGGCGGCGAGCAGCAACCATGGGGCCTTGCGGGCGGGGCGGTTGAGCACGGTGCCCGCCACGATGGCGATCATTCCGCTCAGGCTGATCAGGCCCCAAGCCTCGATGCGCAGTTCGCTCAGCCCGTAGTACGCCGAGATGAGCAACGCCATCCAGACGGCATAGCAGCTGAGAACATACCGCTTCGCTTTCACGGCAATCCTCCCGCGCTCACTGATATCTGTGTTAATTAGTGCTCCGCAAGTGAACTGTACCCAGGTTCATCAACACGTATCACTGCCCGATTTGAGTATCATAGGCGGCTAAAGTGGCGTAAAGTAACGTTAGTGCCCATAAGGGCGGTTTCGTAAGGTGTGTAACATTGTAAGGAGTGTGCAATATTGAACAGAAGTGTCGACGATAGGTGTCGTGGGCAAGAAATGGCGTAATGCTAAGCATTTTTCGTTGTGCATTTCATGACATTACATGGGAAATGATTCGTGGGTACAGTGAGCCAGCCGCGAGAGATGGCACTGGATGCCTTCATTGCCGTCGTCAACGACCAGGGACAGCACGCACTCTGGCGGGCGGAACTCGCCGTGCCATCCGGATGGCGGCCCACGTCAGCCGTCATGTCCGCAAGTGATTGCCTGGCAGCCATCGCCCGCTCCTGGCCCGACGTGACGCCAGCCGGCGTCCGCGGCGGCGCGCCACGGCAGCGGCGCGCCACCACAGCCACGCCCACACCCACACCCGGCGCGCGGTTCGTCCACGAACTGTTCGCCGAGCAGGCGACCCGGCGTCCGGACGGGGTGGCCGTGATCGCCGGTCGCGCCCGCGTGACCTACCGAGAGCTCGAGGAGTCCGCCAACCGTCTCGCGCACTACCTCGGTGAGATCGGCGCGGGCCGGGAGGCGGTGATCGGCGTCCGCCTGGAGCGCGGCGTCGACCTGATCCGCGCCATCCTCGCGATCATGAAGGCGGGCTGCGGTTACCTGCCGCTCGACCCATCCCTGCCGCCCGAACGCCTGAACAGGATCTGCTCCCAGGTAGAACCGGCCGCGGTGATCACGGCCAAGCCCGATCCCGCGACGTTCCCCGCCGCAAAGATCCGGCTGCTGCCGCTCGGCGAGCTCTCCGCCAACCTGGCGCGCCAGCCCACCACCGCCCCCGATGCCCGCCCGCACCCGGATAACCTCTGCTATGCCATCCACACCTCAGGGTCCACCGGAGACCCCAAGGCGGTCGCCGTCAGCTACGGCAGCCTGGCATACGTCATCGGCGAGGTGGCGCGCGAATACGAGATCGGCGACGACGACCGCGTGGGGCAGGTCGCGTCCATGGCCTTCGACACCTCCATCGAGCAGGTATTCACCGCGCTGACGCGCGGCGCCACGCTGATGCTGCCGGCGCCAGGGACCATGGCGCCCTCCGATGTGCTGCGCCGGGTTCAGCGCAAGCGGGTCACCGTCCTCGACCTGACGCCCGCGTACTGGCAACGGGTGCTCGCGCTCACCGAGCCCGCCGACGAGCGGCTGCGCAGCGTTCGGCTGATGATCACCGGCGGCGAGGCGGCGGACGCCGCGGTCTGCCGCGCCGCGCTTCGAGCGGCGCCCTGGACCAGGCTGCTCAACGCCTACGGGCTCACCGAGACGACCATCACCTCGACCCTGTTCGACGTTGGCGCCGGACTCGTGACCGAGAACGAGGACACCACGGTCCCGGTGGGCAAGGCCGTGGGCCAGGCACGGATCATGGTTCTCGATGAGAGGCTGAATCCGGTAACCCCCGGGACACCCGGGGAGATCTACATCGGCGGTCCCGTGGTCGCTCGCGGCTACCTCGGCCGCCCCGCGCTCACCGCGGAACGCTTCCTGCCCGATCCTTGCGGCGCTCCCGGCGACCGGATGTACCGAACCGGAGATCTCGGGCGCTGGCTGGAGGACGGCAACCTCGATGTCGCCGGGCGCATAGACCGCCAGCTCAAAGTGCGCGGCTTCCGCGTCGAGCCAGCCGAGATCGAGAGCGTGCTCGCCGGGCACCCCGACATCGACGAGGTGTCGGTGGACGCCATGCGGAGTTCCGGCGACAGCCACCTGGTGGCCTATTACACGCTAAGACCCGGCCTGGCAGCCGACTCCGCCACGCGGCACCGGCCCGCCGCGAGCTTCCGGCACTACCTGCTCGACCGGCTGCCGGGCTACATGATCCCCGCGGAGTTCATCGCACACCACCTGCCGTCGCCGCCCGAGCGCGAAACCAGACAGGACACGCGCCACGAACGGCACACGGCAACCGAGGCGGGACTGTCCGCCCTGTGGGCAAGGCTGCTGCGGCGAGACCACATCGGCCTCGACGACGATTTCTTCACGCTCGGCGGAGACTCGCTGCTCGCCGCGGAGATGCTGGCGCGCACCAGGGCCATCTTCGGCATCACAGCGGACGCGGTACGGCCGCTCACCCGCAGCCTGCTGCGCGACCCCACGCTGCGCGGGTTCGCCGCGGCCGCACAAGACGCCCGCGCGGGCAAGCTCACCGCCGACGGCGACAACACGGAGATCGACTTCAAGCGCGAGGCCACGCTTGACCTGCGGATCAAACGGGACGCCGCCCCCTCCTGCCCGCGGCCCGACTGGCGCAATCCCCGCGAGATCCTGCTCACCGGAGCGACCGGATTCCTCGGCGCCCACCTGCTGCGCGAACTGCTCGCCACCACCGGCGCACGGATCTGGTGCCTGGCCCGGGCACGAGACGAGACCGACGCGCTCCGCCGCATCGCCGATGCCGCCGCGCGCTGGCAACTCGCCGCACCACCGCGCGACCGCATCGTGCCGCTGCCCGGCGACCTCGCCGAGCAACGACTCGGACTCACCGACGCGACATTCCGTAACCTCGCCCGCAGCATCGACATCATCTACCACGCGGGCGCGACAGTGAACTTCATCTACCCCTACCAGGAACTACGCGCCGCCAACGTGGCAGGCACCCGCGAGATCATCCGGCTGGCCGGCCGGTACCGCGGCATACCCGTCCACTACGTATCCACCACCGCCGTCCTCGCCGGCCTCGGCGTCGCGGGCGTCCACGAGGTCACCGAGGAAACGCCCCTCGCCTACCCCGAGCGGCTGCGCATGGGCTACGTCGAGACCAAGTACGTAGCCGAAGAACTGCTCAGAAAAGCAGGCCGCGCGGGCCTGCCGGTAGCGATCTACCGTCCCCTCGACATCGTCGGCAGCCTGGACACAGGCGCGTGGAGCACCTCAACCGAGATGTGCGCACTGATCAGGTTCATCACCGACACCGGCCTCGCCCCCAACATCGACGTCCCGCTCGACTTCGTCCCCGCCGACGTCTGCGCCGCCGCCATCCGCCACATCTCCGTCAACGAAGACGGCACAGGACGCACCTACCACCTCGCAAGCCCCAAGCACGCCCTGCTCGACACCCTCGTCGACCGGCTGCGGGACCGCGGCTACCGCATCACCGACATACCATTCGACGACTGGGCCGCCCAACTCGCCCGGCACGCCGCGCGCGACCCGTCACACCCGATGGCCGCATTCATGCCGCTGTTCATCGACCGCGACGAAGCCACCGGGCTCACGGTAGCCGAAATGTACCTCGAGCACGTCTTCCCGTCCTACAGCCGATCCAACACGGAGCACGCGCTCCTCGGCAGCGGCATCACCTTCCCCCCCGCCAACGGCGAGCTCCTCGACCGCAACATCGACCGGCTCATGGAAACGGGATACCTCGCCCCCCCGACGAACAGGCGCCCGCCACCCCATGCCCACTAGCAACTTCCCCGACTGGGAGTCGTTCAGGTTCCCCGACGCCTCGCCCGCCACCGGAACCGGCGACCAGCCGGTGGCATTCTGCGCGGACCTCAGCCCGGCGAGCGTCCTGGGCGCCTACCGGCGCGGCCTCGTCCCGATGCCCGCGCCCGACGACTATTTCCGCACCCTCAACGAGGTCCGCTACGAGGACCAGGTGACCTCGGGAACCATCGCCATCGTCGGCGACGAGAAGGAAGACCCCTACTGGGTCGCCTGGTGGTCACCGGACCCCCGCCCCATCATCGACGCCAATGGCGTCCACCTCGGACGCAACGTCAGGAAACGACTGCGGCACGACCCGCTCACCACCACCGCCGACACCGCGTTCCGCCGGGTCGCCGAAGCCTGCCGCACCGGCCGCGAACCCCGCTGGCTCACCGACCCCCTGCTCGACACCCTCACCGAACTGCACGACCAAGGCTGGGCCCACAGCATCGAGGTATGGCTCGACGACGACCTCGTCGGCGGCGCCATCGGCATCGGCCTCGGCGCCATCATCAGCGGAGACTCGCTATTCGGCAGGCACCCCGGCGCCGCCGCGATCGCCGTCGCCGACATGTCCGCCCGGCTGGCCGAGGCCGGCGGCACCATCATCGACGCCCAGTGGGACAGCCCGCTGCTGCGCTCGCTCGGCGCCGTCCCGGTACCGCGCGAGCGATACCTGAAGCTCCTCGACGGGCCAGCGGCGCCGGTACCGCTGCCTACACGTTCCCTGCCGGCGCGGCGCCTGCTCCCGCCTCGCTAGACCCGACGAGCCGCGGCGCTGGCTTCACCGCCCCGGCGAGGGCCTCCATCGCGGGGACAGCCGCGAGCGCGCGGACCCGGTCGGGTTCCTGGCCGCTCCCGCCGCGCCGCTCGAACGGCGCCGACTGGTCTTCGCCATCGTCTCCATCGGCTTGTTCATGGCCTCGATCGACCAGACGAATGTTATGGTTTCTCAACACATAGTCGCCGCTCAAGGCTCCGCAACCGGCGCGCAGGCGTGTCCGTTCGCTCAAGGTGCATGACTTCGATTTATCCGCTACCGGCCTGAGGCGCGGGGTGGCCTGTCCGTTTCGTCGCGGAGTCACTGAGCCTCGATCCACCGGCCGATTTGTGGTTTTCTGGCTGGCCGGGGTAGCGGAGCAGGTCACCGGGCTGGCAGCCCAGTGCCTGGCAGATCCGGGCCAGGGTGGAGAACCGGATCGCCCGCGCGTGGCCGTTCTTAAGTATGGACAGGTTGACAACGGTGACCCCGACCCGGTCAGACAGTTCGGTGAGGGTCATGCCCTGCTCGCTGAGCAGGGCGTCCAGCCGGACCTGGATGCCGGACGCATCGTCGCGGGTGTCGGCCGCCACGCCCTCATCGGACCTGGAGCGGGCCTTCACACCGTTCCCTTGAGCTCGTCGTCCATGGCCGCGCCGACCCTGAAGATACGCGCCAGGGTCAGCAGCGCGGCGCCCGCCAGGGCTGGGACGGGCATGGTGGCGCGGATCACCCCCCAGACCAGGTTGGCATACAGTTCCGCGCCCATCGTGTCGCCCTGGAGCTGGCTGTCGAGGAGCAGGCCGGTGGAAACAGCGCGCAGCACGGCGACGGTGAGGCTCGCGGCGAGGATGAACCAGCCCAGCCGCCGCATCGCCGTGGCGACCGCCGGCGTGAACGGGCCTGCCCGGTCCGCGACCCTGATCATGCGCCACAGCAGCAGCAGAACGCCGCACCAGGCCAGGATGGTGGGCACCTCCGCCAGGCCGTACAGAGCCCACTGGCCGATCCCCGCGTGGTTAGTACACGCCTGGACGGTGCCGACGGTCTCCATCGACGCGCCGGGCTTGGCGGACACGAACGGGGTCTGATTGGAGCCGCCGTAGGTGGTGCCGGGGTCGTTCTCGCACACCTGATTCGGTCCTGTGCTGTAAATACCCGACCCGAACGCCCAGAACCCGGCGAAGACCGCCAGCGCGAGCACCATCAGCCCGCCGAAATAGACCGTCACCGATGCCAGCGGCTCGGTGAGTTTCTTGCGTTCGGTCGTCGTCATCACGTCCACACCCTCCGGCCGTGGTGGCCCCCGGGGGACCGGCCTGCGCGACCGGACCCCGCATCGCGGGTACCCTTCAGTAGATATCGTTAATCAATAGTAACGATAAACGATATCCTGTCAAGCCGACGGCATCAGGGCGAGCCTGGTAGCCCGGACAGGGCTCTGCCCGGCCGATCGAGGCTTAGAGTGCAGGCAGTGCAGCAAGGTCGACTTGCCTGTCGTCGGTCGCGTACGGCCCGCAGGCACTGCTGACAGTCCTGGTCGCGGCGCTCGGCCGCCAGCGGCTGGCCGAGCTGACCTGGCTGGTCGGCTACTACGGGGCGCTGGCCGTGTTCCGGCCGGTGCTGCCCGAGTCGTTCGCAGACGGCCACGGCGCCTGACTAAACCCGTTTCACTGCTTCCGCCAGCGCCTCCATGGCCGGCACGGCGGCGAGCAGGGTGTTGGCGGTCTCTGCGGGAAGCCGGCCGAGGCACTCGGAGAGAACCTGGGTGCGCTGTGCTCGGACCCGGTCATTCACCTGCGCTCCGGCCGGGGTGGCCTCAAGCCGCGCCGCCCGCATGTCATTCGGGTCAGGCGTCCGGCGGATGAGTTCGCGCTCGTCGAGAACCTTGATGATCCGCGACACCATGGTGGGATTCAGGCCCTCGAGCTCCGTCAGTTCCGCCAGGCCGAGCGGCCCGCGGTTGCGGACAAGGGCGAGCACCGAGTACTGCGTCGGGGTCAGGCCCTCGCCGGTGGACGTGTCGTTGAGCTCGCGGGCGAGCCGGGGGATGACTCCGCGCAACCGGGCAACGAGTTCGGCGTCCATTAGGCTCCCCGCAAACGGCTTGAATGCTTGCCAGCAAGCAACTATTATTACATGACGTGAGTACAATCGAGGGCCGTGTGACCGCTGCCACAGTGCCGTCCGGCACAGTCCCGGCTCCCGCCGCCGCCGCGCAGGCGCTGCAGCGGCGCTGGCTTGTTTTCGGCATTGTCTCCATTGCCTTGTTCATGGCCTCCATCGATCAGACCATTGTGGCGACCGCGCTGCCCGCGATCGAGCGTGACATGCATGCCGGCATCAACTGGAGCGGCTGGACCATCACGATCTACGCACTCGGCCAGGTCATCGCCATGCCCATGGCGGGCAAGATCAGCGACATGTACGGCCGCAAGAAGGTATTCGGCATCTCCGCCGCCGTCTTCACCCTTTCCTCGCTGTGCTGCGGATTCGCCCCGAACATGCCCCTCCTGCTGCTGCCCAGGTTCATCCAGGCGCTCGGCGGCGGCGCCTTCATGCCGTCGGCCACCGGCATCGTCGCCGACCACTTCGGCCCCGAACGCGACCGCGCCGTCGGCCTGTTCACCTCCATCCTGCCAGTCGGCGGCATCGTCGGGCCCGTCGTCGGCGGCATCTTCGTGAGCTACTGGTCCTGGCGCGGCATCTTCCTGGTCAACGTGCCGATCGGCATCCTCCTCATCGCGCTGACGGTCAAGTTCATCCCGTCGTCGGCGGCCACGAAGAAGAGCCGCATCGATCTGCGCGGCGTCATCCTGCTCGCGGTGATGATCGCGACGGCGATGTTCGGCATCACCTATCTGGGCAGCGGCCAGATCCCGCCCTACAGCCCGATTTTCCTCGCCTCCGAGGCGGTCGCCGTCGCCGCGCTGTGCCTGTTTGTCAGGCACTCACGCCGCGATGCCGCGCCGTTCGTGCCGTACCGGCTGCTGCGCGGGCGTGGCTTCGGGATCATGAACCTGATCAACTTCGTCTACGGCGCGGCCGCCCTCGGCTTCGCCGCCCTCGTGCCGCTCTACGCCCAGGACCGCTATCACATCGCGCCGCTCGGCGCGGGCACGCTGCTCACCGCTCGCGCGGTCGGCATGATCGCCGTCGCCGGGGTGGCCTCGATGGCGCTGCGGCGCACCGGCTACCGGCTGCCGATGATCATCGGCTTCGCCGTCCTGGCGGGCGGGCTGCTGATGATGTCGCTGTCACCCGGCATTTCGCCCTATGCCTGGCTGGCCATCGCGGCCGCGCTCACCGGCCTGGGCATGGGCCTGTCGGTGCCCGCGTCCAACAACGCGAGCTTGCAGCTTGCCCCCGACCAGGTGGCCGCGATCGCCGGGCTCCGGGGGATGTTCCGGCAGTCGGGCTCGATCGTCGCCGTGTCCGTGACCACGGCCATCATCGCCCGCAGCAGTCATCCAGGGCTCGTTCAGGCGCATGTGTTTATAGTTTTCGCTGTTCTGCTTGTCGCCCTGCTGCCGCTGATGAAGCTGGTTCCCGACCATCACGGCAACTGGTGACGGTATCGTCTGGCTGGTGGCCGAGGATGACCTGCGGGCGGTGATCAGCGGGCTTGTGGCGGGTGTGCCCCCGCTTGACGCGCTCGAGGCGGCCGACCAGGGCGACATCGGTAATTGGATCGGGTCGGGGCAGCCGCTGTTTCGGACCGGCTCGCCCGCAACGCCGCCGAAGCACCTGGTGGTGTACTTCGTCCCGCTCGACGCGGCCGACAGGTGCGTGCTGCTCGGCGATCATGTGAAGTCGGGCCTGTGGCTGCCGCCGGGCGGGCATGTCGAGGACGGGGAGGAACCGCGGCGTGCCGTCGAGCGGGAGGCGATGGAGGAGCTCGGGATACGGGCCTCGTTTCACCCGGGCCTCGGCGGGCGGTTGCCGTTCTTTCTCACCGCCACGCCGACGCTGGCCACGCCCGGCGGGCAGAGTCATGTCGACATATCGATGTGGTTCGTGCTCGCCTGCGACCGCGCGGCCGAGCTGCGGCCCGACCCGCGCGAGTTCCGGTCCGTCGCCTGGCTCGGGATCGACGAGCGGGCAGAGTGGTCGGCGGACCGGTTCGACCCGCAGATGGGCCGCTTCATTGCCAAGCTCAAAGCGGCCTTGTCCAGGTGAGCGAGTAGCGCCAGAGCAGGTGGCGGCGGTACCTGACGCCGGGAAGTTCCCTGCGGGCGATCCGCCGACGACGCCAGGGACCGGTTGGACGCCGGCGCCACCCTCGTCCAGGCCTACACCGCCTTCATCTACGAAGGCTCCTTCTGGCTAGCCGGACGCAGAAGGGCCTGGCCGCCCGCCTGCGCGGCGCGAGCTCGCCGCAAGCCGCGGCCGCACCGAGGCCAAGTAACCGTCGTAAAGTGAAGCCACCTACAGTCACCTGAGGCAGTAGGCTGACCGTTCTGGGTCGGCGGCCGGCGGGGCTGGCGGGCTCGCTTGCGGGTCACGCGGGGCGGGAGACTTGCATGGGGCTGCTGCTAAACGCAGTGGACGCCGACGGGCCGTGGCGGTGGCGGTGGCTGCTCAGCGATGAGGACACGGGGAACCCGGTAGCCGACCACTCGGTGAGCCTTGACCCGGCGTCGGTCGACGTCACCCGGTTCACCGACCTGCACGAGTACGCGGACTTGTACGCCGCGCCTGACCGGCGAGCCAGGGACGAGGCGCGGTTCGTGGTGGCGGCGGGCCAGTGGGCCGGACGGGAGCTGCTCGGGCAAGCCATCGGGGACGCGATCGTGGCCTGGTCGCCCGTCACGGTGCGGGTAAGAGTTCCAGCGGCTCTCGACGCCGTGCTGCTGTGGCCGCTGGAGCTCGCGCATGCGGACGGCCTGCCGCTGGCGGCGCGAGGCGACGTGACGCTGGTCTACGACATCGCCCCGGATGCCCCCGCGCCGCGCAAGGCGGCGGCCGGGACAGCTCTGCGGGTGCTGGCGGTGTTCTCCCAGCCGACGAAGACGGATCTGCTCGCGCTGCGCCGGGAGCGGTACGCGCTTAGCCGGCTGATCCGGCAGATAGCCGCGCGGGAGCGCGCGGCGGTGGAGCTGCGCGTGGTGCAGTACGGGGTGACGCGGGAGCTGCTCGGGTGGATCGCCGATGACGGTGACGGGTGGGATGTGCTGCACCTATCCGGGCACGGGGCGGGCGGGGTGTTCGCCCTGGAGCGGGCGGACGGCTCTCCGGATCTGGTGCCAACGGCCGACCTGGTGAGGCTGCTGCGGCCGATGCGGCGGCGGGTGCGGCTGGCGGTGGTGTCGGCGTGCGAGTCGGCGGCGGATGCGACCGCCGAAACCTACCGGCTGCTCGGCCTCATCGAGCAGGCAGAGGCGCTTGAGGCGGAGTCAGCGACGCAGGCCGACGCGGAAGCAGCGGCGGCGGTTCCCGGTCTTGCGCGGGCACTGGTGCGGGAGCTTGGCTGCGCGGTGGTCGGGATGCGATACCCGGTCATCGACGAGTTCGCGATCGCCTTCGACGGCATCCTGTATGAGCGGCTGCTGTCACGCCGACAGCCGGTTGACGTGGCGGTCGCACGGGCTCTGGCCGAGGCGGCCAGGCCGGGGACTGCACTCCCCACGGTGTCGCTGGCGACGCCGGGTGTATTCGGGACGACGGCGATCGGGCTGCGACTGACCGTGCCACGCGGGCAGCCGCGGATCGATCCAGCCAGCCAGCGGATGGCCTATTTCCCTGACGAGCCGACCCGGTTCGTCGGCCGGGCCGAGGCGATGGCAAGAGCTAGTGCCGCACTAGCGCCCCGCAGCGGGAAGACGGGGGTGCTGCTGCACGGGATGGCCGGGGCGGGCAAGACCGCGTGCGCGCTCGAGCTGGCCTACCGACACCAGGACGCGTTCGCGGCGCTGGCGTTCTGGCAGGCTCCGACCCGCGCGGAGGAATGGGCCAGTGCCCTGCCCGACCTCGCCCGACAACTCGACATCCAGCTCGCCGACTACGGGTTCACGATGACCAGTCACATCGGGACGGTGCCGGACCTTGAGGCGTTCCTACCCCGGCTCCGCGCCGCCATGGCCGACGCCGGGATGCTGCTTGTGCTCGACAACCTGGAGACGCTGCTGACCCCGGGCGGCGGCTGGCACGACCCCCGGTGGGAAAAGCTGATCACCGCCCTGGTGAGCCATGACGGCGAGTCGCGGGTCATCCTGACGAGCCGGGTCGCACCCGCGGGCCTGGGTGCGTTCGAGGTGGTCACGCTGCCGGTGCATGCGCTGTCGCTGGCCGAATCGGTTGTGCTGGCGCGGGAGCTGCCGAACCTGCGCGCCCTCCTGCGGGTGGATTCCGCGGACGCGGATGCCGGACCGGTCCGCGCGGGTGGCACGGACCCTGAGGCCGCGGTCAGAGCTGAGGCCGCAGTTGAGGCGGACCGCGGACGGGTACGACGGGTGCTGCGGGTGGTGCAGGGGCATCCGAAACTGATGGAGCTGGCCCGGGCGCTGCTCGGCGTGGACCCGGGCGCGGCGGAGCGGCTGCTGCACGCCGCCCTGGCCGCCGCCGACACGGCCGGCGACCACCGGACCGCGTCTCGCGCCGCCGGAGACCTGGTCAACCTGCTGCAGGATGCCGGGCGGCTGGCGGAGGGGCTGGCGGCGGCCGGGCAGAAGGCGGAGTACACGCGGCGCGCCGGGCTCGGCCCGTGGACCCAGCTCGGCGACCAGGCGCAGCGGCTGCAGGTGCTCGGCATGATGGGGGAGCATGCGCAGGTGCTGGCCGAGATGGCGGACCTGCGGGCGGTGATGGCGGGGCTGCCCGACCGCTCCGGCCCCGGCGAGACGGTCGTTCCGTGGAACATCCGCGAGCTCATCCTCGACACCGTCCACACCTCGGCGGTGGCGATGGGAGACTGGCAGCAGTGCCTGGACCTGAACGCCGAGATCGCGGCCAGCCTGCGGCGGCACGGCGCCGGGAAGCACGAGGTCGCCAGTACCCGGCTCAACGACGCGACGCCGCTGATCAAGCTGGGCCGGATGGCGGAGGCGGGGCGGCTGCTGGCGGAGTGCCAGCGGGTCTTCGAGGACCACGCCGATACCGCGTCGCTCGCCACGGTCCTCGGCGCCCGAGCCAGCCTCGAGGCCGCACTCGGGCACCGGCAGGCCGCCGCCGACCTGGCGCGAGCCGCGCTTCGGCTCCGTTACGTCCGGCCTGAGCCCCGGAGCATCTCGATCAGCCATCACAACCTGGCCAATTACCTGGGAGAGCTGGGCGGGGAGCGGGCGGGCCAGCGGGCGCACCGGCTCGCCGCCGCCCTCATCCGCCGACTGTCCGGCGATGACCACTACCTCGCCAACGCGGTGGGTGCGCTGGCGGCCGTCCTGCGTCGCATCCTGGACGGCGAGCGCGGTGAGCCGCTCCTCGACGGGCTCGACCCCGTCGACACCGCCATCGCCCGCGAGGTCCTTACCCGCCTCGCGTAGCGAGGCATGGCCGGCGCGTTCGGTGGCCTGCTCGCGCTCGCGATCGACGGCGGCGACATCGCCGCCTGGGCGCAGCGCAACGACCTCGCGGCGCGGTAAGCCCGCACCGCCGCCCCGGCCTGAGCGCGAGCCTGGGTGACCGCTGACAGGAGCCACAGCTACGTTCGGAATAAAAGATCGTGATTCCTCGGAACGGTCCCGTGTTTCAGCCATTTCCGTGCCGCGATTTTATTGCGGCAAATGAAACAAACTGGCGGCCTTTGTCTGATTTATGTTCATCTTTATGTTCATCGCCCTCGGCCGTCGGCGGTGACATGATTGTGAGGCAGCGTGCTTGCCGCAGGCACGGAGGGGGAGAATGTCTGCTGATCCTGACGCGGAGTCAGCGCTGAGGTCGGCCATCGAGGCTTATCGCGAGACGGGGGACCAGGAATTCCTCGATCGTGCCATCGCCGTTTCCGGTGACGTCGCCGACGATTGTGGCTTTCGCGACCTGAGCCGTGACAACGCGGCGATCTTGTGGTCGTTGGGCGGCGCCGCTCGCATCTACCGCAGCCGCCTGGGCGGCCGCGCGCAGGACCTTGACGACGCGGTCACGTGGTGCCGCGGCGCGTTTGAGGCCGCCGCCGGCAGTGACACCAACCGCCCCTCCTACGCGAGCAACCTCGCGCTGATCCTGGTCGAGCGATACGAGCGCGATGGAGAGGGAGCGGATCTCGACGAGGCGATCGGACTGTTCGACTGGGCGGTGCCCGCGCTGAGGGCGGCGGGGGGCCGCGTGTCGGTCGCCCTCCACAACCAGGGCCTGGCACTGACGGAACGCTACGCGTCGGATCATGACCTCGCCACGCTTGACCGCGCGATTGACGTGCTTCACGAGGCTGCGGCCGATGCGACTGAGCCGCCGGAGGTCATCGGGGGACACCTGAATAGCCTCGGCCTGGCCCTGCGGGCCAAGGCGGAGGCGGCATCGGACACGGCGGCTCTCAACGAGGCGGTGCGGGTGCTGCGTCAGGCGCGCGAGTGGACCGCCGGATCAGCCGACCACGTTGCCGCGCTCGTGAGCCTGGGCAACACGCTGCTCGACCGATCCGAGATCGAGCGCCCCGTGCCGGATCTCGAAGAGTCGGCCGCGTGCCTGGAGGAGGCCCTCGCCCTGGTCGCCGCGGGCACGCCGCGGTGGGGCCGCATCGCGAGCAACCTCGCGAACACGCTGGTGGCGACCTTCCGCCTTCCGCGCGACCGGCAGGCAGGCCGCGCTGCTGCGGGCCCGCGAGCTGCTCGCGGACGCGGTCGACGCGCTTGCCGATCCGGGCGATCGCGCGATCGCGCGCAGCAACCTGGCGGCCTGGCGCTGATCGTCCGGCCGGACGGTGCCCGCGCAGAAACCGTGTGGCTTCCCGCGCTCACCGAGGCTGCCCTGGCCGGAGAGGTGCGGCGCTACCGTGACGCTTACCAGAACTACCTTGACAGCCCGCGAGCCGAGCCGGACAGGACGCGGTGGGAGTCAGCCATCGACGCGGTCACCGCCTTCGCGTGGGACGCGCTCATGGGGCCGCTGCTGACGGCGCTTGGAGCGGTGCCGCGCGTCACGCTCGTGCCGATTGGCCTGCTCGGCGTGCTCCCGCTGCACGCTGCGTGGACGCCTGACCCCGGGTCAGCGACCGGACGGCGCTACGCACTTGACCTGACCGCGGTGACCTACGCGCCTAACGCCCGGGCACTCGCGGCGGCCAGGGCGCGGCTTCTGGAGATCAGGGGCGAGCACTTCGTCGCCGTGGACGAGCCTGACCTGGGGGCCGCGGGATCGCGCGCCTCGCTGCCGCACTCGGCACTTGAGGTAGCGGCCGCGGTCGCCACCTTCGGCGACCACGAGATTCTGTCCGGCCGCGCTGCCACGGCGGAGGACGTGCTTGCCGCGCTGGCGCGTGCTCAGTGCTTCCACCTGTCGTGCCATGGGCGGGCCGACCCGGCGAATCCGCTCAGCGCGTCGCTCGCCATGGCGAACGGCACGCCGCTGACGCTGCGCGATGTCCTCGACCGGCGCCTGTCGGCCCGCGTCGGGATACTGTCGGCCTGCGAGACCGCCATTCCGGGCGACGACCTGCCCGATGAGGTGGTGAGCCTGCCCGCCGGGCTCATCCAGGCCGGCGTGGCGACGGCGGTCGCGTCCTTGTGGTCGGTGCCGAGCGCCGCCACGGCCCTGCTGATGTTCCGGTTCTACGAGCGCTGGCGCGTGCGCGGCGACGAGCCGTCAGCGGCGCTGCGCGACGCCCAGCGCTGGCTGCGCGACACCACGAACGGCGAGAAGATCTCCTACTTCGAAGACCTCGCGCTCGATGACGGCCACCCGATGGCGGATGCCGCCAGGGAGCCCTACGAACTGCTCTTCCGTGCGGCGGCCGATCCCGTCGGCCGCGATTACGCAAGCCCCTATCAATGGGCGGCATTCACGTGCATGGGAACATGACAAAGGAGGCCAACGATGGCTTATGACACTGCCGACATTCTCGCTGGAGCCAGGCAGATCCGTGCCCATCTCGATGAGCTGGTGGGACACGAAGCGGAAGCGGTGCGAGAGCGCCTTGACGAGCTCATCGGCCAGGCCGATGGGGACCCTAAGACCGGGACGCGCGTCCTCGCGCTGCTCCGTTTGCACCCCGCGGCCTACGAATGGATCAGGCGGTATCTCCAGGCAGCGGAGCTGTCCTATGAGACGCTGCGGGTGGGTTGGCAATCTCGTCTTGGAGAGAAAGGCTTCACGACGCTCTCCGCTGATGAGCTTGACGAGCCTGCGGAGGCAGCGTCGCTCGCTCCCTCGCCGCGCCCGCCCGAGCCACCCGAGCGCCGCTACTTCCTGGCCGAGCTTGAGGATCATCCCGCGGGCCAGCCGCTCACCATGGGCGAGCAGTACACCATCGCGTTCGGCGTCGGCCAGTGGTCGGCTGCCGCCCTCGCCGCCGCGGCGTTCCCCGACGAGGTCCTCGCGGCGGCCGACCCGGCCATTGATGTCTTTGCGCTCACCGTTCAGCTCAACTCGGATGACTTCGCCATTCTCGGAGAGGCGACGCGGCCGCTGCGTGTGCCGCGGGCCGGCGGCCGCTCCCAGGGCAAGGTCCGCTTCGATGTCATGCCGCTGCACGACGGGGACTGCCAGCTCGTCGCGAGCGTCTACCACGACGGCAACTTCGTCCACCAGGTCAAGCTGACGATACCCGTAGGCGGCCAGGTCCAGGCGCCCGTGCGGGTCAAGACCAACGGGCGGCCGCCCGAGCTGACCGCGGCCCTTGAGCCGCGCGACATCTCGATCCTGCTCGAACCCGCCCCGGCCGGCGGCTTCAGGTGCACCGTCAGCGGGCCGGTCGTGGGATGGACCGTCCTGCCGATCACCGCCACCGAGCTGAACGCCGCGACGACGGCCGCGCGCGAGGCGATGATGGCCGTCATCACGACCATGCACCAGGGCAAGCCCGTGTTCCAGGCCGGCCTCGACATTCCTCGTGAGGCAGAGGAAGAGGCGCTCAGGACGCTCGCGCGGGCCGGCGCCTCGCTGTTCCAGCGCCTCTTCCTGCACGACGCGGCGGGGAGGGACGCCCGGGCGGTGGGCGAGTGGCTCCGGGACAACGCGATGGACCCGGGCATACGCCTGACGGTGCAGGTCATCGCCGACCACGCGCCGCTTCCCTGGGCGCTGCTCTACCTTGGCGACGCGGGGAAGACAGCGATGAGCTGGTCGAGTTCCGCGGCGCGGGCGTCCCCGAGCAGTGCGGGCAGCTCGGGACGGAGCGCGGCCGCCAGCCTCCGCAGTTCCCACTCGTCCACGCGGCCTCCTCACACGCCCACGTGGGCGAAGGCCGCCCACCCGACCAGGTCCGTGGGACCGGACACGGGCTCGGCCTGAGCGAACTCATCGAGCAGCGCGTCCGCTACCGCAGCCGGCGGCCACTCGTCCAGACCGTCGGCCGCCGCTTCGTAGCGCGCGATCTTCTCGGATTCCTGTGTATCCCTGACCCAGCGCTGCGCGTCACGCAGCGCCTGGGCCGGTCCGGTCGCTCCCGCCCGCCACCGGCCGTAGAACTCGACCATCAGCAGCGCCGACTCGAGGTTGGGCACGGCCCACAGCGAGGCGATCACGCCGGCGGCGCCCGCCTGGATCAGCCCGGTCGGCAACGCGACCACCTCGTCGGGCAGCTCGCGGCCCGGCACCAGGGTCTCGCACGCGGAAAGGACCGCGAGTCGCACCCGCAGGTTCATCCCCATGAGTTCGCGCACCGTCAGGACCTGGCCATCGGCCAGGGTCAGCCCGCTCTCGAGCGGCACCGCCAGGTCGGCGGCGGCGTGGCAGGCGAAGTGGACCACGTCCGCCGTGCTCATCGCGGCGGTCACGGTTCCGATGGTGAGGTCACGGTCAAGTACCGTCCCTCCGTCGGGAAAGGCCGCGCATGCGGCCCTGGCCTCGTGCAGCGCAAGCGCAAGCGCCAGGCCGGTGCGCTCGCCGTGCCCGCCAGGTGTCGCCACGGCGAGCACCCGGCGTCCCGGTATCCGCCGTGCGGCTGCCCGTGACGCGCTGAGCGACCGCGCGTTGGGCGCGTAGCTGATGGCCAGCCGGTCAAGCGCGTGCTCGCGTCCGGTAGGACGCGAGGCGTCAGGCCGGCCCGCCGCGTGCAAGGGCAGCAGGCCGAGCGGGCCGCCGGGGACCAGCGTCACGGCGTCCGCGCCGGATAGCTCGCTGAGCAGGGGTTCCATCAGCCGCGGCCACAGCCACGACGTCGTGTCGGCGAGCGTCGCGTTCCAGCCTGCTCGGTTACGACCGGGGTTCTCACGGAAGGCCGCGTAGCCGTCCAGGTACCGCCTGGTCAGAGTGTCGACCTGCTCACGGCCAAGCGCGGGCAGGTCGACATGGGTGACGTTATCTCCGCGGACGACTAGCGCGAGTCCGCCGTGTTCCGCCGCGGCGACGTAGGCGAGCGGCTGTTCACCGGCTGCCCGGGCCACGTCATCAAAGGTCGGGGTGGCGAGGAAGTCCTCGAACCCCGGCACGCGCTGGATCTCCGCGACTACCTCATCGAGAGCGCGCCGCGCCTCCCGCAGGGCGCTCACAGCGGGATCGTCCATCCGTGTCCTCCGATCGCTAACCGTGCCGCCCGCCTGGGCGGGCATCGAGGAGGAGCGCCGACCGCTCGGTGCGCGCGACGGCGTGGAGGCCGCGCAGCCGGCCTGCCGCCGCCGTGTACCGGCCCGCGAGCTCAGGGCTCGCGGCTGACAGCCGTGCCAGGTCGAGCGTGCCGAGGCCCAGCTCCTCGGCCAGCAGCTGGGCCCGGCCACGCTCCGCCTGGGCGACCGCGAGATCGAGGAGCCCGGCCCGGGCCGCGGCCTCGCCGGCCTGCCAGCCGAGCCCCTGCGCGCTGCCGAGCCAGATCTCCTTCTCGGCCCGCCCGGCCTGGTGCAGCCTGAGACGGTGCGCCACGGCGCCGCCGGCTTCGAAGGGGAGGTCTGCGAGGGTGATGCCGCGGGCGCATCCGACGATGGCAAGCGTGCCACCGGGCCGCAGCAGCTCCCGCATCCGGCCGAGCGCCGCGCGGGCGTCCATGTGGTGCAGTGCGGCGACCGAGGCGATGAAGTCGAACGATGCTGGCTCGAGGTCATAGTCGAGGAAGTCACCGCAGACGTACTCGACCGCGGTGCCGGCTCCGGAGCCGGAGTCGGCGTGGTGCCGCTTGGCGAGCGCGATGCTTGGCTCGTCTCGGTCAATCGCCAGGACCCGCGGGCCGAGCCGGCTCAGTTCCCAGGCGAGCATCCCCTCACCGCAGCCGACGTCCAGCGCCCGCGCGCAGCCAGCGGGAACGGCGGCCAGGATCAGCGGGTGATAGTGGATGTTGTGATTCCAGCGATCCGGCTCCGTCGTCACGTAAGGATCCTGCCAGGTTTGCCGCACCGGGTCAGCCTTCCACCCGGCCCGGCCGGCCTTCCCCGGGCCGCGCTCCGCGTTAGAGTGCTGGGTTATGGGACTCACCGCGGCCGCCAGATCTGCAGCCCAGTCGTTCGATCGCACCGCAGCCGATTACGACCGCCTGGGCGACCTCGGCGAGAACGACGGCATCAGGAGCTGGCTCGTGAGCGTGCTCCCGCCCGCCGGCGGGCGGGCGCTGGACCTTGGCTGTGGTGCCGGGCGCCATGCCGTCCTGCTGGCCGAGCGATTCGCGCGCGTCGACGCGGTTGACCTGTCGCTGCCGATGATCGAGATCGCCAGGGCGAAGCGCTCGCGGCCGAACATCGCCTACCAGCAGGCGGACTTGCTGGAGGCAACCGGTTCCGGCGAGTACGACCTGGTGCTCAGCGTGATGACGCTGCATCACGTGCCAGACCTGCGGGCAGCACTGGCGCACATCAAGGGACTGCTGGCACCGGGAGGGCGGATCGTGCTGGCGGACCCGTATCCGGCGGAGTCCGCGCTGCACCCAGTGCGACGGATCCTGCACCGCCTGGTCCCGCTCCGGGCGCGGCTGCGCGCGATGGCAGTCCTGCGCCTCGGCGCGAACCTCGTCCGGCGCGGCCCGGCCACCGCCTGGGAGATCTACCGGCTGCACACCCGCAGGGAGTGGCTCGATCACCTGGTGAGCGACCGGTTCTTCAGCCGCGAGGAGCTACAGCAGTGCTGTGCCACCCTTTTCCCCGGCTGCCAGATGGAGCGTCTTGGCGGTGCCGTCGTGGGGCTGACCTGGGACAGCACTTTTTAAACTCGCCGCGACACGTCACCTCGCGGGCGGTCATAAGCGCGCTAGGCCGGCGCGAACGTTCCTTCATACTGGCAGAACGAGATGGCCGGCTATGCCAGCATCCAGTCCACCCGGCCCCAGACGCTCGCCTACGCGCTTACCGACTCCCCCGCCGGCCAGCTCGCCTGGATCGTCGAGAAGTTCAAGGAATGGACCGACCCCGCCGCCGAGCTCCCCGAGGACGCCGTTGACCGCGACCGCTTCCTCACCGACGTCAGCACGCGATTACCCGGAGACCGTTTCCTTCGGATCGAGCAGTGACCTCAAGAGATCTTCCACGTTGTCGTAGTTCGCTTCGAGCCCGTCGTACTTGGTCATGTGGTCACGGCCAGCCTGGTCGCGGAACGCCAGCCTGTGGGTCAGCTTCGTCACTCCGCCAGCTTCGCGCAGTTCCACGGTCTCGACGGCCTCCACGCCGGGCCACCCGTCGAACAGCCACGTCTCGACGGTCCGGGTCGGCGGCTCGACCTCCAGGAAGGTGCCGCGGAACGACATCTCTCTTCCGTCGTCGGTCACGAAGACGAAGTGGTAGTCACCTCCGACGCGCAGGTCGATCGAGCAGGTCTTCACTTCCTCCCCGTAGGGAGCCAAGGTTTTGCGCAGATGCTCGGGCTTGGTCAGTACGTCGAAGACGAGTTGGATCGGAGCGTCGAACTCCCGGGTGAGGACAATCTCGAGATCGTTCGGGAACTCGATGCGTGCCGGTGCGCGCCGTTTAGGTGTCACTGCCGCCTCCTTGTTGTTGCAGCTCTTTGAGGTAGTCATCCACCCGGTCCATCCGGGCATTCCACGCCTGCTCGTACGCGGCCAGCCACTCGCGCAACGGCCGGAGGCGCGCGGGTTCCAGGCGGTACAGCCGGCGACGTCCCTCCGCCCGGCACGTGACCAGTCCCACCTCACTGAGCACCCGCAGGTGCTTGGAAACCTGGGGCTGGGACATCGAGAGGTCGTTCACGATCTCCCCGACCGCCTTCTCGCCCGCGATCAGCGCGTCCAGGACTTCACGTCGGTGCCCGTCGGCAATGGCGTTGAAGACGTCCGACGTCGTGGAAGAGCGGGCCACGGACCAATCATATTCCGATATCGGCATACGTCAAGGCCCGCTGGTTCGCCCAGGACCGCCCATCCCCTGTAGGGGGGCGAATAATAGGGGTCACGGCAGCAGGGCTGGACGGGCTGATGCTGGTACTCGAGGAGGTCGAGCCGTTCGGCAGATACCGTCAGGGCCGAGACCGTCGGCCGGCCTCGAAGGAGGCCAGCGCGTCTGCCTGCCAGGGCGATTCCGGCCAGCCTTTCGCGCCGCGTGCCCGCTGGACCTCGTCGATCCAGGCGGTGACGGTCGCCGGGTCGTGGCCGTCGCGGACAAGGACGGCGCCGATGACCAGGCCGGTGCGCCCTATGCCCGCACGGCAGTGCACGGTGACGTTGTGCCCGTCCGCGAGCAGGGAGCGGATGGCGGTCACCGTCCGGCGCACCTCGATCTCCTCGGTGGCGCTGTCCTCGGGGGCGGCGCCGCGAGCCAGGTCCTGCAGGCTGAACGCATAGGACGAGAGCGGGCTCGGGTCGTAACTGGCGGGGCCGATCAGGGACACGATCGTGTCAAGGCCCTGTTCCCAGAGGATGGAGAACGGGAAGCCGTCCGGCGGCGCGGACATGCCGGCTAGCCGGGTGCGGCCGGCCTTGGCCCACCACAGCCAGGGCATCTCGGCATCGACGGCTTCGGCGACGGGTAGCAGTCCGGTGGGGCGCGGCTCGGTCACGCCGCTATTCCTTTCCGCGCGGATCTCACCGCAATCCGCCGCATGTCCGGCTCCGTCACCATGTAGAAATCCTGCCAGGATCGCCGCGGGCCTGCTACCCGGCACGCCAGACCTTCCGTAGCCCGGAACGCCAGCTTCCGGTTCGCGGTCAACCGCGGGAAGCGGGATTCCGGCGCGCTCGCCACGGCAGGCGGCGGAAGGGGACAGTACCCGCAAGCAAGAGGAGAAGGCCGAGGAGGAGGCCGCCGAGCGGGCCGGCCTGGCGGAGGGTGGTGATGGAGGCGGCGTTCTGCCTGGCGACCGCGGCCAGGGTGCGCTGGCTGTCCGGCGTCATGGTGAGGTCCGCGTTCGCGACCATGAGGCTGCCCTGCCCGCCAGGGCCCCGCAGGACGGAGTGGATCCGCTCTTCCGCTTTGACGGGGACGCCGGTACGCGGGTCGACCCAGAACGTATTGCTGGCCTGGAACGTGCGGTCCGCCACGACGTTGCGGGAGGTGCCTGGCAGGCCGAGCAGCGCCGTCGGCACGCCGGGCATCTGCTGGACCACGGTGACCGGGATTTGCTGAGTGAAGCGGTAGGTGAGCAGTCCCTGGACGTCCTCGGTCCCGCTGTAGGCGGCGGGCCAGGCTCGTTCGGTGTTGGTGTCGTAGACCTGGTAGGTGGTCTTCTGGGTGCCGATCGGCCAGAACGCCGACCCGATGCCGTCCTGGCGGACCCGGGTGTCGTCGTTGACCGACGCGCCGCAGCAGTTGGTCAGCTCGCCGGTGTGCCGGTTGAACGCGCTGCGCTGGAAGGTGGAGATCAGCTGGACATTGCGGCTGAGGTCCTCAAGGACGGTGAACTCGTCCCACACCGCGATCGTGCCGGTGCTGGCGCCGGGGTCGCCGCGTATGGTCTCGTCAAAGGTGAGCGTGACGTCGCGCTGGGTGGTGAGCGTGCTCTCGTCGAAGTAGGAGGCGTGCGGGTCCACCAGGCTGATCGTGGCGGAGAAGCCGGGCGGGGCGGCGATCAGCCGGGGTGCGGCGTAGAAGCGCAGCAGCAGGCCGAAGACCATCAGGAAGGCCCCGAGCCCGGCAAGGGCAGGGCGGATCCGGCCGCCGCCCATCGGCGCCCTGGCAGGGCCGTGGCGCCCCCTGGCTAGAAGACGGTCGCGGGACCTCCTGATGACCGTCCCCGGCTCCGCCTGGGGCAGTGTGGCCGTTTCTCCGAGTGGTGACAGTATTCCTCCGAAGCGTTTGGCCTGGGTCATGCGGCGTCCTCGTCGGAGCCGTGGTCGCTCAGCAGGCTGGACACCGGCACCTGGAGCGTGGCGACCGCGTCGCCGGCGGCGGCGCGGCGGAGCAGGTTCCTGTGCTGTTCGTCGGTCACCGTCTCACCGTGGTCGGCCAGCAAGACTGGAATGCCGTCATGTATCTGGTAGCTGCGGCGCAGTCGCGGGTTGTACAGGACGTCGTATTCGGCCAGATAGAGCAATGGCTGCTTGTCGATGGGGCAGGCCAGCAGGTCAAGCAGCAGCGGGTCCAGGCTCATCAGATTCGCGGCGCGGGCACCGGCCCGTGGCCGGGGAGGATGCGCCGTTCCTCCCTTCGGGGGTCGTGCGCGGCCGCCGTAGCTGCCGCGCTGGTAAGGACATCATCGGAGCGGAGCGGGTACCCCGTTCGCTGACGACGGTTAGGATGGCCGGCGCGGAGATGGCGGCGACGGCGCCGCACAGCCGCAGGGTCAGTG
>Ga0302314_10002130_pt1 | contig 36980 bp, 17 predicted proteins | sample III_Palsa_N2_3_FD_200533 | JGI IMG/M metagenome (GOLD analysis project Ga0302314, IMG submission 200533) | Peat permafrost microbial communities from Stordalen Mire near Abisko, Sweden - III_Palsa_N2_3 | ecosystem: Environmental > Terrestrial > Soil > Palsa > Peat permafrost | place: Sweden...
CAACGGCTACCGCGTCAACTTCATCACCCTGCACTGGTACGGCTCCGACTTCAACACCACCGACGCCGTCAGCCAACTCCAGACGTACATCGAAGCCGTCCACACCCGCTACAACCTCCCCATCTGGCTCACCGAATTCGCCCTCATCAGCTTCGCCAACGGCGGACAGCAATTCCCCAGCGAAGCCGGACAAGCCGCGTTCCTCACCGCCGCAACCAAGATGCTCGACAACCTCCCCTACGTCCAGCGCTACGCCTGGTTCGGCCTCGGCGCAACCAGCGGCCTGCCAAGCAGCGGGCTCTTCCAACCGGGCCCGGTCATCACACCGGTCGGGACCGCGTTCGAAGCGGCGCGATAACGGCAGGCGCAGGGCCTTTCCCAGCGAGCAACTGCGTGATCTGCGCGGGATTGCCGTTCATGGTCGTCACCGGGACCTGCCGGTCGGCGATCTGGTCGAATCCGGCGAGCAGGTTGCGGAGCCAGTCCGGCGAGTGGTGGCGGCACACGGCTCCGTCGCCGGTCTCGAAGACGCCGTACACACCGTACTTCGCGGCGAACGCTTCGTACCGGGCCCGATTGCGCTCGTCGGACTGGAGGCACATGTCGCTGAGGTAGAGCAGGCCACCGGGGCGCAATAGTCGGTGCAGCTCAGCGATGAGTTCCCGTTGCCCGGTGTCGGACGGGATGCAGGTCAGCACCGCGAAGAGGAGGATCACATCGAAGCCGGCGTCCGGGAGCGGCAACGTAGGCGGCGAGTCGATGGCGGAAAAGCGCAGTCCCGGCAGGTGTTGTCTGGCGCGGGAGATGAGCGCGGGCGATAGATCGACGCCCTCGATGTCCTCGAAGCCATGTTGATGCAGCTCTCCTACGAGCCGACCGTAACCGCAGCCGTAGTCGAGGATCCGCGCTCTCCGGCCTAGCTCGGAGATCCAGGACAGCTCGATGGGATGGGTGAAGCTCTTGTCCGCTCCGGTGGAGTTCCAGTACTCCGTCTGCTGGTCGAGGCTCGCCATGTAGCCAGTGTTCCGCACGTCCGAGCCGGTCCTTTGTGGGTTGGCGAGTGGGCGCGCCACCACTAAAAAGGATTGGTTCAGACCATTTCGCGATCCAGGGTTCGGTGCGGTGCTATGCCCTGAGCGCGGAGAACGCGTGCTGCGCGAGCTCGTCCAGGCATTCGTCCTCGCGCAGGATCGCGGCGTGCAGGTCGCGCAGTTCGCGGCAGGGGCCGACGCCGAGCTCGTCGTTCAGCACGCTGCGGGCCGACTGGTACACGCGCAGGGCGTCGCCCTGGCGGTTGGACCGGTAGAGGGCCAGCATCAGCAGCTTGGAGAACGCCTCGCGCAGCGGGTACTCCTTGACGAGGCTGCTCAGCGTGCCGACGGTCTCCCGGTGCCGACGGAGCATCAGGTGCGCCTCCGCCAGCATCTCCAGGCATTCGAGGCGGCACTCCTCCAGCAGCTCCACGAACGCGTCGAGCATCTGTCCGCCGCGCAGGCCGCCGAGGACCGGTCCGCGCCACAGGCCCAGCGCCTGTTCCAGGATGTCGGCCGCGCGCTCGGGATTTCCCTCGCTCAGCTGCCGTCGGCCGCGCCGCATCAAGTCCTGGAAGAGGGTGACGTCGATTTCATCCTCGTTCGGACAAAGCATGTAACCCGGCGCGCAGGTGATGATGGCGCTACCCGAGGAAGGCGGCCGGCGGATGAATTTGCGCATTTGCGAGATATACACGTGCACCCCGGCCGACGCGCGCGCGGGCGGGCGGCCGTGCCACAGCTCCGTCACCAGCTGATCGGCCGTGACCACCTGGTCAGCGCGGATGAGCAGCGCCGCGAGCACGATCTGCGCCTTCTTCGCGCTGAGTTGGAAGTGGTCGTCGGCGTCGACGGCCCTGAAGGGACCCAATATCTCGTATCGCATCGCCCGAGCCGCTCTCCGGTTACCATCGGTTTCGCCGTGAGACTCTGAGTAAATATGGCTTCGAACACTCGCTCCGCTCCGTCGTCTCACCATGCCCAGCGGACCGCGCCGCGGTCAAGCGGTGTTCGACTGAGGAGCATCCGGAACCTGCGGAACCGGCCGCGGAGCAGGTATTTTAGCGATACTCAAGGGCCCCGTTAACGCCTCGTGCGAGCATCGGCGGCCACCGGTACACCCCTGATGAGGAGCCAGCATGGTGGACGACGAGGCGGAACGCGGGTTCCCGCCGATCAGGCGGCTTGCCGTGATCAACCGAGGCGAGGCGGCCATGCGCCTGCTGACGGCGGTGGCCGAGCTCAACCAGGGCGGCACGGCCGCGTGGATCACCACGGTCGCGCTGCACACCGAGGCCGACGAGAACGCCCGGTACGTGCGCGAGGCCGACGAGGCCGTATCGCTGGGTTCCGCGACCTTCATCGACTCGGCCCGCGGCTCGCGGAAGCCGCGTGACCTCGACGAGGCCGCCGTGCTGCGCGCGCTGGTGGACGCCCGGGTGGACGCCGTGTGGGTCGGCTGGGGCCCGCTCGCGCGCAGCGCCGAGTTCGCCGAACGCTGCGAGCGGGCCGGGATCACGTTCGTGGGCCCGAGCAGCTCGGCGATACGCATGGTCACCGGCGAGCCAGGGCTCGTCGACGCCGTCGACTCGGTCCGGCGCGAAGCCCTCCCCGCCTTCGGCGACCCCGCGGTCCTCCCGGAAGGCGAGGTGCCCGCGGCTCGCCACGTCGAGGTGGACATCCTGGCCGACGGAGCCGGCACGGTGTGGACGCTCGGGGTCCGCGACTGCAGCATCCAGCGCGGCCGTCACAAGATCATCGAGGAGTCCGCATCCACGGCCCTGCCCCCCGCCGCCGAGCAGAACCTGCGCGAGGCGGCGGTGCGGCTGGCGAAGGCGTCCGGCTATCGGAGCGCGGGCACGGTCGAGTTCCTGGTCTCGGCGGACGGATCCAGCGCCACCTTCCTGGACGTCGACCCCTGCCTCGCGGCGGCGCACCCGCTGACCGAGATGACCTTCGGCGTGGACCTCGTCAAGCTGCAACTGCACATCGCCGCGGGCGGACGCCTTCCGGAAGGCGGCGCGCCGACCGCATCAGGGCACGCGGTCGCGGCCACGTTGTGCGCGCAGGACCCCGAGCGCGGCTTCGAGCAGGCCACGGGCCGGCTGGCCGTGTTCGCCGCGCCGACCGGCGCGGGCGTCCGGGTGGACACGGGGGTGCGCGAAGGGGAAGAGCTCTCCCCCGAGTTCGAGCCGGTGATTGCGAGGATCACGGCTTGGGGCGCGGACCGCGGCGAGGCGCTGGTTCGCCTGCGCAGGGCGCTGGCGGGTACGACGGTGGCGGTGCGCGGAGGTACGACCGATCTCTCCTTCCTGCTGCGCGTGCTGGATCGCCCGGAGGTCGTCGCGGGCACCGTCGACACCGGCTGGCTCGAGCGGCTGATCACACGCGGCGAGCACCTGCCGCAGCCCGACCCGCTCGCCCTGGTCCAGGCCGCGATCGAGGTCCACGACGCCGCGGCGGCGGCTCAGCAGGCTGAGTTCCACGACCGTGCCGCGCGCGGTCGGCCGGAGCTGCCGAGCGGGAACCGCGGCGCGGGCGAGACCGGTCTTCGCTGCCGGCTGCGCTACCGGGCGACGGACTTCGAGCTGATCGTGTTCCAGACCGGCGCGGACTCGTACCGGGTGACGGACGGCGCGACGAACCTCGAACTCACCGTGCGCAAGCTGGGCGAACACGAGCGCGACGTGATCGTGGCCGGGCGTCGGCACCGGGTCGTCACCATGGTCGAAGAGTCCTGCATCCGCGTCGAGATCGACCGCGTGGCGCACCGCGTCACCCGGGACGACGGCGGCGTGGTGCGCGTCGAGTGGCCGGCCGTGCTCATCTCCGTGCTCGTATCCCCCGGTGACGAGGTGGCCGAGGGCGCGCCGCTCGCCGTGCTGGAGAGCATGAAGATGGAGCAGACGGTCGTCGCGCCGTTCGCCGGCACGGTGGCTGCGGTCATGGCGGTCGCGAACGCGCACGTGGAGGCGGGTTCGCCGCTGGTGCGTCTGGTCGGTGACGCGGCCGTGGTCGAGCAGGAGGACGAGCTTCCGGCTCCGGTCGCGTTGACCGCCTTGGCTCGGGCGGACGATCCCGCCGCCGCGAACGACGACTATGCCAGGGCGCTGACGACGCTTCGCGCCTACCTGCTCGGCTTCGACTTCGAACGCGCCTCGATCATCGCGGCGGCGGCCGAGTTGCGTCGCGCCGCCGAGGAATCGGCCGCGAACGCCGCCGAGGACTGGCTTTCCGGGGATGTCCTGCGCCGGGACCGCGACGAGGACGCCCTGCTCGGCCTGTTCGCGCACGCCTGCGCGTTGTTCCGGCCGAAGTCCGCGCCGGACGAACCGGGCGCGCACTCGTCCGGGCCGCGCGAGGCGCTGCTCGGCTACCTGCGCACCCTGGACGCCGATCGCGCCGGGTTGACCGTCGCGGAACGCGAGCGGCTGGTCGGGATGCTGCGTCACTACGGCGTGTCGACGCTCGAGCGCACGCCGCTGCTGGAGTGGGCGACCTTCCGGCTCTTCCGCGCCATGCGCCGCATCGACCGCCTCGCGCCGGTGGCCGCGGACATCCTGGAGCGGAGGCTGCGGGAAGAAGCGCACGCGCACGTCGACGACGAATCGTCCAAGGCCCGCCTGCACCACCTGGCCGAGGTGACCCGCGGCATCGGCTCCTGGCAGCGCGAGCACGACGTGGCCGGCCTTGCCGACACGGTGCGCGTTCACCTGCACGACGCACCCGTCCTGCACGCCTCGGCTCAGGACGAACGCGTGCACAGACGCCGGATCATCGAAGCGCTGCGTGACGACCCGGCATCGACCTCGACCGCCGATCACATCGACGAGCTGGTCCGCTGCGCCGAGCCTCTCGACGACGAACTGCTGCGGGCCTGGCGCGACTCGGCCGACGACGCGGCCGGTCACCGGCTGCGACGCTCCCTGCTGGAGGTCACCGCACGTCGCGCGCACCGCCCGCATGAGCCGCGCATCCTGGTCACGGCCGACGAGCCCGACTACTCCTTCTGTGTCGCAGAGCTCGATGTCTCGGGCGAGATGACCTATCTCGTCTCCGCGTTCGTGCCGCTCGCCGCGTTGCGGGAATTCGCGCAGGGCGCCGCCGCCCGGCTGCGCGGAATCGGGACGGACCGCGGGGTCGTCGTGGACGTGCACACCTGGCCTGACGTGCACGGCGACGTGCAGGATCTTGCCGCCGCGCTCGTCGGCTGCGACTTCGGGCGTCCGCTGGACCGCCTCGACATGACCGTAGCCAGCCTCGGTGAAGGCGAGAACCAGCCGACTCAGCCGCAGCCGCGCATCCGGCGTCATTCCTTTATCCAGGGCCCGGATGGCGAGTTCGTGGAGCGGGAACTGCACCGCGATCTGCATCCGGCGACGGGCGCGCGGTTCGGCCTCGACCAGCTGGCGGACTTCCAGCTGCGGCGGGTGCCGTCGCGAGACGGCGTCTACCTCTACTTCGGTGCCGCGCTGCAGGACCCCGCCGACCAGAGACTGTTCGCGTTCGCCGAGGTGCCTGGGTTGACGGCGCCGGATGACGGCCCCGATCCGCTGCCGTGGCTGGAGCTGACGGCCCGGCGCACGCTGGCGGATCTGCGGCGGGCGCTGTCCAGCTTCCCCGGGCGCGAACGTCCGACGGCGGACCGGCTGGTGATCTCGACTCAGCCGCACCACGCGATCGACCAGGCGCAATGGCCCGAGCTGGCGCAGCGCTTCTCGGCGGTCGTGACCGGTGCGGGTCTCCAGCGGGCGGAACTTCATGTGCGTGTCGTGAGTGAGGACGGTTCGACGCGGGACCGCGCGTTGCATGTGGATTGCGCCGACCGGAACGCGACGGTGATCAGGGAGGTTTCGCCGGATGACGGCGACGGGACGACGCAGCCGCAGACTCCGTATCGACGCAATGTTCTGCGTTCTCAGCGGCTCGGAGCGCCGTACCCCTACGAGATCATCCGGATGCTGACGACCCGACCGCACGAGGAGGCACTCGGCGCGCTCCCGTCCGGTTCGTTCGCCGAATACGACCTCAACGAAGACGGAAGCCTTTCGCCGGTCGAGCGCGAGCCCGGCGGCAACCGGGCGAACGTCGTCGTGGGCCTGATCACGAACAACACGGCGAAGGTGCCCGAGGGCATGACCCGGGTGATCATCTTGAGCGACCCGACGCGCGGCCTCGGCAACATCGCCGAGCCGGAGTGCCGCCGGATCGCCGCCGCGCTCGACCTCGCCGCGCGGCTGCGGCTGCCGGTGGACTGGTTCGCGCTCTCCTCGGGCGCGCGGATCGCGATGGACAGCGGTACGGAGAACATGGACTGGATCTCCGCCGTGCTGCGTGCGCTGATCGAGTTCACCCAGGCCGGCGGCGAGGTGAACATCGTGGTGACCGGCATCGCCGTGGGCGCGCAGCCCTACTGGAACGCCGAGGCCACCATGCTGATGCACACCCGCGGCATCCTGGTGATGACCCCGCCCGCCGCGATGGTGCTGACCGGCAAGCAGGCCCTCGACTTCTCCGGCGGGGTCTCGGCCGAGGACAACTTCGGCATCGGCGGGTTCGACCGGGTGATGGGGCCGAACGGGCAGGGCCAGTACTGGGCGGCGGACGTCCCGGAGGCCTGCCGGATCCTGCTGCGCCACTACGAGCACAGCTACGTCGTGCCGGGGGAACGCTTCCCGCGCCGGGCCGCGACGCTCGACCCCGCGGATCGGGACGTGCGCACCGCGCCGCACCCGCGGCTGGCCGGCTCCGAGTTCACCCGGGTCGGCGACGTCTTCTCGCCGGTGCTCAACCCGGAGCGCAAGAAGCAGTTCGACATCCGCGCGGTGATGCGCGCCGTGACCGACACCGATTCGGCGCCGCTGGAGCGCTGGGCGCACTGGAAGGGCGCCGAGACGGCCGTCGTCTGGGACGCGCATCTCGGCGGGATTCCGGTGAACCTGCTCGGGATCGCCGCGCGCACCACGCCGCGCCTGGGCACCGCGCCCGCGGACGGGCCGTCCAGCTGGACCGCCGGAACGCTCTTCCCGCAGTCGGCGCGCAAGCTGGCCCGGGCGATCAACGCGGCCAGCGGCAACCGGCCGACGGTGGTGCTGGCGAACCTCTCGGGCTTCGACGGCTCGCCGGAGTCGCTGCGGCAGTGGCAGCTCGAGTACGGGGCCGAACTCGGGCGCGCGGTGACGAACTTCCGCGGGCCGCTCGTCTTCGTGATCATCACCCGGCTGCACGGCGGGGCGTTCGTGGTGTTCTCCAAGCGCCTCAACGACGCCATGCAGATCGTCGCGGTCGAGGGCGCGTACGCCTCGGTGATCGGCGGCGCGCCGGCCGCGGCCACGGTCTTCGCCCGCGAGGTCCGCGGCCGGGTCGAGGGCGATCCCCGGGTGGTGGAACTGCGGGAGTCCCTGAAGTCCGCGAGCAACGGGCAGGCCGGCGCGGTCCGCGAGCGGCTCGGCGAGGTGCTGACCGCGGTGCACTCGGACAAGGTCGGCGAGCTGGCCGGAGAGTTCGACGGCGTGCATTCCATCCACCGCGCGCAGGAGGTCGGCTCCGTGGACCGGATCATCCCCGCCGCGCGGCTGCGGCCCTTCCTGATCGAGTCGCTCGAGGCGAGCCTGGCCCGGGACGGGTCCGCTTAACCCGCATATCAGGCTGAGCTAGCTCTCGAAACGCCGTCGGACCGGGGAACGCCCGGATCCGGCGGCGATTTTGCCGATTATCGACCCAAAGCACGGTATTCGGAGGGGCGCCCGCAACCTTCGGGCCGTCGATCAAACCAACCCGTAGCGAAAGGCCCCGCAGGCGGTACAACCTGGCGGGGCATAATCCGTTCACCTATGGGGAACGCATGTTTTTATGCAATTTGCATGGCCACGGTTCGGTGACGCGAAGATGACGCCACGGGGAATCGACAGCGTCTACTTTGCCAGACCATTCCCTCGCGTATCGCGCTCATGTTAGCCTCAAAATCGCTCAGCCCGAGGTAACTAACCACATCCAACTGGAGCGTATTCACGGCTTTATCCTACCGCCCGGTAAGTATAAGCCACTCCTCAAGGGTTTGATCGAATTCACCGATCGAATGTCTTTCGCCAATCCCTAGAGAAAGACCTCCACGATGACCTTAGACCTTGCATCGGCCATCGAAGTTCCCGATCTCACCATTGGCAGAGAACTTGTCTACGACTCGGCAGACGCCATCGACCAGTTACCCGTCCAGCATCTGCCGCTGAGCGGCCTGGAGCCGGGATTCTTCGTCCGCGGAGTCGGTACGGATCCCGCCCACGTGCAGATGCTGGTGGAAGCAGCGAGCTCCTCGGAACTGCCCGCCATCCTGGTGCAGGCGAGCAATTCCCGCATCGTCGACGGAATGCACCGCTTCGAGGCGGCGAAACTCCGCGGCGAGCAGACCATCGCGGTCCGGCTGATCGACTGCACCGACCGGGACGCGTTCATCCTGGCCGTGAAGGCCAACATCTGGCACGGCCTGCCGCTGAGCCGCACCGACCGGATGGCCGGGGCCCGGCAGATCGTCGAGTGGCATCCGGACTGGTCGGACCGCGCCATCGGCATGGCGACGGGGCTGAGCGCGAAGACGATCGCGGGCATCCGCCGCCAGTCCGCCGACGGCGGGCAGCCGCTCGACAGCGGCCAGCCGCTGGGAAAGCGCCTCGGCCGGGACGGGAAGCGCCGGCCGATCGCGGCGGCCGAGGGCCGCCGCCGGGCCGCCGAGTACCTGGCCACCCGCCCGGACGCGCCGCTGCGCGAGATCGCCCGCGAGGCCGACGTGGCCCTGGCCACCGCCCAGGACGTGCGGGCGCGGATCCGGCGCGGCGTCGACCCGATCGCCTCGCGCCGGAACACGCCGTCGACCGATCGCGCCGAGAACGTTCGCGGGCACGGCGACGCGTCCACCCCGACACGGTCCTGGACCCCCGCGGACGCCGCGCCGCCCTCCGCCACGGTGATCCGCCCAGCCTCGCCGGTCCCGGCCTGGGCCGCGCTGTCGCCGAAGCTCGCCAACGACCCGTCGCTGAAGTACACCGACGGCGGACGGGCCTTCGTCAGCTGGATGGTGATGCACGTCATCGACGCGCAGGAGTGGCAGAAGTTCGTCGACACGGTCCCGGTGCACTGGCTGCAGCACCTGAGCCTGGTCGCGGGCCGGGTCGGCCAGGAGTGGATGGAGTTCGCCGAGGAGCTCAACCGGCGACAGGACCAGATCGGCTGAGCGACGCGTCCCGGAAAGATATCAGGACGCACTCAGTATTCCCAGAGTTACACTCCCAGCCTCATATGCCCGCCGCGGGCGACGGCCGGATCCCGTCCCCCCGCGACGTCCGCACCCCCGTTCAACTGAGGAAACGCCGCAGTTGAACACCGTCGCCGGCACTCCTTGCGGGCATCTTCGAGCCCTTGTTACCGTTCGACGCCGGAGCGGCCTTACATGGCAATGGTCTTACGGTAATTAGTTTGCAGCCCTGGTCCTGCAGCACTGTTCTCCATCCGCAGCGATGACTCCCCTGGAGCGGCATGTCTCTCCCCTCCCCCGACCACAGCCTCTGGTGCCGTCGCTACCGGCCCACCGACACGGCGGGCGCCCGGCTCGTGTGCCTGCCGCACGCGGGCGGCTCGGCCTCCTACTTCCTGCCGGTGGCCACGGCGCTCAGCCCCCGCGTCGACGTGGTCTCCATCCAGTACCCGGGCCGGCAGGACCGTCGTGGCGAGAAGCCCTTCACCGACCTGGCGCCGCTCGCCGACCAGGTGCACGAGGTGCTCCGGGGCCAGCCCGAACTGCCGCTGACCCTCTTCGGCCACAGCATGGGCGCGTCGCTGGCCTTCGAGGTGGCGCGTCGGATGGAGGCCGACGGCGGCCAGGTCCCGACCCGGCTGTTCGCCTCCGGGCGGCGGGCGCCGTCCATCTTCCGCGAGGAGACGGTGCACCGGCTGGACGACGCGGGACTGCTCGCCGAGATCCGCCGGCTGAACGGCACCTCCTCGCGGCTGCTCGACGACGACGAGGTGATGCGGGCCGCCCTCCCCGCACTGCGGGCCGACTACACGGCCGCTGAGCTCTACCGGAGCGCGCCCGACGCGACCGTGAACTGCCCGATCACCGTGCTGACCGGCGACCGCGACCCGAAGACCACCCTCGCGGACGCGCACGCCTGGGCCCGGCACACCACCTCGGACGAGTTCGATGTCCAGGTGTACCCCGGCGGACACTTCTTCCTCACGGAACGGACGGACGAGGTCATCAAGCTTCTTGAGCAGCACTTCCAAAGCTGAATACCGCCCCGCCGGTCATTACCCGAACCCCCGTTCACCTTTTGTGAAGGGGGGCACGCCCGGTGTCCGCGGGATCGCACGGGCGTTCCATTTTTCAGCAGACTTCTCATTCACTCGCTGATTTGAGTCCCTCTGCCATGCTCAATTAATCCCGAAGAACTCTGATGAGCCGACGCGGGTTGCAGCGAGTTCCGCGGAACGAAACAATCCGTCCGGGCCGCGCACCTTTCGCGCCTATGATGATTGGGATCCCCTTATGAAGAAACTTGTGGTGGCGACGGCTGTCGTCGGCTGCCTCGTGGCGAGTTCCGCGTATTTCCTGACAACTTCGGCGCAGGCCACGCCGCTTTCCGACGACGGCGTGTCGGCCCTCGCGACCGACCTCGCGCTGCCGTCCTACAAGCCCCCGGCGATCAAGTGGTCCGCGTGCACCGACGGGCTGCAGGCCTACGGCGCCGAGTGCGGCTTCCTCGTCGTCCCCCTCGACTACGCGCACCCGACCGGCACCAAGATCAAGATCGCGGTGTCCCGGATCGCGCACACCTCGACCGCCGCCGCGTACCAGGGCGCCATCGTGGCGGACCTGACCGACGCCGGCGGTTCCGCCATCGGCGAGTCCGCGCTCGGCCAGGAACTGCCCTCCAGCATCGGCGGCGACTACGACTGGATCGGCGTCGACCCGCGCGGCGTCGGCGCCAGCGAGCCGACCCTGAGCTGCGACCCGACCGTCGACGGCTACGACCGCACGGCCTACGTGCCGACCTCGGCGAGCCAGCTGGCCACCCTGATGAAGACCGCTGAGAGCTACTCCGCCGCGTGCGCGAAGACGCAGAGCGAGCTGCTCGCCCACGTCACCACGACCGACTCGGCCATGGACCTGGACAGCCTGCGCAAGGCGCTCGGGCAGAAGAAGCTGAACTACTACGGCTACTTCTACGGCGCGTACCTCGGCGAGGTGTACGCCACGCTGTACCCGAGCCACGTGCGCCGGATGATCCTGGACAGCAGCATCGACCCGGCGAAGGCCTGGTTCGGCTTCAACCGCGGCCAGAACGGCCCGCTGAACCAGGACTTCAAGTCGTTCGCGGCATGGGCCGCCACGTACAACAGCGTCTACGGCCTCGGCACCACCGCGGCCACCGTCGAGGCGAAGTACTACTCGGCGCTGGCGGCGCTGACGAAGGCTCCGGCCGGCGGCACCCTCGGCCCGGATGTGTGGACCGACGACTTCCTGCTCGCGTACAACACGGGCAACTGGGAGGACCTGGCCGGCGTCTTCTCGGCCTACGTCAACGGCGGCGACTCCGCGCCGATGAAGGAGCTGTACGACGCCAACTACACGGCGACGAACGACAACTCCTACGCGATGTCGCTCGCGACCGAGTGCACCGACAGCTCGTGGCCGCGCAGCTGGGGCACCTGGCTGAGCGCCACGACGCGGGACTACCGTGAGGCGCCGCTCGCGAGCTGGGCCGACACCTGGTTCGTCGCGTCCTGCCAGTCCTGGAGCGCGAAGGCCGAGCGGCCGAACATCACCGTCAACGGCGCCAAGGCCCCGCCGATCCTGATGGTGCTCGACACGACCCTCGCCCCGAGCACGACCGTCCAGGGCACCATGGCCGTCCGCAGGCTGTTCCCGAAGGCGGTGCTGGTCGAGAGCAGCGGCGCCATCCCGGCGAGCTCGGCCACCGCGAGCTCCTGCTCCCCCGGCACCTCGATCGCCGAGTACCTGGCCGCCGGCATCCTGCCGACCCGGGTGAAGGGCAACAAGGCCGACCTCGCCTGTCCGGCGAACGCCCTGCCCGACCCGGTCACCGACGGCTCGAGCACCTCGAAGTCGTCCTCCGCCGCGCAGACCAAGTCAGTGGCCGGACTCTAGGTCTCTCCGTCGATTCCTGGCAGCAGGGATCTGATTCGATGAACGCCCGCGGCAGCCGGCGTCACCGCGTCCCGGTGGCGTCGGCTGTTCGTGTTCTCATACGGCTCCGCGGGGCCCCTCAGAACCCGCATCGTCCCAGCGTGTTCCATCTTTTCGCGATTCCGGCGAGTGCTCGCAACGGGGTACGTTGGACCCGTTTCAGCCTTCGACTCTGGTGGAGGATCAATGACTGCCGCGTGCCCGATCGAAGCAGGCCGTGACGATCGCAAATCGGCGGCCCTGGCCGCCAAGCGGATCACCGTCGGGTCCGACGCGCGCGTCGTCGGCGGCCTGGCCTTCGCCCGCGAACTGCTGCGCAGCACCGTGACCCGGCAGGCCGGGGCCGGCGCCGAGGACGAGGTAGACGGCGATCCGGCGTTCACCTCCGTGTTCTTCCTGGACGGCGAGTCGCACAAGCGCAAGCGGCAGGCGATCGTCCGGTTCTTCACCCCGAAGGCGATCAGCACCCGGTACCGCGCGGTCATGGAGGAGACCACCGACAAGCTGCTGGACCGCATGCGCTCGCGCGGGCAGGCCCGTCTCGACCGGATGAGCTTCGAGCTGGCGGTGACCGTGGCCGCCGAGATCGTCGGGCTCACCGAGAGCGACCAGGCCGGGATGGCCAAGCGGATCCAGGCGACCCTGATCGGCCTGCGTCTGCCGCAGATGAGCGGCAGGCGTCGCTCGCTGGGGCAGGTGCAGGCGACCGTGCACGGCGCGCACTTCTTCCTGCGCGACGTGGCGCCGGCCATCCGGGCCCGGCGCAAGGAGCGTCGCGAGGACGTCATCTCGCACCTGCTCGACGAGGGGTACCCGGACAAGGCGATCCTCGTCGAGTGCATGACCTACGCCGTCGCGGGCATGATCACCACCCGCGAGTTCATCGTCATGGCCGCCTGGCACCTCTTCGACGACGACGCGCTGCGTGACAGGTTCCTGACGTCCGCGGAGCCCGGCCAGATCGCGATCCTCGAGGAGATCATCCGGCTCGACCCGGTCGTCAACATGATCGCCCGCCGAGCCACCGCCGACGCGGAGCTGGACTCGGGCTCGGTCGTCGACGGCGAGAAGCTCATCGTCGACATCCGCGCCGCCAACGTCGACGAGGCCGGCGTCGGGAGCTGCCCCTACGCCCTGGACCCGGACCGCGCCCGCTCGGGCCGCGCCGGCGGCGCCTACCTGAGCTTCGGCGACGGCAGCCACCGCTGCCCCGGCGCGCAGGTGGCCCTCAACGAGACCCGCGTCTTCCTCGACCGCCTGCTGCGCGTGCCGGGAATCAGGCTGCAGCGCGAGCCGGACCTGTGCTGGACCGAGGAACTGATGGGGTATGAGCTGCGGAACGCCGTGGTGACGTGCGAGCGGAGCTGAAGCGCCTCAGGGCTGGATAGTCCAGTGATTGCTGCGCAGCACACGACCCGCGAAGAGCACGTCTCGCTCCCCGAGGAGCCTGAAGCCAGTCGAACGGCACACGCCATTCGACGCGGCGTTCGTCACCACCGGAAACGCGTGCACGGACCCCCAACGACCGTCGTCGCGAGCCATCTCGAGCAAGGCGCGCACAGCCAGCTTGGCAAGGCCTCGGCCCTGGAACGACGGCAACACCATCCAACCGATCTCGGAAATCGGCTCCGCGCCATCATCGTGTGACCACAGCGAGACCGACCCCGCCACGACGTCGGGAACAGCCTCGTCAGGAACGATCATCTTGATCCACGCGGTGCCGGCAGCGGCGTTATCGACATCGCTCTGCACCTTCGCCTCGATGCCTTCGCGAGGAAGCGGGCCGCCGAGCTCGGCCATCATGACCGGGTCACATCGCATGCGGACATAGGCATCGACATCGCCGAACTGGACATCACGCAACCTCATCCGACGCTCCTTTCCAGGCGCCCGCCTTATTCGGCGGGCGCGTGTCCCATCGCGGACGTCACACGAGTTTGGCGAGGATCGCGTAGGCCATGGTAACGACGATCGCCACTTCGCACAGCGCTAGTGCGCGCGGGGCGAGGATACCGGCCGTGGACGTGCCTGATTGGCCCCTGGCCGAGTCCCGCGGCGGGGAGAGGCGGTCGAGGGCGGCCACCGCGTAGCCGAGCAGCAGGACGGAGACGCCGATGCCGAGTGCGGGGAAGGTGATGGTGGTGTCCTTGTACATGTCAGTCATCCCGGCCATCGTGTAGTAACCCGCGGTGGATCCGTTGAGGGTGGAGGGGGCTACTCCGGCGAGCAGCATGTAGACGGCGATGGCGCAGCCGGCCACGGCGGCGAGGGCGGTGCGTGTCGAGCCGGATCCGGTCCGTACGTCTTCGGGGCGGCGGGTCGGCGCGGCGGCGCGGACCGCGAGGTAGGTGCCTGCGGCGCCTAGGAGCACCGCCCAGATTCCGGGGTTCAGCAGGTGCATCCAGCGTACGAGCATCCCGGCCGTCGCGAGGGACAGCAGGAAGACGACCGTGTCGTGCGCGAAGTCGGTGGGCGTGCCGAGGACGCGGGCCATCGCGATTCTCCAGAGGCTGTAGGCGGCTATGGCCAGCATCACGGCCGCGAGGATCACGGGCAGCCAGGCGGGGGCGTTCATCGGTGGCTCCAGTTCATAGAGTTGGTGGTCGAGGTCGCGGCGGGTCGTTATGCGGTCGCGCTCGCCCACGGGGTCGGCGTGGCGCTGCCGTAGGCCTTGGTGACGGCGGCCTGCAGCGCGGAGTTCACGGCGGTGGTGTTGGCGCCTTCGCCGTCCGACCGGGTGTTGGCGGTCACTCCGGCGGTGGAGGAGGCGGTGAACAGTTGGCTGTCGGTCAGCGCCGTGCCGTCGATCTCGACGGTCGGGGTGCCGCTGAGCTTGAGCGTGTTGAAGTCGGCCCAGTTCTGGTCGACGAAGCCGCCGTAGGTGACCTTCGTGACGCAGCTTTCGAAGGTGGCCGTGTCCAGGCCCGGCACCTTCTTCGCCAGGGTGATCAGCGCGCCGGGGCTGCTCCACGGGTCGGTGGTCTCGACCGGCTGGTTGTCGTAGAGCACGTCGTGGTACTCGTCGAACAGGCCCGCGTTCTGCGCACACGCCAGGGCGCCGCCGCCGGTGCGCGAACCGCTGGCGTTCTCGCCCGCCGACTGGTCGTTCTCGTCGATCAGCTTGACGAGGTGGAAGTACACCTTGACCTCACCTGCGTCGACGTACTTCTTGTAGACGTCGCGCGCGCCGAGCTCGAAGATGTCGCAGAACGGGCAGCGCACGTCCTCGAACACGGTCATGGTGACCTTCGCGTCCGGCGAGCCGTAGCGGATGCCGGTGGCGTCGTTGGTGTGGGTCTGGGCATTGACGTACGTGTCGACGGCCGCGCCGGTGGGGGCGACGAACGCGGCGGCGGTGGTCTTCGAGAGCTTGATGCCCACGCCGATGCCGACGATCGCGAGGACGGCGACGGCCGCGGTGATCAGCTGTCGGCGCTGTCGTTCGCGGTGGCGTTGGGCTGCCTGCATGGCGGCGATGCGTTCGCGTGCGATGCGCTTTCCGGCGCGGTTGGCCTGGCTCATGATGATGGTTCTTCCTGTCGTCTCAAGTCATTGCGGAGGCGGGCGACCGCTACCGGCGTGGGGTCTCGGCGCTCTCGGCGGATTCGCCGAGCAGCCAGCGGTCCAGGGCGAGCGGGGAACGCGGTCGCCAGATCAGCCAGAGCGCGGGGATCAGGTATCCGATGTCGCGCAGCACGTCGAGGGTGTAGCGGGTGTGTCCGGCCGCGACCGTGCTGGCGATGCCGCCGCAGCCGCAGTTGATGGCGATGCCTCGGGCGCCGAGCGAGATGATGCCGCCGATGTAGGCCAGCAGCAGGAGCCCGGACAGCACCGCGACCAGCCGCGTACCGAGGCCGATCAGCACCAGCAGGCCGAGCGCGAGTTCGAGGAACGGCTGGACGGTGCCGAAAGCGTTGGCCAGCGAGTCCGGCAGGATCCGGTATTCGCGCACTGCGAGCTGGAGCGCGTCGCTGGAGTAGGAGAGCTTCGGCACGCTGTAGTACAGCCACATGATGCCGAGGCCGAGCCGGGCGGCCAGGCTGATCCACGGTTGGGCGGACAGCCAATGTGAGGCGCCGGGCCGTTCCGGCGTCTCACGGACGATCGGCTTGGCGGACCCCTTCGGCCGTACTTGGTCCGACGGACTCATGTCACGTCTTCCTTTCGTCGCTCAGGCGAACATCGCGAGCAGCATGTACGCGGTGGTCACGCACATCGCCAGGTGACAGCACTCGGCCACGCGCGGCGCGAGGATGCGGCGCGCGGCTGGTTGGGCCACCAACGCAGCCGGGCCCCCAGCCGCGACCACCGTGCCCGTGGACGCGTACGCGAGCCGGTCGAGGACCACGACCGCGGCCCCGGTCGCGAGCACGGCCAGCAGCACGCCGACCTCCGGCAGCCGGGTCGAGTCGCCCGATGGACCCATCGACAGCCCGAGCATCCCGCCGCCCGATCCGGCGACGGCGAGCATGTAGAGCATCGCCGCGCTGCCAACCACGTGCACGAACGCGCCGCTCTGATGGTTCATCACCTGCTGACCGCGTTGCCGCACCGCGCGGTAGCCGAACCAGGCCGTGCCGAGCGCGAACACCGTCATCCACACCGCGTGCACCGTGCCGCGCGAGGGGGTGAGGTCGGCGAGGTGCGTGGTGAGCATTCCGGCCATCGCCACGCCCATCAGCACGTGCAGACCGTCCACGTCGCGGTGCGTGGCCCGGTCCCGCACCCTGGCGTACAGGATGCGGGCCGCGCAGTACACGGCGGTGGCGATCATGACCGCGGCCAGGATGTCGCCGAGCCACAACGGCGTAAGCCCCGCCATCACTCGCCCCCGGCCGCGGCACGCGACGCCGTGCGAATCGGCCAGTAGGCGAGGGTGAGCAGCGCGAGGAGCGGACCCGTGTTCGGGTCGGTGGCCATGCCGAGGAACACGCCGCCGAAGGCCTGGACGACGACCCAGATCACCGCGCTGAACACGAGTGCGGCCACGAGCGAGGCGCGTCGCACCCGCGTCCACGGCAGGTAGACCGAGACGGCGATCCCGGCGAACAGGATGCCGAGGACGATCGAGATCGCCAGGTCGCGGCCGTTGGTCAGGTTCGCCGCGTGGTTGATGATCGAGGTGAGCCACGCGGGCTGTCCGTCGACCATCGCGGTGATCTGGCTGTTGAGCGCGCCGGGAGCGTCGTTGCCGTTCGCGAAGGTGAAGTAGACGAAGCTGCCCCACAGCACCAGCCACAGGGCTCGGGCGGCGCGGGCGCCGACGAACCTGGCCGCCTCGAACGGCACCGCCGCGCTCTCGTCGGCGGTCCCGTTGGCGGGCCAGAGCAGCACGGCGAGCAGCGCGTAGATGATCACCGCGCCGGGCGCGCCGGTGAGCGGGTCGGCGCTGCCGCTCAGCACCCCGCCGAGGCCCTCGCCGAACCACCACACCGCGATGGCCCACGGGATCGAGGCGGCCAGGCCCAGCTTCGTGGTCGGCCGGTACGCGATGGCCAGGCCGAGGGCGAGCTGGATGCAGGCGAAGGCGGTGTTCGTGCCGACCGGGTGGTCCAGGATGATCGTGTGCGCCCAGTTCATGGGCGAGGCGATCACGCTCGGGTTCCCGGCGATCGTCGGGTAGATGATCATCTGGGCGAAGTTCTTGGTGAACATGGCCGGCTGGAACTGCAGGACGCCGTCGAGCAGCCAGATCCCGGCGAGCACCAACTGCAGGGCCCGGCGCCGGCCGACGGTCGTGTCGGTCGCGCCCAGCCTCCGGGCGGACACGGCGAAGCGCACGGATTGTGCGTACATCGAAAGGACTCCAACGTCACGTAGGGGCACGCGCACGCGGCGTCGGCGGCGGGCCGTTCGGCACGCGCGCATGCGGGGAGGTGAGGAGACGGCACCGGACACCCGTCGTGGACAGGCATGGACCGTAAGCCCGGGGCCGGATCCCGCGATGCGAAACGATGCGGAACGGAGCCGGGTGCTACGTGAAAGAAGGAGTCAGCGGTGGGCCGCGCAGCGCACGGCTGGTGCGCAGCCATTGCGAGCGCAGCGCGAGGGCGACCGGCTCGACGCGAAGGGCGGCGTGTTCGTGAACCGGGACCGGCACCACGTGCGCTGCCGGTGCGGCGAGGTGCTCGACTATCCAGTGCGCCGCGCTGCGCGCCAGGGCGTGCACCGCGGCCTCACCGCGACGCAGCCACCAGGCGCAGACCAGGGCGGCCAACGCGTGACCGAGCAGCATGCCCGCGCTCATCCGCATCCCGGCATGCGCGCTTGACATCGCCATCGTCATGCCGTGCGTGGACATCGAGGACATCGACGTCCCGGCGGGCATCGACATGCCCGGCATCGACGTCGACAACTGCGCGGTGGACGCGGACGCGGCCTGGTCCTGCGCGTAGGCGAACAGCAGGTGCAAGGCGACTTGGAGCAAGCCCATGAGCAGCGTGATCTCCAGCAGCCCGCGCTCACGACGCGTCCCCAGCCGCGCGGGCGCGTAGACGCCGATCCCGCCGAGCACGATCGCCCACGGCGGTATGGTCGCGTCCGACATAGCCCGGTGCGCGGCCACGCTGAGCCCCAGGCACACCGCGGTGAACATCGCGGAGCGCACGGCGGGCAGGACCGGTTCGCGCGTCATGGTGGCGTCATCTTCCCACCCGTTCGGCTCCGGGGGAACGGCGGGGTGGGCGCGGTCGCGCGCGCCCCCGCCGCTCAGCACCCGTCCGACCGGCAATGACTATCCGCTGAGTTGAACCAGATTCTCTGTGCGGGCGGGCTCGCTCGGCTCGGGCGTCGTGGGGCTGGCGGGGTTCGAGTCCGGGCGGGCGCCGGTGCGGGTTGCGCCGATGCCGGCCACCACCACGAAGCCGATGCCGACGACCGAGGCCGGGCCGGGTATCTGGCCGAGCACCAGCAGGCCCATCAGCAGCGCGATGGCGGGTTCCAAGCCCATCAACGTGCCGAAAGCGGAGCTGGTCAGGCGGCGTAAGGCGAGGAATTCGAGCGTGAAGGGCGTCACTACACTCAGCGCGGCCAGGCCGAACGTGACCGCAAGCAGCGACCAGGTCATGTGGCCGAGGTGGGACGGGGCGGCGATCAGCGCGCCGAGTCCGCCCAGGGCGCCGGCGACCGGCATGGACACGGCCAGCCCGCTCAGGCCGGTGACACGTTCGCCGACGCGTTGCGTCAGCAGGATGTAGGCGGCCCAGCAAGCGGCGGCGGCCAGGGCGAAACCCAGGCCGGCGGGGTCGATGGTGCCGCTGTGCCAGGGCTCGGTCAGCAGCAGAACGCCGATCGCCGCCGTGGCCGCCCAGTGCTTGCGGCCGCCCCCGGGACCGTAGAGGGAAACGGTCAGCGGGCCGAGGAACTCCAGCGCGCTGGCCGTGCCGAGCGGCAGCCGCGCGATGGCGAGCATGAAGAACATCATCAAGCCGGCGGTCACCACGCCCAGCACGGCGCATGCCATCAGGTCGCGGCCGGTGAAGCCGCGAAGGCGCGGCCGGATGAGGACCAGGAGCAGCAGGCCGCCCCACCCCATGCGCAGGCCCACCGTGCTCAGGGCGCCGAGCCGGTCGAGCACGCCGATCGAGAGGGCGAGTCCGAGTTGGACGGTGGACATCGACCCGAGGGCCATGAGCGCTCCGGCCCCGGCGCCGGCGCCGTGCGAACGCTGCCGCATGGTGCGCAGGAGCTGGGGCTGCAACGTGGTCATGGACGCCAGTAGACAACCCCGGGACCATCCACGTCCACGCGATAAATCTGGACATCATGTTCGGAATTCATGGATAATCTGGTCATGGAGACGCGGCGCCTGCAGTTTCTGGTGGAGTTGTCCCGGTTGGGGTCCATGCGCGCGGTCGCCGAGGCGACGGGCGCCACCACCTCGACGGTGTCGCAGCAGATCGCCGTTCTGGCCCGCGAGATGGACACCGCCCTGATCGAGCCGCACGGGCGCCGGGTCCGACTCACCCCGGCCGGCCGCCGACTGGCCGAACACGCCGTCACGATCCTCGCCGCGGTGGAAACGGCCCACCGCGATCTCGGCCCCGGGGCGGAGCCGAGCGGCACCCTGCGCGTCGCCGGGTTCGCCACCGCCATCCGCTCGTTCCTGCTCCCGATCGTCGCCGACCTGGCCGTCAGCCACCCGCGCGTCCACATCCTGATCCGCGAGCACGAACCCGCCGAAGCCCTCGAGTTGCTGGCGGCCGACGAAGCGGACCTTGCGCTGATCTACGACTACAACCTGGCCCCGGCCCCGGCCACCGAGGATCCCGCGGTGCACGCCACCCCGCTATGGACAGTGCACTGGGGTCTCGGTGTTCCCGCCCGCACGGACGACTTCACGGGCACGACGCTAGAGGTCTTCGCCCGTTTCGGCGCACACGACTGGATCGGCAACTCCCGCAACATCGCGGACGAGACCGTCATCCGCACCCTCGGTTCGATCGCGGGTTTCACACCGCGCATCACCCACCAGGCCGACAGCCTCGACCTGGTCCAGGAGATGATCACAGCCGGCCTGGGCGTGGCGCTTCTCCCCCTGAACATCACCACCGCTCCCGCAGTACGGATCGTGCCGCTCACCTCCCCCGACGTGGTCCTACGCGCATACGCCGCCACCCGCCACGGCCACCTGACCTGGGCCCCGCTGGCCCTGGTAACCGAGGCGCTCACGCAGCGGGCCGCGAGGACAATCCTCGAAGAGCATGCCGAGCCGTACCGCGCCCCAGGCAGGGCCGACCGTCAGCGGCCAATGAGTCCAGTCAGATTCCCAACTCCCGATTGATCAGGTCGAACATCTCGTCGTCGCTCGCCATCGACAGTTGACGCCGGGCCTTCGCGTTGTCCGCGGTCCGGCTGCGGAAGTCCGCGACGAGGCCTTCGAGGCGGGTGATGATCTCCGGGCGCTTGTCGCTGTCCTGATCCACCGCGGCGAGCAGCTCGGCGAGGCGGTCTAGGCCGTCGAGGACGGGCGGGGTTGTCTCAGCGGGGGCGACGTTCGTGCAGAGGTAGCCGGCCAGGGCGGTCGGCGTGGGGTGGTCGAAGATGACGCTGGCCGGGAGGGTCAGACCGGCGACGGCGCTCAACCGGTTGCGCAGCTCGAGCGCGGTTACGGACGTCAGCCCGAGTTCGAGGAAGGAGCGTCCTGCGTCGACGGCGTCGCGGCTGCGCAGGCCGAGGACCTTGGCGGACTCGGCACGGACCAGGTCCTGCACCTCTCGTTCGCGGGCGGGCGGGGCGAGCGTGGCCAGGCGGGCGGCTAGTCCGCTGGCCTCCTCTCGCGCGCCTACCTGGTCGACGACGCGGCGGGCCGGGCGGCGCGGGCCTGCGCTCGTCCCGGCACCGACCAGGCCGGAGAGGAGCGGCGGCAGCCCGGCGCCGCTGTGTCGACGCAGGGTGCCGCGGTCTAGGCGGACCGGGACGAGCAGGGCCGGAACCGTCTCCGGCTTACCGCGGTTCCGGTCGATGACCGCGTCGAGCGTGGCCAGGCCGTCGGCGCTGGCCAGGGGCTTGAGGCCGTGGCGGGCCATACGCTGCCAGTCGGCGTCCTCGATGTGGCCGGCCATGCCGCCGGTGGAGGGTGCGGTCGGACCGTCGGGCGCGGCGGTCGCGTCGACTCGCCAGGGGCCCCAGGCCAAGGAGACGGCTGGCAGTCCGGCCTGGCGGCGGTGCGCGGCCAGGGCGTCGAGGAACGTGTTGGCGGCGGCGTAGTTGCCCTGGCCGGCGTTGCCCCAGATCCCGGCCATCGACGAGAAGAGCACGAAGTAGTCGAGGTTCAGATGCTTCGTCAGCTCGTGCAGGTTCCAGGCGCCGTCCACCTTCGGCCGCATCACGGCGTCGACCCGGGCCGGCGTCAACGTCTCGATGATCCCGTCGTCTAGCATCCCGGCGGCGTGGATTACTCCGCGCAGTGGCGCCTCGGCCGGGATCGCGGCGATTACCGCGGCCAGGCCGTCGCGGTCGGCGGCGTCGCACGCGGTCACGTGCACGGTGGCCCCGAGGCCTGCGATGTCGGCCGCGAGGGCGCCGAGGCCTGGGGCCAGGGCGCCGCGCCGGGAGAGAAGTTCGATGCGGTCCGCCCTCCCGGCAGCGACCAGGCATCGGGCGACGAGTGCGCCGAGGGCTCCGGACGCACCGGTGATCAGCACCGTTCCTCGGCGATCGACGTCGTTCGCCGTGTCGGGGGTCACCGCTTCGACCGCGGCAGGAGCCGAGCTCGGGACCAGCCTCGGGATCAGCAGTCGACCCGCTCGGACGGCGATCTGGGCCTCTCCCGACGTCATCGCGGCCGAGAGCAGCCCCTGGTCGAAGCTCTCCGGCGCGTCCAGGTCGAGCAGCACGATCCGGCCGGGATACTCGGACTGGGCCACCCGAATCAGACCCCAGACACCTGCCCCGGCGACGTCGACCGGCACCGACCCGGCGTCGACAGCCCGGTGGGTGAGCACGACCAACCTGGCGGCTCCGGCGAGCTTCGGAGACGCCAGCCACTCCTGCAGCAGCGCGAGCGTGGCTTGGACCGAGGCTCGAGCAATGCGCGCGATGCCGTCGGCCGGGTCGGCGGACGGCCGGGTGCCGGTAACGACGATCGCGTCTGGGACGGGCCCGTCAACCACTCCCCCTGCCAGGTCGCTCATGGCGGCGTGGTGTTGCGCCTCGGGCCATCCGCTGCCGATGTCCTCGAGATCGAAACCGGGGCCGACCAAGGCCGGTCGTTCCGGGGCGGGGTGAGCGTTGGCGTCAGTCGGGGCCGGGATCCATTCGAGTTCGAACAGCGAGTCGAGCGAATCAGGGGTCTCAGTCTCGGCGGGCAGTTCTTCGGGTGAGAGCGGGCGCCGGGTGACGGATCCCACAGTGGCCACCGGTCGGCCGGTGGTGTCGTACAGGGCTATCGACGTCGTCGACTCGGCGCCGGGGACGGGCGTCAGGTGGGCGCGGACGCTCGCGGCACCGGTCGCGTGCACGACCACGTCGGTCCACGCGGACGCCAGCATCACGTTGGCGGCGGCCTCAGCCGGGCCGGTCAGGGGCAGGACGGCGTCTAGGAGGGCGGGGTGCAGGCCGAAGCCGGTGACCGCGTCAACGGTCGCCGCCTCGTGCTCGTCATCGAGGTGATCGAGGGCGATCTCGGCGAAGAGTTCATCGCCTCGGCGCCACACGGCCTGGATGTACCGGTACGTCGATTCGGGCTGCGGGTGCGCGCCGACCGGCGGCCACTCGTCCGCCAGCTCATCGGGTTCGGTGGTGGCAGCAGGTGACGACGTGAGGACGCCGGTGGCGTGGCGGGTCCAGGAGCCGTGCGGCGCCTCGGTCTCGGGGCGGGCGTAGACGGCCAGTTCGCGGCGGCGGTCGTCATCATCGTTGTCGTTGTCCGGTGCGTTGAGCACGACCTGGATCTGCAGGGCGCCAGACCCGGGGAGAACGACCGGAACGTGGACGTCGAGTTCGCTCAGGTGGGCGCATCCGGCCTCGTCGCCGGCCCGCACCACCATCTCGATGAGGGCAGTCTCCGGGACGATGATCCGACCGGTTGTCAGGTAGCCCGCGAGCCAGGGCTGCGCGCTCAGAGACAGTCGGCCGGTCATGACGAGTCCGCCGGTGTCGGGCAGTTCCACGGCCGCGCCGAGGAGCGGGTGCCCGGTGACGACGGTCTGCCCGAGACCGGCCGCGTCTGCCGGGGCCGGGCTGCTGTTGCCCAACAGCCAGAATCGCTCTCGAGTGAAGGCGTAGGTGGGCAGGTCGACGCGCTGGGCGCTGGTTCCGGCGTAGAAGGTGGTCCAGTCGACTGTGGCGCCGCGGGTGTGGAGCTGGGCGAGGGCTGAGATTAGGGTCAGCGGCTCGTCCCGGTCGCGGCGGAGGGTGGGGAGCCATGCTTCGTCGGTGTCGTCGGTCGTCGCGCCCAGAGCGGTCAGGATGGCGTCGGGGCCGAGTTCGACGAAGGTGTGCACGCCGGTCTCGCGCAGGGTGGTGACGGCGTCGGCGAAACGGACCGGCTCGCGGACCTGGCGGACCCAGTACTCGGGGTCTAGGAGTTCGTCGGTGACCTGACGGCCGGTCAGTGTGGAGACGATCGGGATAAGGGGCGCGGAATACGACACCGACGCCGTGACCTTCGCGAACTCGGCCAGCATCGGCTCCATCAGGGACGAGTGGAACGCGTGTGAGACACGGAGATTCCGGACTCGAACGTTCTCGGCCTCGAACCGCTCACGCACCGCCGACACCGCGTCAGCCGGACCGGACACCACGACCGCAGCCGGACCGTTGACTGCAGCGACATCCACGCCCTCGAAGTCAGCCAACACTCGGCGGACCTCATCTTCACCCGACTGCACGGCGAGCATCGCGCCGCCGGACGGGAGTGCCTGCATCAACCGTCCACGCGCTGCCACTACGGCACACGCATCGGACAGCGACCACACGCCCGCCACGTGTGCGGCAGCGAGCTCCCCGATTGAGTGACCTGCAACGATTGACGGAGCCACGCCCCACGACTCCAGCAGGCGGAACAGGGCAACCTCAACCCCGAAGAGCCCGGCCTGCGCCCACACGGTGTCATCGAGACACTCAGCGCCCTCGATCACCGCACTCACCGAATGATCGAGGTGCTCCTCGAGCCCCGCGCAGACGGCATCGAACACATCCGCGAACACCGGATACGCCGCGTACAGCTGCCGACCCATCCCCACTCGCTGCGCACCCTGACCGGTGAAGACGAACCCAAGCTTGCCGGGTGAGCTAGCCGAACCGGTCACGTCGTTCAACCCGGCCAGCAGCTCGTCGCGGTTGGCACCGACCACCGCAGATCGCCGGGACAACGCCGAGCGAGTCGAGGCCAGGGACCACGCGACGTCCACCGGGTCGAGGTCCGGTCGATTCAGGATGAACTCGCGCAGCCGGACCGCTTGGGCGGCCAGCGAATCCTCATCGCGCGCCGAGATCAGCCAGGGGACGACCGGCAGCGGTCGCGGCTCAGTCGCCGGGGCTTCGGGGATCTCAGGGGCCTGCTCCAGGATGACGTGCGCGTTCGTGCCGGAGAAACCGAACGACGAGACCCCCGCACGCCGAGGACGGTCCGTCTGCGGCCACTCTCTCGCCTCAGTTACGAGTCGGACCGAACCGGCCTGCCAGTCCACGTGCGACGACGGCTCATCCACATGCAACGTCGCCGGAACCACCCCACGCGACATCGCCTGCACCATCTTAATCACACCAGCCACACCAGCAGCCGCCTGCGTATGACCGATATTCGACTTCACCGAACCCAACAACACCGGACGATCCACATCACGATCCCGACCGTACGTCGCCAACAACGCCTGAGCCTCAATCGGGTCACCGAGCCGGGTGCCAGTGCCATGACCCTCAACCACATCCACATCGCCCGCCGACAGCCCGGCGGCGGCCAGAGCCGCCCGGATCACCCGCTGCTGCGACGGACCATTCGGCGCCGTCAAACCGTTCGACGCACCATCCTGATTCACCGCCGTACCACACACCACCGCAAGCACCCGATGACCATTGCGACGCGCGTCCGAAAGCCGTTCGACGACCAGGACACCGACACCCTCACCCCAGCCCGTACCGTCAGCCGCCTCGGCAAACGCCTTACAACGACCGTCGGCCGCCAGCCCCCGCTGCCGCGAAAAGTCGACAAAGATGGCTGGGGTGGCCATTACCGTCACGCCGCCGACGAGCGCCAGGCCGCACTCCCCCGAACGCAACGACTGAACGGCCAAGTGCAGAGCGACCAGGGACGACGAACACGCCGTATCCACCGTCACCGCCGGACCCTCGAGACCCAACGCATACGACACCCGGCCGGAAGCGACGCCGCCGGAACCGCCCGTGCTCAGGTAGCCCTGAACCTCGTCGGACAGCGCCACGCCGGTCGCATAGTCGTGATAGATCAGGCCTGCGAACACACCGGTCGCCGAGCCGTGCAGCGACGCCGGGTCGATCCCCGCGTCCTCCAACGCCTCCCACGACGTCTCCAGCAGCAGACGCTGCTGCGGATCCATCGCAAGGGCCTCACGCGGCGAGATACCAAAGAACTGAGCGTCGAAATCACCAGCGCCGTAGAGGAACGCGCCTTCGCGGGCGTAGCTCCGGCCCACTGCGTCCGGATCCTCGTCGTAGACGCTGTCCCAATCCGGGCCACGGTCGGTCGGAAAGCCTGACACGGTGTCGGCGCCGACCGCGAGCAGGTTCCAGAATTCGTCCGCCGAGTCGACGCCGCCGGGGAAGCGGCAGCCCATGCCGACGATCACCACCGGATCCTCGTCGGCGGTGGCCGCCATGCGTGGCGACGTGGGGGTGGCGGAAGCGTCGACGATCCGGCCGCCGAGTTCGTCCAGGATGAACGCGACCAGCGCGGACGGCGACGGGTAGTCGAACACGACCGTGGCCGGCAGTCGCAGGCCGGTCGCCTCGGACAGCCGGTTGCGCAGTTCGACGGCGGTCAGCGAGTCGAAGCCCAGCTCGCGGAACGAGCGCCGACTATCCACCGACGCCAGATCGGCCATGCCCAGCACACGCGCGGCTTGGGCGAGGATGAGCTCCCGAACGATCTCTTCCCGTTCGGACGGGGTCGGCAGGGCGGCGAGACGTGCGGCTAGGCCGGTCGTCGCGTGGGCGGTGTCAGTACTGGTCCCGGCGGTGGCGGCATTGCGACGTCGAGTGGACGTGGTTCGGGCGGGAACGGCGGCTACCAGGCCTGATATGAGCGCTGGTGCGTCGTGGCCGCTGCGGCGGAAGGCGGACGGGTCGAGGCGGGCCGGGATCAGCAGCGCGCTCGGCTTCCCATCACCCGCGCCGCAACCGGCGTCGAACAAGGCCAGGCCGTCGGCTCCGGTGAGCGGCTGAAGGCCCTGGGCGGCCATGCGCTGCCAGTCGGCCGGCGTGAGGTGCCCGGTCATGCCCTCGGCGACGCGCCGGGTGTTGTCGTTCGCGAGCTGCCATGGTCCCCAGGCCAGGGACAGCGCGCGCTGGCCCTGGCGCTGACGGTGTGCTGCCAACGCGTCTAGGAACGTGTTCGCTGCCGCATACGCACCCTGACCCGGGCTGCCCCAGACCCCTGCGATCGAGGAGAAGAGCACGAACAGGTCCAGATCGAGGCGACGCGTCAGCTCGTGCAGGTGCCAGGCGCCGTCCACCTTGGCCCGCATCACCGCCTCGACCCGCGCCGGGGTCAGGGAGCTGATCACGCCGTCGTCCAGGACTCCGGCCGCGTGCACCACGCCGCGCAGCGGTGCCGATTCCGGGACCCTGGCTATGATCGCGGCGAGTTGGTCGTAGTGGGCGGCATCGGCGGCGATGACCTCGACGTCGACCGCCTGTTCGGCCAGGTCGGCGGCCAGCCGCGCCACGCCTGCTGCCTCGGCGCCGCGCCGGGAGACGAGCACGAGGCGGGTCGCCAGCCCGCGCTCGACCAGGTGACGGGTCACGAGACCGCCCAATGCGCCCGACGCACCCGTTACCAGGACAGTCCCGGGGCGACTCGCGCTCCCCGGCATGGTCAGCACGACCTTGCCGATGTTGCGGGCCTGGCTCAGGTAGCGGAACGCCTCGGGAGCCTGACGTACGTCCCACGACGCCACGGGCAAGGGCTTGAGCGCTCCTGCGGCGAACAGTCTTGTCAGCTCGCTGAGCATCCGCGCGATCTCGTCCGGATCGAGCTCCAGGAGATCAAAAGCCTGATACCTCAGGCCCGCGTGTTCGGCGGCTACCGACTCCGGATCCCGGATATCGGCCTTGCCCATCTCGATGAACCGGCCGCCGGGGCCCGCCGCCAACCGCAGCGAGGCGTCCACGAATTCGCCTGCAAGGGAATCGAGGACGACGTCGATGCCCGTGCCGCCGGTCGCGGCGCGGAAGGTGTGCTCGAATTCGACCGTCCGCGACGACGCGATGTGCGAGTCCGGTAGTCCGAGGTCCTGCAGTACCGGCCACTTCGACGGGCTTGCGGTACCGAATATCTCAGCACCCAGATGACGGGCCAGCTGGACCGCGGCGATGCCGACTCCACCGGCCGCAGCGTGGATCAGGATGCTGGCGCCATGTTGGAGTCCGGCCAGCTCGACCAGTGCGTAGTACGCGGTGAGGAAGACCACCGGGGCGGCAGCGGCCTCGGCCAATGACCAGTCGGCCGGGATCGGGGCGACCAAACGCTGGTCTGTCACGGCCACGGGGCCGAAGGCGCCTGAGAACAGGCCCATCACGCGGTCGCCGGGTTGAACGCCCGTCACGTCCGCGCCGACCTCGAGCACGACTCCGGCGGCCTCGAGGCCGAGGAGACCCGCGTCGCCGGGATACATCCCCAGCACATTCAGCACGTCGCGGAAGTTCACGCCGCCGGCCCGCAGACCCACCCGCACCTCACCGGGAGCTAGCGCGCGAGGCGTGGAGGCATCGACCGGGGACAGGACGAGGTTCTCCAGCGTGCCCCGGGCCGTGAAGTCCAGGCGCCAGGTCTGGCTGTTGGTGGGCATGGTCAACGATGTGTCGGTGAGCCGGGCCAGCCTTGGCACGAGCAACTGTCCCTGCCGCAGCGCGAATTCTGGCTCGCCCGATGCTAGGCCTGCTCGCAATTGTGCGCTCAGCTTGGCCGGATCGGCGCCCAGATCATCTACGTCGGCATGTACTAGGCGACCGGGGTTCTCGGCGGCGGCGGCACGTACGAGGCCAGCCACCGACGACGCTCGCAACTCCAGTCCCGGACCGACGTCGACTGCGCGCTCGGTGACTATCAGCAGGCGCGCGTCGGTCAGAGGTCGGGCGGCGAGCCACTGCTGGATCACGCCCAGTGTGTCGATGGCGAGGGCACGGGTGGCTTCCGGGACCGTGTCAGTGCTGTTGGTGGCCGGGCTGCAGTAGACGACCGCTGTGTCTGGAACCGGAGCGCTGCCGCTGTCGATGGCGGCCAGGAGCGTGGCCAGGTCCGCGTGCTGGAGGGCGCCGGGCAGGTCTGGGAGTGTGTCAGAGCCGATCACTGCCCAGGACGTTGATTCCGAGGGTTCGTCGGCGCTCGGGGCGAGCGGGATCCAGTCCAGCTCGAACAAGGCCTCCCGGATGAGTGCGGCGTGCTCGTCGTCGAGGTCCATCGCTGGGAGTGCCCGCAGAACGACTGAGCCTACTGACGCGATGAGCTCTCCAGCCTCGTCGGCCAGGGTGACTGCGACGCCGTCGCCCGCCGCCGTCGGCGCGATCCGCACGCGCGCGGTCGACGCGCCGGTGGCGTGGATGACCACGTCGTTCCAGGCGAACGGCACCAGCGGTTCCGAGTTTGGCGAGCGGCTCAGGGAGATGCCGTGCAGGCAGGCGTCCAGCAGCGCCGGGTGCAAGCCGAAGTCGGCGACTTCCAAGCCGTCAACCGATGCCACCTCGGCGAAGACCTCGTCGCCCCGCCGCCACAGGGCGCGCACACCCTGGAACATCGGGCCGTAGGTGAGTCCGCTGGTAGCCAGAGCGGGGTAGAAACCGTCTATGTCCTGTGCGATTGCGTCGGTCGGCGGCCAAGTGCTGAAGGGGACAGTCGCCGGTTCGTGCTCGACCGGCTCGAGGACGCCGACCGCGTGCCGGGTCCAAGTGTCGGCGACGTCGTCGTCCTCGGGCCGGGAGTAGATCGCGACCTCGCTGCGTCCGTCGTCGGGCGCGTCGAGGACTACCTGGACTCGGACACCGGCAGACGATGCGGCGGGCAGGACCAGCGGGGACTCCATGATCAGCTCGGCCAGCCGGGCCGTGCCGATCTCGTCCCCGGCCCGGATCGCCATCTCGACCAGTGCCGCGCCTGGGACGATCACCCGGGCCCCGACGACGTGATCGGCCAGCCAGGGCTGCGTGCTGACGGCTAGGCGTCCGGTGAGAATCAGGCCTCCGCCGGCCGCGAGGCTGACGGTCGCGCCGAGCAGCGGATGTCCGGCCGCCGACTGGCCGAGGCCGCTCACGTCGGTGCTTCCGAGGGTGGGGTTGAGCCAGTATCGCTCGCGGGTGAAGGCGTACGTCGGCAGGGCTACGCGCTTGGCGCCGGTCCCGGCGTAGAAGCTGGTCCAGTCGACGGCTGCGCCGCGAGCGTGGAGCCGGCCGAGCGCTGAGACCAGGGTCGCGGGCTCGTCCCGGTCTCGGCGCATGGCGGGAAGCCACGCTTCCTCCGCGTTCGTGGCGTCGCTCGTCGCGTTGAGGGCGGTCAGGACGGCATCCGGGCCGAGTTCGACGAACGTGCGCACGCCGCTCTCGCGCAGCGTGCCGACCGCGTCGGCGAAACGGACCGGCTCACGCACCTGGCGCACCCAGTACTCAGGGTCCTGTAACTCGTCCGTCACCGGTCGGCCGGTCACCGTGGAGACGATCGCGATGTGCGGGCTCTGATATGAGACGGATGCCGCGACTTTTCCGTAGTCGGCCAGCATCGGCTCCATCAGGGACGAGTGGAACGCGTGGGACACACGGAGGTTCCGCACCCGCACGTCGCGCGACTCGAACCGCTCACGTACGGCCGAGACCGCGTCGGCCGGGCCCGACACCACGACCGCAGTCGGACCGTTGACCGCCGCGATATCTACGCCCTCGAACTCGGACAAGACCTGACGGACTTCTTCCTCACCCGCCTGTACGGCGAGCATCGCCCCACCTGACGGCAACGCCTGCATCAGGCGACCACGTGCCGCCACCACCGTGCAAGCGTCCGGCAACGACCACACACCGGCTACGTGAGCTGCCGCGAGCTCACCGATTGAGTGCCCTGCGACGACGGCCGGGGTAACGCCCCAGGATTCGAGCAGGCGGAACAGGGCAACCTCGATCGCGAACAATCCGGCCTGTGCCCACATCGTGTCATCGAGGTTCTCGGCACCGTCGATCACCGCACTGACCGAGTGATCCAGGTGCTTCTCCAGGCCTGCGCAGACGGCGTCGAATGCCTCTGCGAACGCCGGGTACGCCGCGTAGAGCTGCCGACTCATCGCAGGTCGTTGCGAGCCCTGGCCGGTGAAGACGAACCCGAGCTTGCCGAGCGAGCCGGCTGCCTGCACGTCCTCCAGCCCAGCCAACAGCGCGTCACGATCGGCACCGACCACCACAGCCCGGTGCGGCAACGCGGAACGAGTGGTGGCCAGGGACCACGCGACGTCCAGCGGATCCAAGGTCGGCCGAGCCAAGACGAACTCGCGCAGCCGGTCTACCTGCGCCGCCAATCCGACCTCGTCACGCGCCGAGATCAGCCAGGGGACGACCGGCAGCGACCGCGTCTCGGCATCGCTCGGGACCTCAGGGGTCTCAGGGGCCTGTTCGAGGATGACGTGCGCGTTCGTGCCGGAGAACCCGAACGACGACACCCCTGCCCGCCGAGGACGACCATCCGTCTCCGGCCACGCGGTCGCCTCGGTCACCGGCGCGACCGCACCCGACGCCCAGTCGATGTGCGAGGACGGCTCATCCACGTGCAACGTCGCCGGGACCATCCCGTGCTCCATCGCCTGGATCATCTTGATCACACCGGCCACGCCGGCCGCCGCCTGAGTGTGGCCGATGTTCGACTTCACCGATCCGAGCAGGACCGGGGACGCGGCGTCCCGGTTCTGGCCGTAGGTGGCGAGCAGGGCGTCGGCCTCGATCGGGTCGCCGAGCCGGGTGCCGGTGCCGTGCCCCTCGATCACGTCGACCTCGCCGGCCGAGAGTCCGGCGGCGGCCAGGGCCGAGCGGATCACCCGCTGCTGCGACGGACCGTGGGGCGCGGTCAGTCCGTTGGAAGCACCATCCTGATTCACGGCCGTGCCGCGCACCACGGCCAAGATTCGGTGCCCGTTGCGCTGCGCGTCGGACAGCTTCTCCAGCACCAGAACGCCGACGCCCTCGCCCCAGCCCGTACCATCGGCCGCCTCGGCGTACGCCTTGCACCGGCCGTCGACTGCCAGCCCCCGCTGCCGCGAGAACTCCACGAACGTGCCCGGCCGGGCCATGACTGTGACGCCGCCGGCCAGCGCGAGCGTGCACTCCCCCGAGCGCAGCGCCTGCGCCGCCAGGTGTATCGCCACCAGCGACGACGAGCACGCGGTGTCCACGGTGACCGCCGGACCTTCCAGGCCGAGCGTGTACGCCACCCGGCCGGAAGCGACGCCGCCCGAGATTCCGGTGCTGACATAACCCTCGACCTCGCCGATACCTCCGGCAGCGTAGTCGTGGTAGATCAGCCCGGAGAAGACGCCGGTCGCGGAGCCGTGCAGAGATGCCGGATCGATCCCCGCGTCCTCCAACGCCTCCCACGACGTCTCCAGCAGCAGACGCTGCTGCGGATCCATGGCAAGGGCCTCGCGCGGCGAGATACCGAAGAACTGGGCGTCGAACTGACCCGCCTCGTGGAGGAACGCGCCTTCGCGCGCGTAGCTCTTGCCCACGCCCGCCGGATCGCCATCGACGACCGCCGCCCACTCCGGGCCCCGGTCCTCGGGAAATTCGGTGACCGCGTCCGTACCCGCGCTCAGCAGCGCCCAGAAGTCCTCGGGCGACGCGACGCCGCCCGGGAACCGGCACCCCATCCCGACGACGGCCATCGGTTCGAGCCGCCAATTCTCCAGGTTCCGCAGGCGTTCGCGAGTCTGGTGCAGGTCGGTGGTGACCCGCTTGAGGTAGTCACGAAGCTTGTCCTCGTTCGTCATTCGACGACCCTTTCCGTAAGCCACGAATGCGCTTCGCCAACTCGCTAAACGCCAAGTTCTCTGTCGATGAAGTCGAAGATGTCGTCGTCGTCCGCCGCGTCGATCCGTTCGGCGACCGAGACCTCGTCGGCCGGGCGCAACGCGGCGAGCAACTCCTGAACTCGCGCCGTCACCCGCGCCCGGGCGGCGTCGTCGTCCTTGAGGCCGAGGATCGCGGACAGGGCCGATTCGACCTTCTCGAGCCCGGCGAAGGCCTGCAGGACACTGTCACCGTCCTCGGCGGGTGACGGCGACGCTCCGCTGCCACTGCCGCCGCCGAGTTGCCGGTTGATGTGGGCAGCCAGCGCCTCGGGCGTCGGGTGGTCGAAGACGGCGGCGGCGCCGAGCCTGAGCCCGGTCGCCGTGCCGAGCCTGTTACGCAGCTCGACGGCGGTCAGTGAGTCGAAGCCGAGTTCGCGGAAGGACCGGGTTGAGTGCATGGTTTCCGTTCCCGGCAGGCCGAGTACGAGGGCCGCCTGGGTGACGACCAGGTCCCGGATCGCCGCTTCACGCTCGTCCGGTGCGAGGGCGGTCAGGCGTGCGGCGGCGTCGTCACGGTTGGTCGCGGCGCTTGCACCGCCGCCCGCTACCCGGCGGGTGGGGCCGGTCGTCGGACGGCTGATCAGGCCGGTAGCTACCGGGGGCGTTCCGCCGCCGCCTTGAGCACGCAGGGCGGCCCGGTCAACCTGGGCAGGGACCAGCAGCGCACGGCCCGCGCCCGGGGCGCTGCCGCACACGGCGGCGGCCGAGCCGGTCGCCAGGTCGAGCAGGGCCAGGCCGTCGGCGGCGGTCAGTGGTGCGAAGCCCTGGCGGGACAGGCGTCGGCGGTCGGCGGTCGAGAGGGTTCCGGCCATGCCGATGGCTGGACCGTCGAGTTCCCACGGTCCCCAGGCCAGCGACACGGCCGGCAGCCCGGCCTGTCGACGAGCGGCCGACAGGGTGTCGAGCACGGTGTTGGCGGCGGCGTAGTTGCCCTGGCCCGGGTTGCCCCAGATCCCCGCGACGGACGAGAACAGCACGAACTGGTCCAGGTCTAGGTGCGCCGTCAGCTCGTGCAGGTTCCAGGCGCCGTCCACCTTCGGGCGCAGCACCGACTCGATCATGTCCGGGGTCAGCGAGCCGATGACGGCGTCGTTCAGGACACCAGCGGCGTGCACCACACCGCGCAGCGGAGTCGCGGTCTCGACGGCCGCCAGCACCGCGCCGAGACCGGCCCGGTCGGCCGCGTCCGCTGCGACGGTCCGCACGTGGACGCCCGCTTCGGCGAGCTCGGCCGCCAGTCGGGCTGCGTCGGGGGCAGCGGGGCCGCGTCGGGAGAGCAGGACCAGGGACTCGGCGGTTCCGTTGGTCGCCAGGTGACGGGCCACCAGACCACCCAGGGCGCCGGACGCGCCTGTCACCAGCACGGTTCCGCCGGTGCGTGGGGCGACCGGGATGGTGAGGACGACCTTGCCGACGTTGCGGTCCTGGCTCAGGTAGCGGAACGCTTCCGAGGCCCGTCGGACGTCCCACGTGGCCACCGGCAGGGGCTGGCAGATTCCTTGCGCGAACAGGTCCGACAGCGCGGTGAACATGCTTTTGAGGAGGTCCGGATCGCCGTCGAAGAGGTCGAAAGCCTGATACGCGAGGCCGTCGTGGTCGGCGGCGACCCGTTCCGGCTCGCGGATGTCCGTCTTGCCCATCTCCACGAAGCGCCTGCCCTTGCCCGCGGCCAGCCGCAGGGAGGCGTCCACGAAGTCGCCGGCCAGGGAGTCGAGGACCACGTCGATCCCGGAGCCGCCGGTCGCCGCCCGGAAACGGTGCTCGAACTCCAGGGTCCGGGAGGACGCGATGCGGGACTCGGCCAGCCCCAGCCTCCGCAGCACCGGCCACTTCGACGGGCTCGCCGTGCCGAACACGTCGGCGCCCAGGTGAAGGGCCACCTGCACGGCGGCGATCCCGACCCCGCCGGCACCCGCGTGGATCAGCACGGACTCGCCGCGGCTCAGGTCGGCCAGCACCGCCAGCGCGTACCAGGCCGTCAGGTACGCGACGGGCGCCGCGGCGGCCTCGGCCATCGACCAGCCGGCCGGGATCGGAGCCAGCAGCCGCGCGTCGGCGACCCCCAGCGGACCGAAGGCGCCGGAGAACAGGCCCATCACGCGGTCGCCGGGCCGCAGGCTCTGCACGTCGGCGCCCGCTTCGAGGACGACACCGGCGCCCTCGAGGCCGAGCAGGCCCGCCTCGCCGGGATACATGCCCAGGACGTTGAGCACGTCGCGGAAGTTCACGCCTGCCGCTCGCAGGCTTACTCGAACTTCGTTGGCGGCGAGCGCGCGGGTTCCGGCCGCGTCCGGGATGAGGGCGAGGTTCTCCAGCGTGCCCTTGCCGGTGCACTCGAGGCGCCAGGCCGGATCGTTGCCAGTTGGGATTTCGAGCGCTGCGGTCGCGTGGGTGAGGCGTGGGATCAGGACCTGGCCGTTGCGGACGGCGACCTGTGCCTCGTCGGCGGCGAGCGCTGCGCTCAATACCTGCGCCGGGTCGGCACGCTCGTCCAGGTCCACCAGGACGATCCGGCCGGGGTTCTCGGCGGCGGCGACCCGGCCGAGGCCCCAGACTCCGGCGGCGGCGAGGTTGACGGCCGCGGCCCCGGCGTCGACCGCCTGCCTGGTGAGGAGGATCAGGCGGGAGTCGGCGAGGTCGTCGGAGGCGAGCCAGGATTGGAGGGTGGCCAGGGCGTCGGCTGTCGTCGCTCGGATCGTCTCGGCGGTATCGCCAGCCCGCTGGAAGCCGCAGGGGAGGATTACGAAGCGCGGGGCGAACGACGCGGTGCGGTGGTCGGCAGCCAGGGCCTTGATGTCCGGGTAGCGGGGCACGTCGGGGAGTTCCAGCGACTCGCCGAGGATCGCCCAAGTGCTGACGTCGACTTCCGCTTGGGAATTCGCGGCCGGGATCCAGTCGAGTTCGTACAAGGCTTCTGCGGCGAGGGCGTCGGTCGGCGCTGCGGCCATCGGCATGGCGCGGAGGACCAGCGATCCGATTGACGCGATGAGGGCGCCGGTGTCGTCCGCGAGCGTCACGGACATGCCACCCGACTCGGCCGGGGCCAAGCGCACCCGGGCTGAGTTGGCGCCGGTGGAGTGCAGTTCGACGTCGGTCCAGGCGAACGGGAGCAGCGGGCCGGCCGCGTCGTCCGCCGGGTACGCCGTGCCCATCAGGTGGAGGGAAGCGTCGAGGAGCGCGGGGTGCAGGCCGAAGCCGGTGACGTCCGTGCCCTCGGTGAGCGCGACCTCTGCGAATAGTTCGTTACCGCGACGCCAGGCTTTGCGCACGGCCCGGAACAGCGGTCCGTAGGCCAGTCCGGCGGCGGCCAAATCCGGGTAGAGGTTCGCCAGGTAAGTGTCGGGTTCTTCGATCGCGTCCGAGGGCGGCCATTCGGTGAGGTCGGATGCCGCGTGTTCGGTCGGGTTGGCGGCCAGGACGCCCGAGGCGTGCAGCATCCAGGCATCCGCGGCGGCGGCCTCGCGGCGGGAGTGGATCGTCAGTTCCCTGTCACCGTCCGGGCCGGGCTCAGCGACCGTGATCTGAATCCGGACCGCGTCGTGGACGCCGTGAGCGGGGAGCACGAGCGGTGCCTGGATGACCAGTTCGGCAAGCCTGACGCATCCCGCCTCGTCACCGGCCCGGACCGCCATTTCGACCAGCGCCGCGCCCGGCACCACGACCTGACCGGCCACGACGTGGTCGGCCAGCCACGGCTGCGCGCTCAAGGACAGTCGGCCGGTCATGACCAGGCCGCCGCCGGCGGAGAGGTCGAGCGCCGCTCCGAGCAGCGGGTGATCCGAGGACTCGAAGCCCCGTCCGACGGCGTCGAGACGGTCCGTCCCCGGGGTGAGCCAGTAGCGGTGTCGCGTGAAGGCGTAGGTGGGCAGGTCGACGCGCTGGGCGCTGGTTCCGGCGTAGAAGGTGGTCCAGTCGACTGTGGCGCCGCGGGTGTGGAGCTGGGCGAGAGCTGAGACTAGGGTCAGCGGCTCGTCCCAGTCGCGGCGGAGGGTCGGAAGCCATGCTTCGTCGGTG
>Ga0302314_10002131_pt1 | contig 36967 bp, 44 predicted proteins | sample III_Palsa_N2_3_FD_200533 | JGI IMG/M metagenome (GOLD analysis project Ga0302314, IMG submission 200533) | Peat permafrost microbial communities from Stordalen Mire near Abisko, Sweden - III_Palsa_N2_3 | ecosystem: Environmental > Terrestrial > Soil > Palsa > Peat permafrost | place: Sweden...
TCTACGGCCACGGCGACGTCCGCCTGCTCGACGGCGGCCGCAAGAAGTGGGAGCTGGACTCGCGCGACCTGGTGGCCGAGATCCCCACCCGCGCCACCACCGCGTACAAGGCGCAGAAGCAGGACACCTCGATCCGTGCCTTCCGTGACGACGCCGTCGCCGCGATCGGCACCAAGAACCTGGTCGACGTCCGCTCTCCCGACGAGTTCTCCGGCCGCCTGCTCGCCCCCGCGCACCTGCCGCAGGAGCAGTCGCAGCGCCCCGGCCACATCCCGAGTGCCCGCAACATCCCCTGGTCCAAGAACGCCAACGACGACGGCACCTTCAAGTCGGACGACGAGCTCAAGGCCCTCTACGAGGCCGAGAACGTCGACCTGTCCAAGGAGACCATCGCCTACTGCCGCATCGGTGAGCGCTCCGCGCTCACCTGGTTCGTGCTGCACCAGCTGCTCGGCCAGACCAACGTCAAGAACTACGACGGCTCCTGGACCGAGTACGGCAGCCTCGTCGGCGTGCCGATCGAGCTCGGCGCCAACTAGGACCGACCGGCAGTCCCCGCAGTACGTCCCCGTAGTACGACCCGAAGGAGACCGCACATGTGTGGTGCGAAGGCCGGCGGCCCCGATCTGGCAGGAGTTGACGTGGCGAGCGAGACCATCATCCAGGGCTCGGTGACCCGCGACGGCGAGCCGGTCAACGGCTATGTCCGTCTGCTCGACGAAGGCGGCGAGTTCACCGCCGAGGTGCCCACCTCGGCGACCGGACAGTTCCGCTTCTTCGCGGCCCCCGGCACCTGGACGCTCCGCGCCCTGGTCCCCGGCGCGTCCGTCGACCGCGTCGTCGCTGCGGCGCGCGGCTCGGTGGCCGAGGTCGCCATCGCGGTCTGACCCGAGGAGTCCCAGCCGAGGCCGGACCTGTCCCCGTATCGGGGACAGGTCCGGCCTCGGCTGCTCCCTGCGTCAGTAGACGAGGGCCTGGACGCCGTCGGCCATGATCTCGCTGACGAACACCTGCGCGCCCGCGATCCGCACCCCGTCGAGCACGTCCTCCTGGGTGATCCCGCGCCGCATCGCGCACTGGGTGCAGAGCGTGACCGAGCCGCCCGCCAGCAGTCCCTCCAGCAGGTCGGGCAGCGGCGCCGCATGCGGGAGCTCGAACTCCGCAGCCCGTCCGGGCAGCGCGAACCAGCTCGACTCCCCGGTCAGCCACAGCGAGACCTCCACCCCGCTGGCCACGGCCACCGCCGCCACCGTGAACGCCTGCGAGCACCGCTCCGGTGCGTCCGCACCGGCAGTTACCTTGATGACCAGCTTCTTCGACATGCCGACCACCCTAGGCGCGTGCGGCAGTGGCCGGGCTCACCGTGAGGCGCGGGCGGCCGGAGACTAGACTCAGGCACGGCCCTTCCTCCCCCTCACCTGAGGAGCTCGCGCGTGCTTGAGTACTTCTTCGACGCCCTGCTGGTCGTCATGGCCGTCGTCATCATCTGGTTCGCCTACTACTCGGTGTCCAAGCTCTACCAGGGCCAGCGCTGACATGATCGAGATCCCCTCCGGCCTGCACTCGGACGTCATCTCGCTGGCGTTCCTGCTGGGCACCTGGGAAGGCGCCGGGGTTCACGACTTCCCCGGCACGGAGCAGTGCAACTTCGGGCAGGAGGTCGTGTTCCGGCACGACGGGCGGCCCTTCATCGAGTTCCGCTCCCGCAGCTGGGTCCTGGACTCCGAGGGCAACAAGGTCCGCCCTCTGGAGAACGAAGCCGGGTTCTGGCGGGTCACCTCCAACCAGCACGGCGCCGGCGGCACCCGCGAGATCGAGTGCTCGCTGGTGCGCGACGACGGCACCGTGGAGATCTGGTACGGCGAGATCGCCGACGGCAAGCCGCAGATCGAGCTGGTCACGGACGCGGTCGCGCGGATCGAGGGCGCACCCCCCTACAGCGGCGGCAAGCGCCTCTACGGCCTGGTCGGCGAGGACCTGCTGTGGGTGGGCGAGAAGTCCGCTCCCGAGGTCCCGCTGCGCCCGTACATGTCGGCGCAGCTCAAGAAGGTCCTCAATGCCGCCAAGCTGGTCGAGGACCTGTCCGACCTCCCGGACGACGGCATCGCCTTCTTCCGCTGAGCCTGCCGCTGCCGTCCCGTACCCCCATAGACTCGGGGGCGCGGGACGACATGCAGACAGGGGACTTCTGTGACCGGCATCGACTGGCAGAGCGACCTACGGGCGCGGGGCTACCGGCTCACGCCGCAGCGCCAGCTGGTGCTGCAGGCCGTGGACACGCTGGTGCACGCCACGCCCGACGACATCCTCACCGAGGTGCGCCGCACGGCGACGGGCGTGAACATCTCCACCGTCTACCGGACGCTGGAGCTCCTGGAGGAGCTCAACCTGGTCTCGCACGCCCATCTGGGCCACGGCGCGCCGACCTACCACCTCGCCGAGCGCGACCACCACATGCACCTGGTGTGCCGCGACTGCGACCAGGTCACCGAGACCGATGTGGCACTCGCTGCGCCCTTCGTGGAATCCCTGCGCGCCGCCCATGGTTTTGAGACCGACATGAAGCACTTCGCCATCTTCGGCCGGTGCGCCGCCTGCTCCAGCAAGGACCCCCAGTGACCTCTACCGCCAGCCCGCTGCTGTCCCTGCCGGGTGCCGTCGCCGGGGACGGGGTGGACGCGCCCGTCGCGGCCCACTACGGCGAACTGTCCCGCGAGCAGCGCGAGCTGGTGGCGGGGCGCGGCTTCGTGGACCTCTCGCACCGGGGCGTCGTCACCGTGACCGGCCCGGACCGGCTCAGCTGGCTGCACCTGCTGCTGACCCAGCACGTCAGCGAGCTGCCGCCGCAGCAGGCCACCGAGGCGCTGATCCTCTCCCCGCACGGCCACATCGAGCACGCGCTCTACCTGGTCGACGACGGCACCACGACCTGGGCGCACGTCGAGCCCGGCACGCAGGGCGAGCTGGTCGCCTACCTGGAGAAGATGAAGTTCTTCAACCGGGTCGAGGTCGCCGACGCCACCGCCGACTACGCGGTGGTCCACCTTCCCGCCGGTTCGGCGGCCGACGCCTCCGCCGCGGCCGCCGTCCGCGAGCTGCCCCACGGCCGGGACCTGTTCCTGCTGCGCGCCGAGCTCGCCGCCGCGACCGCGGGCTACGGCGCGCCGTCCGGGCTGTGGGCGTACGAGGCGCTGCGGATCGAGGCCCACCGCCCGCGCCTGGGCTTCGAGACCGACCACCGCACCATCCCGCACGAGCTGGGCTGGCTGGAGACCGCCGTCCACCTCCAGAAGGGCTGCTACCGGGGGCAGGAGACGGTCGCCCGGGTCAACAACCTCGGCCGCCCGCCGCGCCGCCTGGTCCTGCTGCACCTGGACGGCAGCATGGAGCTGCTGCCCGGGCACGGCACCGAGGTCCGGGTCGCCGCCGACGGTCCCGAGGGGCGCGCGGTCGGGTTCGTGACCTCCTCCGCCCGGCACCACGAGCTGGGACCGGTCGCGCTGGCGCTGGTCAAGCGCAACACCGCGGTGGACGCCACGCTGCTGGCCGGCACGGTCCCGGCGACGCAGGACGTCATCGTCCCGCAGTGAGCTAGAACTCGAGCAGGACGGTGAACGGGCCGTCGTTGACCAGCGAGACCTTCATGTCCGCGCCGAAGCGGCCGGTCTCCACGGTCGCGCCCAGCGCCCGCAGCTGCGCCACGACCTCGTCGACCAGCGGCTCGGCGACGGGTCCCGGCGCGGCCGCGTTCCAGGTCGGGCGGCGGCCCTTCCTGGCGTCCCCGTAGAGGGTGAACTGGCTGATCACCAGCAGCGGCGCGGCCAGGTCGGAGCAGGACTTCTCGCCTTCCAGGACCCGCAGCGACCACAGCTTCCGCGCGAGCAGCGCGGCCTGCTCCGGGGTGTCCTCATGGGTGACGCCCACCAGGACGCACAGCCCCGGGCCCAGGATGGAGCCCACGACCTCCCCGTCGACGGTCACTTTCGCCTCGGTCACTACCTGAGCCACAGCACGCATGGGGACATTGTGCCCGGGGGCGCGGCGGCCCGGTCCCCACGCCCCCTCGTCACGCCGTTCCCGGCGCTGGACTGGGCATATGCAGCGGTCGTATGAGCCACCTGAATTCGCCAGGGGGCCGATCGGGTGCAGCTCACCTGCGCGGCGGCGGTGGCGGGTGGCACGATGCCAAGCTGGAGCCGGAAGAGGTGCGCCGGAGCGGTACGAGCCAGGGGACGGCAAGCGTGGTGAGTGGCAACGGGTACGCACAGCAGCAGGACGGCCGGGAGGCCGCCCACGGCGCCGCGCTGACGTCGATGGACCTGGACGACCTCCGCTCGCTGCGCCGCCGGGCCCAGGAGGACGAGGCCGACCTCTCGTACCTGCGCCGGCTGCTGCAGGGCCGGGTCGACATCCTCCGCGCCCAGATGGCCCGCCGCAGCGGCCAGGAGGCCCCGCCGGACACCCTTCTGGAGCAGCTCCCCGAGATTCTCACCGACCTGCCCTCGCAGGTCCGCAGCTCGGCCCGGCACGTCACCCTGGGGACGCCGCGCAGTGCGGAGTTCCAGTCCCTGGCGGACGAGCTCATGGGGGACATCGCCTTCGCCGACCCGGCCGCCCAGTCCGACGAGGCGCTGCAGTCCGCCTGCATCAGGCTGACCGCCCACGAGCGGACCATCTCGCGCCGCCGCCAGGGCCTGCAGCAGACGGTGGACCAGTGCAGCGCGGAGATCACCCGCAGGTACCGTGAGGGGGAAGCGCACGTAGACGATCTGCTCACCGGAGGCTGACCCGCCCATGTCCACCCCACCCACTTCCGTCGTGCTGGCAGAGGTCGTCCGCTCGGGCTTCGTCGAGGGCTGCCACCGGGGGTCCCTCGTGGTCCTGGCGGCTGACGGCTCGGTGGAGCTCTCCCTCGGGTCGCCCGGGCTCCCGGTCTTCCCCCGCTCCAGCAACAAGCCGATGCAGGCCACCGCGATCCTGCGGACCGGTCTCGACCTGGACGGCGAGCTGCTGGCGCTGGCCGCCGCCAGCCACTCAGCAGAAACGTTTCATCTGGACGGGGTCCGCACCATCCTCGCCGGGGCCGGCCTCGGCCCCGGGGCCCTGCAGACTCCCCCCTCCTGGCCCCTGGACGAGGCCGAGAAGGAGGCGTGGATACGCTCCGGCGGCCACCCCGAGCCCATCCTGATGGACTGCTCGGGCAAGCACGCCGCGATGCTCGCCGCCTGCGTCCGCAACGGCTGGGACACCGCGACCTACCTCGACCTGGACCACCCCGTGCAGCAGCAGGCACTGGCGACGCTGCAGCAGCTCAGCGGAGAGACCGTGAACGACATCGGCACGGACGGCTGCGGCGCCCCGCTCATGGCCGTCAGCCTCATCGGCCTCGCCCGTGCCTTCCGCGCCATGCTGCTCGCCGACCCCGGCACCCCGGAGCGCCGCGTCGCCGACGCCATGCGCGCCCACCCCGAATACGTCGCCGGCACCCGGCGCATCGACACCTGGCTGATGCGCGGCATCCCCGGCGCGATGGCGAAGATGGGGGCCGAGGCCGTCCAGGCCGTGGCCCTGCCCGACGGCCGCGCCCTCGCCTTCAAGATCGATGACGGCGCTTACCGGGCGACCGGCCCCGTGCTCGCCGCGACCCTCCGCCGTATGGGCGTCACCGCGGTCGGCGACACCCTCGGCCGTATCGCCTCCGCACCCCTCTACGGCGGCGGCCGTCCGGTCGGGGAGATCCACGCCACCGTGTGAGGACGGCGGCCGCGCCGCCCTAGCTCGGCTGGGTCAGATGGGTGAAGGCGTCCAGGTTGCGGGTGGACTCGCCGCGCTTGGTGCGCCACTCCCACTCCCGCTTGATCGCCGAGGCGAAGCCCAGCTCCAGCAGGGTGTTGAAGGGCTCGTCGGCGTTGGTCAGCACCGTGCCGAGGAGGCGGTCGACCTGCTCGGCCGTCACCGCCGCCAGCGGCAGGCGCCCGGCCAGGTAGACGTCGCCGAGGCGGTCGATCGCGTAGGCGAGCCCGTAGATGCGGGTGTTGCGCTCCAGCAGCCAGCGGTAGAACGCCTCGTGGTTCTCGTCGGGGCGCCGCACCACGAAGGCGTTGACGCTCAGGGTGTGCTCGCCGACGCGCAGCGAGCAGGTCGTGGAGAGCTTGCGGGTGCCGGGCAGGGACACGACGAAGGTGTACGGGTCCCCGGCGGGCTGCTCCCACGGGGCGCCGGAGTCGTCCAGCGCGGCCCGCAGCACGTCGGCGGCGGCGGTCCTGGCGTCCGGGGTGTCGATGCTGTTGCTTTCCACGAGGGCGACGCTACCGCGCGGCCAGGGAGTTCATCGCCCGGGTGTAGACCGCTTCGGTCTCGGCGGCGGCGTTGGCCCAGCCGAAGTCCGTGGCGTGGCGCGCGGCGGCGGCGCCCATCCGGGCGCTGAGCTCCGGGTTGTCGACGAGTCGGCGCAGCGTCGCGGCCCAGTCCCGCGGGTCGTGGCCGTCGACCAGGAACCCGGTCTCCCCGTCGCGCACCGCGACCGGCAGGCCGCCGACCGCCGCCGCGACGACCGGGGTGCCGCAGGCCTGGGCCTCCAGGGCGACCAGCCCGAAGGACTCGCTGTAGGAGGGCATCACCAGAGCGGTCGCCGCGCGGTACCAGTCGGCCAGCGCGGCCTGCTCGACCGGGGGCTGGAAGCGGACGACGTCGGAGATCCCGAGCTGTGCGGCGAGCTTGTGCAGGCTCTCGGGCCGGGCCAGGCCGCTGCCGCTGGGGCCGCCGACCACCGGGACGATCAGCCGCTCACGCAGGGCGGGATCGTGGCGCAGCAGCTCGGCGACGGCCCGCAGCAGTACGTCGGGGGCCTTGAGCGGCTGTATGCGTCCGGCGAAGAGCAGCACGGTCGCGTCCACGGGCAGACCGAGGCGGGCCCGTATCGCGCGGCGGGCCTCCGTCACGCTATGGCTGAGGGCGTCGCCGACGGCCCCGGTGGGCGTGGCCGTGGCGGGCCGGAACACGTCCAGGTTCACCCCGGGGTGGACGACGGCGAGCTGCTCGGCCCTGGCGTCGTAGTGGTCGATGAGCTGCTCGGCCTCTTCGACGGTGTTGGCGATGAGCCGGTCGGCGGCGGCGACGACCTGGGTCTCGCCGATGATCCTGGCCGCCGGCTCGGGCGTGTCGCCGAGCGCGAGGGCGGCGTTCTTGACCTTCGCCATGGTGTGCATGGTGTGGACGAGCGGCACGCCCCAGCGCTCCGAGGCGAGCCAGCCGACCTGCCCGGACAGCCAGTAGTGGGAGTGGACCAGGTCGTAGTGCCCGGGGCGGTGTCCTGCCTCGGCCCGGAGCACGCTGTGGGTGAAGGCGCACAGCTGGGCCGGCAGCTCCTCCTTGGCCAGGCCCTCGAAGGGTCCTGCCGTGACGTGCCGGACCAGGACGCCCGGGGCGAGCTCCACCGTGGGCGGCAGCTCGGAGCAGGTCGAGCGGGTGAAGATCTCCACCTCCACGCCCCGCTCGGCGAGGCGCTTGGAGAGCTCCACGATGTAGACGTTCATGCCGCCAGCGTCGCCTGTCCCCGGCTGGTGCAGCGGGGAGGTGTGCACGCTGAGCATGGCGATGCGGGAAGGCTGCTGGGGCACCGCGCGTCCTCACTTACGGGGTTGGGAACGACGTCCTACCGGTCAGGTCTTCGGCCTCACGGCGACCCTTCAACACTGGTGCAACATGATGAGACGCTCATCGATTCCCGTGATCCGCGTACGCTGCGGGCATGGGTGCACGGACGGGGAGCAGGCGCGGCGGAGCGATCACCAAGCCGGTCGGCACCGTCACCCGGGGCACCACCAATCCGAACCGCCTGCGCCGGATGGACCGCTGGATCGCAGCCGAGCTGGCCCCGGCGCTGCGCCGGGCGCAGGCCGCGCCGGTGGCCGTGGATCTCGGCTACGGGGCCGCGCCGTGGACGGCGGTGGAGCTGCACCAGCGGCTGGCGGCCGTGCGGGCCGATGTCCGGGTGGTCGGGATCGAGATCGAGGCGGAGCGGGTCGCCGTCGCGCAGCGTCATGCCCGGCCGCCGGGGCTGACCTTCCGGCGCGGCGGCTTCGAGGTGCCGGTCGACGACGCGGAGAGCGGGGTCCTGCTGATCCGGGCCGCGAACGTGCTGCGGCAGTACGACGAGGCGCAGGTGGCGGATGCCTGGGCGCTGCTGTGCGGTCGGCTGGCCCCGGGCGGGCTGCTGGTCGAGGGCACCTGCGACGAGATCGGGCGCCGTCAGGTGTGGGTGGCGCTGGACCGGGGAGGACCCCGCACGGTGACCTTCGCGGCCAGGCTCGGCGGGCTGGAGTGCCCGTCGGACCTTGCCGAGCGCCTGCCGAAGGCGCTGATCCACCGCAATGTGCCGGGCGAGCCGGTGCACGCGTTCCTCCGCGACCTCGACCGGGCCTGGGCCGCGGCGGCCCCGTACGCGGATTTCGGCGCGCGGCAGCGCTGGATCGCGATGGCGAGGTCGGTGGCGGCGGACTGGCCGGTGGTCGGTGGTCCGCTGCGCTGGCGTCTGGGCGAGCTCACCGTCCGCTGGGACGCGGTCGCCCCGGCAGCTGACTAGACGTCGCACAAAGGTTTCATGCGAAGCAACTTCACTCGAACGAGTTATCGAATCTGATGGTGAATTGACGCCCCTTCAGTCCACCATGGACCCATGCGCCATCCCCCCGCCGACTTCGCCCCATGCCTCCTCGAACGCCTCGTACGCCGCCCTGTCGAACAGGACGAAGCGCACCTCGGCGAGCCCGGACGCATTGCGTTCCGCCAGCACCGTCCGCAGGGCGATCCGCGCGGCGTCGCGCATCGGCCAGCGGTAGATCCCGGTCGAGATCGCGGGCAGGGCCACCGTCCGCGCGCCCAACTCGCTCGCCACCCGCAGCGATTCGCGATAGCAGGAGGCCAGCAGTGCCGCCCGCCCCGGATCGTCCGCGGCGTGGAAGGGGCCCACGGTGTGGATCACCCAGCGGGCCGGGAGCCGGCCGGCCGTGGTCGCCACCGCCTGGCCCACGGCCAGTCCCTTGCCGTAGTGCGAGGCGCGGAGCGCCCGGCAGGCGTCGAGGATCTCCTTTCCCCCGCGCCGGTGAATCGCGCCGCCCACCCGTCGCCCGACCACCACCCCCGTTCGCGGCGCTTCGCGCCCGCCCTATTTACCTCCCCCTCCCAGCAGCGACGAGTTCGCCGCGTTGACGATGGCGTCCACCCGCTGTTCGGTGATGTCACCCTGAACCAAAGTGATCTCCATCACGTACTCCTCTCGATGGAATGCACGCTGCGCCGGGCCGAGGGCCGAGGTCAGTGTGATGGATCACGCCGCCAGTGTGACGTGGCATGCGGAGGGGCTGTGGAGATCACGTTAGGGTCACGGGAAAGCCCCAGGATCATGGTGTCTGATGGGCACTGCAACCGTTGCTCGTCCGTTCCACAGCCGGGGAGAGGAAGGTACCGCTGATGGCCGCCATCGAAAGTGCGCACGAGCAGCAGTCGAGCGCGCCCAGCAGCACGCCCATACCGCGCCCGCGCCTGTCCTCGTCCAAACGGTCGGCCGCCAAGCAGCCCGCCGCGCCCCTCCCCGTCACCGCGCTGCCGACCGCCGTGCCGGCGACCCTCTCGGTCCTCCTCATCGACGACGACCCCGGCGACGCCGAGGCCGTCCGCAACCTCCTCGCCGAGGTCGGCAACGAGGTGCAGCTGCGCTGGGCGCGCAACCTCGACGAGGCCGCCGACATGCTCAACGCGGACACCGCCTGCATCCTGCTCGACCTCGAACTGCCGGACGGCGGCGGGCTCGACGGGCTCCGCAGGCTGCTGCGCCGGGCGCCGAGGACCGCGGTGCTCGCGGTCACCGGCACCGCCGACGTCTACCTCGGCGCCGCCGCGGTCGCCGCCGGGGCCCAGGACTTCCTGGTCAAGCAGGAGATGGACGGACGGCTGCTGACCCGCGCCGTGCGCTACGCCGTCGAGCGCAAGCGCGCGGACGAGTCCCAGCGCCGCCTGGTCGAGGCCGAACTGCGCGGCCAGGAGAACGCCCGGCTCCAGCGCCACCTGCTGCCCACCCCGCTGCTCGAGGGCTCGGGACTGGCCTTCCACGCCCGCTACCGGCCCGGACGCCGCCGGGCCCTGCTCGGCGGCGACTTCTACGACGCGGTCCGCACCGCCGACGGCACCGTCCACGTGGTCATCGGCGACGTCTGCGGCCACGGCCCGGACGAGGCCGCCCTCGGCGTCGCGCTGCGCATCGCCTGGCGCACCCTGGTCTTCGCCGGGCTCACCGGCGAAGCCCTGCTCGCGGTGCTGCAGCGGGTGCTCGAACACGAGCGCCGCAGCGAGGAGATCTTCGCGACGCTGTGCATGCTCGCCATCGAGCCCGACGGCGAGTTCGCCGAACTGCACCTGGCCGGGCACCCGGCACCGCTGCTGCTCCGCGAGTTCCGCCCGCCCGAGCTCCTGCCGTACGACAACGGCGGCCCGGCGCTGGGCCTGCTGTCCCTCGACACCCCCACCGATGCCGAGCAGTGGCCGCCGCGCAAGGTCCGTCTGGGCGACGAGTGGAGCCTGATGCTCTACACCGACGGCCTGATCGAGGGCCGGATAGGGGCCGGAACGCGTCGGCTCGGCCAGGAGGGGCTGATCGGCATGATCGCCGACCACCAGCAGAGCGGTCTGCGCGACGAGTTCCTCATCGACACCGCCATGTCCGAGGTCGAGGACCTCAACGGCGGCGCGCTCGCCGACGACGTCGCCGTGCTGCTGCTCAGCCGCCCGGCCGCCGACGACCCGGACCCGGACCCGCTGGGCCCGTGAGCGGCGGGGCCCAGCAGGTGGGGGCCTACCAGGGCCCGTAGGGGCCCATGTGGTTGCGGTCGTCCTTCTTGCCGCCCTTGAGCCTGCCCCTGCGCTGGGGGGTGATCGCGCGCACCCGGGGGCGGACGTCGACCGTGTAGACGATCGCCGCGACCAGACCGGCCAGCGCCAGCATGAAGCTGAGGAAGCCGAGCGGGACCAGCGTCACGGCCACCGAGAGGCCGAGGATGATCAACCAGAAGGGCTTTGTCTGCTTGTCCACGGCGGGGAACGCGTCCCCCCGCCGGAAGCAGGCGTCCACGAAGGCGAAGAGCTCGAACAGCACGATGGCGATCGACAGCCATCCCAGCACGCTGCTGAAACCGTCGACCAGGACGCCGCTCACAGCCAGATAGTGGTGCATCGTCTCTCCCTCGGCCAGACCCCACGGAACTGCATCGTCCCACGAGGCGGCTCCTCGTCAGAGGAAACGCCTGGGACGCGCCGGGCGTGCCCGGCGCGTTCCAGTGAACGGCGTGCTGTTGCCGCAGGTCAGTCACGCCTTGGGCGTGGTCCTCCGCGGCGTGGTCCGCTTCGCGGTCGGCTTCGCCGCGGGGGCCTCCGCCTCGTCGGCGGGCTCGGGCGCGGTCGCCGGCTCGGGCTCGACGATCTCGGCGGCGAAGACGTCGGCCTTCGACTCGGCCTTGGCCGCGATCTCGGTCAGCTCGTCCGCGGCCTCCTTGCGCTGGCGGTCCACGACGACCTTGCCGCGCTCGGCCAGCTCGTCGTACACCTCGCGCGCCTTGACGGCGAACTCGGCGGCGCGGCCGACGGACTGCAGCGCCAGGGTCTGGGCCCGCTCCTGCAGCGCCTTCAGGTCGGTCGGCAGGGTGTTCACGGTCTCGCTGACCTTGGCCTGCGCCTCGTTCAGCTTCGCCCCGGCCTCCTGCAGCCGGGCGGTCGCCTTCTCCTGCGCGCCCTTGCGGTCGGCCGCGATGGAGGCGGCGATCTCGGGCACCTCGCGCAGCTTCTCGACCGCGAGGTCGCCGGCACCCGCGAGGGCGTACAGCGGAGTGGGGTCGGAGAGGGTCTTACGAAGGTCGTCGGTGATGGGCATGAGGGTTCCTCCCCTTAGACGGGACGTACGTCCGAATCAGCCTGGGTCGTGCCGTCGCTGGTCCCGCGCTCCTTCTCGTTCTCTTTGAGGAAGGAGTCGTAGACGGCGAGCAGCACATGCTTCTGCCGCTCGTTGATCAGCGAGTCCGCGAGGATCGCGGCCCGGAGTTCCAGGCCCGCCTCCTCGCGCTCGTCGAGCATCCCCGCCTGCACGTACAGCGTCTCCGCCGAGATCCGCAGCGCCTTGGCGATCTGCTGCAGGATCTCCGCACTCGGCTTGCGCAACCCGCGCTCGATCTGGCTGAGGTACGGGTTCGACACCCCGGCGGCATCGGCGAGTTGACGCAGCGAGTACTGCGCGTGCCGACGCTGCTCACGGATGTACTCGCCGAGCGAGCCGACGTTCAGTGAGGCCATGCCCCCACTCTGCACCCCGGGTGCTAACTTTTGCAAGCAACACGCTTGCAACTGTGACGCATCCGTCTACGCCGGCCGTCGGCGCGCCTGCTGCACCTCGCGGTGGACCGCCCAGGCGTCCGCCACCGGGCCCAGGTGCCCGAGCTTGTCGGGGTTGAGCACCGCCCGGATCGTCTGGACCTGCCCGTCCAGCACATCCAGTGCCAGGACGGTCAGCACCTTGCCGTCCCGGTCGCGGAAGATCGCGCCCGGTCGGCCGTTGAGCTCCTGCGGCTCGCACCGCACGTCGACCCTGGCCATCAGCGGGAAGACGGAGGTGAGCAGCCGGGCCACCTTCTCGGCGCCGATGACGGACCGGGCCAGCTGCGGGGTCTTGCCGCCGCCGTCGCCGACCATCGACACGTCGGCGGCGAGCAGCTCCCGTAGGCCGACGACATCGCCCTCGCGGAGCGCGTCGAAGAACCGCGACGCCAGTTCCTGCTGCTCCTTGCGGGCCGCTTCGAAGCGCGGCCGCCCGGCATCCATATGCCGCCGCGCCCGCACCTGCAGCTGTCGGCAGGCCGCCTCCGACCGCCCCACCGACGCGGCGACCTCGTCGAACCCGAAGCCGAACACCTCCCGCAGCACGAACACCGCGCGCTCCAGCGGGCTGAGCCGCTCCAGCAGCAGCAGCGCGGCCATCGACACCGAGTCGGCCAGCTCCGCCGACCGCGCCGGATCCTGGTACGGATCGCTCAGCAGCGGCTCGGGAAACCACGGGCCCACGTACTGCTCCCGCCGCACCCGCGCGGAACGCAGCACATCGATCGAGATCCGGGTCACCGTGGTGGAGAGGAAGGCCTTGGTCGACGTGGGCCGGGTCGCCGAGCCGTCGAAGCGCAGCCAGGTCTCCTGCACCGCGTCCTCGGCCTCGCTCACGCTGCCCAGAATCCGATAGGCGACCGAGAACAGCAGCGGCCGCAGCTCCTCGAACTCCTGGACCTTGCTCACGCCGACCTCCATGCCCCCGAAGCCCTTCAGTGAAACTGCCCGGCCTTGTAGTCGCCCGCCGGCTGCCGGGTGATGATGTTCGCCCGGTTCACCATGTTCATGAAGCAGATGTGGATCACCAGGGCGGTGAGCTGCTCCTGGTCGAAGTGGATCGCGGCCTGCGCCCACGCCTCGTCGCTGACCCCACCGGCCGCGTCCGCGACCCGGGTCCCCTCCTCCGCGAGCTCCAGCGCCGCACGCTCGGCCTCGGTGAAGACCGTGGCCTCCCGCCACGCCGCCACCAGGTTGAGCCGCACCGGGGTCTCGCCGGCCGCGGCGGCCTCCTTGGTGTGCATGTCGATGCAGACGGCGCAGCCGTTGATCTGGCTCACCCGCAGCGCCACCAGCTCCTGGGTCGCGGTCGGCAGCGGCGACTCCCTGAGTTCCCTGCCCGCCGCCATCACGTGCTTGAGGACCTTTCCGGCGGTCGGGTCGGCGAAGTAGTTCAGTCGTGCGTCCATGCCGTGCTCCTCTGTGGTCGTCACTGGCTACACCCCTGAGACGGGGCAGCCCCGCCGCCTGTGACATGGACGGATGTGACCCGCGTCACCCGATCGTCGGTACCTCCGCGGGGCCCGCGCCGGTCGCCGTCCGCGCGGACTGCCAGGCGCTCGCCACGGCGGAGTGGGCCTGGGCGGTGGCCTCGGCCGGGGAACCGGTCAGCCGGATCGGTTCGCCGAGGTGGACGTGCAGCCTCGGGCGGCGCAGCGGCGCCGTGAGCAGCCCCGTCAGTTGCTTGCCCCGCCTGCCCGAGGTGATCCGGCGGGCCCCGGTCTGGCCCAGTGGGACGACCGGGGCCCCGGTGGCGAGGGCGAGCCTGGCCAGGCCCGATCGGAACTCCTCCGGGCCGAGGTCCGCGGAGTCACGGCGGCGCGGCAGGCGCCCCTCGGGGTAGATGACGACGACCCGTCCGCGCGCGATCGCCTCGGCCGCCCGCCCCAGGGCGTCGGACGCCCGCCGGTCGCCCCGGTGGACGGGGATGTGGCCCTCCGCGCGCAGCTGGCCGCCCAGCACCGGTATCCGCCACAGCCCGGCGGCGGCCAGCACCACCGGTCGGTCGACGCCGCGGCGTGCGAGCGCGGCGAACACCAGGCCGGCGTCGATCAGCGAGCTGTGGTTGGCGGCGACGATGCTGCCGGGCGCGATCTCGCCCGTGCCTTCGGATGTGACGTCGAGTCGGCCCAGGGCCGGGAGCACGCAGCGGGCGAAGTGACTGAGCATGCATCCACCCTGGCGCGGCCGGGCCGCCCGGCGCCTGAGTACACCTACTCGTCCGGCGTGAGTTCCGCGGCTCGGATGGTGGGGTAGTTCCGATCGGGCAGGCCGGTCGTGCGGTTCACACCTCCACGGGCGGCGCCGACATCACCGGGCGGACCTCGATCGGCATGTTCAGCGGCTCTCCACCGGGGCCCGGAGCGCCCGAGACACGGGCGGCGATCTCCACCGCGCGCTCGCTGCTCGCGCAGTCCACGATCCAGAATCCGGCCAGGAACTCCTTGGTCTCGGCGAACGGGCCCCGAATGACCACGGGCGCGCCGTCGCCGCGCCCGGCGCGCACGATCCGGGCCTGGTCCGGCATGGCCAGCCCCTGCGCGTCGACCAGCTCGCCGGCGCCGATCAGCTCCTTGTTCACGGCCTGCATGAACGCGACATGCGCCCTGAGGTCCTCGGGGGACCAGGTCCCGATCGGCGGGAAGTCCGCGGTCTGCTCGCTGAACTGCATCAGCACCATGTACTTCATGGCCTTCTCCTCGTTCTCGACATCACGGGAGCGGCGATCCTCGGCCAACGGTAGCGTGACGCGGTCCCGGACGCGCGGGGTCGATTCTGCGCATCATGCGGATTTCCGGGCACCGGGGCGGGTTCTTCGGCGGGAAACGTCCAATACGCTTCGCGCAGACATTCGTCAAGGCCGCACGGCCGGACAACACGGCCTCTGGGCCCGGGGGTGCCGTCTGCCGAGGCAGACGGCCAGGAAGGCGGTCCTTCATGACCGTTGGAAAAATATCCGCTGCGTGCTGGACGTTCTTTGTGGTGATGTCCGTGGGCTTCCTGCCATTGGGGCTGGCCGTATCCTCGCTGCACTCACTGCCGTCCGTGGTCCGCCTGGTCCTCGCGGTCGTCGTGGTCGGAGGCCTCTGGTGGGGGCCCTTCGGCTATGCCATGTACCTCTCCATGGCGGTGATCAAGAACGGTGACCGGCGGCTGCTCAAGCGCGGTGTCAGCGGCACGGCGGTCGTGCTCGCCGCGAAGGCGACCAACACGGTCATCCAGAGCGGCGAGGCCGCCTGGCAGTCACCGCGGGTCCACAAGTACCACCTGAAGGTGAGCATCCCGGGGCGGAAGCCCTATGAGACCGACTGCAGCATCTGTGTCTCCGGGATCACGCCGGGCTCGACCGTGCACGTCGCCGCGAGCCGACTCAACCACAAGCGCGTCACCATCGACGTCGGCCAGGGCAGCTACCGGGGCACGGCCGATCCGCGGTACCACCCCGCGCCGGTCGCCGACCGGGTGGCCGCCGCCGACGGCAGGCCCTTCGCGGACCTGGGCGGGCAGCGGCGGCTGCCGACCGGCATCAATCCTGACGCGGGCGCGGGTATGGCGCGCATCGCACAGCTCGCCGAGCTGGGACGGCTGCACAAGGACGGCGTGCTCACCGACGCGGAGTTCGCCGCCGAGAAGGCCCGCATCCTCGGCTGATCCACCGGTGGCGCGGAGGGTGGCCCCGGCTCGCAGGGCCACCCGATGCGCCTAGCATGTGAAGCAGGACGACTGGTCTGATCGAGTTGGTCGAGCAAGGAGCGGTTCGTGCGAGACATCGCCGTCTTCAGCGGTAGTGCCCACCCCGAATTGGCCGCCGAGGTCTGCGCCCACCTGGGCGTTCCGCTGAACCCGGTGCGGGTGAACCGCTTCGCCAACGACTGCCTGGAGGTCCAGCTCCAGGCCAACTGCCGTGAGCGCGACGTCTTCCTGATCCAGCCCCTGGTCATGCCCGTGCAGGAGAACCTGGTCGAGCTGCTGCTGATGTGCGACGCGGCCCGCGGGGCGTCCGCGGGCCGCATCACCGTGGTGATGCCGCACTACGCCTATGCCCGCTCGGACAAGAAGGACGCGCCGCGGATCTCCATCGGCGGTCGCCTGGTGGCCGACCTGCTGGTGACCTCGGGCGCCGGACGCGTGCTGGCGCTGACGCTGCATTCGCCGCAGGTGCACGGGTTCTTCTCGGTCCCGGTCGACCACCTGCACGCGCTGCGGGAACTCGCCGAGCACTTCCGCGGCTATGACCTCTCGCAGACCACGGTGGTCTCCCCGGACCTCGGCAACGCCAAGGAGGCGGCCGCCTTCGCCCGGTTGCTGGGCGCGCAGGTGGCGGCCGGAGCCAAGCAGCGCTTCGCCGACGACCGGGTCACCATCAGCTCCGTCATCGGCGAGGTCACCGGACGCGACGTCATCGTGCTGGACGACGAGATCGCCAAGGGCAGCACGGTCCTGGAACTGCTGGGCAGGCTGCGGGAGCTGGGCGCACGGTCGATCCGCGTCGCCTGCACCCACGGGCTGTTCTCGGCGGGTGCGCTCAAGCGGCTGTCGGACCAGCCCGACGTGCTGGAGATCGTCTGCACCAACACCGTGCCGATCCCGGTCGAGAACCGCACCGACAAGCTGACCGTGCTGTCGATCGCTCCGGCCCTGGCCGAGGCGGTCCGGCGGATCCACAACGGCGAATCGGTCAGCGCCCTGTTCGACGCGCCCTGAACCCACCCCCCCCGGCCGGCTCCTGCGGGACCGGACCAGCACGTCGACGCCGTCGAGGATGCGGGTCGGCCCGAAGCCGAACTCGCCCTCCAACGTGCTGTCGTTGTCGTCCTCCAGCGCACCCGAGAGCATCACCGCGTGGACGGCGGGGAAACGCTCCGGGGTGATCGCCTGCATCATGATCGCGCCGTAGGCCGCGATGGCCTGCCCGCGCGGCCTCCGCCTCCGTCGCACCTGCCGCAGCGCCCTCGGCGACGCTCGCGAGGTCTGCGGCGAGCGTGGCCTCGCCCCGGACGAAGTTGCCGACCAGCAGGCTCACGGGGAGCTTCTCCTGGTCCTTCAGCCCGGTGTGCCGCAGGGCGGTCAGCCGCGCTCCATCCACCCGATCTGATCGGGCGTCACCGGCGACGGCGGGCAGCCCTTCGGCGGCGGCGACCTGCAGGGCGGTGCCGCTGTCGTCGCTCATACCACTCGTCTTCGTTCGGTCGCCCGGCAGCGGGGACGCTACTTGAACATGTTCAAAAACAGGTCTACAGTCCTGATCAACGCTGAAGTTGAACGCGTTCAAAACACTCCTCCGGTGGGATGGAACATGAACCTCACGGTCGTCACCTATGTCGTCTACCTGGCGCTGAGCATCGGGCTCACGGTCTGGGTGGCACGCACGCTCAGCCGCAGCGGGAACGTCTTCCTCGCGGATGTCTTCCGGGGCAACGACAAGCTCGCCGACGCCGTCAACCACCTGCTGGTGGTCGGCTTCTACCTGGTCAACCTGGGCTTCGTCGCCCTGTGGATGCGCGGCGGCAACAACGACGTCCCGGACACCCAGACGATCTTCACCGCCCTGTCCGTCAAGGTCGGCACGGTGCTGCTGGTGCTCGGCATCCTGCACCTCGGCAACATCTTCGTGCTCAACAAGATCCGCCGCAGTGGCCTGATGGAGCACGAGCAGCGCCCGCCGGTCGGCCCGCGCACCCTCACCCGGCCGATGCCGCCGCTCGCACCGCAGGGCTGAGGCCGCGCATGACCACCGAGACCGAGGACGGGTACCCGGCGATCCACGGGTTCACGGTGCTCTACGACGCCGGCTGCCCGCTCTGCCGCCACGTCCGGAGCTGGCTGGAACGCCAGTGGCAGCTCGTCCCGCTGGAATTCGTTCCGGCCGGGTCGGAGCAGGCGGTCCAGCGCTTCCCGGACCTCGACCAGGCACGGACGCTGCGAGAGATCACCGTCATCAGCGACGGCGGTGAGGTCTACGAGGCGGCGGCCGCCTGGGTGGTGTGCCTGTGGGCGCTGAAGGGCCGCCGGGCCATGGCGCACCGCTTCAGCTCACCGACCGGGGCCAGGCTGGCCCGGGCCGCGGTGATCGCGGCCAGTAAGTGGCGCGAGGCGACCGGGACGTCCGTCCGACTGACTGCACAGGGGACAGCCAGTCGGACGGCGGCCCGGGGAGCCTGGGTGTGGAACGGCAAGGCATGGGAACCGCCGCCCTGTGGCGAGCGCTGCTCGGCGTCGCACGACTAACGGATAGCCTCGTGTGCGTGAACGACGCCGGACCGACTGAGACCCCGCAGCCCGACCAGGCGCCCGACCCCCTGTCCAAGGGGGAGCAGACCAGGGCGCTGATCCTGGAGACCGCGATGCGGCTCTTCCAGGAACGCGGCTACGACAAGACCACCATGCGGGCCATCGCAGCCGAAGCGGGTGTCTCGGTCGGGAACGCCTACTACTACTACGAAGGAAAAGAATTCCTCATCCAGGGGTTCTACGACCGGATGACGCATGAGCATGCGGTCGAGGCCCGGGCGAGGATGGCGGGGAAGACGGACTTCGCCGAGCGGCTGCAGGTCGCCCTGGACTCATGGGTGGACTGCGCGGCGGACTACCACGAGTTCGCGGCGCAGTTCTTCCGCACGGCGGCGGACCCGAACAGCGCGCTCAGCCCGTTCTCCAATGAGTCGCACCCGGCGCGGGAGACGGCGGTGCAGATCTTCCGGGAGGTGATCGACGGCTCGGACCTCGGCCCCAAGCTGGACCCGGAGTTGGAGGAGCTGCTGCCGGACCTGCTCTGGCTGCACCTGATGGTGGTCGTCCTCTACTGGGTCTTCGACCGCACCGAGGACACCGAACGCACCCGCGCCTTCGTCAAGCGCTGCGCCCCCTTCGTCGCCAAGATCATCGCCCTCTCCCGCTACCGGGTCTTCCGCCCGCTGGTGCGGGACGCGGTCGACATGATCCAGGACTTCGTCCTGCCCACCATCGGCAAGACCACCGGCAGTGCGGCGGGCGCCGACCGGCGCCGGCGCAGCAGCCGCACGTAGCCGACCGCCGCGACCGCGCCCAGGAGCGTGCAGCTCAGCCAGACCGCGTCGCCGTTGTGCCGCAGCGGTCCGCCGACGGTGAGCAGGAACCCGGCGGTCATCGGGGCGATGAAGGCGGCGCCGGACCACGCCAGCGAGTAGACGCCCTGGTGGCGGCCCCTGGCGTGGACCGGGGAGAGCTCCGCGACCAGGGACATGCTCGCCGGGGTGAAGAGGATCTCGCCCGCCGTCCAGATCGTCACCGTCAGGGCGTAGAACCAGGCGCTGCCCGCGAACGCGGTCAGGCCGAAGCCGCAACCGGTGAGCAGCGAGGCGACGGCCAGCATGACGATGCGGCTGCGGCCCTCCACGATCCGGGTCAGCGGGATCTGCAGCAGCACGATCAGCAGCCCGTTGAGGCTGACGACGAGTCCGTAGTCGGTGGTGGAGTATCCGGCGCGGCCCATGACGATGGGCAGGGCCATGGCGCCCTGGTTGTTGATGCAGGCGAGCACGAAGGTGAGGGCCACGAGGGCCATGAAGCCGCGGTCGCGCAGCACCGAGCCGAGGCCGACGGTCGCGGCCGCCGGTGCCCCGGCCGCCCCCGATGGTCCGACTGCCGCCGGTGCGGCCTCGGGACGGGTCTCCGGTATCCGCGCGAAGACCACCAGTGCGCACAGCAGCGTGGTGCCCGCGTCGCCGACGAACAGCAGCAGGTAGCCGTGGGCGGCGATGAGCCCGGCCATGGCGGCGGAGGAGGCGAAGCCGATGTTGACGGCCCAGTAGTTGAGCGAGAAGGCCCGCACCCGGTCCCGGGCCGGCACCAGGTCCGCCATGATCGCGGAGATGGCGGGGCGGGAGGCGTTGCTGGTGAAGCCCAGCACGGCGGCCGCCGACGCGATGGCCCAGGCGGGGTGGACGAGGCCGAGGGCCATGGTGGCCACGGCCGTGCTCGACTGCGCCACCAGCAGGGTCGGCCGCCGTCCGATCCGGTCCGCGAGCACGCCGCCCGCGACGGCCGCGCAGCTGCCGCCGAGGCCGTAGAGGGAGGCGACGAGGCCGGCGAAGGCGGGGGAGAAGCCCCGGTCCACGGTCAGATAGAGGGCGAGGAAGGTGACCACGAAGCTGCCGAGCCGGTTGACCAGGGTGCTGGTCCACAGCCACCAGAAGGCGGGAGGCAGTCCGCCCACCGTCTCCCGGGTCGCGGTCCTCAGCCGTGACAGCGGCGGGAACGGCATGGTGAAGCTCCCTCCGAGCAGCAGATGTAAGTGCTGAAGAACTGATTCGGATATTACTCAGGTCGGCCGAGCGCCCGCTACCGGGTTCCCGTCTCCTTGGGCCCGCACCCTCTCGACTAGGCTGCGGACCATGGCTGATGCTCCTTACCGTCTTGTCCTGCTCCGCCACGGCGAGAGCCAGTGGAACGAGAAGAACCTCTTCACCGGATGGGTCGACGTCGACCTCAACGAGAAGGGCGAGAAGGAGGCCGTGCGCGGCGGCGAGCTCCTCGCCGCCGAGGGCTTCCTCCCCGACGTTCTGCACACCTCGCTGCTGCGCCGCGCCATCCGCACCGCACAGATCGCCCTCGACCGGGCCGATCGCCACTGGATCCCGGTCCGCCGCTCCTGGCGCCTGAACGAGCGCCACTACGGTGCGCTGCAGGGCAAGGACAAGGCCCAGACCCTGGCCGAGTTCGGCGAGGAGCAGTTCATGCTCTGGCGCCGCTCGTACGACACCCCGCCGCCCGTGCTCGCCGCAGACGCCGAGTTCTCGCAGGCGGACGACCCCCGCTACGCCCAGCTTCCCGCAGACGCCCGGCCGCAGACCGAGTGCCTCAAGGACGTCGTCGAGCGGATGCTGCCCTACTGGTACGACGCCGTCGTCCCGGACCTGGCGGCAGGCAAGACGGTGCTGGTGACGGCGCACGGCAACTCGCTGCGCGCCCTCGTGAAGCACCTGGACGGCATCTCCGACGAGGACATCGCCGGGCTGAACATCCCCACGGGCATCCCGCTGCTCTACGAGCTGGACGCCGACTTCAAGCCGGTCACCAGGGGCGGCCGCTACCTGGACCCGGAGGCCGCCGCCATCGCGGTCGAGGCCGTCAAGAACCAGGGCAAGAAGTAGCACGAGCAGCAGAAGGGGAGCCTGTCCCGGATATCGGGACAGGCTCCCCTTCTGTGCGCTGTCGCTAGTGGCAGCAGCTTCCGCCGCACTGGCAGGCGCCGCCGGACTGGCAGCCGCAGCCGCAGCCCGAACCGCAGCCGCAGGCGGCGAGGAGCGGCAGAGGCATCCGAAGGACGGCCTCCGGGCTCGTATGGGCGAAGGTGGCCTTCGTCGGGGCGGGTGGGGTCGGAGTCTGATTCATGCGGACCCTCCTTCAGGCGGACGTGCCTACCACCTCAGTCAAGCCCCGCGATGACGCTCCGTCAACGGGCGTACACGGTCGGGCCCTGCGCCCGTCCGCACGCCCCGCCCCATCCCATCCCGTCCGTCCCGTTCCGCCCCGTCGCTGCGGGCCTACTTGCCGGTCTCCGGCACGAACTCGTCCGCGTGCTCGCCGGTGACCAGGAAGACGACGCGCTTGGCCACCGACACCGCGTGGTCCGCGAAGCGCTCGTAGTAGCGGCCGCACAGGGTGACGTCGACGGCCGTCTCGATGCCGTGCTGCCAGCGGTCGTCCAGCAGGTGCGAGAACAGCTGGCGGTGCAGCTCGTCGATGGCGTCGTCGTCGCGCTCCAGCTCCAGGGCCGCGTCCACGTCCTTGGAGGAGATGACCAGGCCGGCCTTGGCGACCAGGCGCTGGGCGAGCTGCCCCATCTCCAGCACGATGGGGTGCAGGTCCGCGGGGACGGCGGACTCCGGGTAGCGCAGCCGGGCCAGCTTCGCGACGTGCCGGGCCAGGTCGCCGGAGCGCTCCAGGTCGGCGCTCATCCGCAGCGAGGTGACGACTATCCGCAGGTCGGTGGCGACCGGCTGCTGGCGGGCCAGCAGGGCGATCGCCCGGTTCTCCAGGTCGTGGTGCAGCTGGTCGACCTTCTCGTCGGCCGCGATCACACTTTCAGCCAGCTGAAGGTCGGCGTCGAGCAGCGCGGTGGTCGCGCGCCCTATCGCCGATCCGACCAGCCGAGCCATCTCGACCAGGCCGTCGCCGATCGAATCGAGTTCCTCGTGGTAGGCGTCGCGCATTGTGGAATCCTCCGTCTGGGTCCTGTTGGTCCTACCTTGCGCCGTCCGGGCGTACCCGTTGGTCAGCAGGAGTGAACCACTCCTGACGCCACGGTGAATTCTCGGCGACCGCGAGCTGATGCCCTTGTCCAAGGGTTACAGCAGGTCACCATCGTGCGCTTACGCTGAACGCATGGATCTGAACGTGGCCGAAGCCGCTGCGAGCGCGATCGCCGGGCTCGGAGTCGGACTCACCGCCGCGCTCTCCTTCCGGTGGAGCGAAAGAGAACGGAACAAGTCCGTCAAAGGAATCGAACAGCCAGCCGAGCGAGAACTGCCGCCGGGCGTGGACACCGTGCTCTCGGTGCTGCGCTCCTGCGCCGTCGTCCTGGACGACAGCGACCAGGTGATCAAGGCCAGCTCCGCAGCCTACGCGCTCGGCCTGGTCCGGGGCGGTGCGATCGCGGTCGACGCCATGCTCGCCATGGCCCGGCTGACCCGGCGCGACGGCGAGATACGCCAGGCGGACCTGGACATCCCCCGGAGCGCGGGGGCCAAGGCCGGGGGCGACGTCCTCGCCGTCTCCGTCCGGGTCGCCCCGCTCGGGTCGCAGCTGGTCCTGGTGCTGGTCGAGGACCTCACCGAGGCCCGCCGGATCGAGGCCGTGCGCCGCGACTTCGTCGCCAATGTCTCGCATGAGCTCAAGACTCCCGTCGGAGCGCTGTCGCTGCTCTCCGAGGCGGTCCAGGACGCCAGCGACGACCCCGAGGCGGTCCGCCGCTTCGCCGGGCGGATGCTGATCGAGGCCACCAGGCTCACCAGCCTGGTCCAGGAGATCATCGACCTCTCCCGGGTCCAGGACGACGACCGGCTCGTCGACCCCGAGCCCGTCCCGGTGGACGAGCTCGTCGCCGAGGCCATGGACCGCTGCCGGCACCAGGCAGCCGCCAAGCAGATCGTCATGGCGGCCGGCGGGATCGCCGGACTCCACCTGCACGGCAACCGGGGCCAGCTGGCCGCGGCTCTCGGCAACCTGGTCGAGAACGCCGTCAACTACAGCCCCGCCCGCACCCGCGTGGCGATCGCCGCCCGCAAGGTGCCGGGATCGAAGCAGGACATCGTGGAGATATCGGTCACCGACCAGGGGACCGGGATCTCCGAGAAGGACCGTGAACGGATCTTCGAACGCTTCTACCGCGTCGACCCGGCCCGCTCCAGGGCCACCGGCGGCACCGGCCTCGGCCTCTCCATCGTCAAGCACGTAGCCGCCTCCCACGGCGGAACCGTCTCGGTGTGGAGCGTCGAAGGCCAGGGCTCCACCTTCACCCTGCGGCTGCCCCTCGCCCACAGCGAGGAGCAGCCCTGCAGCGAAACCATCGCCGGCGACCCCACCGCCGCTGCCGAACCCGCCGTCGACACCGACACCGATATCGACGCGACCCCAGCCCAGTCCGTTCCTTCCCACCTGCCTGCTCCGGAGGCTCTGCCGTGACCCGTGTGCTCGTCGTCGAGGACGAAGAATCCTTCAGCGATGCCCTGTCCTACATGCTCCGCAAGGAGGGCTTCGAGGTGGCCATCGCCGCCACCGGCCCCGACGCCCTGGACCAGTTCGAGCGCAACGGCGCCGACCTGGTGCTGCTCGACCTGATGCTCCCCGGCCTGCCCGGCACCGAGGTGTGCCGCCAGCTGAGGGCCAAGTCCAGCGTCCCGGTGATCATGGTCACGGCCAAGGACAGCGAGATCGACAAGGTCGTCGGCCTGGAGATAGGGGCGGACGACTACGTCACCAAGCCCTACTCCACCCGAGAGCTGGTCGCCCGCATCCGCGCGGTGCTGCGCCGCCGCGGCGAGCCCGAGGCCACCGACAGCGGCGGCCCCGGCGCACTCGAGGCCGGTCCGGTCCGGATGGACGTGGACCGCCATGTCGTCACCGTGGACGGCGCCAAGGTGGACCTGCCGCTCAAGGAGTTCGACCTGCTGGAGATGCTGCTCCGCAACGCCGGCCGGGTGCTCACCCGGATGCAGCTGATCGACCGGGTCTGGGGCGCCGACTACGTCGGGGACACCAAGACCCTGGACGTCCATGTGAAGCGCCTGCGCGCGAAGATCGAGCCGGACCCGGGCGCGCCGCGCTTCCTGGTCACGGTGCGTGGCCTCGGCTACAAGTTCGAGCCGTAAACCCTGCGGACACAGCACAGCGCTCCCGGAAGGCATGCCTTCCGGGAGCGCTGTGCTGTGTCTTTTTGCTGGTTCAGGACGTGCTGGACGACTTGTCGGTCGCCTTCCCCGAGTCCTTCGCCTTGGCCTTCTCCGTCGCCTTCGCCGGGGCGGACACCGTCGGCGACGGGGTGGCGGTCGCCGGGGCGAACGAGGCGTAGACGCCGTCGCCGGGGTTCACCAGCGCCGGCACGGTGACCGAGCCGGCGGTGGCGAAGGTGAAGGTCAGCGTCGCGTTCTGGCCCGGCGTCTCGGTGAGGGACGACACCGTCGCGGTCACCTGGCCGGGGCCGCCCAGCAGCAGCGAGCCGCCGGCCGGGATGATCGCGGGACCGCTCAGGGTCGCCGCCGTGCCGTCGACGGACACCGACTGCAGCGTCTCCGCCGCGGAGCTGAGGTTGCTGATGTTGGTGGTGATGCTGGCGTTGGTGCTGCCGTCCGTGGCGGCGACGACGGCGATGCCGTTGAGCTTCAGCGTCGAGCCGATGGAGGTTGCGGCACTGTCGGGCTTCACCTGGAGGCTCGCCGCTCCGGCCCCTGCGGAGCAGGCGGCGAGGATGGGGGCGGTCGCGATGATGAGGGCGGCGACTGCGCCGCGACGAAGACTGCGGCTCACGACGGAGGCTTCTCCTTGGACGATTTTGTTGGGCTGGCCGCGATCAGGTTACCGATCCCCTTTATCCGCTTCACACGGGGGAGCCCCGTGTCGCGTCGCCTTCCCGTACGGCGTAGCGCCGGAGCGGTCGCGGCGGAGGGCCGCGCAAGGGCCGCGCAGGCGCCGCGCGGGACCGGCGCAGTGTCGGCGCAGTGATGGGCGACCGGGGCGCGGGATTGACCGTAGTGCGCCGTCCGGGTGAGGGAATTGCCGTTCAGCCGAAGATCAGATAACGATTGGATTACGGCCTGGGGGTAAGATCGAGATGAGGTTTGCCGGGTCATTCACGTTCGTTCGCAACCGCTCCGACCTGCGGGAAGCCCGCGTCGAACTGGGGTCGCAGCACGCGGCAGGGGTGGTTGTCAAGCCCTGAGACTGGCTCTGACCTGCGAAAACGCCCTTCGGATATGGCGGAACCCGTGTTATTCTGGAAAGCCACGGAAGGGGTACCTGTCACATGACGTTCAAGGTTGGCGACACCGTGGTCTACCCCCATCACGGGGCCGCACTGATCGAAGCTATCGAGATTCGCCAGATCAAAGGTGTGGACAAGACCTACCTGGTGCTGAAGGTGCAGCAGGGTGACCTGACGCTGCGCGTGCCTGCAGAGAACGCCGAGTTCGTGGGCGTGCGCGATGTGGTCGGTCAGGATGGGCTGGACCGGGTCTTCGAGGTGCTGCGGGCACCGTACACCGAAGAACCCACCAACTGGTCCCGACGCTACAAGGCGAACCTGGAGAAGCTTGCTTCGGGTGACGTTATCAAGGTCGCGGAGGTTGTGCGCGACCTTTGGCGGCGTGAGCGCGAGCGCGGGCTGTCCGCTGGCGAGAAGCGGATGCTGGCCAAGGCCAGGCAGATCCTGGTGAGCGAGTTGGCGCTCGCTGAGAACACCAATGAGGACAAGGCCGAGACTCTGCTCGACGAGGTTCTTGCCTCCTGACGGCACCCTCGCCGGTACTGGTCCTGCTGCAGCGCCTGCCGTTCACGCGGCGGGCGCTGCGGCATGTCCGCGATGTCCACGGGCTTCGGTAGTGTGCCGGGACGAGCAGGTCGAGCTCCACGGAAGGCGCTTGGCCCGGCACGACTTGGCCATACCCACTTCGTTGAAGGAACAAAACCTGAACGCCGCAGCAGTGGTCCCCGCCGCAGGGCGAGGCGAACGACTGGGCCCCGGTGCCCCCAAGGCCCTGCGTGAACTCGGCGGCGTGCCGCTGCTGGTCCACGCCGTCCGCGCGCTGGCGCGCTCCCGTGCCGTGACCCTGGTGGTCGTGGTCGCTCCGGCCGACGGAGTGGCACAGGTGCGGGCCCTGCTGGACGACAGCGGTCTCGACGACACCTCGATCCGGGTGGTCGCGGGCGGGGCCACCCGGCAGGAGTCGGTGCGCCTCGGTCTGGCCGCGCTGCCCCCGCAGGTGGATGTCGTCCTGGTGCACGACGCCGCGCGTCCGCTGGTCCCGGTGGAGGTCGTGGACGCCGTCGCCCGCGCCGTCGCGGAGGGCGCCGAGGCCGTCGTGCCGGCCGTGCCGCTGGCCGACACGGTCAAGCAGGTCGGCCCCGCCGACGCGCCCGGGCGCCCCGAGCCGGTGCTCGGCACCCCCGACCGCTCCACCCTGCGCGCCGTGCAGACCCCGCAGGGGTTCCGCCGGGACGTCCTGCAGGGCGTCCACGACAAGGCGCTGAGCGACGGGGTGGACGCCACCGACGACGCCGGCCTGGTCGAGCGCTACGGCGGCCGGGTGGTCGTCGTGGCCGGACACGAAGAGGCTTTCAAGGTGACCCGCCCGCTGGACCTGGTCCTGGCGGAGGCGGTCCTGGCGCGGCGAAGGGCACGCGATGACTTCTGAGACCCCCGAAGGTTCCGAGGATCCAGGGACCTCCCTGCCGCTGGGCTTCCGGTTGCCCCGGACCGGCATCGGCACCGACGTCCACGCCTTCGAGGCAGGGCGGGCGCTGTGGGTGGCCGGACTGCTCTGGGACGGCTACCAGTTCGGGCTCGCCGGGCATTCCGACGGCGATGTCGTCGCCCACGCGGCATGTGACGCACTCTTCTCCGCGGCCGGGGTCGGCGACCTCGGCGCGCACTTCGGCACCGACCGGCCCGAGTGGGCCGGGGCGTCCGGGGTGCGGCTGCTGGGCGAGGCCGGACGGATCGTCAGAGCCGCCGGTTACGAGATCGGGAACGTCGCGGTGCAGGTCATCGGCGTCAGGCCGAAGATCGGCAAGCGACGGGAGGAGGCCCAGGCGGTGCTCTCCGACGCGCTCGGCGCACCGGTCTCGGTGGCCGGTACGACCTCCGACGGACTGGGGCTCACCGGCAGGGCCGAGGGCCTCGTGGCGATCGCCACGGCGCTGGTCTACTGAGCGATCCGCCGGGCGATCCGCGGAGCGGCACATGGCACCCGTCCGTTCCCACTACGCTTGACGCTGTGAGTATTCGCCTGTACGACACCAGCTCCAGCCAGGTACGCGACTTCGTCCCGAATGTGCCGGGCTGCGTCTCGATGTACCTGTGCGGCGCGACCGTACAGGCGCCGCCGCACATCGGGCACATCCGCTCCGGTCTGAACTTCGACGTCATGCGTCGCTGGTTCGCGTACCGGGGCTATGACGTGACCTTCATCCGCAATGTCACCGACATCGACGACAAGATCATCGCCAAGTCGCGGGAGAGCGGCCTGCCCTGGTGGCAGATCGCCTTCACCAATGAGCGCGCCTTCATCGACGGCTACACCGCGCTGGGATGCATGCCGCCGACGGGGGAGCCCCGCGCGACCGGGCACATCCCCGAGATGATCGAGATGATGCGCGTCCTCATCGAGCGCGGCCACGCCTATGCCGCCGAGGGCAACGTCTACTTCAGCGTCACCTCCTATGCGGACTACCTCGCGCTGTCGCACCAGGAGTTGGAGAACCTCCGCCAGCCCGAGGGCGACGGGGAGACCGGCAAGCGCGACCAGCGCGACTTCGCGATGTGGAAGGCCGTCAAGCCCGGTGAGCCCAGCTGGGAGACCCCGTGGGGCCGCGGCCGGCCCGGCTGGCACCTGGAGTGCTCGGCCATGGTGCACAAGTACCTGGGCAGGGCCTTCGACATCCACGGCGGCGGCCGCGATCTCATCTTCCCGCACCATGAGAACGAGATCGCCCAGTCGAAGGCGTTCGGCGACGACTTCGCCTCCTTCTGGGTGCACAACGCCTGGGTCACCCTCAGCGGCGAGAAGATGAGCAAGTCGCTGGGCAACTCGGTGCTGGTCTCCGAGATGGTCCAGAAGTGGCGGCCGATCGTGCTGCGCTACTACCTGGGCACCCCGCACTACCGGTCGATGATCGAGTACAGCGAGGACGCCCTGCGCGAGGCCGAGACCGCGTTCGCCCGGATCGAGGGCTTCGCGCAGCGGGTCACCGAGCAGCACGGCCTGGTCGAGGCCGCTCCGCTGGTGCCCCCGGCCTTCGCCGAGGCCATGGACGACGACTTCGGTGTCCCGCAGGCTCTCGCGATCGTCCACACCGCCGTCCGGCAGGGCAATGCGGCCCTCGCGGCGGACGACAAGGAAAACGCGGTAGCGCGTCTGGCCGAGGTCCGTGCGATGCTCGGAGTGCTGGGTCTCGACCCGCTGGACCCGATGTGGGCCGGACCGCAGCAGGGAGAGGACCTGCACGGGGTGGTCGACGCCCTGGTCAGCCTGGTGCTGGAGCAGCGCCAGGCCGCGCGGGAGCGCAAGGACTACGCCACCTCCGACGCCATCCGCGACCGGCTGGGTCAGGCGGGCCTCGTCATCGAGGACGGCGCCGAGGGCTCCCGCTGGACCCTGGGCTGACCCCCACAACTTTTTTCACGCTCGCGTTCAAATGAAAGCAGGACAGTACTGATGGCCGGCAACAGCCAGCGCAGGAACCGCCGCAACCCCGGCTCCAAGAAGGGCCCGTCGGTCGGTACCGGTGGCCACAGCCGGAAGGCTCTGGAGGGCAAGGGTCCGACCCCGCCCGCCTCGGAGCGCAAGGGCCACAAGAAGAACCGCCTCGCCAAGTCGGCCGCCAAGCGCGGCACGGCCGGCAACAAGTCGCGCGGCAGCGCGCGGCGCGGCGGCAAGGCCGGATCCGAGCTCGTCTACGGGCGCAACTCGGTGGTCGAGGCGCTGCAGGGCGGTGTGCCGGCCTCGGCGCTCTACGTCCAGCAGTTCATCGACAACGACGAGCGGGTGCGCGAGGCGCTGCAGCTGGCGACCGAGCGCGGTGTGCCGCTGATGGAGGCCCCGCGCCCGCAGCTCGACAACCTGGCCGAGGGGCACAACCACCAGGGCCTGATCCTGCAGGTGCCGCCGTACGAGTACGCGCACCCGGACGACCTGCTGGCGCGGGCCGCCGAGAACCACGAGGACCCGCTGATCGTGGCCCTGGACGGGATCACCGACTCGCGGAACCTGGGCGCGATCGTCCGCTCCGTGGCGGCCTTCGACGGGCACGGTGTGGTCATCCCCGAGCGGCGTGCCGCGGGGATGACGGCCGGCGCCTGGAAGACCTCCTCCGGTGCGGCGGCGCGGGTGCAGGTGGCGCGGATGACCAATATGACGCGGACGCTCGAGGCCTACCAGAAGGCGGGCTGCTACGTGGTCGGCCTGGCCGCCGACGGCGAGGCCGACCTGAGCGACCTCGAAGCGCTGACGGGGCCCGTGGTCATCGTCATCGGATCCGAGGGCAAGGGTCTGTCCCGGCTGGTCTCCGAGACCTGCGACCTGACGGTCCGTATCCCCATGCCCGGTCAGGCCGAATCGCTCAACGCCGGTGTCGCGGCCGGGATCGTGCTCTACGAGGCGGCGAGGCTCCGCGCCAGGCGCTGATCCTGTTGCAGCCCGCGCAGTCCTTGCAGACCGCTCAGCGGATATAGGTGTCCGCTGAGCGGTGAGGGTGCGGGTGTCGGCCGGGTTGTCGTGTCCAAACGGGTGCTTGCACGGTTAGTGAGGTGTGGACACCAGAACACCGACCCGCCCTCAGGGGGGGCGCGCCGAGGGGATAGATGCCGAGCCCGGTCTCTACACGGTCAAAGTGCCGTCGGATCCGGCCCGGCTCAACACCACGACGGCGAGCTTCCGGGTGCGCTTGGGCGCTCCGGTACTCCCGCTCATCGATGCGGCGGCGAACACCCCCCCGCCCATGGCCGACGACACGCAGCCGCTGCTGATCGTCCCCGCCTTCCCGGCCCTCGTCGGGGCGGGGGCTCCGATGGCCGCGCCACCGCGCCGCCGGCCCCGGGTCACACCGATCACCTGGACCGGCGGGGCGGCTCCGCTGCTCGACGCCGTGCGGCGGGGCGGCTCCACGGTGCTCCCGCGGCAGCCCTCCGGCGACGACTCCACCCAGACGCTGCCCGTCATCGGGCCCGAGCCCTGGGCGGACGCGGAGGACCAGTACGCGGGGAGCGGGCCGTTCACGGACGACCAGCTGTACCCGGCGCAGGAGGAGAGCCACGAGTTCGGCGGGCGTGACCCGGCAGAACCGGTTCGCCATGCCTGGTACCCGGGGCGGCGGGTCGACCTCGGCCTGGTGCTGCTGCCGCTGCGGCTCTTCCTCGGCGGCATCTCGATCTACGCCGGGTTCAGCAAGCTCTGCGACCCGGTGTACTTCGACGGGGGCGCCCGCGGCTCGATGATGCACTGGCTGCAGTCACTGCATCCCTGGCCGCTCGCGCGACCGCTGCTGGACGTGGCCCTCAACCACCCGGTGGGCTCCGGCCTCGCGGTGGCCTTCGCCCAGATCGTGATCGGCGTGCTGTCCGTCCTCGGGCTGTGGCAGCGGTTCGCGGCCACGGTGGCGATGGTGCTCGCCGTCGTGCTGCTGGTGACGGTCAGCTGGCGGACCGCACCGGTCTACAACGCGCCGGAGATCATCTACCTGGCTGCGTGGAGCCCGCTGCTGCTCGCCGGAGCGCCGCTGTTCTCCCTGGACGGGCGCTTGGCCATCGAGGCCTGGCGGCGGCTGGGAGAACGCGCCCCGGTCTCGCTGCTGCGGCGCAGGGTGCTGCGGCGGGGCTTCGTGGTGGCGACCGTCGTGGTGGGGGCGACGCTGCTGCTGGGCTCGGCGCTGGGCGCGGCAGTGCGGGGCAGTCGCACCGAGACGACCGTCGTGCCGCAGAGCCCGGGGATCCCGACCAGCTACCCGAGCCCGGTGTGGCCGACCCTGCCGCCGAGTGCTGCGGCGGCCAAGCCCAGGACCTCGGCGCCCGGGTCGCCGTCGGCCTCGCCGACGCACCACGCGGCGGCGCGGCACCACAGCAGCAGCAGCGCGCCGACGACCGGGCAGGGACAGGGGGAGGAGAGCTCCTCTTCCTCTGCCTCCTCCGGTTCGGACGACACGGGCGGAGGCTCCTCCTCGCCGACGTCGCCGAAGCCCAGGCCGCACCACAGCAGCACGCCGACGTCCCCGCCCAGCGGCGGCAGCGGCGTACTGGGCGGGCTGCTGGGCTGAGGCCCGGCGGGGGCTCGACCGGTCGGCCAACCAACTACGGCGGCCCCGTACCGACATGGAGTCGGTGCGGGGCCGCCGTGCTGCTGTCCGTGCGGTGGGCTGTGCGGTCTCAGTTGGACGCGGCCGCGGCCCGGGTGGCGGCGAGCTCCTTGGCGGCCTCGGAGAGGTCCTTGGCGGTGTCGATGGCCCGCCAGTAGACGCCCTGCGGCAGCTCCCAGCCGGAGAGCCGGCGTTCGCGGGCGAGCCGCGGGAAGGTGCTGCGCTCGTGGTCGCCCAGATCGGGCAGCATGGAGGCGAACTCGGCGGAGAACACGTACACGCCCGCGTTGATCAGGTACGGGGAGGGCGGCGCCTCGATGAAGTCGAGGATGTTGCCGAACTGGTCGGTCTCCACCGTGCCCCAGGGGAGGCGGGGGCGGGCCAGCGAGAGCGTGGCGTGGGCGTCGCGCTCCGAGTGGAAGTCCGCCATGTCGCGGAGCCGGAAGCGGGTCCAGATGTCGCCGTTGGTGGCGTACCAGGGCTCGTCCTGGCGGGGGAGCGAGGCGGCGGCGAACTTCAGGCCGCCGCCCCGTCCGAGGGGCTCGGTCTCGACGACCGTGGTGACGTTGAGCGGGAGGTCGGCTCCCTTGATCCAGTCCTGGAGCACCTCGGCCAGGTGACCGCAGGAGATCACGACGTCGGTGACACCCTCCTCGGCCAGCCACTGGAGCTGGTGGCCGACGATGGGGATCCCGGTGCCGGGGATCTCGATCATCGGCTTGGGGCGGGTGTCGGTGTACGGCCGGAGGCGGGAGCCCTGACCGCCGGCCAGGATCACTGCCTGGGTGACGGGCGGTGAGGCCAGCGGAGAACCCTCGGTGGAGGGGAAGAGGTCAGCGGTCATGGGTGCACCCTACGGGGAGAACGTGACGCTGTGTGAACCGGCCGGGGGTGGGGAGGAGAAGCCCACGACCGGTCCACGCACAGCTGACGCCCTGTCCGTGCTCAGCCTGCGTTGGCCATCGTCCCGGCGGCGAACGAACCATCACATACGGGACGCGCGAAGGACTGCGCACGGCGCACGTCGCCCTGGTACTTGCGCACCGCGGCCTGCCCCAGATCACGGGCGAGGGTGGTGCAGTAGCGGGTCAGCGACGGCTGCTGCTGCATGGCGTGCTGGAGGGAGTCCAGTGCGACCCCGGGGTCCTGGTTGCGCAGCTGCTGGAGCAACCGGGCGAGAAGGACGTCCTCCGGGGTGGTGCTGCTCGCATCCGCGCTGCTGGAGCGGGATGATGCGGTGAGGGCCTGCTGGTCGCTGGAGGGTGCCCAGGGAACGCGGGTGACCGCGAGGGTGCCGGTCGTCACCAGGACGAGGGGCAGGACGAAGGCGAGGGATCGGCCGAGACGGCGCGCTAGCTGCTTCACGACGGTGATGCTAGCGATGAGTAATGATATGGCGACATTTAGTCACCCTTACGAGTGATGTCATGCCCGTTATATCCACAAATGGGCCATCTCCGACGGAGTGATCCGCCGGAGATGGCCCAAGAGTCCGGTGTGTCGATTTATCGCCCGACTCAATCAGTGACTCAGTCGGTGAGGCGCAGGCCCGAGGAGGTGGAGAAGACGTGGGTCTCGCCGGAGCGCGGGACCACGTGCAGGGTCTCTCCCTTGCTCGGGACCGAGCGGCCGTTGACGCGGACGACCAGGTCCTTGTCCTCGCCGCCGACCTTGGCGGTGCCGTAGACGTAGCCGTCCGCGCCCAGTTCCTCGACCACGTTCACGGTCACGGCCAGGCCCTTGCCGCCCTTGGCGAGCGCGTCGCCCTCGGAGACCAGGTCCAGGTGCTCGGGGCGGACGCCGATGGTGACCGTGGTGTCGCCGGCGTCGGCCGCGGTGGCGACCGCGCTGCGCGGGACCTCGATCAGCGAGTCGCCGAACTTCACGCCGCCGTCGACCAGCGGAACCTCGATCAGGTTCATGGCCGGGGAGCCGATGAATCCGGCCACGAAGAGGTTGGCCGGGCGGTCGTACATGTTGCGCGGGGTGTCGACCTGCTGGAGCAGGCCGTCCTTGAGGACCGCGACCCGGTCGCCCATGGTCATGGCCTCGACCTGGTCGTGGGTGACGTAGACGGTGGTGATGCCCAGGCGTCGCTGCAGCGAGGCGATCTGGGTGCGGGTCTGCACGCGGAGCTTGGCGTCCAGGTTGGACAGCGGCTCGTCCATGAGGAAGACCTGCGGCTCACGCACGATCGCGCGACCCATGGCGACACGCTGGCGCTGGCCACCCGAGAGGGCCTTCGGCTTGCGGTCGAGGTAGTCGGTGAGGTCGAGGATCTTGCCGGCCTCCTCGACCTTCTTCCGGATCTCCGCCTTGTTCACGCCGGCGATCTTCAGGGCGAAGCCCATGTTGTCGGCGACGGTCATGTGCGGGTACAGCGCGTAGTTCTGGAACACCATGGCGATGTTCCGGTCCTTGGGGGGGAGGTGCGTGACGTCGCGGTCACCGATGCGGATGGCACCGCCGTTCACGTCCTCGAGGCCCGCGAGCATCCGCAGGCTGGTCGACTTGCCGCAGCCGGAGGGGCCGACGAGGACGAGGAACTCGCCGTCGGCTATGTCCAGGTCGAGGGCGTCGACGGCAGGCTTCTGGCCGCCGGGGTAGATCCGAGTGGCTTTGTCGAAAGTCACCGTAGGCATGGCTTTGCACTCCTTCACCGGCAGGAACGTGCCGGACGATCCGAGTAAAGGCGGATGTCGACCTCGACGACGACGCCGCGCCAACCCGCCGGAGCGGCACGGTGACCCGAGAGGTCTAGTCCACCATTTCGGCAGACTGGGGGTGACGGTACCCGCAAGGAGCAGCCTTGTCAGCACCTGCAGACGTCGGACCTGCCCCCGACCATTCTTATTACCGCTCAAACCACCCGATTCACCGTCACCCGAAACCCTCCGACACCACCCCCTCCTCGTTGGGTACACTGCACCCTGGTCCTGCCGTGGCACGCTGCGGACAGGTACCGCGCCTCCTTAGCTCAGTTGGCCAGAGCACCGCTCTTGTAAAGCGGGGGTCGTCGGTTCGAACCCGACAGGGGGCTCTCTGCTTGACCAGCCAGAACGACAGCCAGAAGCCCCGGAGCGATCAAGCTCCGGGGCTTTTGACATCAGCGATTGACATCAACGCGGGCGGCGGCGCCTCTTCAACAGGCGGTCCATGTGCCCCATGGCTTGGCGCTGCGTGTCGCTGGCGACATGCGCGTACACGTTCATGGTCACCGCGATCTGGGAGTGCCCAAGGACCTCAGGCTTTCGTCCGCGGTGATCCGCTGGAACGAGCGGGTCAAGTTGCGCGACTGATGACGACACGGTGGCGTGCTGCCCCTGCGCTCGCGCCCTGGGGCCGCGTCAGGTGTAGGTGGAGATTTCGATCAGGTTGCCGTCCGGGTCGCGTAGATAGGTGCTGAGGATCGGGCCGAGGGCGCCGGTGCGCGGTACGGGGCCCTCCTCCAAGGGTGTGCCGCAGGCGGCCAGGTGGGCCAGCACCTGTTCCTGCGGGGGTCTCGGTGACCAGGCAGAGGTCGGCGCTGCCGGGGGTCGGTCGGGCGGCGTGGGGGAGGAGTTCGCGGCCGGCCGGGTGGAGGTTGATCTTGCTGTTGCCGAAGGCCAGCGCGCGGCGCCCGTTCCCGAAGGTGACGGGTCGCATGCCGAGGACCCGCTGGTAGAAGGCGATGGTCCGCTCGACGTCGGTGACGGTCAGCACCAGGTGGTCCAGGCCGCTGATCGCGATCCCCGGCTCGGGGGTGTATCGGGCGAGCTGCTCGGCGCAGGCGTTCCACGCCGGCGCGGACAGCAGATCGCATGAGCGGGCGAACAGGCGGTACAGGGACGGGCCGTGGCGTTCGGCCAGTTCGGCGTTGTGGGCCAGCACGTCGAGCTCGTTGGCAGCCGTGATCTCCAGAATGGCGCCTACGTCCGCCTCGGTCGGGGTGTGTTCGCGGCCTGTGAAGCGGTCGCGGAAGACTACGGGGTGTCCGTTGCCCAGGCGTGAGTAGACGGCGGCTCGGTCGCAGCTCGCGTACAGGTACACCAGGGTCTCCGCTCGGTCGCCGATCAGTTCGGCGAGCACCTTGCGCTCGGTGGTGTCCAGGAGTGACTCGTCGAATCCGTCCGTTCCGTAGGCGGCGTGGCACAGCCCCGCGAGCTGGACCGCCGGTTCGGCGCCCCAGGTGGAGAGCAGGTGGGTGACGCGGCGCAGGTGGTCCAGGAGCGTGCCGCCAGGGTGGGGCATTCTGTCGGCGCCCCGGGCGGACAGGAACTCTTCGATCCGGGGCCACCGTGCGGGGGAGGACCACTCCATCAGGCCGCCCGCCGTTCGGATTGCGATACCTCGGCGAACAGCCGGGCGGTGGCCGGGGTGGCGATGCCGTGGGCGGCTCCGGCGCGGAGTGCGGCTCCGCCGATGGCGTCGAGTTCGAGTGGACGGCCGGCCTCGGCGTCGCGCTGCATGGAGGACTTCATCGTCCCGGGGACGCGGTCGAAGAAGGAGAGCAATCCCTCGGCGGTCACCGGTGTGCCGGCGGCGCGAGCTATGGCCGTGATCTCATCGAGGACGGTGAGCAGTTCGGGGCGGTGCCGATCGCGAACGGTGTCGACATCGGTCTGGTGGCGGGTGGTCAGCAGGGCGAACGGGGCGAGGAAGGCGAGCTTGTCCCAGAGCATCGCGCTCTCGTCCTCGCGTAGGGTCACGCCCAAGCCGGCCTGCCGCAGAAGGTCCGCGAACTCTTCTACGGGGGCAGCGAGTTCGAGGATGGCGAACGGACTGGTGTGGACGATACGGCCGGGTGCGGCCCGGGTGGCCTCGACCCGGATGGTGCCCGCGACGACCTGGGCCGAGGGGAAGTGCTCGCGCAGTACGGCGAGGTGGTCGAGGCCGTTGAGCAGTGGGACCACGACCGCCGTGCCGAGCACCTCGGCGAGCGCCGTTTGCTTGACCGTCACGAAGACGGCGTCCACCGGCTCGCGCAGTTCGGTGTCGGCGTCCACTGCCGCGGTGAACTCCCCGTACT
>Ga0302314_10002132_pt1 | contig 36955 bp, 28 predicted proteins | sample III_Palsa_N2_3_FD_200533 | JGI IMG/M metagenome (GOLD analysis project Ga0302314, IMG submission 200533) | Peat permafrost microbial communities from Stordalen Mire near Abisko, Sweden - III_Palsa_N2_3 | ecosystem: Environmental > Terrestrial > Soil > Palsa > Peat permafrost | place: Sweden...
TCGCTCATCTGGAGCTGCCACCGGAGGTGGTCGACCAGGGAGGCGCTCTTCGTGAGGTTCTGCTCGATGGGGGGGAGCTCCTCGAAGCCCCCGCGGTTGCTCGGCAGCGCTTGCTGCTGCGTGCGGTTCTCGAGAAACTGCTCCCAGTCGATCTCCTGGACGCGTTTGTCGTCTGCGCGCTTGTCGAGGTCGGACACCGCGGCCTTCTCCGAGGACATCGCGGGAGAGTCCGGCGCCGGGTGCTCCATCAGCACCTCGCCCGTCTTGCTGTCGCCGTTGGAGCGGGCTCGAGGGTCGATCTCTTCGTCGGCCAGCACCGGATTGGCGTCGAGCTCCTTGCGGATCTCATCGATGAGCTCCAGGCGTGACAGCTGCAGGAGGCGGATGGCCTGCTGGAGCTGCGGCGTCATGACGAGCTGCTGGCTGAGCCTGAGCTGCTGTTTGATCTCCATCGGGGGTCGCGCTCTCTCGTACCGAGAGCTCTCGGGGATAAGCACTAACACCCTGGAGCGGTGCTGGCAGCTGCGATCGAGCGATTTCCATGCCAGCGGGCGAATTCAGCTGGAAACCCCAATGAGAGTGCTACGTTTGGCGCCCAGCGCCGTCCGTCATGACGAGCGTCCCCAGGTAGCGCCCGCGGACCAGCGGGTGCTCCGAGAACTCCCCGGCCGGTGCCGAAACGGCCACCGTCCCGTCGAGCAAAAGGAGAGCGCGGGTGCAAACGCGCAGTGCCTCCGCGGCGTGGTGATCGGCCAGAACGACCGACGCCCCCTCGCCGGCCAGGTCGCGAAGGAGCTGGCCCAGCTTCTCGGCTCCGGCGGGGTCGACGCCGGCAAAAGGCTCGTCGCACACCAGCACCTTGGGGGGCCGGGTCACCGCCCGTGCCAGCTCCAGTCGCCGCCGCTCCCCGCCCGACAGGTCGCCGGCTCGCACCCCCAGGCGCTCCTCCAGACCGACGCGGGAGGCGGCGATGGCGGCGTCCCGCGGGGGAAGGCCGGCGATGCTGCGGAATGCATCCAGGTTTTCCCGCACGGTGAAGTCCCACAGCACGCTGGGCCCCTGCGGCACGTACCCCACGCCGGCGCGGGCGCGTTGCCAGAGCGGCCACCGCGTCGCGTCGACGCCTTGCAGCGACACGGTGCCCTCGTCCAGCGCGTCGTCCGGAGCATTCTCGCCCACCAGCACGCGGAACAGCGTCGACTTGCCGGCGCCCGAGGGGCCGAGCACGCCGAGCACCTCGCCCGCGCGCGCCTCCAGGTCGACGCCGCGCAAGATGGCCTTGCCCCCACGAACGACGCGCACCCCCTTCGCCGCGAGCGCGGGGGCGTCCGTCACGGAGCCTTGGCCACCGGGATGGAGCCCTTCACCTGCGTGAGGGAGACCTTGCCCGTCGCGATCTCGATGCGGGCGGTGTCCGCCGTCAGCCACCCCTGGCCGCGCGAGAGCCTGACGCCGCCGCGCAGGTCGAGCAGCTGCTTGGTCAAGTCGAGCTCCGCGGACGGCGCCTCGGCGTGGACGCCGCGCACGTCGGCCGTCACCCCCCCGGAGCCTTTGGCCCAGGTCAGATGCGGCGCGTGGTCGAAGCGCAGGTCGATGCGCGGGCAGTTGACCACGAGGTCGCCCTTGGAGAGGGTCACCTTGCCGGTGAGGGTGGCCTCGCCCGAGAGGATGTCGATGTCCAGCCGGTCGGCCTGAAGGGAGACGGTCGGGTCACCGCCCACCCCCAGGATGGGCTCGGCGCTGGCGAGCGGCGCAGGCAGGAGCAGGGCCGCGCAGGCGACGGCGAAGGGGAAGGGGAGCCGGCGGGCCATCAGGAGGTCACTTTACCGTGAGGTGGCCGTCAGGCGAGAGCGGCGCGGAGGGCGTCGAGCTCGCGGAGCAGCCCGGCGGCCTGGCTGGCGCGAGGGGTGGCGACGGATCGCGCGAAGAGCTGCTCGACCAGTGTGGCGACGGCGGCGCGCGCCAGCGGGGGGAGAAGAGCCTCCGGCTCCGGGGGAGAGCACGACGCGGCGGCGCGGACCAGCGATCGCGCGAAGGGCGCGAGCTCCGCAGGCGAGAGCGAGTCGTGTCCCAGCGACGCCAGGGCACGCGCCAGGGGCGGGGCCAGCGAGGCCACCGCGCGGTCGACGCGGTACCGCGCGAGCACCGGGTCGGCGGCCGCACTGCTGCGATCGCGGCCGACGAAGACGAGCTCCAGATCGCTCGCCCAGGCCTGCGCGACCGGCTCCAGCGACTTCGCCAGGTGCGTGGCGATGGCCTCGGCGTCGCGCTCCACCCCCGCCGCCGCCTGACCCAGGGCGCGCGCCTGCGCCGTCGCCGCCTGGTCCTCGGTGCGCTGGCGCGCCGCCCGGGCCTCCGCCTGCGCGGCCAGGCCCGAGACGATGCGAAGGGCCCGTCTGCGCAGCGAGCGCTCCTTGAGCTCCTCGCTTCGCGCCACGATGCGCTGGTCGAGCAGCGCCTGCGTCGGGCCCCAGCCGGACTCCTCCAGCGCCTTCGGGTCGCCCAGCTTGCCGGCCAGCGCCCTTCGCGCCGAGAGCGCCCGGGGCGGCGCGAGAGAGAGGAGGCCGGTCGCGGAGAGCGCCTCTGCGACGCCGGCCATCACCTGCGCCAGCCCGTCCGGTGTCAGGCGATCGGCCTTGTTGACCAGGATCTGCACCGGAATCCTGGCGCGCTGCGCCTCCTCCAGAACGGCGCGCTCGCTCTGCTTCAGGGCCTGGGTGGCGTCGAGCAGCCAGAGGGCGGCGTCGGCCTCCTCGAAAGCGCTGCGCGCGACCAGGGTGTGCTGCGCGTCCGGGGCGTTGAACCCGGGGGTGTCGAGGATCTCGACGCGCAGGAGGAAGGGCAGGGGCATCAGCAGCTCGACCCGGCGGATCGAGGTCGCGTCGAGGGTCTTCAGCGTGGAGCGCAGGTCGTCGAGGGTGACGATGCGCTCGGGCGGTTCGTGGCCCACGACGAAGGAGACCCGCGCATAGCGGTCCGGCGCCCAGCGCAGGTGATGGAGGGTGGCGGTGGTGGGGAGGACGCCGGTGGGGGCGACGTCCGCGCCGATGAGCGCGTTGATGAAGGTGCTCTTGCCGGCGTTGAACTCCCCGACGATGGCCAGTCGAACGGGCCGCGAACGCTCGGCCGAGAGGTTGGCCACGGCGGCGACCGACTCCAGGTCGGCGAGCGCGCGCGCGTGCGTGTCGAGGCGTGCGAGCAGCGCGGGCCAGTCGGCGGTGGTCTGCTCGGGCAGCCAGTCCCGCGCGATGCGGGCGAGCCGGGCGGTGGCCCAGGGGACCAGCCTCGGGTGGCGAACGCGGGCGATGTCGTCGAGGGTGCCCGACTCCATGGAACGAGCGTCCTCGACCAGAGAATCGGCCTCCTGGCGCGGAACGGCACGCAGGGCCAGCGCGAGGGCGTCGGTGTCCTCGTCGTCGATGGCGGCGTCGAGCAGCGGGCGAACGGCGGCGGGGTCCCCCCCTCGCACCGCGTCGGAGAGGGCCCACCGGGCGGCGTCCCGCGCGCCTTCCGCCCGGGCGAAGGCGGCCCGCCACCGTGCCAGGGCCTGCTCGCCCTTGGCGTCGACGACGGAGCGCACGCGGGTGCGGGTCTGCGGGTCGCTGGCCAGGTGGGCCAGCGCCGACGACAGGGCCTCGCTCGCGCCCGGCGCGTCGAGCACCATCGCGCGGACCAGCGGCACGAACGCCCCCGGATCCCCCAGCATGGCCAGCGCGCGCCCGCGCACGAGCGCCGCGTGCCCGTCGGTCACCGGCGCCTCGACCTTGTCGAGCAGCCCCTTGGCCCCCACCGCGTCGCCGCGCAAGAGTCGCACCTCGGCTCGACGGGCCAGGACGTCGAGCGCCCGGTCGTCGGCGGCGCGCTCCAGCCACAGCTCGGCCCGCGCGGCATCCCCTCGGGCCAGGTCGAGATCCGCCAGCTCGAGGAGCGCTTCGCGTCGCTCCTCGCTCCCCCCCTCGGAGACAGCAAGCGCGCGCACGAAGGCGTCCCGGACGTCGTCCTCCGGCGCTCCGGTGGTGCGGCGCGCCCGTCCAAGGCGTACCCACACTTCCCCGCGCGAGGGCGCACGCCGGGCCAGCTCCTCCAGCGTCAGGGCGAGCTCGGCGTCGAGGTGACCGGCGTCGCAGGCGTCGGCCAGGAGCGCGAGGCCAATGGGCGAGTCCGGCGCGCGCGAGAGGACGCGTCGCGCCGCGGCACGCGCGCGCATGGGATCGCCGAGGGCGAGGGCTTCCTGTCCTTCACGCAGGTCCTCGTCGGCCCCCGCGAGGACAATCTCGACTTTGCCGATCCAGCGGCCGATGACGTCGGCGAGGCGCATGCGGGAGCGTCAGGCTAGCCCAAGGCGGTGATTCAGACGCCCTCGGAGGACTGTCTCGGTGAGATGCGCAGGTGGGCCGTCGTCTACTGGCCTCCCATCGCACAAGGTCCACCCTGGGTCGCGCACACCCAGGCGTTGTCGGCGCACAGGCAGTTGGTCTCGCAGGCGGGGAAGTAGCTGCACACCAGGCCCTCGTCGGTGCACGGCGAGCCGGAGGCGGGCAGCTCCTCAGGGCAAGGCCCGGCGCCCGCGTCGGGCGATCCCGAGTCCGGCGGCCCGGCGTCGTCTGCGACGACGCAGTCCGGAAAGCAGCCGAAGGTGCCGGAGGGATCGCAGACGCATTCGCTGGCGTCGTTGCACAAGCCGTCCAGGTCGTAAAAGCAGGTCGATCCCACGCCGCCGAAGCATGGTGTCCCGGTCTCCGCAAACTCGGGACAAGGCGGCGGCGGTGGCGGCAAGCACGGCGGGAAGATGCACTGCCACGTGCCGCCGACGCAGCTGCACGTCTCGGCGCAACCCGGAGGGCCGGCATAGGCGCAGCCGAAGCTCTGGCACATGGAACAGAACGAGCCAGGGACCGGGGGTTCGCCGGGGCAGGAGAGGCCGGCGTCGATGTCACCGTCGCATTCCCACTCGCCACCGTCGCAGAAGCAGAGCCCGCACCCGTCCGGCTCGGGACACTCGAACGACGAGCCGCACCCCGGGAGCGGCTCGCAGCTCAGCCCCCCGCTGCTCCCGCCCGAGCCGCTGCTCGACGACGTTCCACTGGCGCCGCCGCTGCTGGTCCCCGAGCTACTTCCGAATCCGCTCGACGAGCCCACTCCGGAGCTGCCGGCGCCGCTCGACCCTCCGTTTCCACTGGAGCTTCCTCCGCTGCTGGCGCCGCCCTCTCCGACGGAGCCCAGGTACGCGTTGGTCCGGCCTCCACAGCCCGCGGCAAGAGCGAGGAGTCCTCCAAGGAAGAGAGAGGAAAGGCGCATCGCCGGGCCCGGAGAAGCGAAGCACGTGCCAGCGCGCGGCGCAGGTCATTTCCGTGCTTGCCGGTGCGGAGCCAGTGTCAACGTGGGTCACGTTCGCCAACCGAGTCGCGGTTCGCTACGTGGCCTCCCGCTCGAGAAGCGCGCGGAGCCGCTCCTCCTCGCGGCGAAGGACCAGCACCTTCTCTCGATCCACCACCACCAGGCCGGGCGCGCTGCCGCGCGGTTTGCGCAGGTAGCGGCGGGGCGTGTACTGCACCTCGACGACCGACTCGTCGCGCGCCTCGGAGAAATGGGCGGCCAGGTGCGCGGCCTCGACGAGCACTTCGGCCGGGCAGGAGGCGCTCTTTTCCAGGGGAACGACGACGTGCGACCCCGTGCGGTTCTTGGCGTGGAGCCAGAGATCGTGGGGGCGCGCCACATGGAAGGTGAGCGCGTCGTTTCTTTCGGCGCTCCGTCCGACGAGAATGCGCGCGCCAGAGGAGGCGAGGAAGGTGCGGAACGGGGGAAGCGCGGGCTGGGCGGCGCCGCGAGCCGCCGCCGGGGAATGCGCCGACGGCGAGGAGGCGAGCTTGAAGTCGCGCGGGGCGGCGGTGCGAGCCAGGGTGGTGAGGCGGGCGAGCTCCGGCTCCGGGGCCGCGGGGACGGCCCGAGCCACCTCGAGCAGGGCGGCCAGGGCGCTCTCGGCTTCGGCGAGACGGCGGCGGCCGATGCGGGCGCCGTCCTTGAGCCGGCGCGAGCGCGTGAAGAGCGCGTCGAGCTGCTCGCGCGCGCCCCGGGCGGGATCGAGCTTCAGCTCCGCCTCCCGCGGTTCGCCGCTGGACCAGTCGACGGCCACGAGCTTCGCCGCCCCGCGAGGCGCGCGCGCGGCCTCGGCCACGAAGAGCTGCGCGCGTTGCGCCAGAGCGTCCGCGCCGTCCGACCGGGCCAGGTCGCCGCGCACCGCCTCGATGCGGCGCCGCACGCGCGCCATCGCCTTGGACAGCGCACGCCCCAGGGCCTCTCTCCGGCCGCGCGCTTCCCCGTGCGCGACCTCCTCGACGATGCGTGCGCCGCGCGCCAGGAGCTCCTCCCGCTCCACCCCTTCCAGGCCCCGTGCCGCCTCCTGCGCCAGCGCGAGGGCCCGCGCCTGGGCCGGCTTGGCGGCACCGGCCATGGCTCCTTTCAGCCGCGCCCGCTCGGTCCCTCCCAGAACCCCCACCCCCAGCCCCTGCGCCACCACCACGTACCGCGTCTCGCCCGGCACGCGGAGCTCGAGCAAGGCCACCTCGCGCGCTCCCAGACGCGCCGCCCGCACCTTCTGCAGGTACCCGGCGGAAAGCTCGCGGTCCATCCCTCACCGCTACGATACCATGCACGCCAAGCCCATGACCGAGCTGGCCCGAGCAACCTCGGAGTTATGAATCGCCATACCTTTGCCACGGGTCAGATGAGCGCGGCGCTCCTCAAGGCGCTGCACCGGATGCTCACGACCGAGAGGTCACCGGCCGTGGCCGAGGCCTGGCTGCGCACCATCCGCATGGTGCGCGAGGACCTCGACGACGAGACGCGCATGGTGCCCCTGTCGACGGCGCACTGCGCGCTCATCGCCTTCGCCGAGCTCGGCTTGCGCGAGGCCATCCCGCGGGCCTCCCGGTACCTGGTGGAGCCGGACTACCTGGGTGTATGGGTGCGCGCGCTGCGCGGGACGTCGACGCCCGCGGAGGCCTTCACGCGAGTCGACGGCGCGGACAGCGAATACGGGCGCACGACGCGATGGGAGACGCTGTCGACACGGCGCGCGGGATGGCGCGGCCGGGTGATCCTGGGGCACGACCCGCTTCTGGAGGAGGACGGCCTGCTCGCCCTCGGGCGTCTGGCCGAGCTTCAGGCGGTGCCGGCGCTCTTCGGCTTCGACGGGGCGAGAGCCACCGCGCTCGGGCAGGGGGAGTCCCGCTCCGCGGGACTGACGCAGGAGTACGAGGTCGAATGGGCGATGCCGGACCCGCGCCTGCAGGGCTTCATCGGGGTGCTGGCGGGGGCCGGGGTGGGCGTGGTTCCCACGCTGGCGCTGGGCGGGCGGGGGTGGGCCGGCGCCGTGGCGGCGTCGTTGGCCGTGCTGGGCGGGATCGTGGGCGTGGTGCGCGCGCGCGAACGGCTCCGTCACGCGGAGTCGCACGCCCATACGCTGCGCGTGCTCGCCCTCGAGCGCAGCCTCTCGCTCCACGAATCGCGCGAAGGCGAAGTGGGCGCGGCGCTCGAAGGCTCGGTGGCCGCGGGGCAGTACCGCATCCTTCGCCGCATGGGCTCGGGCGCCACCGGGGTCATCTACGAAGCGGTGCGCATCTCGGACGGCTTCGCGGTGGCCATCAAGCTCCTGCGCGCGGCGGCGGCGCACGAGGCCGTGGCCAGCGACCGGCTGCGGCGCGAGGCCGAGGCACTCGGGCTGTCGTGGCATCCCAACGTCGTCGAAGTGATCGACCACGGCCACCTCGCCGACGGGACGGCCTACCTGGTGATGGAGCTGCTCCACGGGGAGTCGCTGGCCACCCGCCTTCGCTCGCGAGGGCGCCTCACGACGCGCGAGCTCCTACCCATCGCGATGCAGACCTGCGAGGCCCTGGCCGCGGTCCACGCCGCGGGCGTCGTGCACCGGGATCTCAAGCCGGCCAACATCTACATGGCCGTCGACCGCGACGATCCGACCGGGGCCGAGCGCGTGAAGCTCCTCGACTTCGGCATCGCGCGCGTGGAGTGGGAAGAGACGCGCATCACCAATACCGGCGGACCGCTGGGAACGCAGGGCTACATGTCGCCCGAGCAAGAGGCCGGCCACCGCGAGGTCGACGGACGGAGCGATCTCTTCGCCCTCGGGGCGATGCTCTTCGAGTGCCTGGTGGGCGAGCCGCCGCCGCCGCTGTCGCCGAGCGGCCTCCTTCTCACCGGCGAGACGGCGGCGGTGCGCTTCGACTCGACCACGCAGACGGCCTCGTCCTACGTCCCTTTGCCGTGGCGCGCCATCATCGAGAAAGCCATGCAGATGGACCCCGCCGACCGCTACGAGAACGCGCGATCCTTCGCCCACGACCTCCGCGGGATCCGGGAGGAGACGGCTCTCTCCACCAACCCATGAGACATCCTCACGAGGGACGGAGCGCGGGGGCATCTCGCCGCAGGCTGGCCGTCGCGAGCCTGTGGCTCCTCGCCGGCTGCCAGCTCCCCGACGCGCACCCGCAGGCCGCGCAGACGGCGCCGCCCGGCTATCCGCCCCCTCCCGGAGCCTCGCCCGGGACTCCCCCGTCCTATCCGCCGCCGCCCTCCTACCGTGCGCCTCCGATGGGCACCGGCCAGGCCCCGCCCCTGCCGCCTCCCTTCTCGCCGTCGCCGCAGCCGGCGCCGCCAGCACCGCCGCCGCAGCCCGTGGCCGCGTCGAATCGTCCGCTCCTCGGGCCGCTCCTCGGCCCGCTCATGTGGCAAGCCGAAGTGCGCGCGGTGGTGAGCGAGCTGGAAGGCAACCTGACCGGCGAGCAGCAGACGCTCGTGGCCGGCATCCCCATGGTGTTCGATCCCGATCCCAGTAGCGTGAACGCCTTCGCCGGGTGCGACGACTCGGGGGCGCCGTTCGTGGCCGGCACCGAGGGGCTGCTCGAGACCCTCGACGCCATCGCCCAGACCCGAGCGACCGACGAGCTCTTCGGAACGCGCACCTACGACGCCTACACCCGCGCGGTCACGCCGCAGCTGGTGTCCTCGCCGACGGCGAGCCCGGCGCTGCCCCCTGGCCTCATTCCGCTGGGGCTCGTGGTCGATGCACGGCGCGTCTCGCGAGCGCACGAGATGTTCGACGAGATTGCGGCCTTCACCTTCGGTCACGAGCTCGCGCATCACTACCGGGGACACACCGGGTGCGCGCACGGACAGCCCTCGCACGTGGCGCCGGCGGTGTCGGACCTGCGGCGCATGGCCTCGTCGGTGATTCCGCTCATCAACCAGCTCAACGAGAACGAGGCGGACCAGTGGGGGTGCTTCGATGTCCTCGCCACGGGCCGGGCGCGGCAGGCGACAGGCCTTCGCTGGACCGAAGAAGGGGGACTGTGGCTCTTCGACTTCTTCGCTCGCCTCGACGGCGCCGCGGGAGCCAGCCCGCTGGTCGGCTTCCTCCGTACGCATCCCGCCCCGGCGCTGCGCGTCCCCCTGGTTCAGCTCGACGCCGTGACCTGGCGCTTCCAGCACCCGGGGTGAGGCGGGGCTAGACCAGCGGTAGCGACCTGCCGACCATGACCTCGTTGTGGCTGCCCGTGCGGTAGCCCTGGAGATCCAGCGTCACGAAGGAAAAGCCGAAGCGCTTGCCCGCCTGCACCATCTCGTCGCGAACCTCGAAGGCGTGCGCGAGCTCGTCGCGGGCCACTTCGATGCGGGCCATGGCGCCGCGCGCTCCGGCGGGGTGCCAGCGCACCCGCAGCTGCTTCAGTCCCAGGCTGCGCAGCTCCGCCTCGAGGCCGCCGATCTGCGCCAGACGTTCGCGCGTGACCTCGGTGCCGTACGGGATGCGGCTCGACAGGCAGGCGCTCGCCGGTTTGTCCCAGACGGTGAGGCCGAGGATCTGCGCGCAGCGGCGCACGTCGTCCTTGGTGAAGCCGAGCTCCACCAGGACGCTGCGTACCCGGGCGTTCTTCGCGGCGTCGAGCCCCGGGCGGTGATCGCCGAGGTCGTCGATGTTGGTGCCGTTGACGACGAAGTCGAGGCCCCACACGCGCATCTTTTGCTCGGCAATCTCGTAAAGCTCGCTCTTGCAGTGGAAGCACCGGTCGCTGGCGTTGGCCACGTAGCCGGGACGCTCGATCTCGTGCGATGGGACGAGCTCGTGACGCGCGCCGATCTGCCGGGCGACGGCGACCGCGGCCTCCTTTTCGTAGGGGGCGAGGCTGGGCGAGACGGCGGTCATCCCGAGGGCCGACGGCCCGAGGACCTGGTGCGCCACGGCGAGGACGAAGGCGCTGTCCACACCCCCCGAGTAGCAGACCAGCACACGGCCCATGCCGCGCAAAACATCGCGTAACTTCTGGAGCTTCTCGTGATCGGAGCACGCCTGGAGCTCCGCCTGGAGCTCCTGGGGAGGAGAGTCGATGGCGGTCACGCTCGTTACCTAACCCGAGCCGGGTCGGGTTGCGAGGGACCTGATCGAACTGCTAGCCTGTTCAGTCTCGAGGTGCTCATGTCCGCCGCCCACGACGTCGAAGCCCTTCTGGCCCAGTTCCGGGTTCACCTCGCCCATGCCCCCGAAACGGCGCATTCGCTCGCTCTGGAATGGCCGGAGCTCGATGCGCTCCTGCCGGACGGAGGGCTGCCCCGCGGGGTGGTCGAGCTGGCGGCCCCGCTCGGACGGGGGGGAGCCACGAGCGTGGCGCTGGCCGCGGTGCGAGCCGGTCAGGCGCGCGGGAAGAAGGCGTGGTGCGCGTGGGTCGATCCGGAGGGGACGCTGCACGCCCCCGGCGTGGTCGCGGCGGGGGTCGAGCTCGAGCGCATGTTCGTCGTGCGCGCGCCGCGCACCGAGCTGGCGCGCGCGGCGCTGAAGGTCGTCGCCTCGGGCGCGTTCGAGGTGGTGGTGATCGATCTGCACTCGCCACCGCGGGCCGAGATGCTGGTGCGCAAGCTGGCGCTGGCCGCGGAGCCGAGCGGCGCGACGGTGCTGCTCCTCACGGATTCGACGCGTCCCCGTGCCGTCCCCTGGCCGGTGTCCCTGCGCCTCGAGCTGTCGCGCCCCGATCTGCGCTCGCTGTCCGTGCGCGTGGCGAAGGACCGGCGCGCTCGCGTCACCCCCGCGCAGGCCATCGCCTTCCGCCCCGTTGCGCTTCTCGCGGTCTGACATGCGCCGCGTCGCCTGCATCGCCCTGCCGGAGATCCGCGTGGAGATCGCCCTCGGCCCCTCGACCCCGGCCCTTTCCCCTGCGGGAACGGGCGGGAAGAACGGCGTCCGCGATGGGGGAGGGCCGGGGCCTCTCGCCGTGGTCATCGCGCGCAAGGGCGGTGCGGTGAAGACCGAGCGCGAGGTGCTGGGCCACACCCGCCTCGACGTGGTGTCGCGCGAAGCGGAGAACGCGGGCATCCGTGCCGGGCACACGGTGGCGGCCGCGCGGGCGAAGCATGCCGGGCTGCGGGTGCGCGTCGTGGCGGAGAACGCGGTGGCGGAGGCGCTCGCGCGCGTGGCCGAGGTGGCGCTGGCCTTCGGTCCGACCGCGGCGTTCGACGTGACCGAGGACGTGGTCTGGGTGGAGGTCGGCGGATGCGCGCATCTTCACGGCGGCGAGAGCGCGCTGGGGCAGGCGCTCGAGGCGCGCGTGCGGGCGCTGGGGCATGCGTGCCGCGTCGCCATGGCGGACGGACCGCGCGTCGCGTCGGCGGTCGCGCGCTTCGCGAAGTCCACGCCGGGGCAGCCGCAGCAGGTGCCGCCGGGGCAAGGGGCCGCGGCGATGGACGCGCTCCCCATCGCGGCGCTCGCGCTGGAGAGCGACGTGACGAGGTGGCTGCTCGACCTCGGCCTGCCTCGGTGCGGCGATCTGCAGAAGCTCCCGCGGCGCTCGCTCGGAACGCGCCTCGGCGCGCGGGCGCACGACGTGATGCAGCTGCTCGACGGGGAGGATCGCGCGCCGCTCGATGCGTGGCGCCCGCCGGAGGTGCCCGAGGAGCGCGTGGAGCTGGAGTGGGGAGCGAGCTCCCTCGAGGCGCTGGCCTTCGTGCTCAAGACGCTGTGCGATCGCCTCGCCGCGCGCCTGCACGGGCGGGCGATGGCCGCGGCGCGTCTCGAGCTGGTGCTCTCGCTCGATCGCGCGCTCCTGCCCCGGGAAGACGCCTCCCCGCCGCGGCGGCCGGATCGAGCCCCGGGCCCCGCTCACCTCTCCACGCTGACCGTCGTTCTGCCCGCGCCGCTCGCCCGCGCCGCCGATCTGCTGGCCGTCGTGCGCGCGCGCCTGGAGAATCATGCCCTCGCCGCCCCGGTCCTGGTGGCGACCCTTCGCGCTCCCGAGCTGGCGCGTGCTCCGGGCCGCACGCTCGACATGCTCGAGCCGGAGCCGCGGGCCACCCTCGCGCTCCCGCGGCTCGTCGCCGAGCTCGCGGCCGAACTGGGCGCGGCGCGCGTCGGCGTGCTCGCGCTGGTCGATACGTGGTCCCCCGACGAGCGGACGCGCCTGGTCCCGTACGGAGCCGGGTCGCCTTCGCCACGCCACGCGCGGACGTCGGCGCTCGAGCCGTCGCGCCTGGTCGAGCCGTCGTGGGTGAGCCGCGAGGAGCTCGCCACGGTGGTCCTTCTGGCGCGCTTCGAGGCGACCGAGTGGTGGCGGCGGGGGCCGCGGCGTCGCGACATCGTTGCGGCGTGGATCGGCTCGGGTCGTGTGAATCCAGGTCGTCCAGGCGGTGTGAATCACACCGCACGGACTCCCGAAGGTCGTCCAGGCGGTGTGAATCACACCGCACGGACTCCCGAAGGTCGTCCAGGTGCGCTGGCGTGGGTCGAGCTGGGCGAGGACGACGCAGTCATTCGCGGGTGGGTCGATTGAGTCGGGAGCCCGACAGCCGGCCGAAAAGGGAGAACCCAACGCACCATGTTCGTCGAGGTCGCCGCTCGCACTCATTTCTCTTTCCTGCGGGGAGGCTCGTCGCCCCGGGCGCTCGTGGAGCGCGCCGCGCGGCTCGGGTACGACGCCCTCGGCATCGCGGACTGCGACGGTCTCTACGGGATGGTGCGCGCGCTCGAGGCGGCCGAAGAGCTGGGGGTGCGTCTCGTCGTCGGCTGCGAGGTGGCGCTCGACGAGGACCCGCTGTCCTTCGTGTGGCTGCACGTCGCCACGCGGCAGGGGTACACGAGCCTCTGCCGGATCCTCACCGAGAGCCACCAGCGGCATCCCAAAGGAAAGGCGCGCGCCCCGGACTCCGGCGTGCCGCGCAACCAGTTCGCCGGATTGCCGCTCGCGCGCGTGTGCGAGAGCGCAGAAGGGCTCTGGTGCCTGGCGCCGCCCGGCTCGTCGCCCAGCGTGGCGAGGCTGAAGGAGGCGTTCGGCCCGCGCCTCTCGGTGGCGGCGTGGCGTCACCTCGACGGGGAAGACGACGCGCGCGTCGCGGCCGCCCAGGCCGTCGGGCGTGCTGCGGGGGTCCCGGTGTGCGCCACCCATCGCGTGCTCTTCGCCGATCCGCGCGACAAGCCCGTCTTCGACGTCCTTCACTGCATCCGCGAGGGTGTGACGCTCGACGAAGCCGGGCGCGCGCTCCTCCCCAACGCCGAAGCGCACCTGCCGTCGCGCGAGGTCATGCAGCGCCTCTTCGCCGATCACCCCGCGTGGCTGGCGCGCTCGCGCGAGGTGGCCGACGCCTGTCGCTTCTCCATGCGCGAGCTGAAGTACCGGTTCCCCTGCGAGATCGACGCCCCGGCACACGACGGCGAGACGGCGGACGAGGCTCTCCGGCGGCTGACTTTGGAGGGGGCGCGCCGCCACTGGCCGCGGGGCGCCCCGCCGCGCGTCCTGGCGCAGATCGAGAAGGAGCTCGCCCTCGTCGCCGAGATGCAGGTCGCGCCGTACTTCCTCAGCGTGGAGACCATCGTGGGCATCGCGCGGAGCAAGGACATCCTCTGTCAGGGGCGAGGGAGCGCCGCGAACAGCGCGGTCTGCTACTGCCTGGGCATCACCGCCGTCGATCCGGCGCGCTCGAACCTGCTCTTCGAGCGCTTTCTCTCCGTCGAGAGGCGCGAGCCGCCGGACATCGACGTGGACTTCGAGCACGAGCGGCGGGAGGAGGTCATCCAGGCCATCTACGAGAAATACGGGCGCGACCGGGCGGCGATGGTGAGCGAGATCATCTCGTACCGCGGCAAGAGCGCGCTGCGCGAGGTGGGCAAGGCCTTCGGTCTGTCGCTCGAGCAGGTGGACCGCCTGAGCGCGCTGGTCTCCTGGTGGGACAAGCTCGACGAGATCGAACCCCAGCGGGTGCGCGCGTGCGGCTTCGACGCGGGCGACCCGCGCGTGCGCCAGGTGCTGGCCATGGCATACGCCATCCAGGGCTTTCCGCGGCACCTCTCCATCCACGTGGGCGGCTTCGTGCTGAGCGCCGAGCCGCTGGTGAACGTGGCGCCGGTGGAGCCGGCGACCATGCCCCGGCGCACGGTCATCCCCTGGGACAAGGACGATCTCGACACCCTCGGCTTCTTCAAGGTCGACGTGCTGGGCCTGGGGATGCTGACGGCGATCCGCAAGGCGCTGGCCATGGTCGCGACCACTGCCCGCGAGGGAGAAGGAGACACCGCCATCGACCGGCTGGCGCGCATCCCGCCCGAGGACCCGCGCGTGTACGACGCGCTCTGCGCCGCCGACACGGTGGGCGTCTTCCAGATCGAGAGCCGCGCGCAGATGGCGATGCTGCCGCGCCTCCGTCCGCGCCGCTTCTACGATCTGGTGGTGGAGGTGGCCATCGTGCGCCCGGGGCCCATTCAAGGGGGCATGGTGCACCCGTATCTGCGGCGGAGAAGCGGCGAGGAGGCCACGGTGCTGCCGCACCCCTGCCTGGCCCCCATCCTCGAGCGCACCCTGGGCATCCCCCTCTTCCAGGAGCAGGTGATGCAGCTGGCCATCGTGGGGGCGGGCTATACCGGCGGCGAAGCGGACCAGCTGCGGCGCGACATGGCGGCGTGGAAGCGCAACGGCAAGCTCGCGCGGCACCGCGAGCGCCTGCTGGAGGGGTTCGCCAAGAACGGCATCGCGCGCGAGTTCGGCGAGCGCCTCTACCAGTCCATCGAGGGGTTCGGCGAGTACGGCTTCCCGGAGAGCCACGCGGCGAGCTTCGCGCTGCTGGTGTACGCGAGCTCGTGGCTCAAGGTGCACCATCCGGCGGCCTTCGCGGCGGCGCTGGTGAACAGCCAGCCGATGGGCTTCTACTCGCCGGGAAGCATCGTGAAGGACGCCGAGCGCCACGGGGTCGAGGTGCTCCCGGCGCGCGTCGACGCCAGCGACTGGGACTGCACGCTGGAGGGGCAGGACCGCGCGCTGCGGCTGGGGCTGCGCCTGGTGCGCGGGCTGGGCGAGGAGGCGGGAAAGCGCATCGAGGCGGCGCGGCGGACGCGCGCGTTCGCCAGCGTGGAGGACCTGGTGGCGCGCGCCGGGCAGGGCAAGCGCGAGGTGGAAGCGCTGGCGCACGCCGGGGCGCTGGTGGGCTTCGGGCTGGCGAGGCGGGAGGCGATGTGGAAGGTGCGGGCCCCGCGGAGCGACCTGTTCGACGGGGTGGAGCTGGGCGATGCGCTGCCGGAGCTGCCGCCGATGTCGCGCGCCGAGCAGCTGGTGCTCGACTACGAGACGACGGGGGTCTCGGTGGGCGACCACGCCATGAAGGTGGTGCGCCCGCGCCTGCCGCGGCACTACAAGAGCGCACGCGACCTGATGACGGCGGACAACGGCGCGCGCGTGAGCACGGCGGGGATGGTCATCTGCCGCCAGCGGCCGGGGACGGCGAGCGGCGTCGTGTTCATCACCATGGAGGACGAGACGGGGTTCGTGAACCTCATCTTGTGGTCGCGCACGTTCGAGAAGTGGCGCCACGTGGCGACGACGAGCTCGATGCTGGTGGCGCACGGCAAGGTCGAGCGCCAGGGCGAGGTGGTGTACGTCGTGCCGGACCGGCTGGAAAAGCTGGGTCTCTACGACGTGCCGGCGATGAGCCGGGACTTCCACTGAGCTCCACGGCGGGGCCGGGAGGCTGGGATCGGATCCCGGCGATGTCGGTGGGGATCCCGGGAGGCTGGGATCGGATCCCGGGAGGCTGGGATCGGATCCCGGCGATGTCGGTGGGGATCCCGGGAGGCCGGGATCGGATCCCGGGAGGCTGGGATCGGATCCCGGGAGGCTGGGATCGGATCCCGGAGGGCTGGGATCGGATCCCGGGAGGCTGGGATCGGATCCCGGGAGGCTGGGATCGTGTGTACGACCGGGAGCCTGGAGCTACCCCTCCACGACGCCTTCGTTCTCCTCCGCCAGCTCCGGGTCGTCGCGGTTGGTCACCGCGCGGAGGTGCAGGAACACGCTCTGCGCCATCGACATGACCGGCACCGCCAGGAGCGCCCCCGCCACCTGGAAGAAGTGCTCCCCCGCCAGCAGCGCGAAGATCACCAGAACCGGGTGAATCTTGGCCGAATCTCCCATGATCTTCGGGTTGAGCAAGTTCGCCTCGAGCTGGTGGATCCCCACGATCCACAGGAGAACGAAGGTCGCCGTGGGCAGGCCCTGGGTCAGCGCGATGGCCACGGCGGGCACCGCGCTGGCGATGGATCCGAAGATGGGGATGAGCGAGAACACCGCCCCCACCAGCGCCATCACCGGCCAGTACTTGAGCCCTACGATGGCGAAGCCGACGGCGCTGAGCACGCCGTTGATGGCGCAGATGACCAGCTGCCCGCGCACCACGCCGGAGAGCCCGCGGTCCATGCGCGCGAGCAGGGCGTCGAACCCCGCGCGTCCGCCGGGGCGCACCAGCGACCGGAAGAAGCCGAGGATGCGCTCGCGGGTCAGCATCAGGTAGGCGGCGAGCATCAGCGTGATGAAGAAGACGAAGACCACGCGGCTCATGGCCACGATGAGGTCGCGCACCGCCCGCGCGATCTCCAGCGAGTTCTCCTGCGCATAGGCAAAGCTCTTGCCCACCGCATCGGCCATCACCCGGTTGGGATCGAAGGGCTCCCCCTTCTTGTCGTGCACGGGCTCCACCAGCCACCCGCTCTTGGTCTCGGTCACCACCAGACCCGTCCCCACGTCGATGGCCAGCGAGCCGTCCGGCTGCGGGCGGGCGACGAAGGCGCTGGTCGGCGCGAGGTCTGGCGGCGCCTCCAGCGGGGCGGACGGGGGGGCGAAGCCCAGCACGCGCAGGCGCTCGGTGATGGCCGGCACCCAGGTCTGCTTGGCCTCCTCGGCCAGCGCCGGGAGCTCGCCCCGCAGGTTGCGAAACTCCAGCGCGATGCGCGGGGTGACGCCGCGGACGAAGCCGGCCAAAGACCCCAGGACCACCGCGTAGACCAGGAGGACCGCCGCCGGCCGCGGAAGCTTGCGCCGCTCGGCCATGGCCACCAGCGGCGTCAGCACGTAGGCGATGACCACCGCCAGGATGAACGGCAGCATCACCTCGTGTGCTGCGATCATCACCGCCGCGGCGACGGCCGCGCTCGCGCCGAGGAAGACGGGGCGTTGCAGGCGCATTTACCCGCGCTCCGCCTCCGCGTGCTCGCCCGGGAGATCGGCGAAGGCCGGCGCCAGGCGGCGCCAGGACTCGTCCAGGTACTCGGGCATGACGTGGACGCCGGCGATGACGGGCATGAAGCTGGTGTCGCCGTTCCAGCGGGGAACGACGTGCGCGTGCAGGTGCTGGGCGATGCCCGCGCCCGCGGACTTCCCCAGGTTGAAGCCGATGTTCACGCCGTCGGGCGTCACCACCCCCCGGAGGCGCGCCGTCGCGTCGCGGAGGAGGCGCATCAGGCCGCCGTACTCCTCCTCCTCCAGCTCCGCGAGGTCCGACACGTGGCGCCGGGGAACGACGAGGAGATGTGACGCGGAGAAAGGATAGAGGTTCAGGCACACCAGCGCGTGCGCCTGCACCACCAGCACCAGCTTTTTCCGGTATTCGCTCGGCGGCGCGACCGCCATGTCACAAAAGACGCAGGCCCCCTGCTTGTCGCCGAGGATGTAATCCATCCTCCAGGGGGCCCACAGCCGCTCCGGCAAGAGCTACTCGCTCTGCCCGTGCTCGTCCTTCTCCTCGTCCTTCTTGTCGGACATGGCGGCGAGCTTGCTCCCGAGCTTCTGCTTGATGAGCTCCCCGATGGTCCCGCCCGCAGCGGCCTCCGCGGCGCTCGTCTTCTTCGACGGAGCCTTGCTCGCTCGCTGCGTGGGCTGCGGCTTGGTCTCGGCCGGCGCGTGCGCGACCGGGGCCACCGGCGGCGGTGTGCCCTTGCGCATCGAGAGGGTGATGCGTCGCTCCTGCGTATCGATGTTGGCGATCTCGGCGTCCACCTCGTCGCCGGGACGGAGGGCCTTCTCCTTGCCGTCCGCGTCGAGCGCGAGAACGAGGTCGTTCTGCGCGATGAGCCCCTCGATGCCGTCGCGCACGTGCACGAAGACGCCGTAGTCCACCACGCTGAGGACCTTGGTCTTGACCACCTTGCCGGGCGGAAGCTCGTTGAAGATGGTCGGCCAGGGGTCGTCCCACAGCTGCTTCACGCCGAGCGAGACCTTCTTCTCGTCGTGGTTGATGCTGAGGATGATGGCCTCGACGTCGTCGCCCTTCTTGTAGAGGTCCGAGGGGTTGTTGACCTTGGCCGTCCACGAGATGTCGCTCTTGTGGACCATGCCGTCGACGCCCTCTTCGATGCCGATGAAGACGCCGTAGTCGGTGATGCTCCGGACCTTGCCGGTGATCTTGGCGCCGGGCGTGTACTTCTCGGTGAAGAGCGTCCAGGGATCGGGCTCGAGCTGCTTCAGGCCCAGGCTGATGCGCTTGCTCTTGGCGTCGACCTCGAGCACCTGACACTCGATTTCCTGGCCCACCTCCAGCACCTTGCTGGGGTGCTTGACCTTCTTGGTCCAGGACATCTCGCTGACGTGGATGAGGCCCTCGACCCCGGGCTCGAGCTCGACGAAGGCGCCGTAGTCGGTGATCGACTGGACCTTGCCCTTGATCTTCTTGCCCGGCGGGTAGGCCTCCTCGGCGTGGCTCCAGGGGTCTTCCTGGGTCTGCTTGAGGCTGAGCGAGACGCGCTCGGTCTCCGGGTTGTACTTGAGGACGTGACCTCGTCGCCGACCTGGAAGATCTCCGACGGGTGGTTGACGCGACCCCAGCTCATGTCCGTGATGTGGAGCAGGCCGTCGATGCCGCCGAGATCGACGAAGGCGCCGTACTCGGTGATGTTCTTGATGACGCCCTTGACGACCTTGCCCTCTTCCAGGGTGAGCAGCGTCTTGGTCTTCTGCTCGTCGCGCTCCTTCTCCAGAAGGACGCGGCGACTGAGCACGATGTTGCCGCGCTTCTTGTTGAACTTGATGACCTTGAATTGGTAGGTCTGCCCGATGAGCTTGTCCAAGTTGCGGATCGGTCGGAGGTCGACCTGGGATCCGGGGAGGAAGGCCTTCACGCCGCCGCGAATGGTGACCGAGAGGCCGCCCTTCACCCGCTGGCTGATGGTCCCTTCGATGAGCTCGTCGCGCTCGCACGCGGCCGAGATCTCATCCCACACCTTCATCTTGTCTGCTTTCTCCTTGGAAAGCATGACCAGGCCGTCGTCGTTCTCGCGACTCTCGATGTAGACGTCGATCGAGTCGCCGGCCTTGACCGTGGTCTGGCCCTGCGCGTCGGCGAACTCCTGGAGGGCGATGATGCCCTCGCTCTTGCCGCCGATGTCGATGACGACGTTGTCGCGCTGCACGGCGACGACCGTGCCCTTGACGATCTCGCCCTCTTTGCCGAAGTCGCCGGCGTGGATGCTGGCTTCGAAGAGCGACGCGAAGGTATCGGCGGGGTTCGCGGCGGCGTCCGTTGTTTTGCCTGCGGGGCTCAGGGCAGTGGTGGCGGTCGACATGTGATTGGAGGAGTCCTAGACGGTCCGCGGTGCGTGGGAAGCCACGCGCTGGGGTGGAACCTGGCTCGGGATGCGGTGGGCGGACCAGCGTCCACGCGCCCCGGGCAGAGCGGAATAGCTTGCGCGCTCCCTCGTGTCAAAGGGGTATTCCCAGAGGAAACGTGCGCGTGAGGGGGGGCGGCGGGGTCACGGCGAGGGTTCGACGCCCAGCGGCGCCGAGCCGGCTTGCAAGAGGCCGTCGACCAGCGGGGGGGGCAGGGGGGCCGAGAGGACGACGCTCTTCGGCCGCCGCTCGACCCGCGCCCCGGCCAGCCAGGCCATCCAGCCGGCTTTGCCGCTGCGCGACACCGCGCCGACCAGCTCCTGCAGGGCGACCTCCGACAGGGCGGCGGAATCGTCGTCGTCGTAGGCCAGCGTCGCCCGCACCGAGCGGTCGGCGCCCGGCGGGAGGACGAAGGTCGCGGCGCGCAGATGCCTTCCGACGGAGGCCAGGCCGCCGAGGTCCTGCAAGGCCGGCACGCGCGTCACCAGCGACGGGCCGTCGAGGCGAACGATGGCCAGCGCCAGGGGGTCGAAGTCCATCGCCGGGCGATCGAAGGGGTGCGCAAAGGCATCGCGCGCGCGCACGCGGGCGTCGCCCTGGGCGATGACCCAGGTGCGTCCGGGGAGCTCGAAGAGCGAGGCGCCGACGGAATGGCCGTGCTCGTCGCGCTCGCGCACCAGCTCGCGCACCGGACCGGTGGGCCCCGGCCCCCAGAGGACCTGGCCCTCGTCGTCGGTGAGTCTGCCGGGGTCGATGTCCGTGCGCACCCCGAGGGCCACGAGGACGAGCTCGGGCGGATCGCCCGCGGCCCTCTCCGGGCGCATGCCCACCACCAGCTCTTCGGCGTCGCTCATGGCCTCGAGCGTCCGCGTCGGAGCGACGGCCTTGCTGCGCTCGCGTGCCAGCTGAAGAGCGCGCCGCAGGAGGGGGCCGTAGACGCGGTCCTCGCGGGCCGCCTTGGCGCGCACCACCACGAGGAGCTCCGGGACCGTGTCGAAGACGTCCTGCCAGTGCGGCTCGGCGGGGGCCTTGGCGACCGGGTGGACGACCGGCGGCGTAGCGCAGGCCAGGGGGGCCAGCGCCACCAGGCCCGAGAGCAGCCCCGCCGCGCGTCTCCTCAACGCCCGCGCGCCTCGGCGAGCGCGTGCACACGCTCGGCCATGCGCGCCACGGTCTCGTCGACCGTCATCTCCGAGCTATCGATGAGCGCCGCGTCGTCGGCCCGCCGCAGCGGCGCGACCGCGCGCGTGGTGTCGTTCTCGTCGCGGCGTCGAACGTCGGAGAGCGTCTCCTCGAAGGTGACGGCGGCGCCCCGGGCGGTGAGCTCGTCGAACCGACGACGCGCGCGCACCTCGGGCAGGGCGGTGAGGAAGAACTTCACCTCGGCGTCGGGGAAGACGACGGTGCCGACGTCGCGTCCTTCGAGCACCACGCCCCCGCCGCGACCGGCCTGGCGCTGCAGATCGAACAGCGCGTCGCGGACGGCCGGGTGCGCCGAGACGGTGCTCGCCCCCATCGCCATGTCCGGCGCGCGGATGGCGTCGCTCACGTCCTCGCCGTCGAGGCCCACGCGGACGCCGAGCTCCGCGTCGCGCTCGAAGGACAGGCCCTGGCGCGAGACGATGTCCCGCGCGAGTGCGCCCACGGCCTCTTCGTCGTCCCAGCCGACGCCGGCGCGCTTCGCGGCCAGGGCCACGGCGCGGTACATGGCGCCGGTGTCCACCAGGACGTATCCCAGCGCATCGGCCAGGCGGCGGGCGACGGTGCTCTTCCCGGCGCCGGCGGGGCCGTCGATGGCGACGATGGGGCGGGGACGCGGGAGGTCGGTCACGGGGGGGATCTACTCCACCTCGATCCGCGCGCCGAGCCCTCTCAGTGTCGCCACGAACTTGGGGTAGCTGGTGGCGATGCATCCTGCGTCCCGCACGCGAGAGGGCGCCCGACCGAGCAGGGCGAGGACGGCGGCGGTCATGGCGATGCGGTGGTCGCCGCGGCTGTCGACGTCGGCGGCTTCCAGCGCATCGTGGCGTCCTTCGACGTCGAGCCCGTCGGGCTTTTCCTCGCACCTCACCCCGAAGGCGCGGAGGACCACCGCCATGGTGGCGATGCGGTCGCTCTCCTTGTGGCGCAGCTCCTCGGCGTCGCGGATGCGCGTCGTCCCGGTGGCGCGGGCGGCCAGCGCGCAGGCGATGGGGATCTCGTCGATGGCGCGCGGCACCGTCTCGCCGCCGATGGTGATGGCGCGCATCGGCGCGCTCCACGCGTGAAGCTCGGCCACCGGCTCGCCGCTCCGCTCGCCCTGGGGCTCGATGGTCAACCCGGCCCCCATGTCGCGGGCGATCTCCAGGAGACCGGTGCGCGTGGGGTTCACGCCCACGCCGCGCGCAGTGACGCGCGATCCCGGCACCAGCTGCGCGGCGACGACGAGGAACGCCGCCGCCGACACGTCTCCGGGGATGTCGATGTCGAAGGCGGGCATCCGCCGGTCCCAGCCCGACGGGTCGATCTCGATGAGCGGTCCCACCGTGCGCAGCGGGCACCCCAGGGCGCCGAGCATCCGCTCGGTGTGGTCGCGCGACACGGTGGGCTCGCGAAAGCGCGTCACCCCGTGCGCGAGGAGGCCCGAGAGGAGGATGGCGCTCTTCACCTGGGCGCTGGAGACGGGGCTCACGTACTCCAGCGGGCCGAGGTCGCGTCCTTCCGGCAAGGGGCCCACCCGCAGCGGCGCGACGATGTCGTCCGCGCGCGTGGGGTGCCTGCGACCGTCGATGACCGCTCCGCGCAGACGCAGCGGGCCGGCGACGCGCATCATGGGACGGCGCGACAGCGTCTCGTCGCCCACCAGCGTGGCGCGGAAGCGGGAGGCCGAGAGCACCCCGCAGAGAAGGCGCATGGTCGTCCCCGAGTTGCCGCAGTCGAGATCCGCGCCCGGGTCGCGGAGCCCGGAGAGGCCCACGCCGTGCACGACGAGCTCGGCGGGGCCGCGCTCTTCGATGACGACGCCCATCGCGCGCATGGCGTTCGCCGTGGAGACGTTGTCCTCCCCGTGCGAGAAGCCGGTGATGTGGGTGTCGCCCTCGCAGATCGCGCCGAAGAGGAGGGCGCGATGCCCGATGCTCTTGTCCGAGGGGACGGGGACGCTACCGACCAGGGGCCCCGTGGCGGGGTGCACGACGAGGGTGGTCATGGGGCTCCGCGGAGGAGGCGTGGGGCGAGCGCCAGCAGGTGGCCGAGGGCCTGTTCATCGAGGGAGAACTTGCACTTCATGTCTTTGCCGTCCGTCGCGACATCGAGGTTTTGGAGCGAAAGGCCGCCGACCAGCGGCCCGAGGACCTTGAGCCAGCCGTCGAAGGTGTGCATCCCGTCGGCCGCGCTCGACGCTTGCTGGGCGTCGTCGTAGGAGAGCGTCGCGGCGACGTTCATCCCCGGTTTGCCGAAGTTGCCGATGATGCGGACGGCGTGCATCCCGGCGAGCCAGCGGAGGTGCGCCGGGGCGAGCGCGGCGGCGGCGACGGGCAGCGAGGTGAAGTCCGCGGCGAGCGCCAGGTCGGCGTCCGGCGTGGCCAGCGTCTCCTCGGCCCACGGCGGAATGGCGCGCTCGATCTTCTTGTCGCGCAGGCGCTCGAGCAGGCGGCGAACGCCGTCGGCCGTCCCGCCCACCACCGTCCTCGCCGAGAGGACGCAGACCATGGCCGGGCCGACGGTGTACGTGGTGCGACCGCCGTACGTGCCGACGACCACGGCGTCTCCGCCCCGAGCCGAGGCGGCGGCCGCGATCTTGGCCTGGTCGAAGCGCCCGCGCACCACCGCCGCGACGTCGGCGCCAGGGCTGGCGTAGACCCCGAGAACGACGCGGTCCACGTCGCGCTTCGCGTCGAACCCCGCGTCGGCTCCGAATGGGAGCAGCGCGTCGGTCAGCGCCGCGACCTCGCTCCCCACGCTGGCGCTGGCGAACATGGCGCGGGCGTCCAGGCGGGCGAAGAGAAACGCCGAGCCGGGGAGCAGCGCCAGGGGATCGGCGTCGAGATCGGGCCCGGCATCGGCCGGCGATTTCGCGCTAGGGCCCCCGCAGGCCACGGCGGCCGCCAGGGCCAGGATGACGAGCACGCGCTGCATCGCGGCGGAGGCTATCACCACTCGAGCACCCACAGGCTCGGTGCGCTCAGGGGGCCGGATAGGAGCCGAGCACCTTGAAGAAGCGGGTGATTCGCTTCATCTCCTCGAGCGCCGTGACCAGCGGCCGATCGGTCAGGTGCCCCACCAGGTCCACGTAAAAGAGATACTGCCAGGCCTGCCCCTCGACGGGATGACTCTGGATGTTGGACAGGCTGATGCCGCGCTCGGCGAACACGCGCAGCACGTCGAGGAGCGACCCGGGAGCCTCGTGAACGCTGAAGACCAGCGACGTCGCGTCGTCGCCGGTGCGGCCGGAGGGGCGGGTGCCGACCACCGCGTACCTCACGCGCTCGCCGCCGGCGTCGAGCACGTTGCGTCGTGCGATCTCCAGTCCGAACTGCGCGCCGAAGCCCTCGCCGGCGAGGGCCGCCGCGCCGTTTTCCTCGACTGCGAGCTGACAGGCCAGGAGTGGAGTCTTCGCGTCGAGCACCGACGGGGAAGGGCTCTGCTCGGCGAAGAAGCGCTGGCAGAGCGCGTGGTCGGCGGCGGTCGCGTAGACCTTCTCCACGTCGTCTGGATTGCCGGTCCGGTTCATGAGGTGAAGATCGAACGTCGCGTCGAGCACCTCGACCACGCGAAGATCACTGGCCATGAGCGCCAGGATGCTGCCCTGCACGGGCCCCTCGGCCGTGGTCTCGAACGGAACCACGGCGAACTCGGCGCGTTTTCGCGTCACTTCGTCGAGCGCCGCCGCCGCGGTGTCGGCCCCCCAGAGCGACGACGTCACCCCGAAGCGCCCGCGCGCTGCCGCATGTCCGGCGGCGCCGTCGGGTCCCACGTAGGCGACGCGCACGGGAAGCTCCAGCGAGAGGCACGCAGCGAAGATCTCCCGGAAGATGCTGCGCACCGCGTCCGGCGGCATGTCGCCGTTCGATCGCGCCACCAGCGCCCGGATGGCGGCGTGGTCGGTCAGCGGAACGGCGGGACCCTGGTCTCGGCGTGCCTCGCGCAGCTGGCGCGCCGTCCACGCGCGCTTGTCGAGCGCCGCGAGAAGCTGCGCATCGAGCCGGGCCAGCTCTTGCCGGAGCTCGTCGACCTCTCGCTGTCTCTCGGCCACGAAGCGAAACTTAACCCTCGCGCGGCGACCTGTCACATCGGGTAGGCTGGCCGCTCGTGCGCGTTCCCCGTGCTGCGCTCGAGCAGTTGCTCGCCAAGTACGCCCAGATGCTGGCGATGCGCATTGCCCACGCCTCGGGGGAGGAAGAGGGCGGCCAGGTGCGCCGCCGGATGGCCGAGCTTGCCGCGCGGTTCCCGGGGGCTCTTCGCGAGATGGACGAGCTCGAGCTGGCGGAAATCCGTCGTCGTATCGAGGTCGTGGAGGGTGTCCTTTACGAGCATCGTGAGGTGGAGGCGTGGATGGAGGCCATGGCTCTCTTTCACGCCATGGCCCGGGGCGCGCTCAGCGCCAAGCGCTGGCTGCGGGGGCGCAAGACCATCGACGCCGCGGTGGAGCGGGCGTTCGCCGAGGGCGTCCCGTGGCTGCCCTTTCCCGAGGACGCGAGGGCCTGGACAGGCCATCTGGCGCGCCTGGCCGCACCGCCGCGCGGGCGGGTGACCGATCTGGTCTTCGCGCGCGTGGCCGAGTCGCTGGGCACCACCGAGGCCGCGGCGCGCCGGCTGGTCTTTGGCGTGTCCCGGCGCGAACGCCAGGGAAACGGAACGCTACGCTGAGGAGGCGGGGGTGCTGCTGGTCGGCGTGGTGGGAGCCGCGGGGCTTGGCGCCGCGGCCTTCGTCTCGGTCTTGGCGGGGGCATCCTTCTTGGAGCCGCCGTCCGTGGCCGCCGGGGCCGCCGTCCCCGTCGTCTCGGTCGCGGAAGCTCCTTCCTTGGAGTCGGCTTTGTTGCTCGGCGGTTTGGGCGAGGAGTAAAGGTCGGAATACCATCCGCCTCCCTTGAGGATGAACCCGGTCCCGGCGCTGATGAGCCTGTGAGCGGAAGACTTGCCGCACGTGGGGCAGACCTCGACCGGCGACGCGGTGATGCGCTGGACTTCCTCCCACTCGCTTCCGCACGCGGTGCACGCGTACTCGTAGGTCGGCATGCCTCTAGACGTAGGTCCCGATTGGCACTTGGTCAAGTCGAGTGCCAGCGCGCCCTCCGCCTCTTCGAACGAGTTTCCGCAGTCTTGCCATGGCTTTTGCCCTTGTCCTGAACGCGCGAGGGGGGATACAGGTGAGGAGCGCTCGTGACGCTATGTGGAGTGACACTATGTCCGAGCCCGCAGGAGCCTGGGAGAGCGTGACATGAAGATCAAGAAGCTCGAGCTGGTCGGCTTCAAGTCGTTCGTCGACCGCACCGTCCTCCACTTCGACCACGACGTCCTCGGGATCGTGGGGCCGAACGGGTGCGGCAAATCCAACATCGTCGACGCCATCCGCTGGTGTATGGGCGAGCAGAGCGCCCGCCACTTGCGTGGCCGCTCGATGGAGGACGTCATCTTCGGGGGGAGCGACTCCCGGACGCCGCACGACTTCGCGGAGGTCACCCTGACCTTCGAGAACGACGACCCTCGCGACCTCCCGCTGGAGTACCGGGACTACGCCGAGCTGGCGGTCACGCGCCGCCTGCACCGGACCGGCGAGAGCGAGTACCTCATCAACAAGACGGCGGTCCGCCTTCGCGACGTGACCGACCTCTTCCTGGGGACCGGGGCCGGGACCAAGGCCTACTCCATCGTCGAGCAAGGAAAGATCGGTCTCATCGTCAGCGCGCGGCCGGAAGACCGACGCATGCTCATCGAGGAGGCGGCCGGCATCACCAAGTTCAAGAGCCGGAAGAAGCAGGCCGAGAAGAAGATGGAGCTGACGCAGCAGAACCTGCTGCGCATCGGCGACATCGTGGCCGAGATCGACCGCAACCTCGCCTCGCTCAAGCGCCAGGCCGCCAAGGCCGAGCGTTTCGTCCAGTACCGCAACGAGCTGGAAGACCTGCAGCTCCACGAGGCCTCGCACCGCTACCTGGAGCTGGTCGGCTGGGTGAAGCTCGAGGGCGGCGAAGCCGAGCGGCTGACGCGATCGAGCGATGAGGCGCGCACCGAGCTCTCGGCGCGGGAGGCGACCCTCGAGTCGGCGCGCCTCGAGGTCCACGCCGCCGAGCAGGCGCTGGAGACGGCCACCAGCGCGAGCTTTGCCGCGGACAACACCGTGCGCGCCGAGCAAGCCGCCATCGAGCGCGCCCGGGATCGCCTGACCGGCCTGAGGCAGCGCGAGCGTCAGGCGGAGAGCGAGATGCGCGAGATGGCGGAGCACGCGGCACGCCTGGCCGCGGAGCGCGACGCGGTGGCGCAGGGCAACACCACGCTGGCGGGAGAGGAGGCAACCCAGGCGGCGCGGATCGCGGTCGAGGACGCGACGCTGGCAGGCCTGGCGGGGGCGCACGGTCTGGCCGACACCCGCGCGGCCGAGCGGCGACTGGGCATCGCCCGCGCCGAGGCCGAGATCGCCCGCGCCGAGGCCAAGCTGGCGGGCTTCGAGCGCCGTCAGGGGGAGATGACGGCGCGGCTCGAGAAGGCGCGCCTGGAGAGCGAGTCGCTGGACCTGGCGCGCATCGAGCATGGCGCGCGGGCGCACGAGCTGGGGCGATCGATCGAGGATCTGCGGGCCGGTCGGGTGACGTCGGCGGCGGAGAAGGCGCGCCTCGAGACGCGCCTGGCCGAGCTGAAGGAGATCATTCGTGCCCAGGAGCGTGCGCTCGACGAGGCCAAGGGAGAGCTGTCCAAGAAGCGCTCGCGCTGGAGCGCGCTGGAGGAGATGCATACCCGCCTGGAAGGCGTGGGAGCGGGGACCAAGGCGCTGGTGGCCACGCGGGACGTGTGCCTCGCGGGGCTCGTCGCGGACCGTGTCGAGGCGCCCTCGGCGCTGACGCAGGCGCTGGCCGGGCTCCTGGGGACGCGCCTCCAGGACGTCGTGGTGCACGACGTCGAGCGCGGCGCGGCGCTGCTCGAGACGCTGGCCGAGCATCGGCGAGGGCGGGCCACCATCGTCCCGCTCCATCCGGCCTACGTCTCCGGGGGCCAGGCCATCCTTCCCGCCGACGACGGGGTGGTGGTGCGCCTGGCCGACGCACTGCGCTTCGCGCCCGAGGACGAGGCCCTGGTGCGCGCGCTGGTGGGCGACGCCATCGTGGTGCGCGATCGCGCGTGCGCGCGGCGCCTTCGCGACGCGGGGACGGCGACCACCCTGGTGACGCTCGACGGAACCGTGCTTCACGCCGACGGGCGCATCGCCGGAGGGCAGGGCGACGCGGTGGCGGCGGGGATGATCGACAGCAAGCGCGAAACGCGCGAACTGGCCGAGGGGATCGAGCAGCTGGATCTGGCCGTGACCCATCGCCTCCGCGCGCTCCAGGCTTCGCGCGCCGAGATCGGGCAGACCGGAACGGCCCTCGACCGGGCGCGCCACGAGGTGCACGAGAGCGATCTGGCGCTGGTCACCGCCGAGAAGGACCTGCAGAAGTCGGAGTCGCACCTCGAGAGCGTCGAGCGACGCCTGGGGGCGCTGGCCGATGGGCAGGCCGAGCTGGAGCGATCTATCGAAGAGGCGGCCCTCGAGCGGGACGAAGTGGCGAGGCTGCTGGACGATGCGCGGGCGCAGGTCGCGTGCGAGAAGGGCGAGCTACGCGAGGCCGAGGTCGCGCTGGTGGGGGCGCGCGACAAGCTGGACGCGCAGAGGCAGGTGGTGACGGCCTGCAAGGTGGCCATCGCCGGCACGCGCGAGAAGCTGGCGGCCGGGCGAGGCACCGAGGCGCGCCTGGCGCGGAGCGCGGACGAGCTCATCGAGCGCGCGCGCCGTCTCGAAGAGGAGATGCGGGTCAACGCGCGCGCGTTCGGGGAGACCGCCGCCCAGCTCCTGGCGCACCGCGAGGCCCTGGGGAGCGCTCTCGAGCAGGCGCGCGAGGTCGAGGATCTGCTAGCCCAGGTCCGCGGCGAGTTCGAGCGACTGCGCGGCGGGCTCCTGGAACGGGAGGGCGCGCTGAAGGAGCTGCGCTCGCGCGCCGTCTCTCTTCGCGACGAGCTGGCCGCCCGCGAGATGGCGCTCCGCGAGAAGCAGCTCGCGCTCGAGCATCTGCTCGGCGGCGTGCGCGACAAGTTCCGCGGCCTGCATTTGCCTCGGGTGGTGGGCGACTACCACATGCGTACGCCGCCCGACGAGGAGCTGCGCTCGCGGGTCGAGGAGCTGGCGCGCCTCCTCGAGCGCATGGGAAGCGTGAACCTCGACGCCATGCGCGAGCACGCGGAGGCCGAGGAGCGTTTCACCTTCTACACCACGCAGAGGGACGATCTGGAGAGGGCGCTGGCCGATCTGACGCGCGCCATCCAGCAGATGAACCGCGAGAGCCGCCGCCTCTTCGAGGAGACGTTCCAGCGGGTCAACGAGCGCTTCAGGGAGATCTTCCCGAGGATGTTCCGCGGCGGTCGCGCCGAGCTGCGTCTGACCCAGCCAGAGGACCTGCTGGAGACCGGGATCGACATCGTGGCGCAGCCTCCCGGCAAGAAGCTCTCGTCCATCGAGCTGATGAGCGGCGGAGAGAAGGCGCTCACCGCCGTGTCGCTCATCTTCGCCATCTTCCAGATCAAGCCGTCGCCGTTCTGCATCCTCGACGAGGTGGACGCCCCGCTCGACGAGGCCAACGTCGCTCGTTACAACGACATCATCCGGTCGATGACCGATCGCTCCCAGTTCATCCTCATCACGCACGTGAAGCGAACCATGCAGCTGGTCGACGTACTCTACGGCGTGACCATGCCGGAGGCAGGCGTCTCCAAGATCGTCAGCGTGAGGATCAACGACGCGGAGAGTCAGCGCAGCAGTCCGCCCGCGGAGGCCGCGGCGGCGGTGGCCTGAGCCCCGCGTCCGGGCTAAAGAACGCGCTACCGTGTCCGACGCCAAGCCCGACGCTTCCCCGCCTGCGAAGAAGAAGAAGAAGCAGAGCGCCGCGGCGATGCAGCGCGAGCTGCGCGATCTGTCCAAACCCTCGGCCGACACGCCCGAGAAGCCGCCCGCGGACTTCAAGAAGATCGCCGTTCGCGTAGGGGGAGTTCTCCTCCTGGTGTGGATCATCGCGCTCCTGCTCCTGCGCTGGAGCATCATCCCCGTCGTCGTCGCCGGCGTGCTCAGCGTGGCGGCGGTGGCCGGCAGCATCTGGCTGGTCCGCTACGTCAACAAGACGCGGAAGCTCGGCGCGCTCCTGCGGTCCGCGGGCGACACCGAAGAGGGCCGGCAGGAGGCGCTGAAGCGGCTGGAGACCGACTACAAGAAGGGGGACGTTCAGGCCTCGATCGCGCGGGCGCAACTGCAGATGCAGGACGATCCGCGTACGGCGCTCGCCACGCTGGAGTCCGTCGACCTCGCGAAGCAGCTCGGCCCGGTGGCCGATCAGGTGCGATGCACGCGGGCGACGATTCATCTCCAGCTGGGGGAGCTCCAGGAGGCGCGCGCGCTGGTCGACAAGCTGGAGCTCGGCAAGCAGCAGGACGTGAAGACCCGCGCGATGTTCGCCGCCGTCGCCGGCGAGGCCTGGGGCCGCACCGGTCAGGGCAAGAAAGGCCTCGAGCTACTCGAGGTGTTCAACCCGGAGGATCCGGAGCTCAGCGAGATGCGCGTGCAGATGTGGAGGGCGCGGGCCTTCGCCGCGGCAGGCGCCGGAGACATGAAGGCGGCAGGCCGCGCCCTGCGCAAGCTCGCGGAGATGAGCCCGCAGCTCCTCGGCATGTTCGTCGGCGCGCGGAGGGTGCACCCCATGCTGCAGCAGGAGGCCAAGCAGCTCCTCATGCGCAGCGGTGCGGCGCCGCGCAGGATGGTCCGACAGAAGATGTGAGGAGCCCGCTCGAACGCAGAGCGTTGTGTCGTTGCGGACGGATCACCCGGGGGGTAGTGCCCTCGCGATGTCGTTCAGGTCGGACGCGGCCGCGTAGAGCCAGAAGAACACGTAGACGACGATTCCGCGGGCCGGTTGCTGCACGCCGACGATCTGCTTGGCCTTCTGCACCTCGCCCGGCGTCACGATCCACAGCACGTAATAGTTGTAGAGCGGGATGAAGACTTGCCACCACGCGAGGGTGCCGCTCTTCGTGACCCCGTTGATCTCGCCCAGCATGCGCACCATGCTGATGATGGCGACGGCCGAGGCGGCGAGCATGAGGAGACCGGACACCCCGCTGCCGATGCTGGCAATGACCCCGGATTCCAGGCTCGACGCGAGGATGCTGGTGATCACCGAGACGATCACCGCGACCACCCACAGGAGGAGCGGCATCAGCATGGTCATGATCGCGTTGCGCACGCGCGGCTTGCTCGAGCCGGCCTGAAGGCCCAGGCCGGCGGCGGCGCCGGCAAAGCCCTGCTGGATCTGTCCCAGGACCGGGGCGCCGTAGGCAGGAGGAGCGCCGTAGCCAGGAGGGGCGTATTGCTGCGGCTGCTGTCCGTACTGGGGTGGCGGCTGTCCGTATTGCGGCGGCTGGGGCTGTCCGTACTGGGGCGGCTGCTGCCCGTACTGGGGCGGCGGCTGCCCGTACTGCGGCGGCTGTCCATACGCAGGCTGCTGGGGGGGCGGCTGTCCGTATTGCGGAGGCGGCTGCCCGTAGCCCGGCGGTTGCCCGTATTGCTGCGGTTGCGGCTGGCCATAGCCCGGCGGCGGCTGTCCGTACTGCGGCTGCGGCGGGGCGCCCGGCATCAGCTGCGTGCCCTGCAGCGGCTTCTGGCCTTGCTGCGGAATCTGACCTTGCTGGGGCTGACCCTGCTGGGGAAACGCCCCGGGCTGACCGGGATAAGGCGGTCCGCCGGGCGGGTAGCCGGGGGGCTGATTCATCGTCTTCTCCTATTCCGGACCGAGCGTAACCGAAACGAGACGCAGGCGAATGTGATTTCACGCTGAGCCGGCGTCACCCCAACGGTGGGCGTGCCCTGGCCGGCGAAGAGCCGCAGGCTCCGTCGGGTCCCACCATCGCAGGGACTGGACGGCTTCGACGCTCATCCCTGGCGAGGCCCTTCTACGGCCGCGGTGGCCCTCGCCAGAGGCTTCAGCGAGACCTCCGGCAGAAGCTCGGCGAAGCTCACCACCCAGGTGTCGGGCAGCTCCGACTCGATGAGCTTTCGCACGAACCGGCGGATGTCGGGCTGGGTGAGAATGACCGGCGGCTCCCCGTTCACGGAGGGAAGGCCGGACACGGCGCGGCGGATGGCGGCGAGCACGTCACGCGCGGCCTGCGGCGGCAGGGTGAGGAACGCCCCTGCCGGAGTGCGCGTGACCGCCCGCCTCACCGTGTCTTCGAGGAGCGGATCGAGCAGGACGACATCGAGCTGGCCCACGCCGGCGGTGAGTCGGAAGGTGATGGCGCGGCGCATCTGGCTCCTCGCGTACTCGGCGAGGTTCAGCGGGTCCTTCTCGGTCACGGCGACCGCCGACAGCGACTCCAGGATGCCGCGCAGATCACGAACGCCGACGCGCTCTTCCACGAGGCGGCGCAGGATGTCCGTCAGCAGCACCAGGCTCACCGGCTTGGGCACCACGTTGCGCACGGTGGCCGGCGCGAACTGCTCCAGCTCGTCGAGCAGGCGCTGCACCTCGGCCAGACCGAGGAAGTCCGCGGCGCGCGCCCGAAGCAGGTCGAGCGTGCGCTCGCGAATCCAGGGCACCACGTCGTCGTCCGCCACGCCGGCGGGCACCACCAGGAGCTTGGCCGGCACCTCGTGCAAGGAGAGGACCACCAGGCGCGTCCCCAGATCGTTCCTCCCGCGCACCCGGGGTGGCGGCAGCGGGACGCCGAGCTCCGCGAAGAGCTGCTCGCGCAGGGCGAGGACGGTGGGACGCAGGCCGTCCGGCTCGCGATCGAGCAGCGGCTCCAGGTCCGCGCTCACCTCGACGCTCCACGGCACGACGCGCGGGACGAACGACGGCTCGCGCACGCTCCCTGTCGCTCTGGCGCGCGCGCGCTCGGTCGGCTCCGTCGCGGCGCGCTGCTCCTCGACGCTCTTGGCCCGTGCCCGGGCGCGACCCACCAGCAGGAGCGCGCCGCCCATGACCAGAAACGGCACCGTCGGGAGGCCGGGCACCGCCCCCAGCAGCAGCACGAACACGCCCGCCACCTGGAGCGCCCTCGGGACGCCCAGGAGCTGCCGCAAGAGCTCCTCGCCGAGGGGCGTCTCCGCCTCCTCGCTGGCCACGCGCGTCACCAGCACGCCAGCCGCCGTCGAGAGCACCAGCGCCGGGATCTGCGTCACCAGGCCGTCGCCGATGGTGAGCAGGCCGTAGCGCTTCAGCGCCTCGACCGCCGGCATCCCTTTCATGGCCACGCCGATGGCCAGCCCTCCCAGCAGGTTCACGATGACGATGATGAGCGACGCGATGACGTCGCCCTTCACGAACTTCATCGCGCCGTCCATCGCGCCGTAGAACTGACTCTCGCGCTGCAAGAGCCTCCTCCGCCGTCGCGCCTCGTTGCCGTCGATGGTCCCGCCGCGGAGCTCGGCGTCGATGGCCATCTGTTTGCCCGGCATGGCGTCGAGGGCGAACCGTGCGCCGACCTCGGCCACCCGCTCGGAGCCCTTGGCGATGACGATGAACTGGATGATGGTGAGGACGAGAAAGACCACGCCCCCCACCACGTAGTTGCCGCGCACGACGAAGGTGCCGAAGGCGCGTATGACCTGGCCGGCGTTGGCCTGCAGCAAGATGAGGCGCGTCGAGGCGACGTTGAGCGAGAGCCGGAATAGGGTGGTAAGGAGGAGCAGCGTCGGGAAGGTCGCGATGCCGATGGCGTCGGGGACGTAAAGAACGACCAGCAGGATGGCGACGGCGGCCGAGAGGTTGGCCGCCAAGAGGAGGTCCAACGTCCAGGTCGGTAGGGGGACGATCATCAACCCGACGACGAGGATGACCAGCGCCGCGAGGGCGATGTCCGCCGCGCCGAAGCTGCGGCGAGCGCGGCGGGAGACGCCGCCCGGAAGGAGCGCGAAGGGGCGAGCCACGGCGAAAAGCTACATCACGCGCTGGCGTGGGATGGGCGCGAAAGAAGCGAACCAGGACCCCTGGGGAGGACGCTATACTGGGGAAAGGGATCCCCCACGATGCCTTCGAGTGACAATCGCGGACCCCGACCTCTAGCGCGCGCTGCGCATCCACGTGCCAGCGGTCGTCGCACCGCGGACGGAGAGCTTGCCGTGGCTCCCCTGCATCGCGCCGCGTACGGGCTGACGGACCTCGGCCGAAAGCGCCAGACCAACGAGGACGCCCTCTTCCTCGACGACGAGCTGGGCCTCTACATCGTGGCCGACGGCATGGGCGGGCACGCCGCCGGCGAGGTGGCGAGTCGCGAGGCGGTCGACACGCTCTACGGCATGGTCAAGCGTGGCATCGGCGACCTGCACGAGCTGGTCGATCCGCTGTCGCCCGACCACGCGCGCGCGGCGTGCCGGCTCATGGAAAGCGCGGTCCAAGCGGCGACCTACTTCGTCTTTTCCATCGCCGAGATCGACCGCGAGAAGAGCGGGATGGGCACGACCATCAGCGCGCTCTTGGTCCTCGGGGATTACGCGGTGACCGCACAGGTGGGCGACAGCCGCATCTACAAGGTCGTTGCGTCGGGCGTCGAGCAGCTCACCGAGGACCACACCCTCATCGCCTGGCAGCTGAAACAAGGGCTCATCACGCCGCAGGAGGCCGCCCACTCGCCGCACAAGAACGTCATCACGCGCGCGGTGGGGAACAGGGAGTACGTGCAGGTCGACACGCGCTGCATCCCGCTGCTGCCGGCCACGCGGTTTCTTCTCTGCAGCGACGGCCTCCACGGGTACCTGGAGGACGACGACATTCCCCCCGTCGTCGAGATGGGCGGAAACTCGGCGGTGACGCGGTTCATCGATCTGGCGAACGAGCGCGGGGGGAAGGACAACATCACCGCCATCCTGGTGGAGATCGACTAAGGCTCCGGCGCCGTTCGAGGCCGCACGCCCGTCGACTGGAAGTTGACCCCCCGGCAAAGCACCTGGTATCGGGTGGCTAGAATCCCATGAAGAACGAGCGCATCGGGGTGCTGATGGGGGGATGGAGCGCGGAGCGCGAGGTTTCGTTGCGCACCGGCGAAGGCGTCGCCGCCGCCCTGGAGTCGCGCGGGTACGACGTGGTGCGCATGACGTGGGAAGGGCAGGGACCGGGCCTCGACGAGCGCCTGCGCTCGGCGCGCGTGGACCGGGTCTTTCTCGCGCTGCACGGCCGCGGCGGCGAGGACGGCTGCGTCCAGGGCCTCCTCGAGCTGATGGGCATCCCCTACACGGGGAGCGGCGTGCTGGCGAGCGCCCTGGCGATGGACAAGCTCAAGGCCAAGGAGATGTTCCGTCTGCACAACGTGCCGACCCCTCCCTATTACGTGGCCACGCGTGCCGACCTCGACGATCTCGAGGAGGTGCACGGGAGCTTCGGCTTCCCGGCCATCGTCAAGCCTCGAAGGGAGGGCTCGTCGGTGGGCCTGGCCAAGGTCGCCAACCTGGCCGAGCTGGCTCAGGCCATCGAACGCGCGCTGACCTTCGACGGTCACGCGCTCGTCGAGCGCTTCGTGAAGGCCACGGAGGTCCACGTCGGCATCCTCGACGGCCGCGTGCTCGGTGCCATCGAGGTCGTTCCCAAGAGCGGTCTCTTCGACTATCGCGCGAAATACACGGCCGGGATGACCGAGTTCATCTTGCCGCCTCGCCTGGCCGCCACGCGCTTGCGCGGCGTGATGAACCTCGCCGAGCGTGCGGCGCGCGCCCTGGGCTGCACCGGCGCTTGCCGCGTGGACTTGCTGGTGACCGAGGGCGAGAACGAGTACGTGCTCGAGGTCAACACCCTGCCGGGAATGACCGCCACCTCGCTGCTGCCGAAGATCGCCGCCTTCGCCGGCATCGACTACCCGTCGCTGTGCGAAGCCATCCTCCAGGGCGCGCACCTCCAGGCGGGCCTGCCGGGAGACGAGGAGCGCGCCGTCGCGTCGCAGCGCCGGGCGCCCCAGCGCTCCGAGGTGACCATGATGAACGGCGACGAGGAATCGGCGCCTGTCACGCGACGCGCCGCCGGGTGAAGAGCCGCCACGAGCCTGCGCGGCGGGCGGTTACTTGGCACCGCCCGAGGGGGAGGATGCCGGCGCGGAGGCCGTCGTCGGGGTCGGGTGAACGAGAACCGACGTCCTGAAATGATCGGGGAGATAGGCGTCGAGCTTGCCCACCATCCAGGCGATGGCCAGGGCGGCGAGGATGAAGATGAGGACATACAGGCGCCACGGGGTCCTTCTCTCGGCGAACGGATCCTTGAGAGAGCGTGAGGCGCCCGCCGGGAGCCTGGCCACCCCGGTCAGGGCCGCCCCGAACGGCACGTTGATGAAGGCGCGCGCGTTCACCGCCCAGCCGTTCGCGTCGAGCAGGGGACCGATGTTGCGCTGGCGTAGCTTCAGCCAGGCGATGAGCATCGACGGTCCGGAGACGGCCAGCAGCAGCACCGCCAGTCCGAGCGGCATCCACATGCCGAGCCCGAGGAACGTGGCGAGGATGCTGGAGAAGAAGGTCGCGATGCCACCCACCGCCACGCCGATGGCCGCGACGGTGCCGACGTCGATGCCCTTTCTCGCCGCGGGCGCAGCGGGCAGCGCGGGCGCCGCCGGCTCTGCCGCCACCGCATCCTTGGGCGCTCCGTCCGGCTTTTTCTCGTCGGCGGCGGCGGTCGCCGCGGCCGCGCTCTCGATGGTCTTGGCGCTGTCCTCGTTGGCGGACGTGGCGCGCTTGGTGACGTGTTCTTCGACGAGACGGATGAACCGCTTGTACGGCGTCCAGAAGGCCTGGCGCACGCTGATGGGGTTGTCGACCAGCTGGGTGATGGTGGCGTCCCAGTCGTCGCCTT
>Ga0302314_10002133_pt1 | contig 36948 bp, 31 predicted proteins | sample III_Palsa_N2_3_FD_200533 | JGI IMG/M metagenome (GOLD analysis project Ga0302314, IMG submission 200533) | Peat permafrost microbial communities from Stordalen Mire near Abisko, Sweden - III_Palsa_N2_3 | ecosystem: Environmental > Terrestrial > Soil > Palsa > Peat permafrost | place: Sweden...
GCTGGGTTGCACGGCACCAATCCCTCAGGATTTCCCCATATAAACGAAGCGCAGCGCAAACAGCAGCGCCAGCAGATAGAGCATCCAGTCCTTGCGGCTGAAGCGGCCGCTGCATATCTGCAGCAGCGCAAACGAGACCATGCCGAAGCTGAGGCCGGTCGCGATGGAATACGTCAGCGGAATCGTGACCAGCGTAAGGAAGGCCGGGATGGCAATAAGCGGATCGGTCCATTCGATCTCCTTCACCGCGCCCAGCATGAGCGCGCCGACGAGGATAAGCGCGGGCGAGGTCGCCGCCGCGGGTATGGCCCCCACCAGCGGCGCGATGAAGAGCGCGATCAGGAACAGGAAGCCGGTGACGATGGCCGTCACACCGCTGCGTCCGCCGGCGGCCACACCGGCGCTGGACTCGATGTAGCTGGTCACCGTACTGGTTCCCGCGAACGAACCGGCGATGGTGGCCGTGGCGTCCGCGAAAAAGATGCGGTTCAGCCGCGGTATGCGGTGCGATTCGTCCATCAGGTTCGCCTTCTTCGCCACGGCGACGAGCGTGCCGATGTTGTCAAAGAGGTCGACGAAGAGGAAGACGAAGACGATCTCAAACAGGCCGATGTGCAGCGCGCCGCGTATGTCCAGTTTGAACGCCGTCGCCGTGATGTCTGCCAGCCGGTAGTGCTGCGGCTGCCACTTTACCTGGTGGAAGATGTAGCCGGTCAGCGTTGTGCCCAGCACGCCGATCAGCATGGACGCGCGCACGCGAAAGACCTGCAGTACCGCGATCAGCAGCAGGCCGAAGAGCGCCAGCGCCGTGCCGGGAGCGCGGAGATTGCCCAGCCCCACCACCGTGGCCGGATCGGCGACGATGATGCCGGCGTTCCGCAGTCCGATGAACGCGATGAACAGCCCGATGCCGCCCGCTACTGCCGCATGCAGCTCCACCGGAATGGCATGGACTAATCGTTGGCGAATACCGCCGATGGTGAGCAGAAGGAAGATCACGCCGCTCAGGAAGACCGCGCCCAGAGCCGTCTGCCACGGCACGCCCATCTTGAGCACCACGGTATAGGTGAAATACGCGTTCAGCCCCATGCCCGGCGCCAGCGCGATGGGATACTTCGCCACCGCGCCCATCAGCATGCAACCCAGTGCAGCAGAAAGGCACGTGGCCGCCGTGACCGCCGCAATCGGCATACCGGTCTCATGCAGAATGGCCGGATTCACGAAGATGATGTATGCCATGGTGATGAACGTGGTCATCCCGGCGAGCGTCTCCGTCCGCCAGGTGGTGCCGAGGGCGGCGAACTCAAAGTAGTGCTCTAAACGCTGGCGAAAACTGGAAAAAGCTCCGCCGTGGGCAGTCACATTCGATGTGCTCATAGGGTTAGTGGTATACAGATGCAGTGAATATGGCTAGTTTACACAGGTGTGCCTATGAAACCGTCTATGAAAATTACTGCCGAAGAGATTAAAGAGATCCTCCACCTCACGCCGCACCCCACGGAGGGCGGCTGGTTCGTGCGCACGTATGAATCGCACGCAACGATCGGGCAGCGTGCGCTCGACCTGCGCTACCCCGGCCCGCGCCACACGGGGACAGCGATCTACTACCTGCTGGAGCCCGGCACCTTCTCGGAGATGCACCGGCTCCGCTCCGACGAGATCTTTCACTTCTACCTGGGCGACCCGGTGGAGATGCTGCAGCTCATTCCCCCGCATAAGGAACTGCCCGACGAGCTCGACCCGGGCGCGTCCGAGCGCATCGTGATCGGCAGCGATCTCGCCGCCGGCCAGCGGCCGCAGGTGCTGGCACCCTACGACGTCTGGCAGGGTTCGCGGCTGGTGCCGGGAGGCAGCTTTGCGCTGCTCGGCTGTACCGTCTCGCCGGGCTTCGAGTTTGAGGATTATGAGACGGGTGATCGCGACACGCTCATCGCGCAGTGGCCGGAGCATGAGGCACTGATTCGTGCATTGACGAGGGGGAAGTACGAGGGGTTAGGGGCTAGAGGTTAGGGATTAGAAGAGCAGATGCACAAACTCCACGACATTGGCCGTGGTGTTTGTTCTTAACTAACCCCTAGCCCCTAATCCCTGGCCCCTATTTGGCGAACATCTGCGAAATATCCGCGAAGGCCTTGAACTCCAGCGGATTCCCTGCCGGATCGTAGAAGAACATTGTGGACTGCTCACCCACCTCGCCTTTGAACCGGGTGTACGGCTCAATGACGAACTCGATCTTCTGGGCGCGCAACTTCGCCGCCAGCGCATTCCACTCTTCTACAGACAACACCACGCCAAAGTGCGGCACCGGCACATCGTGCCCGTCGACTGCATTGCGGATGATGTTCTGCTTCTCGCCTTTTTTGAGATGCGTGACCACCTGGTGGCCGAAAAAATTGAAATCAATCCATGTGTCCGAACTGCGGCCCTCCGCGCAGCCCAGCACGGTGCCGTAAAAATGCCGTGCCGCGTCGAGGTCGTCAACCGGGAATGCCAGATGAAATGGAGAGAGTGCCATACAAACCTCGCAATCTGCGGATGCAGTAAAGCCATCATAAACAAATTGCGAGGCACGGTGACAGACTAGCGCCCGCTGAAGCCGCGGTAATACGCGCGGGTATAGGCGTTGCGATAGTACTGCTGATACGCCCCAAACGGGCCGACCGACGGATCGTAGCCAGGAGTGCCGCGGAACTTGCCGTCATGCTGCGGCGCGTAGCGGCGGCCCTGAGCGGCATCGCGGCGGCCGTCGTCAAAGCCATCGCGATGGCCGTTGGCTTCCGCCAGATCGATCAGTGCGCGCGGCCCGTTCCACTCCGCGGGCGGCGGTGGAGGCGGCGCGTAGGCATACTGCGGGTGTCCGCAACCGGCGGTGAAAGCAAGGCCTGCGCCAAGACCGGCAAAGAGCAGTACGCGGGAAATAGTATTTGAGAGAGTCGACATGATTGGAGCCTCCAAACCACTTGGATGCTCAAACGCTGCACGGCACAAAAGGTTGCGCTGCCATTCACCGTAAATTGCCGGCGAAACGGCTATGCCTAAGCCTGCGCCGGACGTTCCTTCGGCAGCCGGATATGAAACTCGGTACGGCCCGGCACGGAGGTGAAACTGATGTGCCCGGCATACTGCTGCGCCACGATGCGGTGCGCAATGTCCAGCCCGAGACCGGTACCAACGCCCACTTCTTTCGTCGTATAGAACGGCTCAAAGATGTGCGCCTGGCACTCCTGCGGAATTCCCGTACCGTTATCGGAGATGCTGACGCAGACCTCTGCACCCTCCTCCCATGTGCGGATAAATATTTTGCCATGCGGCGGCAGAGCGTCGGCGGCGTTGTCCAGCAGGTTCGTCCACACCTGGTTCAGCCCCGTGCCGGCGGTGCGGATGGGCGGCAGGTCCGCGGCGAAGTCCTTCTCCACGTCAATCTCCTTCTCGCGCAGCTTATGGCCGAGGATGACGAGCGTGGAGTGCAGGCTCTCATTCACATCCACGCTCTGCGCCTGCCCCTTGCCCTCGTACGCGTAGCTCTTCACGGCGTGCACCAGTTCGGTCACGCGGCCGATGCTCTCTTCGATCGTGCCCACGAGCTGCACGCTGGATACCAGCGCTTCGAGCCAGTTCAGCACATCGGAGAATGCGTCGCCTTCGAACTGGCTGCGCGCGCAGCCGAGCTGCGTCGCATTCAACCCGATGCCGACCAGCGCCGGCGCGAGCTTCCACGGGTTCGCAATCTTGTTCTCTTCCAGCCACGCCTCCAGCGCGCTCTCGGCATCGGACTGGTCGAGCGAGTTCATGTGCACGGGCATGCGGTTCGCCAGCGCCTGCTCCTGCAACTCCAGCAGACACTGCTTCTGCGCGGGCTTGCTCTCATGCCGGCTCAGGCTCAGGCTGATCTCCTGCAGGCGCACGAGGTTCTCCCGCAACTGCTTCGCGGCACGCTGCGCGGCAGCGCCGGGATTGTTCAACTCATGCATCAGGCCGGCTGCCAATGTGCCCAGCGACGCGAGCTTGTCCTGCTGGATGCTGAACTCACGCAGCTTCTGCGAGCGCCACGCCATTGCCTCCAGTATCTTCCCGCGCACCTCCGGGCACTCCATCATCAATCCCCAGAAGCCGCTCTCCGGCAGCTTCAGCATGCGGGTAGGCTCAGTCGTCTCGTAGCTGGCGGGGTTCGGCGTATTGGAGAGAATCGGCAGTTCGCCAAAGGATGTATAGCCGCCGGGCACGCGCGCAAGCGTTATCTCGCGGCCGTCTGCCTGCTTTTGAAAGATGCGCGTGCCGCCTTCGAAGAGGATCCAGTACGCGTGGTCGGTATCATCCTGTTTGGCGATCAGTGTCCCGGTCGGCACATGCAGCAGTTCTGCCTCGGCGAAACAGTGCAGTTGCTCCTCACGCAGCGCAGCGAACGCCGGAATGCGTTGCAACTCCGCCAGCAGCTCCGCCGGCTTCGCGAAGAGGGCGGCCTTGTCTGCGTTACCTGCACCGGGTTGGTTTGCGTTTGCCATGCCTATGTTCTTTTACAACTCCGCCAGATACTGATGCACGAACTGAATTGCGATGGAACCTTCCCCGACAGCAGAGGCGCAGCGTTTTACGGACCCGTGGCGCACGTCGCCGATGGCAAAGATGCCAGGCAGGCTCGTCTCCTGCAGATACGGCTCGCGCTTCGGCTTCCACGCCGCCGGCAGCTTGCCGCCGGTCTTCAGGTCGGGCCCGGTCAGCACAAAGCCCTTCTCGTCGCGCAACACATCCTCTGGCAGCCAGTCGGTCTTGGGCGCTGCGCCGATGAAGATAAAGAGCGACTCCGTCTTGCGCTGCTCCTCGCCTTGCGGCGTCTTCAGCCGGATGGATTCGAGATGCGTATCGCCGATCATTTCGATGACCTCAGTCCCTGTTTCGACTTGAATGTTCGGCGTCGCGCGAATCTGGTCGATGAGGTACTTCGACATGCTCTTCTCCAGGCCCTCGCCGCGCACCAGCATGTGCACATGCTGCGCGTAGCGGGAGAAGTGCATCGCCGCCTGCCCGGCCGAGTTCGCGCCACCCACGATGTAAACATCTTCGTCCTTGCATGAGATCGCCTCGGTCAGCGCAGCACCATAGTAGACGCCCGCGCCGCTCAGCTTCTCCGCGCCGGGAATGTTCAGCTTCACGTACGAGACGCCGGTGGCGATCAGGCAGGCGTGGCAGCTCAACTCGCGGCCGTCCGCCATGGTAACGATGTGGTAGTTGTTGTCCGCCCGCAGGCCGGTGGCGCGTTGCGTCATAAACTCCGCGCCCAGCCGCTGCGCCTGCAGATACGCACGCTTGGCCAGCTCCTCGCCGCTCAGACCTGCCGGAAAACCCAGATAGTTCTCGATCTTGGAGCTGCTGCCCGCCTGCCCGCCGGGAGCGTCCGCCTCGATGAGCAGCGTCTTCAAGCCCTCGGACGCGCCGTAGACGCCGGCAGCCAGTCCGCTGGGCCCAGCGCCGATCACGATGGCGTCGTAAAAATCCAGCTGCGCCAAGACGCGCATGCCGATCTTCGCAGCCAGCTCCGTTGTCTCCGGCTGCACCAGCGCCGTGTTGTCGCTGAAGACCACCACCGGCAGCTTGCTGTCGCTGCAGCCAACCTGCGCCAGCAGATCGCAGGCCTCTTTTTTTGACTCCGCGCTCGCCTCCGGATTGATCCACTTGTACTCGATGCGATTGCGCGCCAGAAAATCGCGGACGGCATGGTCCTGCTGCGACCAGCGCACGCCAATCACCCGCACGCCGTCAAACGGCGCTTCAAACCCAACGCGCCACGACTCCAGCAGATCATCCAGCACGGGATAGAGCTTCTCCTCCGGCGGGTCCCACGGCTTGTTCAGGTAGTAGTGGATCTTGGCGGAGTTGATCGCGTGGATCGCTGCATCCGTATCGGCGTAGGCGGTGAGCAGAACGCGCTTGGCGTCGGGAAATATTTTAATCGCCCGCTCCAGCAGGTCCACGCCCGTCATTCCGGGCATGCGCTGGTCGCTCAGGATGAGTGCGACCGACTCCTTGCGCTCATCCAACTGCGCGCAGATGTCCAGCGCGGCCTGTCCGGAGGCGGCGCGCAGGATGCGATACTCCTGCCCGTACTGGCGGCGCAGGTCCTGCACCACAGCTTCCAGTACGCTTACATCGTCATCTACCGCGAGCAGAACGGGCTTGGCCATAAGAGCTTTCAGTGTAGCGGAGACGCGAAGCTCCGCCCAAATGTAGGATTCTCGTCCCCTGCCGGAGGATTCTTTAGCTTCTTTAGCTGCTTTTCCCTACTGCCGGCGGCGAAACCACTGGGAATTCGGCCTCCGGGAAAGTTAGACTGTCTCTGGTTGTCCGATCTGGCCTGCGGAGGCCTATGTTGAACAAGATCATTCTCGCTGACAACCAGACCATCTTTCGCGCCGGGGCGGAGCGTGTGCTCACCCTGGAAGAAGACTGCCGCATCGTCTCGCTGTGCAATACCGCCGAGCGCCTGCTGCATGCGGTGGAGCACTTTCCCGGCTGCGTCGTGCTCTTCGCCTCCGCCATGCTGGCCGAGGCCGGTGACGCCGTGCTCGACAATGTGACCGGGCGCGCCACCGCCGCAGGCAGCCATACCATCCTTATCGCGGAGAACGACGAGACCATACCGCAGGAGATGTTGCTGAAGGTGGACGGCGCCATCTCGCGCAACATCAGCGGGCCGGACCTGGTGGATTGCGTGCGCCGCGTGGCGCGCGGCCAGCGCAGCATCATCCGCTCCGGCGGCGATGCCGCGCAGCTGATGGACTCCGTAGGCGCCCGCGTGCGCGACCGGCTTACGCCGAAGGAGCTGCAGATCGTGGCGCTGGTGGTGCAGGGCTGCAAGAACAAGGAGATCGCCGCGCAGCTGGACACCAAGGAGCAGGTGATCAAGAACTACCTGCGCAGCATCTATGACAAGACCGGCGTCTCCGACCGGCTGGAGCTTGCGCTCTTCACCATCCACCACCGCATCCTCGCCGAAGCCGCGGCCCGTGCCGGCGATCTCATCCAGCAGAAAAAGAGCGCATAGCCGTTACTCCGGCGGCAGGCCGGAGCCGAGCAGCGCGTTGATGATCTTCAGCAGCTCATCCGGGTTAACCGGCTTCTCCAGATACAGGTCCGCGGACGGCTCCGCCGCGCGAAATGCCTCCGAGACAAAGCCGGAGACCACCACCACCGGCGTGCTGGCGTGTGATTTCGCCGCCTGCACAATGGCGCGGCCGCTCTCTTCGCCCAGCCGCCAGTCCGTCACCACGGCATCAAAGACCGCGGCGTCCAGGTGCGCGATCGCCTCATCGGCCGAGCAGGCAGGCGTCGCGGTGTGGCCCGCTCGCTCCAGGATCGAGCACTTCAGGCGCACCGCAACTTCCTCATCGTCCACGCACAGAATTCTCGCCACTGGGCCCTCTCCACCGGAAGCTCATACGCTCCGGTGTGCGACAGATTCTCCTAAAAGCGTACCGCAGTGTCAATCCCATAACCACAAATCGTTTGCGAAGCGGCTAGAATCTCTCTCGTGACGGGCAACAGAAACCACTTCGAGTTCGAACACAGTCTCGCCTTTGACCCGGCGGCAGACGAAGCTGCGCTGGCAGCCATCCCCGCGCGCGCGGGCGTCTTTGGGCTTTATGGCGAGCGGAAGGATGCCGAGCCTTACCTGACGCGCTGTGCCAACCTGCAGCGCCGCATACGGCGCATGTTGCAGCCTCCAGTGGGCGCGACGAAGCGTTTAAATCTCCGCGAAAAGGTCGCCCGCATCGAGTACACCGTCACCGGCTCGGAGTTTGAGGCGCTGCTCACGCTCTATCATGCGACCACAGCCCACTTCGGCCACGAGGATGCCCGCCGCCGCATGCGTCTGCATACGCCGTTCTTCGTGCGCTTCATGATGGAGAACGCCTACCCCCGCGCCTACGTCACCAACCGGCTCTCGCGGCGCGCGCTGGATTCTTTTTTCGGACCCTATCCCTCGCGTCTCGCCGCGGACCGTGCGTTGAATGAAGTGCTCAACATCTTCAAGCTGCGCCGCTGCGTGGAAGAGCTCGCACCCGACCCGTCGCATCCCGGCTGCGTCTACTCGGAGATGAAGATGTGCCTCGCCCCGTGCTTCAAAGGCTGCAGCGACGAGCGGTACGCCGAAGAGGCGCACGCCGTGCTCGATTTCTTCCGCACCCGCGGCGAGTCCATGCTGGCGAAGCTCGCTATCGAGCGCGATGCGGCCTCGGCGGCGATGGAGTTTGAGCAGGCCGCTGCGCTGCACACGCAGATGGTGAAGGTTAAAGCCGCGGCGCAGTGCTCGGACGAGATTGTGCGCCCACTCAGCCAGTTGGACGCTGTGGTTCTTCAGCCAGCCGCGGACTCCGGCGATACCGTCAAAGAAGTTGCCATCTTCACCATCAACCACGGCTGTATCGAACCAAGCAGGCCCGCGCTCTTCTCCACCCTCGGCATGCGGCACGCGAATGAAAACTCCGGCTCGACCTCGCTCTTCGCGCAGCCGCACATGCTGGCCGCCGTTCCACTCGATGCAGCCGGAGAACCTGCACTCGACACGCCAATCGAGACGACGGAAGAACGGCTGAAGCGCACTTTGCTGCAGCTGATGCCGCCATCTACAGGAGAAAAGCCGTCCGAAATCCAGATGGCCGGCTTGAGCGACCATCTCTCGCTGCTGCGCCGCTGGTACTACCGGCCGGCGAAGCAGCGCGTGGGCGAGATATTCTTCAGGAACGGGGATTTTCCCGTGCGGCGGATGTTGCGAGGCATCTCACGCGTTGTGGTGGGGGCCACTGCAAACGAAGAGACGGCCGCGAACTGAGGCTCCGCTAAAAGTTACAATGATGGAAAGACTTCAGGAGCGATCTTCCATGCCGTTCTCATCCACCGATCCCGTCCTGCAGTCTGACAGCACGCGCGCGGTCCAATGGGCCCGGATCGATCTCCTGCTGCTGCTTCTGCTGACTCTCTGCTGCGGAATCGTTACATACAAGGACATCCACCTTTCCTATACGCCGGTAGAAGATGCGGCGATGCTGCTTCGTTATTCTCTCCATCTGGCGCAGGGGCACGGTATCCGCTGGAACATCCAGGACCCTCCGGTGGATGGCGCGACGGATTTTCTCTACATGGTGATGACGGCAGCGCTGGCGCGGGGAGCGCACATCGGCGTAATCGCCGCGAGCCGGGTGCTGAATGTTTCGGCTTACTTCCTGAGCGTTCTTCTGGTCTATGGCGGCTCGCGCCGGGCGTTCGGCAGTCCACGCTGGCTGAGCTTCGCCGCCGCCTTCTACCTGGTGGGAGGGCCGGCGGTGAAGATGGCGAGTGCCTGTTTTGGGGCGCCGGTCTTTGGGTGCGCCGCGCTGATCTGCTGGTACTTTGCCACACGTTACATGGAGGGCGAACGGAACTGGTTGGTAGCGGTGAGCTTCGGCCTTACCGGACTGGTAACAGGGCTGGTGCGGCCGGAGGGTGTATTTCTCGCCGGCTTCTTCCTGCTCGGACTCGTCTATTTCTGCGGGTGGCGGTCCTCGGTAAAGGCTGTTACTGCATTCGCGCTGATCTTCGCCGTGTTGGGCGGAGGATATTTTTTCTGGCACTGGCACTACTTCGGCTATCCGCTGCCGAACCCGTTCTATCTCAAGGGCGACGGCCACCTCTATCCGCACAGCATGATCCAATCGATGGTGAACGTGTCGCTGATGCTTGCGCCCGTTCTGCCCCTTCTTCCGCTCGGCTTTCTCTACAAACGCTCGCTCCGCAGAACGGTCGCCGTGCTTATACCGGCAGTTTGCTTCACGTGCGTGTGGGTGCTGCTGAACGACTGGAACAATCACTTCATGCGCTTCCAGTATGCGATCGTTCCGGTGGTGCTGCTGAGTGTGCCCGGACTGCTGATGGACCTGCCGAAGGGCATCTCCCTGCCAAAGTGGGAGACGCTGCATGGACTGCAGCGCGCAGCGCTGCGCGTCGCACTGGGGTTCGCGCTGGTGGTAGCAGTGGGTTACTTTGACCGCATAATTCCCTATATCAGCGCTGGGGATGGAATGCGCACCTTTGCGCTGCGGCTGGCACCGTATGCCGGCAAGGGCTATACGATGGCCGTGACCGAGGCGGGACAGTTACCGCTCTACTCGGACTGGCGCGTGATCGATGGGCTGGGACTCAACGATGCATGGCTTGCTCACCATGGAGAGCGGCTGACAGAGGAGTATCTCGACCGCTCGAAGCCGGAGATCATCATGGTGCATGCGAGCTTCCCCGGGTCTGCCGAATCGATGAAGGCGATGCTGTATGGCGACCTCTATCATGCCGGTCCGGTATATAACCAGGCCATGATGAGCGCGTATGCGCGCGATCACCATTACATCCTGGCGGCCGCATTTTCTCCCAACGCCTGCAATTACCACCTCTATTACGTGCGGCGGGACTTCCCGGACAGTGATGCTATCGTCTCCCTAATCCGGGACAATCCATACTATTTTCTGGACAGCGGCCTGGAGACGCGCGATGTGCGGGAGAATATGCTGCCGGCGGCGTTTCCATGCTTTGTATCCTAGCGCCCTGGCGAAAGAGCCGAAGCCCGGCGGCAAAGGCCGTGGCTGATACACTCGGCTGAAGGAAATTCATAGTGATTGAACTGGCATTTTCGATTCTCGCCTCCGACTTTTCGCGACTCGCCGAAGAGGTTGCCATTGCAGCATCGGGGGGCGGGACGATCGTGCACGTGGACGTGATGGACGGCCACTTTGTGCCCAACCTGACGATCGGGCCGCCGGTGGTGAAGTCGCTGCGCGCCGCCACAAAGCTGCCGCTGGACTGCCACCTGATGATCGAGAGTCCCGAGAAATTTATTCCGGCATTTGCTGACGCCGGGGCCGACTGGGTGAGCGTCCACCAGGAGGTGTGCAAGGAAAACCTGCCGGCCACTCTGCGCATGATCGCGGAGCACGGCATGAAGCCGGGCGTGGTCATCAACCCGGCCACGCCGGTGGAGACGATACTCGACGTGCTGCCCATGGTGCACCACGTGCTGGTAATGAGTGTGCAGGCCGGCTTCGGCGGACAGAAATTCATGCCCCACACGGTGGAAAAGATACGCGCCCTGGCGAAGATACGGGAGCAGCAGAAACTGGGCTTTCTGCTGGAGGTGGACGGCGGCGTGGCTCACGATACCGTCGCCTCGGTCGTCGAAGCAGGAGCGGAGCTTTTGGTGGCCGGCAGCGCCATCTTTGCACCCGGAAAGACGAAGCAAAACGCCGAGGATTTCCTGAGGATTGCACGCGCCGCGGCTCCCGGAATCCACAAGGTCTAGCCCGCTGCGCACCAGCGGCCCAAAACGGCTAAAATACCAGCAGCAGACTCCGTGCTGTTTTCGCCGGGAGTGGAGTGCGTCAGCACACCATCTGCGCAGAGTTTTTTGAGGTGCTATGAGCCGTTTTTCTCTCCGTCTTCTTCCGTCCACGCTCGTTCTGAGCGCCGCTGTTCTGTGTGGCCCATCCATGTATGCGCAGGACGCCGCTGCACCCGCGCAAGACACTACGACGCCCGCACAGGATACGGCGGTCCCCGCGGCGCAGGCCCCGGCCCCGAACACAATCTCCAACACCACCAAGAAGACGCGTGAATCCAAGGATGAGAAGAAGGACGACAAGGTCGTCGCCTCCAAGGACACCAAGAAGGCCGAGAAGAAGGCCAAGAAGAACAATCCTCTTGCCGGCGTGGATGTGAAGCTGCCGGACAAGCAGCTCTATGACAAGGCGATGGTCGCCCTGCAGCATAACCACTTCGACGTGGCCCGGCTGGACCTGCAGACGCTGCTGAACACCTATCCCGATTCGCAGTTCCAGATGCGCGCCAAGCTTGCCATCGGCGACTCCTGGTACAAGGAAGGCGGCACCGCCGCGCTGACGCAGGCCGAGCAGGAGTTCAAGGACTTCATCACCTTCTTCCCCAACCAGCCTGAGGCTGCCGAGGCGCAGATGAAGGTGGCCAACATCTACTTCCGCGAGATGGACCGGCCCGACCGCGACTACTCCAAGGCCGTCCGCGCGCAGGAAGAGTACCGCACCATGATCCAGCAGTTCCCTGAGTCTTCGCTTGTGCCCGAGGCCAAGCAGAAGCTGCGCGAGGTGCAGGAAGTCCTGGCATCGCGCGAGAGCAACATCGCGCAGTTCTACTACTCGCACCAGAACTGGGCCGCCGCCATCGCGCGCTACCAGACGGTGGCCGATACCTATCCGCTCTACAGCCATATGGACGACGTTCTGCTGAGCCTCGGCGATGCCTACGCCGCGCAGGCAAGGCTGGTGGCCGCCATGACGCGCCTGCCCGAAGGCCCGAAGGGCCGCCTCGAAAAGATATACAACGACCAGGCAGCCGCAAACTATGACCGTCTTTTGACCGTCTACCCGGCCGCCATCCATGTAGAGGATGCAAAGGACCGGCTTACCACGCTCGGTTACCCGATTCCGAAGCCCACGGCAGAGCAGCTGGCCGCCAGCGAAGCGCTGGAGAACAGCCGCGCGCCGTATACGCTGAAGCGGCGTGCCCTGCTGCTGGTGGTGCATACGCCGGACACGGTCTCCTCGGCACGCGCCGGCGAACCTTCCATGGTGGACCCGCCAGTGACCACCGCGCCGAAGATCGTGAAGCAGGACCAGGCCGACTTCAGAGGCGTGCTGGATGCCGCCAATGCAGGCACCACCGGGCCTCTTCCGGGCGGAACCGGCTCAGAAAACCTGCCCGCAGCCGCACCCGCGCCGGACGCCTCTGGCGACACGCCAGCCGATACGCCGGCACCCGCGCCTGCTCCGCTGCAGCTCCAGGATGTGCCCACGGACACCGCTCCCACCGGCACTGGCTCCGTGGTGACGAGTGTGCCGGTAGCGCCATCAAGCGGCTCCCCCAGCGGCAATTCACTCGGGGTCGAGGTCATTCCCTCCGGCAGCAGCGCCGTACCGGCCGGCGGATCCACGGTCTATCCGGGTGATGCGAATGCCAACGGTGGCTTGAAGCCTGTAGGCAACGCGGTTCCACCCGCACTGCCACCGGTAGAAGCTCCGGCTGATTCTCCCGCGACGATCAACGACGTCAAACCGGGCAGCCAGCCAGCCACTCCTGCAACCACTCCGGCGACAACGACGACCAAGGCCCCGTATGACAGCAAGGACGACTCCTCGAGCAAGCACAAGAAGAAAAAGGGCGTCGACAAACTGAACCCGTTCTAGCCCGGTTTTTTGACGGATATTGCGCGCAAAATGACGGTCTTTGCGCGGTATTTTTCACGGTAATTCACCACCGGCAGGCGCGGACCATGCGCCTGCCATTTTTGCAAAAGAAAGCTGCAAAGGCACGACCCCTCTTATGCCCCAGGAACTTCCAAAATCCTACGACCCGACCGCGATTGAAGAGCGCTGGGCCCAGTACTGGGTCGCAGAAGAGCTCTTTCACGTTGCAACACCTGCTCCCGGCACGAAGACCTTCACCCAGCTACTGCCGCCGCCGAATGTAACCGGACGGCTGCACATGGGCCACATGCTGAACCAGACGGAGATGGACATCCTGACGCGCTGGCACCGCATGCGCGGCGAGACGGCGCTATGGGTTCCCGGAACCGACCATGCCGGCATTGCCACGCAGATGATGGTGGAGCGGCGGCTGGCGGGCGAAGGCACGACACGGCAGAATTTAGGCCGCGAGAAGTTTGTGGAGCGGGTGTGGGAGTGGAAGCGCGAGTTCGGCGGCGCCATCCTGGACCAGATGAAGCGGCTGGGCGCGAGCGTGGACTGGTCGCGCGAGTACTTCACCATGGACGACAATCTCTCCGCCGCCGTGCGCGAGAGCTTTGTGCGGCTGTATGAGCAGGGGCTGATCTATCGGGGAGCTTATATCGTGAACTGGTGCCCGCGTTGCCAGACGGCGATCAGCGACCTGGAAGTGATCCATGAGGAGCAGCAGGGCAAGCTCTACGAGATTCGTTATGACGCTGCCGACGGTTCCGGGTCGATTGTTGTGGCAACGACGCGACCGGAGACCATGCTGGGTGACGTTGCGGTTGCAGTGAATGCGAGCGACGAGCGTTACAAAAAGTTCCATGGCAAGATGCTGAAGCTGCCGCTGACTGGCCGCACGATTCCCGTCGTCACCGACGAATGGGCGAATCCGGAGTTTGGCACCGGCGCGGTGAAGGTCACTCCGGCGCACGATCCGAATGACTTCGCCATCGGCCAGCGGCATAATCTGCCGAGCATTAATGTGATGGATGAGTCGGCGCACATCAATGAGATCGGCGGCGTCTATGCGGGCCTGGAGCGTTTTCAGGCGCGGACGAAGATACTGGAAGACCTGGAAGCGCAGGGCCTGCTGGTTGCGGTGCGCGAGCATAACAATTCGGTGGGCAAGTGCGAACGCTGCAAGACGATCGTGGAGCCGCGGCTTTCGAAGCAGTGGTTCCTCGCAGTGAACAAGACGCCGAAACGTGGAGGCAACTCTATTGCTGCGGATGCGATTCGCGCGGTCGAAGAGGGTCATATCCGCTTCACGCCGGAGCAGTATCGCAAGACGTACGACGAGTGGATGAAGAACATCCACGACTGGTGCCTCTCGCGGCAACTGTGGTGGGGACATCGCATTCCTGCGTGGCACTGCGCGAAGTGCAGCGAGGTGACTGTTTCACGTGGAACACCGGCGGCCTGCGGTTCGTGCGGGGCCTCGGAGATCACGCAGGAGACGGACGTGCTGGATACGTGGTTCTCGTCGGGCCTGCTTCCCTTCACCGTCTTCGGCTGGCCGCAGCAGACGCCGGACCTGGCGGCCTTCTACCCGACCGAACTGCTCGTTACCGGGTTCGACATTTTGTTCTTCTGGGTCGCGCGCATGATCATGCTCGGCTCGCACTTCATGCTCGATGTGCCGATGCCGGACGGCAGCAAGCGCGAATTGAAGGATGCGGTTCCCTTCCGCGAGGTCTACATCCACGCGCTGGTGCGCGATGCCGACCGGCAGAAGATGTCGAAGACGAAGGGCAATGTGATCGATCCCATCGACATCATTGGCCGCTTCGGCACGGATGCGGTGCGGTTCACGCTCGCTTCAATGGCTTCGCCGGGAACGGATATTGCTTTTTCCGAGGCGCGGACGGAGGGCAATCGCGCGTTTGCCAACAAGATATGGAACTCGGCGCGGTTTGTGTTCATGCAGGTGGAGCGGGCGAAGGAGGCTGGGATTGTTGTTGATCTCGCCACGCTTACATCTGCGCTGAAACCAGCAGAAGAAGCTTCGCTTGAGGATCGGTGGATTGTTTCACGACTCGCAAAGACTACTCATCAAGTTGACCGAGCGCTAAATGAGTATCGCTTCGATGAAGCTTCGGCTTTTATCTATCAGTTTTTCTGGGGCGAACTCTGTGACTGGTATTTGGAACTCGTGAAGCTGCGTTTAAATTTTGACGACGATGCGAAAAGAGCTGAGACCGAAGCCGCATTGAGCACTTTGCTCGCAGTGTTTGAAGCAGCTCTACGGCTTCTCTCACCCTTTATGCCCTTTATCACCGAAGAGATATGGCAAGCGCTCTACGATGGGGCCGCGCCAGCAAAGTCGATTGCGCTGATGAACTATCCGCATACAGCAAATATTCGTGAAGATTTCGAAGCAGAGCCGACTATGGAAATTCTGCAAGAACTTATAGTCATCGTCCGCGGACTGCGTAAAGAACTTGGTATACCGGAGAAAGAGGCAACACCAATCGAAGTTTTTTCTGGTGAGAAAGCCTGGGGAACATTGGCACATGTGAATGCCCCAATGTTAGCGAAGATGGCCCGCGTCTCTGGTGTTACCGTCGCAAAGACTGCATTGACCGGCAACAATGCGCGCAGCACGGCTGGCTTCGATGTGGCCGTGGTCTACGAGCGGCAGGTGGATGTGGTTGCGGAGCGGGAGCGGCTGTCGAAAGAGCTGGCGAAGTATGAGAAGGTGCTGGCTTCGTCGGAAAAGCAGCTGGGGAATGAAGCCTTCCTCGCAAAAGCTCCGCAGAACGTTGTGGACGGCTTGAAGAAGCAGCAGGCGGAGGTGCAGCTGCTGTTTGAGAAGACGAAGGCGGCGCTAGAGGCGCTTTAGTATCCTGCGAACCCACATCTCAGATGCGAGATGTGGGGCACCCGGTTCCCGTTAGAAAGCCTGGAGCGGTATGGGTGACGCTTGGGTTCATCTGGATTCTTCGCTGCGCTCTGAATGACGACGTGAAAATAGGAGCTACTTCCGCGGCCTTAGCCCGAGGTAGCCGCCGTCGGCGTCGTAGAGGTAGTCGATGTGGGCCAATGCGTGGAGGCCGGTGTTGATGAAGACGCCGCGCTTCGGCTCGACCCAGGTGACGCGGCGCGGAGTCATGGAGTTGGTGTCGCCGACATTGAAGGAGTAGCTCAGGCCGCCGGGAAGATAGATTTTAATGGGCGTGGCGGCTGCGACTTCGCCCGGTTTATGGCCGGGTGCGCCGATCATCATGTTGGTCAGGCCGGTATCCATCAGAATGGTTCCCACCTCCGGGCGCCCGGCGCCGACGCTGAAGCCGCCGGGAGCGGTCAGCCAGTCCTTCGGTCCATCGGCTTTCACGCCATCACGCGGCAGCAGCTTTTGAAAATGGAAGCCGGTGCCAACGTTCTGCGCCGTCAGGCCGAGATGAATGCCGTCGGGTTCGATGATGTAGCCGGAGCGCATGGTGCCGGCGCGCATCTCGCTCAGGCTGAGGAAGACGTTGTTCTCAGGATGCGGCGAGTCGTGGCCGCGGTCAAAACCGATCCCCATCATGTGCGAGGTGGCGTGGTCGCTGGGCGTGCACTTGCCGGAGTTCGGCCCCATATCGTGGCAGAGCCTTTTGGTGACGGCCAGGACTTTGACCTTCACATCGAGCGGCGCGGGCTTGCCGTCGTCGCCGATGGCATCAGGAAAGTGGACGGTGGCCAACGTCCATATGCCATCCAGCTCGATGCCGCTGCTGGAGTAGGTGATCTGCCCCTTTTCTCCGTTGGGATCGATGTTGGGCACATCGTCCGCGCCGATGACGATGCCGACGGAGCCGGTATCCACGTCAAAGCTGCCGACCGGGCCACCGTTGATCGACGCATGCACGTGTATCAGGCCATCCAGACTTCCGGAGGCTACGGGGCGCGTGAACGGCAGCGTGTAGGAGTGGGTGAAGGCCGAGTAATCGGGCGCAGGCGAGTTTGCGATCGTCTGGGGCGGTAGATCCTGCGCGGAGCAGATGGCGGCGAGTGCAAAGACGGCGAGCGCAGACTTCTTCATGCGAAGCTCCTCTGCAGCTCTTCCACTTCCGCGCAGCTGCCGACGATGAACGGCGTGCGCTGGTGGATGCCGGTGGGCTGGATGTCCAGCACGCGGCCGTTGCCGTGGATGGCCATGCCGCCGGCCTGCTCGGCGATGAAGGCGAGGGGGTTGGCCTCGTAGAGCAGGCGCAGCTTGCCGCCGGGCTGTTTGGCCGTGGGCGGGTAGAGAAAGATGCCGCCCTTGAGCAGGGTGCGATGGAAGTCCGCCACCAGCGAGCCGATGTAGCGCGAGCTGTACTTGCGCCCCATGCCGCCGGAGCGCAGCCTGGCAAGATACTGCTGATACTCGGCTGGGAAGCTGTCGGCGTTGGCCTCATTCACGGAGTAGTAGCTGCCGTGATCGGGCATGCGCATGTTGGGATTGCTGAGCACGAACGCGCCGATGGTGTGGTCCAGCGTGAAGCCGTAGACGCCGCTGCCGACGGTATAGACCAGCACGGTCGATGGCCCGTAGACGACGTATCCGGCGGCCACCTGCTCAGTGCCGGGCTGCAGGATGGCGGCGTTGAGGTCTTTGTTGCCGTCTGGCCGGCGGAAGATGGAGAAGATGGTGCCGACGTTGACGTTCACGTCGATGTTGGATGAACCGTCGAGCGGATCAAAGACGATGATGTACTTGCCGCTCTTCTCGTCACGGTCCAGCACCACCGGCTCTTCATTCTCCTCGGAGATGAGCGCGGCGACGCTATCGCGCATGCCGAGGCAGTGGAGCAGGGCCTGGTTGGCGTAGACGTCGAGCTTTTGCTGGGTCTCGCCCTGCACGTTCTCCTGCCCCAGCGAGCCGAGGACGTCGAGCAGGCCGGCGCTGCGTATCTTCGCTTCCACCATCTTGGCGGCGAGGGTAATGCCGGAGAGCAGCCAGGAGAAGGTTCCGGTAGCGTCGGAGCGCTTCTTCTGCTCCTCCAGGATGTGCTGTTGGACGGTGACGATCATGGGTGCCATTGTGGCGACCATAGCATCCCGAAATAACGGCTGCCAATTCTTATTGGACACGCTCATCGCGCGTGAAACTCGCCATGAGCGCAAAAGCAAAGGAGTTCGCGGGGTTTGGGCGCTCCGGTATACGATGAGATGGCAGACAACTGAGTGGCCACTAATCGCACGGCAGTCATCGCACGACAAGGACGTGAACGAGTATGGAGTGGAAGAGCAAGCGCATCCAGACGATTCTTGAAGCAGCACTGGTGGAGGACAAGGCCACGCACGATGTGACCACGGCACTCACCATCGACCCGAAGCTGCGGGCGACGGCGACGATCATCGCCAAGCAGGATTGCATCGTCGCGGGATTGGGGTGCATTCCGGCGTTCCTCGATCTCTACGCGAAGCTGGATGCAAAATCTTCCGGGCGCTACGAGGTGGTGAGCCATCCGGAGATATTCGACGGCGTGAAGGTGAAGAAGGGGCAGGCCATCGTGGTGATCCGGCACAATGCGCGCGTGATCCTCTCCTGCGAGCGCGTGATCCTGAACCTGATGCAGCGCATGTGCGGTATCGCCACGCTGACCAACCAGTATGTGAAGGCGCTGCACGGCACGAAGGCGAAGATCCTGGACACACGAAAGACGATTCCCGGGCTGCGCGCGCTGGACAAGTATGCGGTGTGCTGCGGCGGCGGTTTGAACCACCGGCTTGACCTGCAGGACGGCATTCTGATCAAGAACAACCACATCTCGCTGGGCGGCGGTCTACCGAAGGTCCTGGGGGCCGCGCTGGAAGGCCATAAACCGGGGCAGCGCGTGCAGGTGGAGGTGCGGTCGTGGGCGGAGCTGAACCAGGCTCTGGCCGGCGGCGCCGAGGCCGTTCTGCTGGACAATATGACGCCTGCCGAGGTGAAGAAGGCGGTGAAGATCATTCGCAAGCACGCGCCGAAGACGAAGATCGAGGCCTCGGGCGGCATGATCCTGAAGGTCGTACGTAAGTATGCGCTGGCCGGGGTGGACTACATCTCGGTGGGTGCGCTGACGCACTCGACGGATGCTGTGGACCTCAGCATGAAGATCGTGGCCGAGCGCTGACGATGAGTCTCTACGATTGCGCAACGCTGAATGACGCGCTGCGCGGAACAATTTTTCATGATCACCTGCACTACTTCCCTGTCATCGATTCCACAAGTGCGGCGGCGCTGGAGGCTGCAAATGCGGGCTCGCCTGCGGGCGGCGTCTACTTTGCCGACGAGCAGACTGCGGGGCGCGGGCGCGGCGGGCATGCGTGGCACTCGGCCGCGGGTGCGGGGATGTATGCGAGCATGCTGCTGCGTCCGGCACTGGATCCGGCGACCGCGCTGAAGATCTCACTGGCAACGGGGCTGGCGGCGCAGACGGCCATTCTGCAGGTCTGCGGACTGCATGCGGACATTCGCTGGCCGAATGACCTGATGCTGGACGGCAAGAAGTGTGGCGGGATCCTTGTAGACACGGCGGCGGCGGGCGATGCGGAGCGGCTGCGCCATGTGGTGATCGGCGTGGGTATTAACGTGAACCACGATGCCTTCCCCGACGAGCTGCGGCACCTGGCGACCTCGCTGCGCATTGAAACGGGCAGGACGCAGAGCATGCAGGCGCTGCTGACAGCGCTGCTGCGGGCTTTGGCGGAGGAGATTGCCGCTCTGGAGGCTGGTGGTGAGGTGCTGGAGCGTTTTACGGCTGCGTCCACGTGGGTCAAGGGCAAGCGCGTGCACGTGGAGGACGCCGGTGGCTATACTGGAGTTACCAATGGGCTGGACGTCCATGGCTTTCTGCGCATCCTTACGGAGAGCGGAGCCGAGCGTCTGGTGCTCTCCGGCGGTGTACGCGAAATCATAGAAGGCTGACGAGGCGGGAAAGCGCAATGCTACTGGCACTCGATGTAGGCAATACCAATACTGTTGTAGCGCTCTATAACTTTGTCGCCGACGCTCCCGCGGAGCTGATCGCCGACTGGCGCATCACCACATCCCACATCCAGACAACCGATGAGTACGGCATGCTCTTCCGCGATCTTTTCGCGCTGCGGAACATGTCCACCGACGTGGTGGATGCCATCATCATCTCGTCCGTCGTGCCGCCGATCGATTCGGCACTGCGGCAGGGCTGCGAACGCTACTTTCACATGAAACCGCTGTTCGTCGAGCCCGGCGTGAAGACCGGCCTGCCCGTGCTGGTGGACAATCCAGCAGAGGTGGGCGCGGACCGCATCGTGAACTGCGTGGCCGCGTTCGAAAAGTTCGGCGGACCATGCATCGTGGTGGACATGGGCACGGCGACGACCTTTGACGTGATCTCGAAAAAAGGCGAGTTCATCGGCGGGGCGATCGCTCCCGGGCTCGGCATTGCGGCCGATGCGCTCTTTGACCACGCCGCACGGCTGCCGCGCGTGGACGTGAAGCGGCCGGCGAAGATCATCGGCACATCAACCACGGACAATATCCAGATCGGGCTCTACTACGGCTATATCGGGCTGGTGGACGGCATCCTGGAGCGGCTGATCGGCGAACTGGGGCCGGAGACGAAGCTGGTGGCAACGGGCGGACTGGCCAAGCTGATCGCGGGCGGCAGCAAGTATCTGCATGAGGTGGACCTGATGCTGACGCTGACCGGGTTGCGCATCATCTACGAACGCAATGCGGAGCGTGGACGCAAGCGCGCCGCCGCAGGCGCTGTAGTGCACGCGTAGAATCGGCTGGAGAGCGCGACGGCATTGCAGAATTACTTCAACTACTTCACCGAGATCGAAGAGCGCTTCCTGCAACGGCGCGGCTCGCTGCTGCTGCTCTCCACGCTGGACTGGGCGCTGATCGAGGCCTGGCGCGAAGCCGGACTGCCGCTGGCCGCGGTGCTGCGCGGCATTGACTCCGCGTTCGACAAGCACGATGCGCGCGCCTTGAAAGCGAAGGGCCGGCTGCGCAAGGTGAACTCGCTGGCGTGGTGCGCGCAGGAGGTGATGGCCGCCGCCGAGCAGATGGTGGAGGCCGCGACGGGCACTGCTCCGGCAAAAGAGCAACGCGAGAGCGGCTTTGAAGCAGAGCCAGTGGCACGCTTTCTGGAATGCAATGCAGATGGGCTGGAGGCGGCAGAGCTGGAGACGCCTGCGGATGCCGTGGCACGCGAGACCGCGGCACGCCTGCGCACGATGGCTAGTGAACTGCGGGCCAATCCAGCGCTATCGCTCGAAGATATGGACCGCAATCTGACCGTGCTGGAAGAGAAGATATTTGCCGCGCTGATGACGGCTGCGCCGGAGACGGAGTTGGTGCAACTGCGCGAGCAGGCGGACCGTGAGCTTGCGCCGTATCGCGGCAGGATGCAGGCGGTGCAGATCAAGCAGATCCAGCAGCAGTTTCTGCATAAACGATTGATTGAGAAGCGCGGTCTGCCGCGGCTGAGTTTGTTTTACATGGGGCATCTATAAGTGACGAGCAAAAACGCATGAGCGAAACGCAGCAACTCCGCATTGAAAAAGCGATCTACGGCGGCACCAGCCTGGCACGGCTGCCGAACGGCAAAGCCGCCTTTGTTCCGCTGGCGCTGGCCGGCGAACTGGTAGAAGCGCGCGTGACCGAGCAGAAGCGCGGCTATGCGCAGGGTGAGGTGACGGCGATCGTGGAAGCTGCCGCGGAACGCGTTGCGCCGCGCTGTATTCACTTCGGCGTTTGCGGCGGCTGCAGCTATCAGCATGCGGAGTATGCGGCCCAGCTTGCCATCAAGCGTGGGATCCTGGCGGAGACTCTGCAGCGCGCGGGCGTGACTGCTCCCGAGATCACGGTACACAGCGGCGAAGCGTGGGGCTATCGCAACCGCATACGCCTGCACTTTTTATACGATGCCGCAGGCGCTATGCGCGAGGATGGGAAGCTGCGGCTGGGCTACATGCAGCGGCGGTCGAATACTGCGTTCGCCATTGCCGAGTGCCCTATCGCCGCGCCTCTGCTGGTACGCGCGGCACTGGCGCTGCCGGAGGTGCTCGCGAACTTTGACTGGGCTGCGGATGCGACCGAGGCCGAGTTCTTCTGCAATAGCGATGAGAGTGCGTTGCAGATATCCATTCTGACCGGGCGCAATGTGCGTACAGCAGACCTGGATGCGGCCGCAACGGAGCTGCGCAAGACGATTCCGCAGCTCGCAGGTCTTGGGCTATACCAGCAGTCTGACGAGGCAGGCATACCGTTGCGCGAACTGGCCGTGTGGGGCGAGGATGCGCTTGCGTGCACTGTGGGCAGTCACAGCTACCGCGTGTCGCGCGGCGCATTCTTTCAGGTGAACCGCTTTCTTGCGCAGGAGCTGGTGAAGCTCGTCGCGCAGGACCGCAGGGGCGAGCTGGTATGGGACCTCTATGCCGGGGTTGGGCTGTTCTCACTTGCGCTGGCGGAGAACTTTGAGCGCGTGGTGGCGGTGGAGGTGGCAACGCCGGCCGTGCGCGACTTGCAGCACAATCTGGCACGGGCGGGCGAGCAGCATCGCGCGATAGCCAGCACGACGCTCGACTTCCTGAAGCGCACCGCTGCGCCATCCAGCAAGAAGCCACCGGAGCTGATCGTGCTGGACCCACCGCGTGCCGGATTGGGAATGGAAGTCTGCAAGCTGCTGGCCGTGGTGGGCGCGCCGGAGATCGTCTACGTCTCCTGCGATCCGGTGTCGCTCTCGCGCGACCTGGCGGCGCTGATAGAATCCGGCTACCAGCTACAGCCGATGCACATGGTCGACCTCTTTCCGCAGACCTTCCACATGGAGACGGTCTCCGTTCTGCGCAAGATCTGATCCGGATGCGCTGGTGATCTCATACGGGGATTGCACGCATGTCCGACGCATTACAGACAATTGCAGCCGACGCCGGGCATGTTCTGCATGAGACGCGCCGCGTGCCGCGTGTGGAGCCTCTGCGTTTTGCGCGGATGCCTGCGCTGCTGGCCGCGGCAGGCTTCGCACTGGGCATTCTGCTCTCGCTGCATGTTTGGCAGAGGCCGGTGATCCTGCTCATCGCGACACTTCTCTGCATCGGGATTACATTTATCTCTCTGCGACGCGCGCTGCGGATCGCCTGGCTGCCGGTGGCCGCTGTGTGGGTCTGCGCCGGGCTTTGGTGCGTGGAAGTGCAGCCCATGCCGTCGCCGCAGAGCGACCTGCTGCACTATGCCGACGGGCTGAGCCGCAGCGTCAACGGCACTGTGATGCGCAGCGGGCACCTGCTTGCACAGCCGCATGGTCCGTCGAATGAGAGCGTAGACATCGCCGTAGATGCGGTGGAGGACGTGCAGCCCGACACGACACAGATGGTGCCGGTGAACGGTGGGATTCGACTCACTGTGTTTAATCCTGCTGACAGCAAAGGCAAGCGAGATGCTGTCGCGCCTGGTGTTGTCTCCGCTGCAACGACCAACGACATCAGCGATACCGAGAGCCTGGAGAGCGATTCTGCTCTGCCCGCGCTTCATTGCGGCGACCGCATCGTTGCCGCGATGCAGCTGCGTCCGCCGCCGCGCTATTTCGATCCCGGCGTGTGGGACTACGCCGGCTACCTGCTGACACAGGGCATCGGCGCGCATGCCAGCCTGGCTGCGGGACGTGTGCAGGTTGTATCGCCCACGCATGCGCCGCTGCAATGCAGGATCTTTGCCGCGCAGCAGTGGGCTGCAAATAAAATGCTGGCCTATACGGCGTCGGCTGCGAACCTGCGGCTGCCGGCGGCACTACGGCTCTCCGCTGAAGATGCGGGCATGTTGAATGCGATGCTCTTCGGCGACCGTTCGCGTCTGGACCATGCGCTGCGCACCGGCTTTGAGCGCACGGGATCGTTTCACCTCTTCGTTGTCTCCGGGCTGCATCTGGGCATCGTGGCGGGTGCGATCTTTCTGCTGTTGCGGCGGTTGCGCGTGCCTCTGCTTGCGAATACGCTGCTCACGCTGCTGCTGGCGCTGGGCTACGCTCTGCTCACCGGATGGGGCGTGCCAGTGCAGCGCGCGCTGGCCATGACGGCGATCTTTCTCGTCACGCGGCTGCTGTGGCGCGAACGCAATGTGCTGAATGCGCTTGGAGTGGCCGCACTCGCCGTGCTGGCGCTTGCACCGCGCAGCCTCTTCGACGCGAGCTTCCAGATGACGTTTCTTGCGCTGCTCGCCATCGGCGGCATTGCAATTCCACTGGGCGAGAGAACGTTTCTGTCGTACGCGCGCGGCTCGCGGCAGATCGAAGCCGTTGACCTGGATATCACTCTGCCACCGCGTGTGATGCAGTTCCGCGTGATGCTGCGTCTGCTCGGCCTGCACTTGCAGCCGCTGCTTGGACAGCGTGCGCGGCGATTGCCTGCGTTGATGGCGCGGCTCTTCTTCTGGAGCGCGGAGCTTGTGCTCATCGGCGTGGTGGCTGAGTTTTTGATGGTGATGCCAATGGCGATCTACTTCCATCGCGCGACGGTCTTCGCGATTCCCGCCAACCTGCTGAGCATTCCGCTCATCTGCATCCTGGTACCCGCCGCGATGCTGACGTTTCTGCTCGCGCTGATCTCTCCTGCACTGGCCTGCGTGCCCGGCGCGGCGACGGCAGCGATGCTGCATGGGATCACTGCCATCATCGGCCATGCGAGCCGGCTTGCGATTGCCGATCTGCGCATGCCGTCGCCGGGTGCGTGGGCGATTGTGGCTGCGTGCGCGCTGTGGTGCTTTTCGCTTTGGGCGGTGCGACGGCGGCGCGCGTGGATGATTACAGGCGTGGTGGCGCTGCCGGTTGCGGCAGTGGTCCTGCTGTGGCCGTGGCCGGCATACACGGTGCGCGGCGCGATGGAGGTGACGACGATCGACGTGGGCCAGGGAGATTCCGTGCTGGTCGTCTCACCCGAGGGACATACGCTGCTGGTGGATGCGGGCGGCCCGATCGGCGGGCCATTTGCGCAGTCGAATGTGGACATCGGCGAAGAGGTGGTGTCGCCATATCTGTGGTCGCGGCGCATACGGCGGCTGGACGCCATCGCGCTGACACATGCGCACAGCGACCACATCGGCGGCATGGTGGCGGTGCTGCGAAACTTTCGCCCTCGCGAGCTGTGGGTCGGCACGAACCCGATGACGCCTGCGTATCGCGCGCTGCTGGCGGAGGCAGATTCCCTGCACATCACGGTAAGAAGATTTACTGCCGGCGACGAGTTCGCGTTCGGCGGCATGCAAGTGAATGTTCTCGCACCGCAGCCGGGGTATGTGCCGGGGCCGGAGGCGACGAACAATGATTCGCTGGTGCTGGATGTGCACTATGGACAGGCGTCTGCGCTGCTGGAGGGCGATGCGGAGGCTCCGAGCGAGCGGGCGATGCTGGCGGCGGGTCGTGTGCATCCGGCGACGCTGCTGAAGGTGGGTCACCATGGCAGCCGCAGCTCCAGCACGCCTGAGTTTCTTGCGGCTGCAGCGCCGGTGGATGCGGCGATCTCCTGCGGACGCAGAAACCCCTTCGGGCATCCGCGTGTGGAGGTGATCGACGAATTCGCGGATGCGCATACGCGGCTCTACCGGACGGACACGATGGGCGTCTCTACTTTTCTGATGGATGCTGGCGGCGGAATTACAGCGAAGAGTTACGCATCGCAGTAGGACTACTTGTTTTCAACCGACTGCAGATGGAAGGTGATCGTACCCCAGAAGAGCGAGGCGCGAATCTGCACGGGCAGGTGGCGCGCATCGTCTGTATACCAGATGAGGATGTTGCCGCGGTTCTTCACGATGCCTGCATCCGCCGTGGGTTGCACGCGAATCGTCTGATAGGTTCCGGAGGGTGTTTTTACTTCCTCGTGTCCCAGCACCTTCATCGTCACCGGAACGGTGCGGAGCGCATCGCCGAGCGGGAATGTAAAGCTCGTGCCGGCGGCGAGCCGCTGCGACGCGACGTAGAAGATTGCCGAAAGCGAATCTGTGACGCAGGCGGGGATGGGCGTCTCCGTCTGGCGCACGGTTCCCTTCACCATGTTCTTTTCGGTCTGCGTCTGCTTGCCGGCAGCGTAGTTGAAGTTCAGTTCACTGTTGATCTTGCGGCGGCCTTCTTCCACCTGCTTGTTGAAGCTGGCCGAGCATCCTGTCGCCGTATCGAACGCGGACTGGTAACGGTCCTCCACGGGAAAGAGCATGTTCACCGCGCCGATGGTATCGGCCGAGGCGGTGACCTTCTCCTGTGTGCCAACCGTCTCCAGGTGGAAGACAGCGGTTCCGGCGGTGAAGACACGCCAGTCCACGTTGAAGGTGAGGGTTTGATGGACAGGAAAGACGTAGCCCGCAGGAGGCGACGGCAGCGCGGGCGGCTGTTGCGCGTGCGCGAGAGCTGCGAGGGCGAGCGTGCAGGTCGTCGCGGCGCGGAGGCCTAATCTTTTTTTGAAGGCTTTGTGATTCAAATGGCTTTGCCCTGGCTCAAAAGTTAGAGGGGACCCGCGGCAGGTGCGCTAGCGGGCGGTGAAGAACATGCGCAGCACTTGCCCGCCGTAAGCACGAAGCACAAGTGCGGCGTAGAGCGCCGTAACTCCTATTAGAGCATTGTACTCGCGGTGGCGCTGGTAAAGCGCGCCTGAGAATGCGCCGGCTTCAGCCTGCAATGCTCGCGCGGGCGTAAGACGCGGCAGAAGACGCGGCACGCGGGCGGCGTACTCCGCGAATGCAGGAAATGCGCCGCGCAGAAACTCTTCTTCGGAGCGAATGGTCGGCAGGTAGATGATGAAGAAGAGCGCGGCAAGAACGATGAGGATCGTCCAGCTATGCGAGGCGGCGGCGAAGCCGAAGGCCATCAGCATGGACCCCAGATAGAGCGGATTGCGCGTGTGCGCGTACGGCCCGGTGACGGCAAGCTCGGAGTTCTTTTTCACGTAGCCGGACGCATAGGCGCGCAGCCAGAGACCGGGAAGCACCAGCACGAGGCTCCAGAGGATGGTGTGGAGTGTGGGGCGCGCGAGCAGCAGATAGAGCGCCGCAAATGCAAAGCCGAGCGGTACGCGGATGCGCCGCGCAATACGTTGCCATGTTGTCTTCTTCGATGTTGCTGCGGTCATGCTCACCCAGTTACGGCTGTAATAGCCCCATCGCTGAGTTTATTACGTCTTGCACGGTGATGCTGAGCAGGCCGGCCTCGGGTGCGCTGTGGCGGCTGTGGTCCGTGGTGCTCTGCGGGCTGCGCAGCATGCTTTTATGCGGCGTATAGGGGCCGTTGCGCGCGGGATCGGTGGGGCCGTAGATGCCGACGACGGGCGTTCCCACGGCTGCGGCCAGATGCAGCGGGCCGGTGTCTCCGGCGATGCAGAGAGATGCGCGGCGGAGCAACGCGGTGAGTTGCGGCAGATCGCAGACGATGTTCTGTGCCGTGCCTGCTGAGGATTCGACGACGCGATGGGCGAGATCGTCTTCAACGCTCGCAGCGGCAACGAAGACTTTGCAGCCGTTTTTCGTCAATGCGGCGGCGAGAGCGCCGAAGCGTTCGGACGGCCAGCGCTTTGCACCCCAGCCGCCACCGGCCGAGAGCACTACGATGCGCGCGGAGTCCGGCAATGCGGCGAGTACGCCATTGCACCACGCCTCGGCTGCGGCGTCCTGCGCCAGAACCGGCGTGGCCGGTACAAGTGGAAGGCCGACCGCTGCGCCGAGAATCTCGCACGCCTGCTCTACAACGTGCGGTTGCTGCAACGCGATCTTCTGGGTATAGAAGATGCGTGCAGGCGTCTCGCGCGGGTTTGTGGAGCCGGTGAAGATCTTCGCACCAGCCAGTTTGCCAACAAATGAAGAGCGAATAGTTCCCTGCAGATCGACGGCGATGTCGTATTGTTCCGCGCGCAGTTCGCGGCGCAGCGCAAGGATGCTGCGTGCGGTTGCCATACTTAAGGGCTTCGCCTTCCATGCCTGCACGGGAACGTGGTGGATGCGATCAACCAACGGGCTTCCCTGTTGCGTCTGGGCCGTCAGCAGCGAGGCCCAGCGCGGTTCGATGGCCCAACCGATATGCGCGGCCGACAGTTGCACGCGCAGGGCCGCTACAGCGGGCAATGCATGCAGCACATCGCCCATCGCGCCGATGCGCACGATCAGGATCCGTGGAGAATCTTTATCTGGAGTCATGGCAGGCATCGCTTTATTCTCTCTCACGCGCGTCATAGGCCCGCAGAAGCAGAGCCGCAAGCTGTGCCGCGGCCTTGTCCTTGTTCTCGATGGTCGTCACAAGCTCGGCCACGATCACCGGGGCCGTACGCGCCAGCACGGCGAGAAGCTCCGGCGTCAATTTGCAGGCGTCCTTGGCTGTGGTCACAAAGCTGTCCGCATTGCGGGCATAGGCGCGCGCAGCAAGAGCTTCCAGTTCGGGCGCTTTATAAAAATGGTGATCACTAAACGTGATCGCGCTTACAGGGTCGCAGCCGTTCAAGCGCAGGGTTTGCCAGAAAGACTCCGGCCGCGCCAGCGCGCAAAACGCCAGTGGACGTGGTGGTGCAGGCACTGGTGCGCCGTCCATCGTGCGGAAGCGCAGTGTGCGATGCACACGCCAGAAGAGCTGCTTGTGCCCGGGGCCAAGAAGCTTTTTTATCGCGGGTTCAAGCTCTGCATCTTCCGCGCGCAGGACGATGATGTCCGCGCGACGCAGCGAGGACAGCGGCTCGCGGAGGTTGCCGGCTGGCAGCAGGCGGTCACGCAAATCGTCGCGCAGTAGCAAGATAATTTCAACATCGCGGGCGAGTTTGCGGTGCTGCAGGCCATCATCCAGGATGTGCAGGTGCTGCGCCGTGTGCGACTGCTGCTCAGCGAGCAGGCCGGCACGGTAACGGTCTGCGCCCACGTAGACTGCGGCACCGGCGCGCGCAAGCAGTAGCGGCTCATCGCCGAAATGCGCGGCAGAGCCATTGGGATCCACTCGTTCTATTCCTGATCCGCTGCGACCATAACCGCGCGTAAGTACGTCCGCCTCCCCGCCAAGACCGGCAAGCAGCTCGTGCAGCGCGAGCACAAAGGGCGTCTTGCCGGAACCGCCGGTGGAGAGATTGCCGACGCTCACCACCGGCAATGCAAGACGTTTCTGCCGCAACAGCCCGTGGCCGTAGAGTATGTTCTTCGCCGCGACCACCGCAGCGTAGAGCGGCACAAACGGAAGCAGGAAACGGCGGCGGCTCATGCTGGCCACCGCAGCAAAGGCAGAAGCGCGGCGACTGTGCGCGCGGTTGCGCCGGATTCGGCGAGAAAGACGCGCTGCCCTGCTTCGCCGAGAGCGGCTGCGCATTGCGCATCGGAGAGCAGGTTCGCAAGCGTTACGCATAGTTCTTTGCACGCGACGATCTCAATCGCGTTTGCCTCGCGCATGGCAGCAACGATGCCACGGAAGTTCTCGTACGACTCGCCCATCACCACCGGAACAGCGAACTGCGCCGGCTCCAGCGGATTGTGGCCGCCTGCGCTCACCAGGCTGCCGCCGACGAACGCAACATCCGCGAGTGCATAGACAGAGGCAAGTTCGCCCACCGAATCCAGCAGAAAGACGCTCGCAAGCGGCTGGCCGGCCCACTGCGAACGGCGCGTGAACGCAAGACCGCGCTGCTGCAGTAGATGCGCTACGGCAGCGAAGCGCTCCGGATGGCGCGGCGCAAGGATGCAGACCAACGACGGTGCAGCCGCCGTAAGCGCAGGCAGGCAGTCCAGCAGCGCAGCTTCTTCATCGTCGAGCGTGCTGCCGCAGACGAGCACCTTGGCTCCTGTAGGAAGATGCGCGCGGAGTTCCGCAACGAGCGTGTTCTCGCCTTCGGCCGAGCGTACGTCGAATTTAAGATTGCCGAGCACGCGCACGCGCTCCGGTGGCGCTCCGATGGCACGAAGGCGCGTGGCGTCTTCCTCACCCTGCGCGGAGAAGAGCGCGATCTTCGCCAGCAGCGGACGCCATAGCGCGCGCAGACGGCGGTAGCGCGGCAGCGAACGGTCGGAGATGCGGGCGTTCACCACGGCGACAGGCACGCTGCTTTTGGCGCACTGTAGCAGCAGGTTCGGCCACAGTTCGGTCTCGACGAGGATCAGCAACTCCGGATTGAGCGCGCGCAGATAGCGCCGCACGATAAAGGCAAAGTCGAGCGGGAAGTAAAAAACGCGCTCACGGCCAAACCGCTGCAGCGCCAGCGTATACCCGGTGCGCGTTGTGGTGGAGATACAGATGCAATGCTCCGGCAGCGCGCGCTCCAGCTCGGCGACGAGGCGCGCGGCAGCGATGATCTCTCCCACGGAGACAGCATGCAGCCAGATGGTGCGGCGGCCACGCGCTGCGCCGCGCAGAGCCTGCGGCACAACGCCGAGACGCCCGGCCAGGCCAGCACGATACTTGCCCGCGGTGAGCATGCGCAGAACCCAGAACGGCGAGCCGAGCGCGAGCACGAGCAGAAGCGCGAAGCTGTACAGAATCCACATGCTCACCGGCTCCTTTCGCGCGGCTTTACTGTCTACTACAGGCCAGAGGATAATCGTATGCGATGAAGCGGCGCTTTGCATTTCTGTTTGCGGTACTCACACTGTGCGCCGTCGCGCGGGCGGCCGGACATCCGCCGAAGGCCGGAGTCGCTTCCGAGTATGCCGATGTGGATACACATCCGCAGGAACGCGTGAGCATTGCCGCCGACCCATTTGACACGGAAGACAGCACGCGCTTTTTCCGGCTCGATTACCTGAAATACGGCCTATTGCCCGTGCGCATCATCATCACGAACACGGGAGACCGCCCCATCTTGCTGGATGACGTGCGCATCCAGTTCATCTCGGCTGCGAATGACCGCATCCCCGCCGCGCTGCCTGACGAGATCGACCGGCGCATGAATAACGTGAATAATCCGATGGACCACTATCATCTCCCGATTCCTCTGCCGAAGGGGAAGACGCATAACCAGAAGATCGACCAGGACATGGACGAGTTCGGCTTCAGCACGCTCACTGTGGAGCCGCACACCACGCAGGCCGGCTTTCTTTTTTACGATGTGAGCGGGCTGGATAAGCCGGTGCTGCGCGGCGCGCAGGTCTACGTGAAGATGATCCACGACGCGGACGGCAAAGACCTCTTTGCCTTCACCATCTCTTTCGACAAGCTGCCAAAGCAATAGCCACTGCTGACCGCTATCATGGAGGGATGCTGCGATTACGCCCTGCCGTGCCTGCCGATGTTCCCCAGATGCTCGCCTATGTGCGCGAACTTGCCGAGTATGAACGCGAGCCGGAGTCTGTGCTGGCGACGGAGGCTGATCTGCTGCGCGATGGGTTCGGCGCGCAGCCGCGCTTTGGCTGCGTGATGGCGGAGTGGAACGGCAAGCCGGCGGGATTTGCGCTCTACTTCCACAACTATTCCACATGGAAGGGCCGCAGCGGCATTCATGTGGAGGATCTGTTTGTGCGGCCTGCGTTGCGCGGGCTGGGCATCGGCAAAGCGCTGCTGCTGCGCGTGGCGGCTATTGCGAACGAGGAAAATTGCGGGCGGCTGCAGTGGGACGTTCTGGCATGGAACGAGCCGGCCATCACCTTCTACGAAAAGATGGGCGCGGGCATGCTGACGGAGTGGCGCATCATGCGCGTGGATGGCGCTGGACTAGCGAAGTTTGCCACGCAGAGTGAGGATGCAAAGTGAGCGCACGCATTAAAGTAATCGGCGGCGGCCTTGCAGGACCGGAGGCGGCGCTGCAGGCGGCGCGCCTGGGCTGCGATGTGGACCTTTACGAGATGCGACCGCAACGGTCGACCGAGGCGCACCAGACCAGCGACTTCGCCGAGCTTGTCTGTTCCAATTCACTCAAGTCCGAGAGCCTGAACACCGCGCCGTGGCTGCTGAAGCAGGAGATGCGTCGCGCGGGTTCACTACTGCTGCAGGCCGCGGATGCGAGCGCCGTGCCGGCGGGACATGCGCTGGCGGTGGACCGCGTGGTCTTCTCGCGGCTGGTTGCGGAGATGATCGAGAAAGAGCCGCGCATCACTGTGCACCGCGAAGAGGTGACGCAGCTGGATGAATCCGGCGACGACATTACGATTCTGGCGAGCGGGCCGCTTACTTCGTCACCGCTTGCAGCCGAGATACAGCGGCTCACCGGCGCGGAGCATCTCGCGTTCTACGACTCCATCAGCCCGATCGTGGAGACGGGCAGCATCAACATGGACCGCGTCTACTACGCCGCGCGCTGGGACAAGGGCACAGCGGATTACATCAACTGTCCGTTTACGCGCGAAGAGTACGACACGTTTCTGGATGCGCTCATCGCCGCCGAGCATGTGGAAGAAAAAGAGTGGGAGAAGCTGAAGTACTTTGAGGGCTGCCTGCCCATTGAGGAGACGGCCCGGCGCGGGCGCGATACGCTGCGCTTCGGCCCGATGAAACCTGTCGGCCTGCGCGATCCGCGTACGGGGCACACGCCGTATGCGGTGGTGCAGTTGCGCTGCGAGAACCTGCGCGCGGACTCCTACAACCTCGTCGGATTTCAGAACCATTTAAAGTTTGGCGAACAGGCGCGTGTGCTGCGGCTGATTCCCGGCCTCGAAAACGCCGTCTTCCTGCGCTACGGGCAGATCCATCGCAATACGTACATCAATGCGCCGACGCTGCTGACGGAGACACTGCAGTTGAAGGCGCATCCGCGGATACTGGTCGCGGGGCAACTCTCCGGCGTGGAGGGCTACACCGAGTCCATCGCCAGCGGCCTGCTTGCGGGTCGCTACGCTGCCGCGCTCGCGCATGGCCAGGTACCGCAGCCTGCGCCGCGCGAGTGCGCGCTGGGGTCGCTGACGCGCTACATCACGAACGCTGAGGCAAAGAGCTTCCAGCCGGCGAATATGACCTTCGACCTGCTGCCGGCAATGGATGTGGAGACACGCAAGGTGACGCGCGACAAGAAGGAGCGTCACCGCATCCAGTGCGAACGCGCGCTTGCGGCGTTTGACGCGTGGCTGGGTGCGACGCCGGCGTAGCGCTGCGAATTGTCTTGGCGCGCGTGCATTGCGTGCGATACCCTTGGCGGCATCCGATCTTGCTTAGCCGAGGTAAATGATGCGCGTCCTCTCCGCCAGTGAAGCTGTTGCACCTGCGTTCAAACGGACCTGGGAGTTTTATTTTAAGCCGCTGCGGATGGGACGCTCCTGGAAGTGGGCCGCGTCGGCGTATCTTGGGCAGTTCGGCCTCTTCTTTTTGCCGCTCCCGCTCCCTCTGATCATCCTGGTGCTGTCGCGGTCTCATCACACGCCGCTGGTCTGGGTGGTAACGGCGATTGCGTCCGCGGTCTTTATCGCGTTCGGCTTCTGGATCTTTTACCTATGCACGCGGCTGGAGCTGGTGATGTTTGAGGCCATGCTGACGAAGGCCCCGCTGGTGCGGCCGATCTGGCAGAAGTACCGCGTGCAGACGTGGCAGATGATCGGAGCGCGTCTGCTCCTGTCCTCGGTGCTGGGCGTCTTCATCTTCATGCCCATGATCCGTTACTTCGAGAATCTCGTAAACATCTTCAGGCACATGCCCGCACACGGAGCGGCGCCGGATCCGATGGCGCAGGCAATGGTCTTTCATCATCTTCTCAGCGCGGAGTTGTTTTTCTTCGGCGGCATGGGTGTGATCATGCTGCTTTCGTCGCTGCTCTCTGACTTCATGATCCCTACGCTGGCGCTGGAGCGGCAGACGCTGCAGGAGGCCACATCCCGGATGCTGCGGCTCTTCCGCACGGAGCCCATCACGATGCTGGGCTACTTCCTGCTGAAGGGCTTGCTCGCTCTTGTCGGTTTCATCGCGCAGTACATCGCTAATCTGCTGATCGTCCTTGTTTCGCTCATACCGTTTGGTATTGTCGGCGGAATTATTGGAGTTCTCTCGTGGCTTGTGCTGCACGGCGCGGGCATAGTCGGCCATGTCGTGCTGATCATCGAGCTTGTGGTGGCGTACTTTCTATTTTTCGGATGGGTGATGTACCTCACCATCGGCGAACTCGGCATTCTTCTGACATTTCTGCAGTATTACGCCCTGTTTTTTCTAGGAGGGCGATATCCCTCCCTGGGGAATGCGCTGGAGCCGCCACCGCCGCCGGTGTATGTGGCACCGCCGGTTGAGAATCCACCGCCAACATTTGAACCGCCGTTGCCGGAGCCGCTGGTTTAGTTACTTCAGCCGCTCCGCGAGCGTGACCTTCTTGCGCGCGCGGACCTTGAACCAGATGGGCGAGCCGATGAAGCCGAAGCTCTCGCGGATCTGGTTGGCGAGGAAGCGCTCGAAGGCGAAGTGCAGCTTCACCAGCTTGTCCGTGAAGAGCACGAATGTGGGCGGCGCGACGGCGGCCTGCGTCATGTAGAAGATGCGGACGCGGTTCTTCATGGGTACGCTGGCACGCTGGAAGTCCACGCGTTCCAGAAACTTGTTCATCTGTCCGGTGGAGACGCGCTTGCGGCGTTCGCGCGAGACGAGCTCCGTCTTGGCGAAGACCTGGTCGATATTTTTCTTCTCGGAGGCCGAGATGAAGAGCAGCGGCGCGTAATCCAGGTACTTCAGCGCGTGGCGCACCTGCTCTTCGTAGACCTTCTGCTCGGCAGGCGGTTTGCCGTCGGTGCGGTGGGTGGTCATCAGGTCCCACTTGTTGACCACGATGATGACGGAGCGACCACTCTCGTGCGCATAGCCGCCGATGTTGGCGTCCAGCGCGGCGACGCCTTCGGTGGCGTCGATCACCAGCAGCGAGACGTCCGCCGCTTCAAGATGCTTGCGCGCCATCACCACGGAGAGCTTCTCGGCCATCAGCTTGGTCTTGCCCTTGCGGCGGATGCCGGCGGTATCGACAAAGCGGTAGATGTGGCCCTTGCGCTCGACGATCTCGTCCACGGCATCGCGCGTGGTGCCTGCAATCGGGGAGACGATCGCGCGGCTGGAGTTGGTAAGCGCGTTCAGCAGCGTGCTCTTGCCCACGTTGGGGCGGCCAATGATGGCAACTTTCGTCTCGCGCTGGTCATACTCGCCGTGGGTACGCATGTGGGAGCCGGGGCTGGGAGCGGTAGGTGCAACAGCAGATATTTTTTTCTCTACCGGCTCCGGTTCGGGCTCCGGCTCGGGCTCTGCGACGATTGGGGGAGGCAGAACGGCAAAGACCTGGTCCAGCAGCTCACCGATGCCGTTGTTGTGCTCGGCCGAGATGGGGAGCACGTTGCGGAAGCCGAGGCGGCGGAAGTTTTCTGCCTGTATCTCCATCGCTTCGGTATCGATCTTGTTCACGGCGAGGAAGATGGGTTTGCCGCCGCGCTGCAGCAGGCGGGCGAGCTCGATGTCGGGCGCGGCAAGTTCGGTGCGGGCGTCCACCACCATGATGATGGCGTCGGCCTCTTCCAGCGCGACCTGCGCCTGGCGGAAGATCTCGGCGGGGATCAGGGCTTCGTCATCGGGCACGACGCCGCCGGTGTCCACCAGGCGGGCGCGTTCGCCCTGCCACTCGACCTCACCGTAGATGCGGTCGCGAGTGATGCCGGGCTCGTCGCCCACGATGGAGCGGCGGCTGTGCGTGAGCCGGTTGAAGAGCGTGGATTTGCCCACATTGGGGCGGCCGCAGACGGCGATGAGCGGTAGGCCTGCGGTATCGGCGGCGTTGGTGGCGGCGGAGACGCGGGCTTCGTCAATGGGATCGATCACACGCCAGTCGCTCTCATCGCCCTCCGGCGTGAGTGCGGCCTTTTTCGATGGCGAGGGCTTGGGGTTCTTGGCCGCAGCGGCCTTCTTGCCGGCCTTGGCGGCGTCAGAGGCGGATTTGGGGTTGCGGCCCTTGCGCGGGCGCGTGTCCGCGCTGCGATGCTTCTTGCCCATGCGTTTGCGGGATTGCTTGGCCTTCGGTGGCATGGGTGGACTCTTTCGGGAACGGAGGTTGCGGCGGGCGCGAAGTGCACAGGCCTGTACTAGCTATTATAGGAACTAGAACCACTCTCCGTTTAAATGCCCGATTCCCTGACCAATTCGATGGAAGCCGCCAGTGCCCTGCCATCGCTCTACGATTTTTTTTCGCCTGGCGGCACACTCTCGCGCTCCGAGCTGCAATTCGAGTTCCGGCGCGGCCAATATGAGATGGCGCGGGCCGTGGAGCAGGCGTTTGAGGAGAAGCGCCACCTGATCGTGGAGGCAGGCACCGGCACCGGCAAGACGCTCGCCTACCTGCTGCCGGCATTGCGCGCGGCGCGGGAGAAGCAACAGCGCATCATCATCTCCACCGGCACAAAAAACCTGCAGGAACAGCTCTTCTTCAAGGACGTGCCGTTCCTGGAGTCGATGCTGGGGCCGCTGCGCGTCTGCTACATGAAGGGACGCGGGAACTATCTCTGCAAGAACAAGCTCTATGCCCTGCGCGATCAGCCGGTGCTCTCCGGCCTGGAGGAGATCGACCAATTCCACCAGATCGCCGCGTGGGAGAAGACGACCATCACCGGCGACCGCGCGGAGTTGAACACACTCCCCGAGAACAGCCAGCTCTGGGGGAAGATCGACGCGCGCACCGAGGCTTGCCTGGGACAGAGCTGCCCCGACTTCGAGAAGTGCTTCATCACCGAGATGCGGCGCAAGGCGCTGGAGAGCGACATCATCATCGTGAACCACCACCTCTTCTTCGCCGACCTCGGCATCAAGCAGACCGCGGGCGGCGCGCCGGATGCGGGACTTCTGCCCGAGGC
>Ga0302314_10002134_pt1 | contig 36946 bp, 36 predicted proteins | sample III_Palsa_N2_3_FD_200533 | JGI IMG/M metagenome (GOLD analysis project Ga0302314, IMG submission 200533) | Peat permafrost microbial communities from Stordalen Mire near Abisko, Sweden - III_Palsa_N2_3 | ecosystem: Environmental > Terrestrial > Soil > Palsa > Peat permafrost | place: Sweden...
CTGGCCGTCGAGGGTCACGGCGCCCGCGGTGACGTCGTAGAAGCGTGGGATCAGATTGAGGATCGTCGTTTTGCCCGCGCCGGAGGGTCCGACCAGGGCGACGATCTCGCCCCGCCTGGCCTCGATATCGACGCCGCCCAGCACCGGCGTCTCGTCGTCATAGCTGAAGGAGACGCCCTCGAGACGCAGGCGCGCTTGGGTGAGCGCGAGCGCCGGCGCGGCTAGTGTTTCACGCACCTCCGGCTCCACGTCGAGGGCCGCGAACAGGCGTCGGCCGGCGACCTTTCCTTGACTGATCACCGTCGTCAGGTTGGACACTTGGCGCAAGGACTGGCTGGCGGTCATCAGGGCGGCGAAGAAGGCGGCGAAGGCCCCCGCGTCGGCGTGGCCGCCGCTCGACCGCCAGCCTTCGTAGGCGAGTACGGCGGCGACGACGATCATGGTCACAGCCTCGGTCGCCGGCGCCGCCAGCGCGCGGGCGTTGTCGCCGCTGATGATGTGACGCTGGCGATCCGCGATCACGGCCGCGACGCGGGCCTCCTCGTAGGCTTCGCGATTCTCCATCTTGATCACCCGCACGCCGTCCAGGCTTTCCATGATGGCTGTGGCGAGCGTCGCTGTAGCGGTCATGGCCCCGCGCGCGGCCTTGGTCGCCTGACGCATGAAGCGACCCAGGGAGAAGGCCACGACCGGGGCGGCCAGCAGCACGATGAGGCCAAGACGCCAATCCATCCAGGCCATCACCACGCCGGCGACCACGAGGGTCAGGCCTTGCTGGACGGTGTTGACGATTCCGGTCGTCGCCGCCTCACGGATCAGTCCCGCGTCATAGAGCACCGAGGAGACGTGGCCGCCCGAGTGCGAAGCGCGCAGCCGGGCGAGGTCGGCGCGCACCAGCTTGCCGAACAACTCGCTTTGCACGTCGCCGACAATGCCGTTGCCTACGCGATTGACGAGCACGCCCTGGACGGCCCCGGCGACGCCGCGGCCGATGGCGAGGGCGACGATGGCCAGCGGAATGGTGAGAAGCGCACCGGGCTTGGGCCGCACCACCAAGTCGTTCACCGCCGGCTGCAAAATAGCGAGCAGGAGACCCGAGAGGCCCGCGAACACGGCGGCGCAGATGAGCGATGCGCCGAACGCCTTCCAGCGTGGGGCGAGATAGCGGGCTGCGATGCGCGCCGCGACGTTGATCTCTTTGGGGTCCGGCGAACCTGGGGTCATGGTGCGAGCCGCCGACCTGTGCGGCGTCGCCCGAGCATGCCTACTTCTTCAGGAATCCGCCATATTTCGCGGCGAAGCGCGACACGCGACCGCCGCGGTCGATCAGGTGTTGATTGCCGCCGGTCCAGGCCGGGTGCGTCTTGGGGTCGATGTCGAGGTGCAGCTCGGCGCCTTCCTTGCCCCACGTCGAGCGGGTCTGATAGGTCGTGCCGTCCGTCATCTTCACGGTGATGAAGTGATAGTCGGGATGAGTGTCTTGTTTCATGGCGTGACCGGACGGATTTGAACGAGGGGCCCCGCGAAAGCGCGGGCGATTTTTGGACGCGCGGCTATACACGCTTAGGCCGCGGCTAGGCAAGGGTCGGCTTGGATCATGGCGAGTGAAGGCGTTCTCGAGGGCCGGCGGCGCGTCGGCCAGACGGACGCGGCCGGGCGGCGCGACCTAGCACCTCTCGCGGGTCTTTGGCCCTACCTGCGGTCACACCTCGGCGATGCCATCGCCTCGGTCATTTCGCTGATCTTTTCCACCAGCGCCACACTCGCCCTGACTTTCGCCCTGCGACTGGTGATCGACAGGGGCTTCGCCGCCGCCTCACGCACGGGCTTGAACGAGACCTTCCTGATCCTGCTGGCGCTGGCCGTCGTGCTGGCCGCCGCCACCGCCGGCCGGGTCTACTTCATCAACAAGCTCGGCGAGCGGATCGTGGCCGACCTGCGGACAGCGCTCTATCGGCATGTGCTTGTTCTCGACCAGGCGTTCTTCCTGAATGTCAGCTCCGGCGAGGTGCTGTCGCGCATGACCACCGACATGACCATCGTCGAAGGCGTTGTCGGCCAGGCGGCGTCCGTCGCATTGCGCAACCTTCTGACCGTGGCCGGCGCCACGGTGATGATGTTGTTCATTTCGGTGAAGCTCACCGGCTGCGCCCTGTTGATCGGACCGGTCATCCTGGCCCCCCTCGTGCTGTACGGGCGCCGTGTCCGCCGGCTGTCGGTCAGGGCGCAGGAGCGCTTCGCCGAAGCCGTGGCCTTCGCCGGCGAGACCCTCAATGCGGTAGACACCGTCCAGGCGTTCGGCCGAGAGCGCAGCGTCGGCGACCGCTTCGGCCACGCGGTGGAAGTCGCCTTCAGCGCGTCACTGGCGCGGATCGGCGCGCGCACAGTGATGACCGGCGGGGTGATCCTGCTGGCGTTTGGCGGCGTGGCGGGGGTTTTCTGGCTGGGCGCCAACGACGTTCTGGCGGGTCGGTTGACCGCCGGCGCCCTCGTCCAGTTCGCGCTCCTGGCCATCCTGGCCGCCGGCTCGCTCGGGGCGCTCAGCGAAGTCTGGGGCGATGTGCAGAAGGCGGCGGGGGCGATGGACCGCATCAGCCAGCTCCTGGCCACCGCCCCCGCTATCGCCGCGCCCGCCGCGCCGGTCCCCATGCCCACCCCGCCGCGCGGAGACATTCAGTTACGCGGCGTGGTGTTCGCTTATCCCGGGCGCGCCGACTTGCCGGCTCTGGCCGGCCTCGACCTGCACGTCCGGCCGGGCGAGCGGGTGGCGCTGGTCGGGCCATCGGGAGCGGGCAAGAGCACGGTCTTCCGCCTGTTGTTGCGCTTCTACGATCCAGACGCCGGCGAGGTGGCCATGGATGGCGTCGACCTGCGCCGGGCCGATCCGGCGGAGGTGCGCGCCCGCATCGCTTTGGTGGCCCAGGATGCGCCGCTGTTTTCCGGCTCGGCGTTCGATAATCTCCGCTTCGGCCGGGAAGAGACCGACCAGGCGCGGATGCTGGCCGCGGCGCGCGCCGCCCAGGCCGACGCCTTCCTGGCCGCCCTGCCCGACGGGCTCGACACGCGTCTGGGCGAGCGGGCGCGGACGCTCTCGGGCGGAGAGCGCCAGCGCCTGGTCATCGCTCGCGCCCTGGTGCGCGAGGCGCCGATCCTGCTGCTGGACGAAGCCACCAGCGCCCTCGACGCGGAAAACGAGCGCTTGGTCCAGCGCGCGCTCGACGAGGCCATGAACGGGCGCACGACGCTGGTCATCGCCCATCGCCTGGCCACCGTGCTGAAAGCCGACAGGATCGTGGTCATGGATGGCGGCCGGGCCGTTGAGCAGGGAACGCACGCCGAGTTGACGGCGCGCGGCGGCCTCTACGCGCGCTTGGCCGAACTCCAGTTCGGCATGGAAGCCGCCTGACGAGCCGCCGGCCGCTCGGGTCTTGGGCCGCGCCTCAGGCGCGCCAGGCGGCGCAGGCGGCGCCAGAAGCGACTCTTTTCCGGCTCCGGATAAGGCTGCAGCAGCCGCCGGAACTCCTCGGCGCAAGCGCGCCAGGAATAGCGTTCGGCGGCGGCGCGCGCGCTCGCCTTGTCAATCTTCAACGCCTCCAGGCACGCCTCCGCCAAGCCATGGGTCTGGTCGGGGGCGAGCGCGCCGGCGCCGGAATTGGGAATGATATCCGCCGGTCCGGGGGCCATGAAGCCGGCCACCGGCAGGCCGGAGGCCCAGGCCTCCAGCATCACCAGACCGAAGGTGTCGGTGAGCGAAGGAAAGACGAACACGTCCGCGGAGGCGTAATGCGCGGCCAGATCCGCGCCGAACTTCGCCCCTGTGAAGCGCACGTTCGGGTAGCGTTCGGATAACTCCTCCATCAGCGGTCCGTCCCCGACCACCACCTTGGCGCCCGGCAGATCGAGCTCCAGGAAGGCCTCGATGTTCTTCTCCACCGCCACGCGACCGACATTGAGCCAGACTGGGCGCGGCAGATCGGCGAACAGGTCGGCCTCGTCCGGCCGGCGCGGTTGGAAGGTGTCGGTATCCACGCCACGCGACCATACCGAAACATTGCGGAAGCCCTGCCGTTCGAGCTCATCGGCCATGGTCCGCGTGGCGACCATGAGGCGGCCGGACGGCTTGTGGAACCATTTCATGTAGGCGTAGCCGGCCGCCAGCGGCAGCGGCAGGCGGGCCGAGACATATTCCGGGAAACGGGTGTGGTAGCTGGTGGTGAACGGCAGCTTCCATTCCAGGCAGATGCGCCGGGCCGCCAGGCCGATCGGACCCTCGGTGGCGATGTGGATGGCCTCGGGTTCGAACTCGCGGAACCGCTGCTGCACCTTCTCGAGGGCGCCGACGGCCAGCTTGATCTCCGGATAGGTGGGCAGGGGAAAATTGGGAAACTGATCGGGACTGATGACCTCAACGAGGTCGTCCATGTCGCGCAGCTCTCGGCAGATTCGCGCGAGCGTACGCACGACGCCGTTGACCTGGGGTTCCCAGGCGTCCGTGGCCAGCAGTATTCGCATCAGGCGATCGCGGGTTCCGTCACTGGCGCCGATGGGCGCTCGGCGCGGCGCGAACCCTGGATCATGGACCAGGAACGCTGCTTCGCCCAGGGGAGAATCTCGAATCGTCCGTCGAAGTGCTCCACAAGGGCGGTGCAGCTCTCCACCCAATCGCCGTCGTTGAGATAGCAAACGCCCTGGATCTCGCGCATTTCCGCCTTGTGGATGTGGCCGCAGATAACGCCATCGACGCCGCGGCGCCGGGCCTCGCCGGCCACGGCGGTCTCATAGTTGTCGATGAACTGCAGGGCGTTCTTGACCCGAATCTTGAGAAACGCCGACAGGCTCCAGTAGCCGAGACCCAGCCGACGGCGGATGCGGTTGAAGATCGTATTGGCTCGCAGGACCGTCCGGTAGGCGAGATCGCCGGCCAGCGCCAGCCATGGCGCCAGGCGCACCACCGCGTCGAACTCGTCACCGTGCAGCACGAGGAAGCGACGGCCGTCGGCCGTCTCGTGGATGGCGTCGCGCGCCACCACCACGCCGCCGAAATGGACGCCGCAGAAATCGCGCACACGATCATCGTGGTTGCCGGGGATGTAGGTGACAATGACGCCCTTGCGCGCGTGGCGCAGGATCTTCTGCACCACGTCGTTGTGCGCCTGAGGCCAGAACCAGCCGCGCTTCATGCGCCAGCCGTCGACGATATCGCCCACCAGATACAGTCGCTCGCAGGTCATGTGACGGAGGAAATCGAGCAGGATCTCGGCCTGACAGCCGCGCGTGCCGAGATGAACGTCGGAGATGAAGACGCTGCGGTAGGACGCGAGCGCGCGTTCCTCGACCACTGCCAAGCCCCCGGGGCCCACGAGCGACATCCGCCCGAGAGGTCCGGTTAAGCTGATTGCTTGTCGGTTTTGTGAATCCCGCCGGCGGTCAGGCGGCGAATACGCGGCGGACGATCTCTTCCAGCCCGCGAGCGTCGACCTCAGAAAACGCATCCGGCACGGTCGAATCCACATCGAGCACGGCGATCAGCGCCCCGCCGGCGTCGAGAACGGGCACCACGATCTCGCTCCGCGAGCGAAAATCGCAGGCGATATGGCCTGGGAAGGCGTCCACATCGGGCACGATCAGGGTTTCGCGCCGCGCGGCGGCGGCGCCGCACACCCCGCGGCCGAAATCGATGCGCAGGCAGCCGAGCGTTCCCTGATAGGGACCGACGACCAGCTGATCGCCGCGCGCCGGGTCGACGACATAGAAGCCGGTCCAGAAAAAGCGGTCGAAGGCTTCCGCCAGCATCGACGTCACCGTGGCCATGCGGGCGGTGACGTTCGGCTCACCCTCAACGACGGATTGGATCTCCTCCGTCAGCGCGGCGTAGCGTTCCTGGGTCGAATCGGCGAGTCTTGGGTCGGGTGCGCGCATGATCCGACGATATAGGCGCGCGACCGCGGATTTCGAAATTCGTCGCGTCGGGCATTGATATTTATTGTGCAGTGCAGCATAGACAGCATGCAAACGGTCGGGAGGCCGCGCCAATGTCCCAGAACCGAAATCCCTGGCTCCAACTCGCGGCCGATTCCATGCGTCTTGGACTCGAAGCCCAGGACGTGATCGGACTGCGGCTCGCCAAGGCCGCCTGCGGCGACTTCGACGCCGGCGCCGAAGCCGTCCTCATGGTCGCCGAAAAGAGCCAGGCCGCGTGGGACGCGACCTTCCTCGTCACCCGCAGCATGATCGCCGGCGAGGGTCACCTCGCCCCGGCCCGCACCCTGGCGCTCTACCGCCGCCGGGTCCGGGCCAACCAGCGCCGGCTGAGGTCCGCGCCTTGAAGACCTACAGCCTTGAGCTTCGCCACGCCCCCTCCAAACGCAAGCTGAACGCCCTCGATAACAACCGCCTGGAGCCGCTCAAGCAGCGCTTCGAAGGCGATCCGGCGGCGATCGCCTGGGCCCAGGGCGAGCTGCTCGACTTCGCGCGCCGGCGCGGCGGCAAGAACTTCCAGTATGTCGAAGCCTCGGTCCTGGAGCTTCTGCCCTTCGGCCAGTTGATCGACGACAAGGATTATCGCCGCCTCGGCCGCTGGGTGTGCAATGCCGACGGCATCAACTGGCGCGAGGCCGCCGGGGCGGAGGCCTAATCGAGGCTGGCTTGCCGAACCGTAGCTCGCCAAGCGAGCGAAGGCTGGTAGGCCCGGTAGGACTCGAACCTACAACCAGACCGTTATGAGCGGCCGGCTCTAACCATTGAGCTACGGGCCCCCAACGACCGTTGAGCTTGGTCGGGGAACGTGCGGTTATCATGGTCGGTGGGCGGCTTAAAGGGCGCCCGTCAGGGAGTGAACGCCATGACATTCAGGATCGCCACCCTCGCTCTGCTCGCCGCCGCCGCGGTCGCGCCCGCCGCCGTGGCCCAGAGAACCGACGCCGCGTTCGCCGCCACCACACTGCAGATCTCGGCCCACGGCGAGGTGAAGCTGCCGCCGGACCAGGCGATGATCACCCTGGGCGTCGAGACGACCGCCTCGACGGCCGCCCAGGCCATGGGCGCCAACGCTGAGAAGATGAACCGAGTGGTTGCCGCCCTGAAGGCCGCCGGCGTCGCCGATCGCGACATCCAGACCGACCAGCTCAGCTTGTCGCCGCAATACGCCTATGCCGAGGGCCAGTCTCCCCGGCTCACCGACTATCAGGCGTCCAACCAGGTGACGGTGACCGTGAACGATCTGACGCGCCTGGGGCGGTTGACCGACGCCGTGGTCGGGGCGGGGGCGACCAACGTCAGCGGGATCAGTTTCGGCCTCGCCAATCCGGTCGCCGCCGAGAACACAGCGCGCGTGGCGGCGGTGAAGTCGCTGGAAGACAAGGCGCGACTATACGCTGACGCCGCCGGCTATCGCATTGGGCGGCTGGTCAACCTCTCCGAGGGCGGCGGGACCGAAGTCCAGGTGGCGCGGCCCATGGCGATGATGGCGGCGCGAAATGTGGCGGCGACCCCGGTGGCCGCTGGTGAGGTCGACGTCCGGGTCGATGTGCAAGGCATCTTCGAATTGGCGAAATAGCTCAAGCCCACGCCAGGCGGCCGTCCGATGGAGTGGTCGCTTCGCCGGCCAGGTTTGGTCGGCGATAGATCAATGCTTCGGCCACGTGCACGCGGCGGACCGCTTGCGCGCCTTCGAGATCGGCGATGGTGCGGGCGAGGCGCAGGGTGCGCGTCCAGCCGCGGGCGGAGAGGGCGCTCAATTCGGCGGCCCTGGAGAGCAAGGCCCGCGCCGGGCCGTCCAGGGCGACGATCGTCTCCAGCCACTCGCCCTCGGCGGTGGCGTTCAGCGGACTGGCGCCCGCGCCGCCCGCCGTCGCCCGCTCGGCGGCCAGCTCCCGCGCCGCCAGCACCCGCGCCGCGACCTCGGCGGTGCCCTCGACCGGCGGCGGCAAGGCGAGGTCGGCGGCCGTCACCGGCGGCACCTCGACGGTGAGGTCGATGCGGTCGAGGAGCGGCCCCGAAATCCGCGCCTGATAGGCTTGAACGCAGCGGGGCGCCTTGCCGCAAGCGCCGCGCCCGAGGCCGCCGACGCCGCAACGACAGGGGTTCATGGCGGCGACCAGCTGCACGCGGGCCGGATAGCGGACGTGGGCGTTGGCGCGCGCCACCACCACCTCGCCCGTCTCAAGCGGCTGACGCAGAGAATCCAGGGCCTGGGCGCCGAATTCCGGGAGTTCATCCAAAAACAGGACTCCATTATGCGCCAAAGAGACTTCACCTGGCTTCACGCGCAAGCCGCCGCCGGTGAGCGCCGCCATGCTGGCCGAATGGTGCGGCGCGCGGAACGGCCGGGCGCGGGTCAAAGCGCCCTTGGCGATCAGACCGGCCACCGAATGAACCATGGAGGTTTCCAACAGCTCGGCCGGGGTCAGCGGCGGCAGAAGGCCCGGCAGGCGTTGGGCCAGCATGGATTTCCCCGATCCGGGCGGGCCGATGTACAGCAGGTTGTGGCCTCCGGCGGCGGCGATCTCCAGCGCCCGCTTGGCGGCTTCCTGGCCCTTCACATCTTTCAGATCCGGCGCGTGGGCGGCCTCGATCATGGGGCCGGGCTTCGGCGGCCCCAGCAGCTGGCTGCCGCGGAAATGGTTGACGAGCGCGATCAGCGACCGTGGGGCCAGGAGGGGCATGTCGCCGGCCCACGCCGCCTCTGGCCCGCAGCTTTCCGGACAGATCAAGCCGAGACCCATGGCGTTGGCGGCCATCGCGGCCGGCAGCGCCCCGGCGACCGGCGCGATCTCGCCGTTGAGATTAAGCTCGCCGATCGCAGCCCAACCGTCGAGCGCGTCCTGCGGCACGATCCCCATGGCGGCCATGAGCGCCAGCGCGATGGGCAGGTCGAAATGGTTGCCTTCCTTGGGCAGGTCCGCCGGCGCGAGGTTGGCGACGAGCCGCCTGGGCGGCAGGGCGAGGCCCAGACCCGCGAACGCCGCCCGCACCCGCTCGCGCGCTTCGCCGACCGCCTTGTCCGCCAGGCCGACGACAACAAAGGCGGCCGAGCCGCCGACGGCCTGGACCTCGACGTCCACCCGCCGCGCCTCGACGCCTTCGAACGCCACCGAGGCGATGCGTGCGGCCATGCCCTGCGGCCCCCATTTAGCCCGGCGCGATCTGGTCACGCTCCAATGGCCATGGCAAGAACAAAAACGGAACTATCCGGCCCGCAGCGTCTCAATGCAATCCCACAGCCGCGCCGCCGCGTCGGCGCCGCCGAACCGTTTGAGCTGCTGGGCGCCGGTGGGCGAGGTGACGTTGATCTCGGTCAGGTACTCACCGATCACGTCGATGCCGACGAAGATCAGGCCGCGCCGCTTCAACTCCGGGGCGATGGCGGCGCAGATTTCCAGGTCGCGCGCGCTCAATTCCACCGCCTCGGCGCGGCCGCCTCGGGCAAGATTGGAGCGCACCTGCCCCTCGCCCGGCACGCGGTTGATGGCGCCCACCGGCTCGCCGTCCACCAGCAGAATGCGTTTGTCCCCCCGCGAAATGGCGGGAATGAACTTCTGGGCGATCACCGCCTCCGGACCGATCATGGCGTGCAGTTCGAGCAGGGCGTCGAGGTTGGGATCGCCGGCCTTGAGCTTGACGACGCCCGAGCCAGCGCCGCCGTAGAGCGGCTTGACCACGATATCGCCGTGCCGCGCGTGAAAGTCGTGCAGGGCCTCGCCGTCGCTGGTGATCAGGGTCGGCGGATGGAAATCGGGAAACTCGGTGACCAACAGCTTTTCCGGCGCGCTGCGCACCTCAGCGGGATCGTTAACCACCAAGGTCGCGGGATGGATCCGCTCGAGGAAATAGGTCGCCGTGATGTAGGCCATGTCGAACGGCGGGTCCTGACGCATCAGCACCACGTCGAACTCGGCCAGATCGCGCGCCTCCCACGCGCCCAAGGTGTGATGATCGCCTTTGACCGCGCGAAGGTTGAGCGCCTTGCCGCGCGCCAGCACCACGCCTTCGTCCAAGGCCAGGCGTTCGGCTGCATAGACCCACAGGCCGTGGCCGCGGGTCTGGGCCTCGATCATCAGCATGAAGGTGGTGTCGGTTTCGATGTTGATCCCCTCGACGGGGTTCATCTGCACGGCGACCTTAAGCGGCATCGGCCCTCCCAAAGAGCGCACGCGCCGCCTCAGGCGTCGCGCCAAGCATCACGAATATGGCGCGGCCAGCGGCCGGGCGCGAGCGCCATGAGATCGAGACGGACCGAGGCGTTCGCAAGGTCCGGCCGGCGGCCGGCGATCGAACGGGCGGCGGCGAGCAGTCGCTCGCGCTGGCGGGGCGTGACGGCGTCCAGGGCCTCATCAAGACTCCGCCGGCGTTTGACCTCGATCACGGCCACGACGCCGCCCCTGACGGCCAGCAGATCGATCTCCGCCTGCGGCGTCTTCAGGCGGAAGGCGAGGATGCGATAGCCCTTGGCCAGCAGCAGCAGGGCGCACAACACTTCGCCGCGGCGCCCGTCGCGCCTGGCCAGAGCGCCGCGGCGCGCCCGGATCGGCGACGGGGTCACCGGCCGCGCAGGGCGAGGGCCCGGGCGTAGAGCTGACGGCGCGGAAGATGCAGCGCCCGGGCGACCTCCCCGGCCGCGTCCGCCGGTCCCAAGCGCGTCAGGGCTTCGGCGAGGGCGGCGTCGGCCTCCTCTTCGCTGGCAACCACCTCCTCACCGGCGCCGACGAGGATGACGATCTCGCCCTTGGGCGCGTTGAGGCGCGGGTCGAGGGCCAATTCGTTCAGCGGCCCGCGGATCACTGTCTCGTACAGTTTGGTGAGCTCCCGCGCGACCGCGGCCGGGCGAGGACCCAGAACCCGGGCCATGTCGACCAAGCTCTCGGCGAGGCGCGAGCCGCCCTCGAAGAACACCAGCGTGGCGCGGACGCCCGCCAGCTCCTCGAGAAACGTCCGGCGCGCCGCCGCGCGCGGCGGCGGGAAGCCGGCGAACAGGAACCGGTCGGTCGGCAGGCCGGCCACGGTCAGCGCCGCCGTCACTGCCGAAGCGCCAGGGACCGGAAACACGGCGGACCCCTGCGCTATGGCCTCCGCCACCAGTCGGTAGCCTGGATCGTTGACCAGCGGCGTACCGGCGTCTGAGATCAGGGCGACGCGGGCGTCGCCCGCGAGCGCGGCGAGAATCTTCGGCCGGACGCGGTGGGCGGCGTGCTCGTCGTAGCGTTCGAGCTTCGCCGAGATCCCGTGGGCGGCGAGAAGTTTGCCACTGACCCGGGTGTCCTCCGCCAGGACCAGATCGGCGGCCGCGAGCACGTCCAGGGCGCGCAGGGTGATGTCGCGCAGATTACCGATCGGCGTCGCCACCAGATACAGGCCTGGGGCCAGGGGCTTCGGCTCAGGCGGCATCGGCCAGCTTGGCGATGATGCGGTCCAGCACCGGGCGGCCGCGGGCGGTGGCCACCAGCCGGCTCTCCGTCAGCCGGACCAGGCCGCCAAGATCGGCGATCCGCGCGGGCGGGATAGCCAGAGGTTCGAGATCGGCGCGTGCGACGCCCTCAACGGTCCTCAGGCCCATCAGCAGGCGTTCGATGGCGCGGTCGCGAAGGCTCAACGGCGTCAACATGGCTCCAACACCTTCGGCTTCGACACGCGTGATGTAGTCCGGGATGGCGCGGGGCGTTTCGGCGGCGCGCCGCCCATCGGCGAGGCTCAATCGTCCGTGCGCGCCTGGGCCTACGCCGACATAGTCCTCACCCCGCCAATAGACGAGATTGTGCCGCGAGCGGGCGGCGAGACCGCGCGCGTGGTTGGACACCTCATAGGCCTCGAAGCCCAGCGCCGCGAGCGTCGACTGCGTGATCTCATAGAGTTCGGCGGCCAGGTCGTCCGTGGGCGGCGCGAACAGCTTGCGGCGCACCGCACGGTCGAAAGCGGTGCCCGGCTCGATGGTCAGCTGGTAGGGCGAGATATGCTCGACGCCGAAATCCCCCACCTGGGCGAGCGCCGCCGCCCAGGCCGCGGGGGTCTGGCTCGGCAGGGCGTAGATCAGGTCGACCGACACCTGCGGGAAGCACGCCATCGCCCGCTCGACGGCGCGGCGAGCGGTCGCCGCATCGTGGTTGCGGCCAAGGAACGCCAGCTCGTCGTCGTCCAGCGACTGCACCCCCAGCGACAGGCGGTTCACGCCGGCCTCGGCCAGCGCCGCGAAGCGACCGGCTTCCGCATCCGTGGGATTGGCTTCGAGGGTGACCTCGAGATCGGCCGCCGCCGGCCATAATCGCCTGGCCGCCTCGATCACGCGGGCGACGTCTCCGGGCCGCATCAGCGACGGCGTGCCGCCGCCGAAGAAGATCGACACCAGTCGTCGCTCACCGAGCAGCGCGGCCTGGCCGTCCAGATCGGTGAGGACCGCCCGCAGCAGCGATTCCGCCTCCGCCGAGCGGCCACGGTCGCGCACGACGTTGAAGTCGCAATAGGGACAGATGCGGGCGCAATAGGGCCAATGGACATACAGGCCCAGCGGCGGCGGCTCGAACCTCAATAGAGCGCCGTCTTGAGCGCCGCGAACGCCCTGGCGCGATGGCTGATCGCCGTCTTGGCCGCGGGCTCCATCTCCCCGAACGTCTCGGTCCCGCCCGCTGGGACGAAGATTGGGTCGTAGCCGAAACCGCGATCGCCCCGCGGCGGGAAGACGAGGGCGCCGTCCACGCGCCCCTCCACCACCACCACCGGCCCGGCCGGCCAAGCGGCGGCCAGGGCGCAGACGAACCAGGCGGCCCGGTCCTCGCGCTCGGAGTCGACCAGGCGCCGTTCCACCAGGCCGATGGCGTGGGCGAAATCGCGGTTGGGGCCGGCCCAGCGGGCGGAGTGGACACCGGGCGCGCCGTCCAGCGCCTCGACGCACAGGCCCGAGTCGTCGGCGATGGCGATCAGCCCACTGGCGTCCGCCGCCGCGCGCGCTTTGAGCATGGCGTTGCCGGTGAAAGTGGTTTCGGTCTCGTCCGGCTCCGGCAGACCGAGGTCGCCGGCGGCGACAATCTCGAACCGGTCCTCGAACAGCGCCGCTAGCTCGGCCGCCTTGCCGGGATTGTGGGTCGCAGCGACCAGCCGGGTTCCGGGTTCGAGACGCAGGCTCATGGGCCCTCTTTAGCCCAACCGGTTCCGGGCGCCCATGGCGCCGCCGCGGCGCGCTTAATCCACATTGCCTAAGCGTAATATTGATAAACGATATTTAATTTGATTGAAAAACGATGTGGTCTTATCGATAAACACAGAACGGCGGTCCAGACCGCTTTCGAGAGAGAAATTCAACCGGCCGCCCTTCGGGGCGCAAAACCTTAAGGAGACTTTAAATGCACGCTCCCCGCCTGATCGACGTCGTCGACCGTCTCGCCCTGACCGTCATGAACGCCATGGTGTTCGTCGGCCTGCCCCTCGCCGCCATCGGCCTCTTCGTCCGCTAGGCCTTGCGCTTTTCCGCCGCCCCGGTTCAGGTCATGTTCGCCGCCGCGTGAGGTCCCTCTCGCGGCGGCTTGCATTGGGAGGATTGGATGCGCGCCCTTGGCCGAGGTTCGGTCTCGAGCTTTCTGAAAGTGATCCTGGACGTCTTTCATGTCGTCCTGTGGATCGGCGTCGCGGTCGCCACCGTCGGCGTGGTCGTGGCCCTGCTGCTGAGCTTCAGACCCGACTTCATCGCCAGCCACATCGACATCGACAGCCTTAACGTCGAAGGGCCGTGGCTCGGGCCCGCCGCCGCCGCACTGTTCCTGATCGGCGACGCCTATCTGGCCGGCGGCATTATCGTCGTCGGACGCCTGCGGAGCATCTTCAAGACTTTGATCGACGGCGACCCGTTCCATCCCGAGAACGCCAGGCGACTGCGCGTCATCGGCGCGGCCCTGGCGATCCTGGAACTGGGCCGTTACGCGGTCGCCAGCCTGGCCCATGTCGTGTTCCACGGCGCCATCCACGTCTCCGGCGGCGTGAGCCTGACGACCTGGTTCGCGGTCCTCGTCATTTTCGTCCTCGCCGAAGTGTTCCGCGAGGGCGCGCGCCTTCGCGGCGACGCCGAGCTCACCATCTGACCCATGCCGATCCGCGTCCGCCTCGATCGCCTGTTGCTGGAGCGGCGGATGTCGCTGACCGAGCTCGCCGATCGCGTGGGGGTGACCATCGCCAATCTGTCGATCCTCAAGACCGGCAAGGCCCGTGCGATTCGGTTTTCGACCCTGAGCGCCCTTTGCCGCGAGCTGGATTGCCAGCCCGGCGATCTGGTCGTCTTCGAGCCGGGGCCGGTCGACGACCTGGAGGACGAACCCGAGGAGGACTGACGCGCCTCTCAGTCGGCCAGCGCGGCCTTCTGTAGCGTCACCAGATCGGCGATCCCCGCCTGGGCCAGATCCAGCAAGGCGTCGAATTCGGCGCGGGAGAAGCCGCGTTTCTCGCCGGTGGCCTGGGCCTCGACGATCTGGCCATCGCCTGTGAGGATGAAATTGGCGTCCGCCTCGGCGTTGCTGTCCTCCTCATAGTCGAGGTCGAGCACCGGCGCGCCATCCACCAATCCGCAGGAGATGGCGGCGACATGGTCGAGAATCGGATCGCGGGCGATGACGCCTTCCGCCGCCATCATGCCTGTCGCCAGCTTCAGGGCCACCCAGCCGCCGGTGATCGCCGCCGTCCGCGTACCGCCGTCGGCCTGGATGACATCGCAGTCGAGCGTGATCTGGCGCTCGCCGAGGGCCTGAAGATCCACCACGGCGCGCATCGAGCGGCCGATGAGGCGCTGAATCTCCTGAGTGCGGCCCGACTGCTTGCCCTGAGCGGCCTCGCGCCGGCCACGAGTGTGAGTCGCGCGCGGCAGCATGCCGTATTCCGCCGTCACCCAGCCGCGGCCGCGGCCGCGCAGGAAGGGCGGCACGCCCTCTTCCAGGCTCGCCGTCACCAGAACGCGCGTGTGACCGAACGACACCAGGCAGGAGCCTTCCGCATAGCGGTTGACCTTGGTTTCCAGTGTCACGGGCCTCAGGACGTTCGCCGCCCGGCCGGAAGGTCGCATGCAAATCTCCCGCACGATCGGCGCCCGCTTGCGCCCGTGCAGGCGGCGCTTATCCTAATCCCCCAGAGATGAGCAACGCGTTCGTCGGCCAGATCCCACCGCCAGGTCCGAGCCTCTCCGAGCTCGATGGACGCGCACGCGAGGTATTCCGCCGCATCGTCGAGACTTACCTCGAGACCGGCGAGGCGGTCGGCTCGCGCACCCTCGCGCGCGCCGGCATGCCGCTGTCGCCGGCCTCGATTCGCAACACCATGCAGGATCTGACCGATCTTGGCCTCTTAGGGGCCGCCCACGCCAGCGCTGGCCGCCAGCCCACGCATGTCGGTCTGAGACTGTTCATCGACGGCCTGCTGGAGATCGGCGACGTCGGGGAAGCCGATCGCAGGAGCATCGAGGCCCGGCTTTCCGCTCACGGACGGTCGTTCGACGACGCTCTCAACGAAGCCAGCTCAATCCTTTCCGGCCTCGCCGGCGGCGCCGGCGTCGTGGTGACGCCGGTGCGCGAGGCCGGCGTCAAACACGTGGAGTTCGTGGCGCTGGCGCCGGACCAGGCCCTCGCCGTCATGGTGTTCGAAGACGGCCAGGTGGAGAACCGCCTGATGCGTCACGCCACGGGCCTCACCCCCTCGGCCTTGCAGGAGGCGTCGAATTTTCTGAACGCCCGCCTACGTGGACGGACGCTGGTCGAGGCCAAGGCCGAGGTGACGGTGGAGCTCGCCGTCGCTCGGCGCGAACTCGACTCCACCGCCGCGCGTCTGATCGAGGAGGGTCTGGCCGCGTGGGGCGGAGAAGGTTCGGAGCGAACGCTTATCGTGCGCGGCCGGTCCAATTTGCTGGGCGACGCCGAGGCCGCCGACCTCGAACGCGTGCGTATGCTGTTCGACGACCTCGAGCGCAAGGAGCGGTTGATCGATCTGCTCGACGGGGTGCGCGGCGCGGCGGGCGTACGCATCTTCATCGGCGCCGAGACCAGACTTTTCTCACTCTCGGGTTCCGCCCTGATTGCGGCGCCCTATATGACGGGCCGGCAGAAGCTGCTGGGCGCGATCGGGGTGATCGGACCGGCCCGGCTGAACTATGCCCGAGTGATTCCGCTGGTGGACTACACCGCGCGGGCGCTGGGCAGAATGTTGGATGACTAGACGAGGGCGAATGTCAGACGAAAATGGCGCCGCGAACGGCGCTGGCGATCCCGCGCTCACCCCTGAGCCGGACGAGGTTTCCACGCTGCAGGCCGAGGTGGCCGAGCTCAAGGACCAGGCGCTGCGCTATGCCGCGGAGGCCGAGAACACGCGCCGCCGCGCCGAGCGCGAGATCAATGACGCGCGGGCCTACGCCATTCAGAAGTTCGCCCGCGATCTGCTGGGCGTGGCCGACAATCTCTCGCGCGCGCTGTCGCACGCGCCGAAGGACGGCGACGATCCCCTGGCCAAGAGCCTGGCGGTCGGCCTGGAGATGACCCAGAAAGTACTGCTGTCGGCCTTCGAACGTAACGGCTTGAAACGGCTGGCGCCGGCGACGGGCGATCGGTTCGACCCTCACCAGCATCAGGCCGTGACCGAACAGACCTCCGCCGAGGTCGCGCCCGGCGGGGTGATCGCCGTGATGCAGGACGGCTACGAGCTCTTCGGCCGCATCGTGCGTCCGGCCATGGTGGTGGTCGCCGCCCGCGACTCCGCCGGCCCCGCGCCGAATGCGGCGACGGCGAAGGCCGAGGGCTGAACCCCCTCTTCCTCGCGCTGACAAATCAGCTAGTGTCGCAAGTCCATTTGTAACGCGCCGCGCGGGGGGCATCCCGGCGGCGATCCTTGGACGCAAACATGAAGCTGACGATCGAACGGGCTGCGTTGCTGAAAGCTCTCGCCCACGTCCAGAGTGTCGTGGAGCGGCGCAACACCATCCCGATCCTCGGCAATGTCTTGCTGTCCGCGGAGGACGGCCGTCTCGCCTTCTCGGCCACCGATCTCGATATGGAGATCGCCGACGCCGCCCCCGCCCAGGTCGAGAGCCCTGGCCAGATCACCGCGCCGGCGCACACGCTGTACGAGATCGTGCGCAAGTTGCCCGAGGGGGCGGAGGTTTCCCTCACCTTCACCGGCGCCGACCCGCGTCTGGCCGTGCAGGCGGGCCGCTACAAGGTGAACCTGCCGGTGCTGCCCGCCGGCGACTTCCCGGTGATGCCCACCGAGGGCCTCTCCGGCCCGATCACGATCGACACCGCCGATCTCATTCGCCTGATCGACAAGACCCGCTTCGCCATCTCCACCGAGGAGACGCGCTACTATCTGACCGGCATCTATCTGCACTCGGTCATCCAGGACGGCCGCTCCCTGCTGCGCGCCGTGGCTACCGACGGCCACCGCCTGGCCCTCGCCGAGATGCCGGCGCCCGAGGGCGCATCGGGGTCGGCCGGCGTCATCGTGCCTCGCAAGACGGTGCAGGAAGCGCGGCGGCTGCTGGACGACGCCGGCGAGACGATCGAGTTGCGCCTCAGCCCGCAGAAGGTCCGGTTCGATTTCGGCGGCGCGACCCTCACCTCCAAGGTGATCGACGGCTCGTTCCCCGACTACACGCGCGTCATTCCCCGGGACAACCACCGCATCATGACGGTGGACAATTCCCTCTTCGCCGCCGCGGTGGACCGGGTGGCGACCATCTCGTCGGAAAAGAGCCGGTCAGTGAAGCTGGCGGTCGAATCGGGCCGCGTGATCCTCACCGTGCGCAACATGGAGACCGGCCAGGCGGTCGAGGAGGTGGAGGTCGACTATGACGGCGATCCGTTCGAAATCGGCTTCAACGCCCGCTACCTGATGGATGTCACCGGTCAGATCGGCGGCGACACCACCGAGTTCCGCTTCGTCGACCGCGCGGCGGCCGCCACCCTGCTCGATCCCGTGCTGGTGCTCGATCCGACCGACATCGGCGTGCAATATGTGCTGATGCCGCTCAGGGCCTGACGGGCGCCGCCGACAAGGCCATGCGCTCGCGCATCCAGCGGCTCACGCTCACCGACTTCAGGTCCTATCGCCAGGCGAGCCTCGAGGCGGCGGAGCGGACCTGCTTTCTGTTCGGGCCGAACGGGGCGGGCAAGACCAATTTCCTGGAAGCGATCAGCTTTTTCTCCCCTGGCCGCGGGCTGCGCGCCGTCTCCACCGCCGAGGTCGGTCGGCGCGAGGCGGACGCCGCCGAGGGACTGCCCTGGGCCGTCTCGGCCGAGATTGGCGCGGGCGACGATCGCATCCGCCTGGGGACTGGGTTGGAGGGCGACGGCGGCGGGCGGCGCGTGGCCCGCGTGGACGGCGAAAGCAGACCGGTTTCGGCTCTGGCCGACCATCTGCGCCCGCTGTGGCTCACCCCCGCCCACGACCGCCTGTTCGCCGGCCCGGCGGGGGAGCGCCGGCGGTTTCTCGACCGTCTGGTGTTCTCGGCGCTGCCGAGCCACGCCGGCGAGGTCGGGACCTATGAGCACGCCCTGCGCGAACGTCAGCGCCTCCTGACCGAGGGTCGACCGGACCGCGCCTGGCTGGAGGCGCTCGAGGCGCGCGCGGCCAAGGCCGGCGCACGCATGGTCGTGGCGCGTGGAGAGACGGTGCGCGACCTGACCGCCGAGATCGACGCCCGCGGCGCCGGGCCGTTTCCGGCCGCCGATCTGGCCCTCGCCGGCGAGTGGGGCGAATTGGCCGACGAGGCCGAAATCGAACAGCGCCTGATACGCGCCTTCGCCATGTCCAGGCCCCGCGACGGCGCCGCCGGTCGCGCCCTGGCCGGCCCGCACCGGACCGATCTGACCGTGGTCAGCCGCCAGAGCGGCCGGCCGGCCGGCGTCTGTTCGACGGGCGAGCAGAAGGCCTTGATCCTCAATTTGATTCTCGCCCAGGCCGCACGCCTTTCACGTGCCATTTCGCAGCCGAATCCTATATTGTTGCTGGATGAGGTGGCCGCGCATCTCGATTCCGAGAGGCGCGCGGCGCTCTTCGACGAAATCGAGGCTCTGTCGCTGCAGGCCTTTCTCACGGGCACGGACGAGGCGCTGTTCGAATCCCTCAAGGGCCGCGCCTTGGCGGTCCGGGTCGAAGCCTCCAGCCTGACCCCATTGGACGATTGAATGACCGACGAACCTGTTGAAGAGCCGCAGAAGGATTCCGACTACGGCGCCGATTCCATCAAGGTCCTCAAAGGCCTCGAAGCGGTGCGCAAGCGCCCGGGCATGTACATCGGCGACACCGACGACGGCACCGGCCTGCATCACATGGTCTACGAGGTAGTCGACAACGCCATCGACGAAGCGCTGGGCGGCTACGCCACGCGCATCGAGGTGACGCTGAACGCGGACGGCTCGTGCACGGTCACCGACGACGGCCGGGGCATTCCCACCGACATCCACGAAGGCGAAGGCGTCTCCGCGGCCGAGGTGATCATGACCCAGCTGCATGCCGGCGGGAAGTTCGATCAGAACTCCTACAAGGTCTCCGGCGGCCTGCACGGCGTGGGCGTCTCGGTGGTCAACGCCCTGTCGGACTGGCTCGATCTCAAGATCTATCGCGCCGGCCAGGCCCACGAGATGCGTTTCGAGGGCGGCTTCACCGTGACGGCCCTACGCGTCACCGGCCCGGCGCCCCGGCGGGAGAACGGCGAGTTCCTCACCGGCACGGAGGTCACCTTCTTCCCGTCGCTGACGACCTTCGCCCAAATCGATTTCGACCGTAAGACCCTGGAGCATCGGCTGCGCGAACTGGCGTTCCTCAATTCCGGCGTGGTCATCTATCTGCGCGACCTGCGCGACGCCGAGCCGTTCGAGGAAATCCTGCATTACGACGGTGGGGTCGAGGCTTTCGTGCGCCACCTGGACAAGGCCAAGACGCCGATCCTGAAGGCCCCGCTGGTCATCCGCGGCCGGCGCGAGAACGTCGAGATCGATCTCAGCCTGTGGTGGAACGACGGCTACCACGAGACCATGCTCTGCTTCACCAACAACATCCCCCAGCGGGATGGCGGCACGCACCTTTCCGCCTTCCGCGGCGCTCTGACGCGGGTGATCACCGCCTATACCGAAAGCTCGGGCGCCGCCCGGCGCGAGAAGGTCCAGGTGGGCGGCGAGGACGCGCGCGAGGGTCTGACCTGCGTCCTCTCGGTCAAGCTGCCGGATCCGAAGTTCTCGTCCCAGACCAAGGACAAGCTGGTGTCGTCCGAGGTGCGCCCGGCGGTGGAGGGTCTGGTGGGCGAGGGGCTCTCGCAATGGTTCGAGGAGCACCCGACCGAGGCCAAACTCATCGTCCAGAAGATCACCGAGGCCGCCGCCGCCCGCGAGGCGGCGCGCAAGGCGCGGGAACTGACGCGGCGCAAATCCGCCCTCGACGTCTCGTCCCTGCCCGGCAAGCTCGCCGATTGCCAGGAACGCGACCCGGCCAAATCCGAACTGTTTATCGTCGAGGGCGACTCGGCCGGCGGCTCGGCCAAGCAGGCGCGCAACCGTGAGAACCAGGCGGTGCTGCCCCTGCGCGGCAAAATCCTCAACGTCGAGCGCGCCCGCTTCGACAAGATGCTCGGGTCCGAACAGATCGGGACGCTGATCACCGCGCTCGGCGCCGGCATCGGGCGCGAAGACTTCGACATTGAGAAGATCCGCTATCACCGCATCGTGGTGATGACCGACGCCGACGTCGACGGCGCCCACATCCGAACCCTGCTGCTCACGTTCTTCTATCGCCAGATGCCGGACGTGATCGAGCGCGGTTATCTCTATATCGCCCAGCCGCCTCTCTATCGGGTGAGCAAAGGCAAGTCGTCTCGCTATCTGAAAGACGACGCCGAGATGGAGATCTTCCTCGTCGACGAGGGCCTGGACGGCGCACAATTGGAGCTCGCCTCCGGCGAGCGCATCGCTGGCGCCGATCTGGCGGCCCTGGCCCAGACGTCGCGCCAGGCCAAAGCCAACATCGAGCGCCTGTCGTCGCGCGCGCCGGCTTTCGCCATCGAACAGGCGGCCCTCGGCGGCCTTCTCGGCAATTCCGATGACGTAGCCGAGACCGCTAGGCGCCTGGACCTCTACGCCGAGGAGGGCGACGGCGCCTGGGCTGGCGAGGCCGCCCACGGCGGCGGCTATCAGTTCAAGCGGGTCAAGCGCGGCGTCACAGAGCACATCGTGCTCGACGGCCAGACCCTGCATTCGGCCGACGCCCGGCGCCTGGCCGAGCGGGCGCCCAAGCTGTCGGAAACCTTCTCCGCGCCGGCTGTCTTCCGCCGCCGCGACCGCAGCCACACCGTTCGCGGACCTCTCGACCTGGTGGCGGCGATCTACGAATCCGGCCGCCGCGGCCTCGCCGTGCAGCGCTACAAGGGCCTGGGTGAAATGAATCCGGATCAGCTTTGGGAGACCACGCTGGACCACAACGCCCGCACCCTGCTGCAGGTTAAGGTCGCCCATGCCGACGACGCCGACGACATGTTCACGCGGCTGATGGGCGATCTCGTCGAGCCTCGCCGCGAATTCATCCAGGAAAACGCTCTGGACGCGGCGGTGGACGTCTAGCCGCGATCAGGCGTTGATGCTCTCGGCCGCAACGATCGCCAGGACCGCTTCGCCGTAATGATCCAGCTTGGCCTGGCCAACGCCGCCGATGGCGGCGAGCGCCACGCGGTCGGCCGGTCTCGCCCTGGCGATTTCGGCCAGGGTGCGGTCGTGGAAAATGACGTAGGGCGGCACGCCTTGCCGGCCGGCCTCGGCGCGACGCCAGGCGCGCAACGCCTCGAACAACGCCCCCTCCGCCGGCGGCATGTCGGCGGACGCGGCGGGTCGGCGCGTCCGTCCCCGGGGGGCGGACTTTGGCGTCTCCAGCACCGTCAGCGTACGCTCGCCGCGGTAGACCTGCCGCACCGCCTCGCGGTCAGCGAGCCCGATCAGCGGCCGACCATCGTTGGGTTGCTCGGCCAGCAGGCCCTCGAACAGCAGCTGCTCGATCAGGTCCCGCCAGGCGCCAGAGCTCAGTTCCTGGCCGACGCCGAAGGTTGACATCTCGGCCTCGTCCTCGCTGACGCCCTTGGTGCGGCCGAGCAGATGGTCCACCAGCCGCCCGCGACCGAACCGGCCGCCCAGGCGTTGCGCCGCCGACAGGGCCTTGCGGGCGGCTTCCGATACATCGATCCCGCGCGGCGGGGCGACACAGAGGTCGCAGCGGCCGCATGGTTCGGCGTCCAGCTCGCCGAAATAGCGCCGCACGCCTTGCGCCCGGCAGGTGGACCCGCCCAGCATGGCGTAGAGTTGGCGCACCTTGCGCACCTGCACCTGCGCCACGTCCTCGGGCAGTTCGCGGCGTCGGATACGCTCCAACGCCCAGGCCATGTCCGACGCGCCATAGAGGGTTATCCCCTCGGCCGGTTCGCCGTCGCGGCCGGCGCGTCCCACCTCCTGCCAATAGGCCTCAATGGCCGCCGGGGGATCGGCGTGGATGACGAAGCGCACGTCCGGCTTGTCGATGCCCATGCCGAAGGCGATGGTCGCCACGATCACCGCCTCATCTTCGGCCCGGAACCAGCTCGACCGGTCCTGGCGCACCGCCTTGTCGAGACCGGCGTGATAGGCGCGGGCCGGCAGGCCCTGATCGGCCAGGCGCTCCGCCAGACGCTCGGCGCCGTCGCGCGAGCCGCAATAGATCACCCCGGATCGCCCCTTGCGCGCCGACACCAGCTCGGCCACGCGGCGGTGGGCGCCGTCGCGCTTGAGTTCGGCGCTGAGCGCCAGCTCGGGCCTGGCGAAACTGGCCACGAACTCGGCCGCGCGGTCCAGGCGGAGCTGGGCGCGGATGTCTTCGCGTGTGCGCTGGTCGGCCGTGGCCGTCACCGCCAGCCTGGGAACGTCCGGGAACAGGTCCGCCAGTCGGCCGAGCGTGCGGTACTCCGGCCGGAAATCGTGCCCCCACTGGCTCACACAGTGAGCTTCGTCCACGGCGATCAGGGCCAGCGGCGCGGCGGCGAGCCGCTCCAACGCGTAGTCCTGCATCAGACCTTCCGGCGAGAGATAGATGAGATCGAGCTCCCCGGCCGCCAGGGCGCGCCAGGCCCGCGCGCGCTCGTCGGACGAGAGGCCGCTATCCATCCGCGCCGCGCGCACGTCCAGTTGCCGCAGCGCCTCGACCTGATCGTTCATCAGCGCGATCAACGGCGAGACCACCAGCCCGACGCCGGGCCTCAGCAGGGCCGGGATCTGATAACAGAGGCTCTTGCCGCCACCGGTGGGCAGCACGGCCAGAGCGTCGCGCCCAGCCAGGATCTCGGCGATCACATCGCCCTGGAGCCCGCGGAATTCGGCATGGCCGAACACCCGCCGGAGAACATCGCGCGCCTGGTCGAGGGAGGGAATCACGGCGTCTTATGGCAGGCCGTCCAGAGTCGAGGAAGACGCCGCCTTAAGTCTTCCTCAACCTCTCGCGCGCATGGCGGCTGAGGGCGGCGTGGGCTAGAAGCCCGAACCGCGGGGCGCCGCGCAGGGACAGAAAATGGCGAACCCAATGGACGGCGACCCGCCGCCGCAACGCCGCCGGAGCTTCCTCGGCGCGAGCTTCTACTGGACCCTGGTGCTCGGCGTCTGGGGCTTGATCTTCGTCGCCGGCTTTCTGATCGTCTTCGCGCGCGACCTGCCGGACACTTCCAAGCTCTACGACGTTCACCGCCAGCCCTCGATCACCTATCTGGACCGGTCGGGCTCGGTGATCGCGGTGCGCGGCAGCCAATATGCGCCACCGGCCGACATCGACGCCTTGCCGCCCTATGTGCCGGCGGCGTTCGTGGCCATCGAAGACCGCCAGTTCTACCACCACCTCGGCTTTAATCCGTGGGGCATGTTCCGTTCCGAGGTCTACAACCTCAGCCACCCGCATGGGACGCTGCGCGGCGGCTCCACCATCACCCAGCAGTTGGCGCGCAACCTCTTTCTCACCCCGGCCCAGACCTATCGCCGCAAGGTGCAGGAGCTGATCCTGGCCGTGTGGCTGGAGATGCATTTTTCCAAAAAACAGATCCTGGCGCTTTATCTCAACCGGGTGAACTTCGGCGGCGGCGCCTATGGCATCGAGGCGGCCTCACAGCGCTATTTCAACAAGCCGGCGACCCAGCTGACGCTCGGCGAGGCCGCGCTGCTGGCGGCCACCATGAAAGGGCCGTCGCGCTACAATCCCGCGGCCAACAGCGAACGAGCGGGCCGGCGGGCGACCGTGGTGCTGGACGCCATGGTCAGCATGGGCGCGATCACGCCGGAAGAGCGCGACCAGGCCTTCGCCCAGCCGGTGCATGTCTCGGCCACCCTGGCCGACCAGCGCGGGCAGTATTTCGTCGACATGCTGGACACTCAGGTTCGGTCCCTGGTCGGCGAGCCTACCGAAGACCTGGTGGTGGAGACCACCCTCGACCTGCCGATCCAGTCCTCGGCCGAAGATGCGGTGCGCACCGGCGTCGCCGCCCACGCCCGCGAGGGCGTCGCCCAGAGCGCGCTGATCGCCGTCGACGGCCAGGGCCGCATCCGCGCCTATGTCGGCGGGACAGACTACGCCCAGACCCAGTTCGACCGGGTCAGCCAGGCGCGCCGTCAGGCCGGCTCATCGTGGAAGCCGTTCGTCTATCTGACCGCCATGGAAGCCGGTCATACGCCGGCCGAGCCGGTGGTCGACGCGCCGATCACCATCAACGGCTGGACGCCGCGCAACTATACCGGCCGCTACCTCGGCCAGATCACGCTGCAAACGGCGCTGGCGCAGTCGATCAACACCGTGGCCGCGCGCCTCGCCAATGAGGTCAGCACCCAGCGCGTCGCCGAGACCGCTCATCGGCTGGGCATCGTTTCGCCCATCCAGACCAACCCCTCGATGGCGCTGGGGGCGGTGGACGTCTCGCCGCTGGAAATGGTCGAGGCCTACAACGCCTTTTCCAACGGCGGCTTTCGCGTGACCCCCTACGGCATAGAGCGCGTCCGCACGGCGGCCGGGCGCGTGCTCTATCAGCACGGCATCGAGGTCAGCGCCCGCCAGAGCGTGATCGGTCAACCCGCCCTGCCCGAGATGGACCAAATGCTGCGCGGGGTGATTGCCGGCGGTACCGGGACCCGCGCCCGCATCGCCGGCTACGACCTCGCCGGCAAGACCGGCACGACCAGCGACTACAAGGACGCGTGGTTCATCGGCTTCACCGGCGGCTTCACCGCCGCCGTCTGGGTCGGGCGCGACGATGCGACGCCCATGCGCAAGGTGACCGGCGGCGGGGCGCCGGCGGAAATCTGGCGCAATTTCATGGTCGCCGCCCTGCCGAGACTGCAGGCCCAGGCGATCCCGGGCGGAACGCCCCTGCCCCCGACCTCGGAGGACTCGATCGATCAGGCGCTCGCCGGCATGGCGACGCCGGACGCCGAAGCCCCGAATGGCGTTGACGCGCCCGAACCGGACGCGCCGCAGGCGTCCCCCTCCGAGGCGCCGCCCCCGGAAGCCCCGACCCCGGCCCCCGACCAACCCCCAGACCAGACGCCGCCGCAACAGCCGGACTGAGGCGCCTACGACGCCCGCCGTCGCGCAAGGGTCGAGAAGAACAGCCGGACATCGAAGCGGCCGGTGGCCAGCGCCCCGGCCTTGAACGCCGGCACGGCCACCCACAGCTCCAAGGCGGTGACGGCGAACATCAGCGCCGAGGTCGAGGCGATTTCCCATAGCGGCGGATCGCTGGCGATGCGCGCCGCCATCATGAACGGCGTGAACAGTGGAATCCAGGTGAGGACGCGCAGGAGCGGCGCGTCGGGGTGCGAAGCTCCCTGGGTCATGAACACCGCCGGCATGGTCATGATGATCATCATCGGCCCGAGCAGGGTCTGGGCCTCGCGCGAGGTCTCGCAGAACGCGCCGATGGTGACATAAAGCGTGGCGAACATCAGATAGCCGCCGATGAAATAGAGCGCGAAATAGGCCCAGTGGCCGTGTTCGAGGAAGACGCCGACAAGATCGCCAGCCGTCTCGGGCGAGCGCACGGCGATGATCACAGCGGCGATCGACATCCAGAAGGCGAGGATGGTGCCGGTGACCGCGGCGACGCCGATGATCTTGCCGCCCATGATTTCGGGCACCGAGGCGGAGGAGAGCAACACCTCGATGATGCGGCTGGTCTTCTCCTCCATCACGCTGTTGAGCAGCATGCCGGCGCCGGTCAGCACAACCATCAGCAACAGCACGCCCATGGCCAGTCCCGCCAGGGTCGGCAACCGATCCTTGAGCTCCACCTTTCCGGTGGCGGCCTTGGGTGAATAGAGCGAGACAGTCGGCGCGAGCGACTCCACCTGGGCCAGGGTCGTTGGATTAATGCCGAGCGCCCGCAGCCGGTCACGTCGGATCGCGTCGCCGACCGCGCCGCTCACCGTCTGCGCGAGATCGCTGGCGGCGATGTCGCGGCTCCAGAAGTCGACGGCCACGCCGGCGCCGGCGGGACGGATGATGGCCGCGGCGTCCAGCCGCCCGCCACCTGGCAGCAGGCGCTGGCCGCGCAGATAGGGTTGTAGGCGTGTCCGGGCGTCGATGGGATCGGCGAACGGCCGTGGCGGATCCGGCACGATCACCGCCTGGGGCGGCGCGCCCGGCGGATTCACCGCCGCCACCACCTGTGGTTTCAGGTGTTTGCCGGTGAAGTCCAGGATGGCGATCCTGGGCGTCGGCGTCGCCCGGCTCACGGCCATGGGCGCGAAGAAGATGGTCGAGATGCCCACCGGCAGCAGCAGTAGAGACAGCCAAAAGCCCGGCGTGCGGATATAGGCGAGGTATTCCCGCCGGGCGATCCTCAGGAGCCGTATCATTCGGGGACTCCTCCGGTGAGAACGAGGAAGGCGTCGTGCAGATGCGGCTCCCGCAACTCAAAGCGGCGAATGTCGAGGCCGCGAGCGAAGGCTTCGCGCAAGGCGTCCTGTGCTGGCGCGCCCCGCTCGAGGGCGGCGCTCACCCTGACCCCGTCCGGCTCCAACAGCTCGGAGGTGACATCGACGATACCCGGCAGATCGGCCATGGCGGACGCATCGAACCGGCCTTCGAGCAGTAGCGTACGGGGCGCGGACGCGCGCGCCGCATCCACCGTACCGTCGAACACCTTGCGCCCGCGCGCCATCAGCAAAACCTGGTCGCAGAGACGCTCGGCGTGTTGCATCACGTGGGTGGAGAAGATCACCGTCGCCCCGCGCGCGGCGATGCCGCGGATGAGGTCTTCCAGCGCCTGCTGATTGGCCGGATCGAGGCCGGAGAACGGCTCGTCGAGGATGACGAGCTCGGGCCGGTGCGCCAGGGTGGAGAGGATCTGCACCTTCTGGGCCATGCCCTTGCTAAGCGATTTGATCGGCTTGTCGGCGAAGTCGCCGAGACCGTTTTCGGCCAGCAGCTCACGCGCGCGTCGCCGTCCCTCGGCGGTGGAAAGCCCCTTGAGGCTAGCGAGAAAGGCGATGGCCCGCACCGGGGTCATGCGGCGATAGAGGCCGCGCTCTTCCGGCAGAAAGCCGATGCGGTCGCGCACCCGCGCCGGGTCGCTCTCGCCCAGCACCTTCACGCGGCCGGCCGTGGGCGCGACGAGGCCGAGGATCATGCGCACGGTGGTGGTCTTGCCGGCGCCGTTGGGGCCCAGAAAACCCAGGATCTTCCCGGCGCCCAGGGTGAAGCTGAGGTCGTCGACCGCCGTAAACGCGCCGTAGCGCTTGGTCACCCCCTCGACGGCGAGCGCGGCTTCCATCCAACCCCCGATTCGATCATGCGTCCGACTCTATAGGCCATTTCAGGCCGCGCGGCCGAAGCCGTGCAGCGCCGGCCCTTCGCGGCGAAAAAAGGCGCGATGGGGCGCCGGGTCGCCGACGAGCGCGCGGACCAGCGCCCAGAAGCGCGGGCCGTGGTTGGCCTCGACGAGGTGAGCGCATTCATGCGCGACGACATAGTCGGCCGCTTCGAAGGGGGCGAGCGCCAAGCGCCATGAGAGGCGGATCGAGCCGCACCCGCCGCGCGCCGGCGGCGAGCACGAGCCCCAGCGGCTGCGCGCGTCCGTCAGGGAGACGGCCGGAGTCGCAACCTCCAGCCTGGCGCAATGCGCCGCCGCCCGCTCCCGGAAGCGCTCCAGAGCGGCCTGCCGGATGGCTCTGATGACCAGCTGGGCGTCGACCTCGCCCTGGCCGCAGCCGCTCAACGTCCCGCCCGCGAGGCGCGGCCGGCGACCGTTCGGGACGAGCGTCCAGGTCTCGCCGAGGACGGCGATCCGCCGCCCGACGTCGAGCCGCGGCGTCTGGGCGCGCGCCGCCAGGCGTTCGGCGAGCCAGTCCTGTCGGGTCCTGGCGAACGCCACGGCGTCCGACAGCCGCCGGGCGGAAGGCGCTGTCGCCACGGCCTCGCCGGTGCGCGGATCGATGCGCAGCGAGATGCGGCGCGCCCGCTGGTTGACGCGCAATTTCAGGGTGAGGCCACCCAGGTCGACCCGTTCGCCGTCCGCCAAGCCCCTGGCGAACAGTCTCATGACGGCCGCGAAACGCCCGATGTCACAACGCCGCTTCCCGCGCGGCGATGAAGCGCCGCGCCCTGGGATAGATTTCCTCGACGAAGCGGCGGCCATTGAACACGCCATAGTGGCCGACGCCGGGCTGCACATAGAGTTCACGCCAGGCGTCCGGCGTATTGACGCACAAGGCGTGCGCGGCCTGGGTCTGGCCGACGCCGGAGATGTCGTCGCGCTCGCCCTCCACGGTCATCAGGGCGATGTCGGTCATGGCCGCGGGATTCACCCGCCGGCCGCGATGGACCATCTCGCCCTTGGGCAGCAGATGGCGCTGGAACACCTCGTCGACCGTCTGCAGGTAGAACTCCTCGGAGAGGTCGAGCGCCGAGAGGTATTCGTCATAGAACTCGCGGTGCTTGTCGGCCGAGTCGCCGTCACCCTTCACCAGGTCGGCGAAGTAGCGCCAATGGGCGCTCTGGTGCGCCTCGGCGTTCATCGACATGAAGCTGTAGAGCTGCACGAACCCCGGATAGACGCGCCGCAACGCGCCGGCGTAGGGCGGCGGCACGGTGTAGATCATGTGCGACTGGAACCAGGTGAAAGGCCGTTCTTCGGCGAGCTTGTTGGTCACCGTCGGCGACAGCCTGGCGTCGATCGGCGAGCCCATCAGGGTGAGGCTGGCGGGCCTGAGGGGATCGTCGTTTTCGGCCATCAGCGCGGCCGCGGCCAGGGCGGGCGGTCCCGGCTGACACACGGCGACCACGTGAGCGCGGCGGCCGATCTCGCCCAGCACGTCGATCAAGGTGTCGATATAGTCATGCAGATCGAAGCGGCCCTCAAGTATCGGCACGTCCCGCGCGTTGACCCAGTCGGTGACATAGACGTCGTGGTCGGTGAGAAAGGTCTGCACCGTACCGCGCAGCAGCGTGGCGTAGTGGCCCGACAGCGGCGCGACCACGAGCACCGCCGGGGTGTCGGTCGCCGCGCCCGCTTCGGCGAGGTGAGCCGGATCGCGGGTGAACCGCCGCAGCTTCACCCATGGCGAGCGCCACGGGGTCTCGCACCGCACGGCGACCGGGCGGCCGTTCACCGTCACCTCGTCGATGTCCCAGGCGGGCTTGAAATAGCGTCGGGTCAGATTGGCCGTGACGTCGGCCGACGCCGACAGGGTGCGGCCCAGTTCCGAAGCGGCGGCGGGGTTAAACGGCGATCGCCAGAAGTCGCGCGCGAACTCGGCGGCCATCCGCAGCGGGGCGGCGGAGCGATAGGCGGTCTCGTGTAGCGCGTAGAGCATGTCGCTCCTTCTGGGTCGCCAAGCCGACCAGTATGGCGAGGGTTCGCCGGTGAAGTCCAGCGGACCGGGGCGCGGCGTTTTGGTCACCGACCGGACATCGCGGCCAGGATCTGCCGGGCCATGTCGGCCGGTGGGCCGGGCGTCACCGGGCGGACGAAGCGTCCCTCGGGGTCCATGAGATAGACGATCGAGGTGTGGTCGACGCTGTAGTCCGGCCCCTGGCCGTTGCGACTGTAATAGACGTGGTAGGCGGCGGTGACCGCTTTGATATCGGTCTCCGATCCGGTGAGGCCGATCGCGCCTTTCGGAAACGACGGACTGGAAAGGTAAGCGCGCAGCTGCGCCGGAGTGTCGCGCGCGGGATCGACGGTGATGAACACCACCTGGAAAGCCCCGGCCTTGTCGCCGAGCGCGCTTTCGGCCTGCCCGAGAGCCGCCAGGGTGGTGGGGCAGACGTCGGGGCAGAACGTGTAGCCGAAGTACACCGCGGTCCATTTGCCGTTCAGCACGCCCTGGTCGACGCGAGCGCCGTTCTGCGCCGTCAAGTGGAACGGGCCGCCTATATCCGAGGCAGACGGCGCCGCAGGCGCGTGCGCGCCCCTCCACGCCAGAGCCGCGCCCAGCGCCAGAATCGCCATCGCGGCAAGGGCTATGATAGGGTTCGAACGCTTCACTGGGGCTTGGAAGAATTCCAGGTCCCGGCTAGGCCGGAGTGTCGGAGGGGCATGGCGTCGACGGCCGTAGAGTCACTGGGAGCCGGTCAAGCCACAGGCTTTCCGCGCTTGGCGGCGCCAAGCTTTCCAGCCGATACGCTGGCGGGCCTTGGGGCGCAAGTTCCGGGTCTGGGGGTCGGCCGGATCAAGACCCGGACTTTGATCGTGCTGCGCCTACTGGGCGTGGTCGGCCAGGCGACGGCGATCGTTTTCGTAGCCTTCATCCTGCGGCTGCCCTTGCCGTTGCTGCCGTGCGCCGTCCTCGTGGGCTTGAGCGCGCTCTTCAACCTCATCCTGATGGTTTCGCCCGCCAGCCGGCGGCTGGCCAAGCCCTGGGAGGCTGGGGGCCAGCTGGTTTTCGACGTCGCGCAGATCTCGACGCTGCTGCTGATCACTGGTGGCCTGAACAACCCGTTCTGCGTGCTGATGGTGATTCCGGTGACCGTGGCCTTCGCCACTCTGCCGCCACGCTGGGCGATCGCGATCGGGGTCATCGCCGGCGCCCTGGCGGTGATGCTCGCGTTCACCAGCACGCCGTTGCCGTGGCCGGGTCCGACGCCCTTCCGCCTGCCGCTGCTCTATCGCATAGGCTGCGCGGTGTCTCTGCTGCTGGGCATGGCCGGCACCGGCGGATTCGCCTTCTGGACGGCCACGCGCGGCTCGCAGATGGAGCTGGCTCTGCACGTCACCGAGACGGTGTTGGCCCGCGAACAGCGGATCTCGGCCCTGGGGGCCCTGGCCGCCGCCGCGGCGCACGAGTTGGGGACGCCCCTGACCACGATCTCGGTGGTGGCCAAGGAGCTGGCCCGCGAGGCGCCCGAGGGTCCGCTGCGCGAGGACGCGTGGCTGCTGATGGACGAGGCGCAACGCTGCCGCGGCATCCTCAAACGGCTGACCGACGCGCCTGGGCAGGCGGAGTCCATCGAGCGCGTGAGCCTGGAGGAATTCCTGGGAGATGTGGTGTCGCCCTATGAAGGCGATCCGGTCGTTCGCGTGGGGGCGCTGGTCAGTGGGCCGCCCAACATGCCGGCGCCCGAAATCTGGCGCCGCACCGAAATCCTGCACGCGCTCAATTCGATCGTTGAGAACGCGTTCGATTTCGCTGAGGCGGAAATTCTGCTGACGGCCAAGTTCGACAACAAGTTCGTCACCCTCCAGATTCAGGACGACGGCCCAGGCTTCGCCTCCGAGATTCTGGATCGTCTGGGCGATCCCTACGTGACCACCCGGCCCGGCGCCGAGGGATCGCGCACTGGCCATGTCGGCATGGGGCTGGGGTTCTTCATCGCCAAGACCCTGCTGGAGCGGACTGGCGCCACCGTCGCGTTCCGCAACGGCCGCCGGCGCGGCGCCATCGTCACCGCGCGCTGGCCGCGAGCCTCCATCGAGGCGAAAGACTGACAATCGTCCCGGGCCGGCGTCGGCGGAGTGGATCGAGTTGCTCCCACGCTGATCCTGCGAATCCAGGCTGAATCGCCGTCGTTCGCCCGCGGAAGGGCGGCCTGGAGCCCGCGACACGGCGGCGGACTTGCATTCCGTGGTCGAAGTGCGACATTTTGTAGCAGGGCGGCACGGTTCGCTCGGGCGGGTCTGAGGCGAGCATGAGTGAACAACACCCCGCGCTGATCGATGTGGCGGATCGGAGCCTGCTCCTTCTGGACGATGATTCGGTGTTGCGGATTCGCCTGGGCCGCGCGCTGGAGGCGCGCGGCTTCGAAACCACGCTCGCTGAGTCGGTCGAGGAAGCCTTGGCCGCCGTGCGCGCGTCGCCGCCCGCCTTCGCGGTGCTCGACATGCGCCTGGAGGACGGCTCGGGCCTCAGCGTCGTCGATTTCCTGCGCGAGGCGAGACCCGAGGCGCGCATCATCATGCTCACCGGCTACGGCAACATCGCCACCGCCGTGGCGGCGGTGAAGGCTGGAGTGGTCGATTATCTCTCCAAGCCGGCGGACGCGGACAATGTCGTCACCGCTCTGCTGGCCGCCGAGGGCGGCTCGCCCCTGCCGCCGGAGAACCCGATGAGCGCCGACCGGGTGCGCTGGGAGCATATTCAGCGCGTCTATCAGCTGTGCAACTGCAACGTCTCCGAGACGGCGCGCCGCCTGAACATGCACCGCCGCACCCTGCAGCGCATCCTCTCCAAGCGCGCGCCGCGCTAGGTCGCAACGCCCGAAGCCCGCATCGCCGCCAGCCGCGCGAAGGCGATGGTCAACGCTTTGCGCCGTGCGGGCGCCAGCGAATTAATTGGCGGCTCGCGCACGACTGCGCCGTCGAAGCCGTCGGCCACGATCAGACCCGGCTCCTGGGGCAGGACATCCCTGGGAAATTCCGGCGCCACGGCGAAGTAAAAGAGGTCGCAGAACGGAAGGTAATCACTCCATTTGCGATCGGCGCGGAAGTCTTCCAGCCCCGATTTCACCTCGACGATGACGATCTGGCCGCGCGGCGACAGCGCCATGATGTCGGCCCGACGCCCGTTCGGAAGTCCCACCTCCAACAGCGGCGCGAAGCCAAGCGCCGATGCGAGCCTGGCCGCGCCGCGTGTCACCGCGCTGGTGGTCTCGGGTCGGCTGAAGGTGAGAACGACGGCGTCTTCCACGACACCACCTTCGTTCCGGTTCCGTTCCATTGCAAGATGGCAAGTATTCGACGCGAGATGGCGGCCGATCAACCGTTTAACGCAAGCTGGGTGATGGTGTTCGGAATGGCTATGCAGAAAAAATTGCGGGGGCCGAAGCCCCCGCAAAATCGTCAAGCACCGTTCCTTTCGGAGCCGAGACGTCGTAACTTAGACTTGCCTCCGTCGTCCCTGTTCGGGCCAGCTTTGGTTCGTTTTTGTTACTTCCGTGTTGCTTGACGATTGAAAGCTAGCCCTCAGATTTCGGCGAATCAAGCGCCGAATCGAGGTTGTTCGACCCGTCAAGGACCTTATCCACAGGTCATGCACAGAAATGGCTGGTCGGAGGCCGCCTCAGCGGTCTTGCACCAGGCGGTGGGGGTCAAAGCCAAGCCCTCGGATGCGGGCCAACGCGGCGACGCGGGCGGTCGAATCCATCACCGGGCGCCGCGCCATCAGCCACAGAAAGTTCCCGCCGGGCGTCGCCAGCAGAACCCACGACTGATCGGCCGCCTGATCGAGCACCCAATATTCCTGATTGATGAGACCCCCGAGAAACGAGACCCGGAACTTGGCCCCGGCCGAATTGTCCACGACCGAACCCTTGGCCCGCGTCCGGCGTTCGGCCCCCGACACGTCGTGGCAGGTGACCGTCACGATGAATTGACCCCGGGCGGCGGGTTCGAAGTCGTCCGTGCCCGCATGGCAGGGGTGGTGGTCGGTCTTGAGGATCTGGGCGATCTGAAACCAGCGGCCGACGTACATGCCGGGCGCCACCGACCGGATCGGTTGGAGCGTGGCGGCCATCGCTGGAGGCGATGCAAGCGCCATCGCCAGAGCGGCGACCGCGGACACTCTCATCATCAGCTGCGTCTTTGCTTTCAAGCGTCCCGCCGGACACATGCCCGGCCCGCGGGGCGACGGTCAAGGAACCCTGGCAGGACTCAGCCGCCGGTGGTCGGCGTTTCGTAAACGTGCTCCCACCTCTCTAGTTCCTCGGCGTTGTCCTCACGGAAGAAGCCGTTGAGACGATCCGAGGCCGGATCGTTGGCCCCGCCGGCGCCGGATGTTGTCGGGACCAACGCTCGTCTCAAGTGACCCGCCCACGCGGCATTCAGAACACCGACCACTGGAGAACCGCGCTCAGACGTTGCAGAGCCATCATGCCGACGAACGAGGTTCCGGCCGGGTTGAGGCCGGGCGACCAGACCGCCGCGGCGCCGCGCCCCGGCGCTATTGCCAGGATGCCGCCGCCGACCCCGCTTTTGCCCGGCAGGCCAACGCGGAAGGCGAAATCGCCGGAGGCGTCGTAGTGTCCGCAGCTCATCATGATGGCGTTTATGCGCCTGGCCCGCATGGCCGTCGTGACCCGGGCGCCGTTCAGGGGATCGACGCCCGCATTGGCTAGAAAAAGACCGGCCCGCGCCAGTTGGCGGCAGCTCATGGCCAGCGCGCACTGGTGGAAATAGACCTCGAGCACATCGGCGACGGGATTTTGCAGATTGTCGAAAGCGCGCAGGAAGTTGGCCAGGCTGGCGTTGCGGAAGCCTGTCCGGGCTTCAGAGCCGGCCACTTCCTCGTCTATTGAGACCGACGGATCGGCGGCGCGAGCCCTGAGGAAAGCGGTCAGCTCCTCGATGAGGAGACCTGGCGCGCGGCCGGCGATCAGGCAATCCGTCACCACCAGAGCGCCAGCGTTGATCAGCGGGTTGCGCGGGACGCCATGCTCGCGTTCGAGCTGCACGATCGAATTGAATGACGAGCCGGAGGGCTCTCGCCCGACGCGTTTCCAGAGCGCCTCGCCCATCCGCTCGAGCGCCAGGGTCAGCGTGAACACCTTGGAGATGCTCTGGATGGAGAACGGCGTCTCCGCATCACCGGCCGCCGCCCAGCGGCCGTCGCAAGTGGCGACGGCAAGGCCGAACTGTCGCGGATCGATCCTCGCCAAGGCCGGGATGTAGTCGGCCACCTTGCCGTGACCCACATGGGCGGCCATGTCGGCGGCGACCAGCGCGACGGCCTCAGTCAGATCTTTTTCCCGTCTCATGGCCGCCTCGCGTGCACGGGAGGCGTCGATACATCATCTTGCCAACGCGCGCGCCTGTGGAACTGTGCGGCCCGCGCGCTGTGAACCGGCGAGCGACATGGGAGACGCTTCGATGACCTATTGTCTGGGGATCCTGCTGCCGGCGGGCCTCGTGCTGGCCTCGGATTCTCGATCCAACGCGGGCGTCGACCAGATCACGCGGGTCAGCAAGCTGGCCGTCATCCAGGAGGTCGGAGAGCGGGTCATCTTCATCCAGTCGGCGGGTAATCTTGCGACCACCCAGGCGGTGGTCACGCAAGTGCGCCAGTCAGCGGGTGTGGGCGTCGATGGTCAGGACATCATGACGGCCAAGACCATGTTCGACGTGGCCGCGGTCGTCGGCGCGGCGCTTAGGGAGGTCATGGATCGCGACCAGAAATACGTCGAGCCCTACGGCGACGCCACCGGCGCCTTTCTGGTCAGCGGCCAGATCGCCGGAGAGCCGCCGCGACTGTTCCAGGTCTACGCCGCGGGCAACTTCATCGAGGCCAGCGAGCGCGCCTGCTTCCTTCAGATCGGTGAGACCAAATACGGCAAACCGATACTGGATCGGGCCCTCACTCTGGGTAGCGACCTCGACGAGGCGGCCAAGCTGGCTCTACTCTCGTTCGACGCCACTATCCGCAGCAATCTGTCAGTGGGGCCGCCGATCGACTTGATGCGCTATGACACCGACAGCCTGTCGGCCGAACGCCTCGAAACGCTTGGCGAAGACACGCCCTACTGGCGTGAGCTCGGCCGCGCCTACAGCAAGGGCCTCTCGACGCTCGTCGACAGTCTCCCGGCGCCGCCGGCCGGACGGCCCTGAGCGGCCTATTCGGCGGCCATGCTGAGTGTGACCGAACGCTCGCGGAAATTGATCGCCTTCAGATAGGCGATGCCTTCCTCGGCGATCTCGTCGCCGACCATGCGATCGCCTTCCGCCTTGAGCTCGTCCATGTCGACATACATGCCGTAGAAGGCGCGGGTGCGGTCGGTGATGATGCCGGCGTTGAGCAGGGTCTTGATCAACACCCGGAAAATGTTGGTCGCCCGCTTCATGTCTTCGCGTCGGGCCTCGTCGGTGGCGATCTTTCCGATCTCCTCGAGCACCTTGTCGGGATCGAGGCCAAACTCGGCGTAGAGGTCGCGCTGCTCGGCCGGCGAGACGAGGTTGAACAGCACCGCCTGGAAGCAGTGGGCCGCCCAATCCTCGACGATGGCGTGTTCCTCGGGCGTGAGTTTGGGCACGGTGCGATCGGCCCAGATCTTCCCGAACTTGTGGTGGAAGGCCTCGTCGGTCATCACCAGCTGCATCAGCTTGCGGCCAAGCGGATCGCGCAGTTCCTGGAAGAAGGTGGCGAAGGCCCCCATGGCCAGGCCCTCGACCAGCATCTGCATGCCGATGATCTTCTTATAGACCTCCGGCGCGCCGATGATCTCGACCAGAAGGTCCTTGAGGACGCTGCTTGGCGCCACGGGACGGCCCCAGCGCACCTGGATGTATTTGGCGAAGGCCGTGACGTGGCGGGCCTCTTCGCGAGTCTGGTTGGCGGCGTATTCCTGCGCGCCCTGGTCGTAGAGCACGTGGCACAGGCTGGCCGAGAGGTTCAGCGCGCCCTGCTCGCCGTGCAGGATCGACGATAGGTTGCGCAGCATCCACTTATTGATGAACTGCGCTCGGATCGACGGATCCTTCAGATGGTTGGAGACGTAATCCGTCTGGATGGCGATGTTGAGGTCTTCG